>Ga0335082_10008359_pt1 | contig 11241 bp, 7 predicted proteins | sample Lox_Sample_41_FD_206718 | JGI IMG/M metagenome (GOLD analysis project Ga0335082, IMG submission 206718) | Soil microbial communities from Loxahatchee National Wildlife Refuge, Florida, United States - Lox_Sample_4.1 | ecosystem: Environmental > Terrestrial > Soil > Wetlands | place: USA: Florida... | reverse complement strand
CGTGCCTGGTGCTCCTCGTGGTCGTGATCGGCATCGAGCGCCTCGGCCGCATCAACGCGATGGTCGCGCGCTGGCTGCTCATTCTATGCGGCGCACACTTCCTTTTCTGGTACGGCCTGCATGCGACGATGGACGAGCCGGTGCTTGATGCGCTCAGCGCTTACGATGCTTGGGACACGATCCCGCACGGCGACCCCGATCGCCGCATCGCCATCGCGCGGCAGCTTGATCGCGCGCCCGGCAAACAGCTCGTGTTCGTGCGCTACACCACGGGCCACGATTACCACGAGTGGCTGCACAACGACGCCGACATCGATGCCGCGCGCGTGGTGATGGCCAACGATTTCGGCACGGCGGCGAACACCGTGCTGGAGCGCTACTATCCCGGCCGCACGCCCTGGCTGCTGGAACCCGATGCGATTCCGCCGCGCATGACGCTGTATCGCACGCCCGCCGAGGCGCCGCCAACCGCGGCAGCGCCCTCGACGAACGCACCAAACACGAACAAGATGACGATGGAGCAGGTCCGGTGAGGCCTATTCCGGTAGCTTCTCTTCGCCCGTAATCGTGAAATCTGTCGTCGCCACCGGCGCCGATGTGCCGGGCTGACCGCCGCCGACGCTGATTTTGTATGCGCCCGCGGCCACCAGGCGATCTCCGGTTTCGTTCACCATGCTAAGATCGCGCGGCTCCAGTGCGAACTTCACGTGCTGCGTTTCACCCGCCCCCACATGCACGCGCTGGAAGGCGCGCAGAGCGCGCAGCGGCGCACCGGGCAGTTTCGGGAAGCTGAGGTACACCTGCACCACCTCGTCGCCCGCCGGGCCGCTCGTGTTCTTCACATCGGCCTCCAAGATCAGCGGATCGCCGGCCTTCAGCGAGGCGGTGGAGAGCTTCACCCTGCCGTACTCGAACTTCGAATAGCTGAGTCCGAAGCCGAACGGGTACAGCGGATTGCCGGTGAAGTAACGATACGTGCGGTTGGCCATTGAATAGTCCGTGAAATCGGGAAGCTGGTCAACGCTCTTGTAGAAGGTCACCGGGAGACGGCCTGCCGGGTTGTTCACGCCAGCCAGGGTTTCCGCGACGGCTGCGCCGCCCTCTTCGCCCGAGTACCAGGCCTGGAGAATGGAGTTGGCGTTCTCAGCCGCCCAGTTCACCGAGAGGGCGCTGCCGCTCATGAGGGTGACCACAAGCGGCTTCTTCGTGGCGTGCACGGCTTTGATCAGATCCTCTTCCTCCTGTGGGAGCTCGAGGCTGGTACGGTCACCGCCCTTGAAGCCGGGCAGATCCACCTTCATCTCCTCGCCTTCGAGATCGGATGTGATCCCCACCACCGCGATGGTCACGTCGGCTTTCTTCGCCGCCGCCACCGCGCGCCGGAGTGCATCCGGAATCTGTTGTCGCCACGTGAGCGTGTGGAACAGGCCCATCGGCCACGCCTCATCCACTTTGATCGCGTGCTTTTCGCCCTTCTTCAGCGTTAGCGTGATGGTCTTGCGCTGCGGCCACTCCGAGTCGCTGCCGTCAATGACCATCTTGCCGTCCAGATACATGTGATTGCGCGCGCCGTTCAGCGTGATCTCCCACGTGCCCGATTCGGGCGCAGTGACCCAGCCAGTCCAGCGCGCAGCCGCGGTGGTGAAGCCCGCAGGCATTCCGGGGTGGGTGAAGTCCATGTTGAGGTCTTCGTCGGTGCGAGTCAGGTCGGGCGCGCCTTCGATCTTTCCGCTCTTGAAGAACTCAACCTTGAGACCCGGCTTGCCGTCGTCGGTTGTAAACGCTTCAGGCGGTACCGGCACCTGCGGACGCAGGAAGTTGGTGCCGGGCTCGAAAGTCACCTGCGCATTTGCAAACTGCTTGCGGATGCCATCCAGCACGGTGGTGGCGCGCGACGGCGTGCCGTTGTAATTGCCTTCGAGCGGGCGGATCTGATCGGCCAGCGGGCCAACCACGGCAATCTTCTTCACGCTCGCCTTCAGAGGCAGGGTGCCGTCGTTCTTGAGCAGTGTCATGGTCTCTCGCGCGGCCTTCAGGGCAAGCTGGCGATGTGGTTCGCTGTCATTCTCGGAATCCGGTGTCTGTGCGTACTTCACCATCTCCGGCGGATCGAACATGCCCAGCGCCATACGCGCCATGATCAGCCGCTTCACCGTGACGTCAATCTCTTTTTCCGTCAGCAGGCCCTGTTTCACCGCGTCGATGTACTTCACGTAGTCGGAATTGTCCTTCACCGGCGCGAAGAAATCGATGCACTCGTTGTCCATGCCGGCTTTGACGGCGACGGCGGCCGACTCGGCCGCAGTTTTCACGTAACGATGGCCACTGAGGATATCTGTCACCGCTCCGCAATCGGAGACCACATAACCGTCGAACTTCCACTTGTCGCGAAGCTGGTCCTTGAGCAGGAAGTCATTGGCGCAGCCAGGCTGGCCGTTGACGCTGTTATAAACGCACATGACCGACCACGCCTTGCCCTCGACCACGGCGGCGCGGAAGCCGGGCAGGTAGGTGTCCTCTTCGTCATGCTTCGACACCTTCACGTCGATGGTGTGGCGCGCCGGCTCGGGGCCGCTGTGCACCGCGTAGTGCTTCGGAGTGGAAATCACGCGGAGGTATTTGGGATCGTCGCCCTGCATGCCGGTAACATAGGCGACGCCCATGCGGCCGGTGAGGTAGGGATCTTCCCCATACGTCTCCTGGCCACGGCCCCAGCGCGGGTCGCGGAAGATATTCAGGTTGGGCGACCAGAAATCGAGGCCTTCCATGATGCTGCGGCGGCCGGCGCGCACCGCCATATTGTGCTTGGCGCGCGCTTCGGTGCCGATCACGATGGCCATGTCGTGAATGAGCGGCGTGTCGAAGCTGGCGGCGAGGCCGATCGGCTCCGGAAACACCGTCGCGATGCCGAACGCCACGCCATGCAATGCCTCACTCCACCAGTCGTACTTCGGGACGTTGAGGCGCGGGATCTCGCGGGACTGATTCACCAGCTGGGAGGCTTTCTCTTCGAGCGTCATCCGGCCGATCAGATCGTCGGCACGCTGGTCGATGGGAAGGGATGGATTCAAATACGCGGGCTGCTGGGCCCAGGCACAGGCGGCCACCAGGACGCCGGCCAATATGATTGTCCGCATGACAGAGAGCGTATCACTTCGCACCGGTCAACAACGCGAGTTCGAGCCACTTCCAGACGCAGTCGACATTCTGGTAACCGATTTCGCGGAACCAGCCGAGCTGGGATTCGAGATCGAGCAGCTTGTTCGACGGATCTTCCTCGCCGCGGCGTACCTCGAGCGCATCGATGAAGCGCTGGTGCAGGGCTTCGCTGGGCGAGGAGACGTGTTCCAGATTGAGGAAGACACCGCCGGGATTGAGCGCCGCGTAGACCTCGGCGTAAAGCGCGCGCTTACGTTCGTGGGGCACGTGGTGGATGGCAAAGCTGGAGACGACGGCGTCGAAGCGGCCGAGATCGGGCAGGGGTTTGTTGAGATCGTGAGTGACGATCTCGACACTGGGTTCAGCGCCGAAGCGGTCGCGCAGTTTCTCCAGCATGAGCTCGGAGAAATCCAGGGCCACGGCGCGCACCTCCGGGCGGGCGAGCTTGACCAACCCGAGCAGGCGACCGGCGCCACTGCCGAGATCGAGCACGCGCGCAGGCCGCGTCGGCAGGAAATCCAGCAGGACGGCCTCACCTTCCGTGCGGTGGGGGATCTTGTCGGCGCGGGCCAGGTACTCAAGGGCGTGGTCGGCGGAGGTCCAGAGGTTTACGTTCTCCATAAACTCCGAGTGATAGCACATTGACGGAACCGCGAGGTGGTTTCCACGTATTAACAAGTGATGCTGCATGATCTTCGCTACGCCATCCGTATGTTGCTGAAGAGCCCGGGCTTCACGGCGATCGCCGTGGCCGCGCTGGCGCTGGGGATCGGCGCGAACACGGCAATCTTCACGGTCATCGACCGCATTCTGCTTCGCCCCCTGCCATTCAAGGAAGCCGACCGCCTGGTGTTCTTATTGCGTAAGTTCCCGGATGGCAACTTCAGCCCTTCCATCTCCATTCCGAAGTACGAGGTCTGGAAGACCGCGGCGAGCATTGAGGACGCAAGCGTCTACGATTTTGTCGGTGCAGGCATGAATCTCTCCTCTGACGGACTGCCCGAGCAGGTGAAGACGATCCACGTCAGCGAGAACTACTTCCACCTGTTCCGCGTCAGCCCGGTACTGGGGCGGACATTCGCGCATGAAGAGGACGTGCCGAACGGTCCGAAGGTGACGGTGATCAGCAACGGCCTGTGGAAGCGGAGGTTTGGCGGAGATCCCGGCATGCTGGGCCGCTCCATGCTGCTCAACGGCGAGCCGTACACGGTGATCGGCGTGATGGGAGGAGATTACGAGAGCGATCCGAAGGCCGACGTCTTTATCCCGCTGCAGGCCGATCCGAACACCACCAACCAGGGGCACTACCTGCTGGTGGGCGCGCGCATGAAACCCGGAGTGACGCTTGCCCAGTTGAACGCGGAATTGAAGCTTGTGGGGGACAAGTTCCGCCGGCTTTATCCAAAGTGGATGGACAAGACGGAGAGCGTGGGCGCGATGACCATGCGCGACTTCGAGACCGGCCAGGTGAAGTCGACACTATGGATTCTGCTGGGGGCGGTGGGTCTGGTGTTGCTGATCGCCTGTGCGAACGTGGCCAACCTGCTGCTGGTGCGGGCGGCGGCGCGGAGCAAGGAGATCGCGGTGCGGGTGGCCATCGGAGCGGGGCGGAAGCACATCTTCCAGCAATTGCTGACCGAGAGCCTGCTGCTGGCCGGGCTGGGCGGGGCGATTGGGATCTTCCTGGGCACGGTGGGCCTCCGGCTGCTGCTCTCGTTCGCGCCGGGCAATCTGCCGCGCATGCCGGAGGCGGAGACGATGAGCGCCTTCGCTCTGCTGGATGGACGCATCCTGTTGTTCACGATCGGCCTCTCGCTGCTCACCGGCGTAGTGTTCGGTCTGGTGCCGGCGCTGCAAATCTCGCGGCCCGACCTGAATCAGGCGCTGCGCGAGGGCGGTGCGCGGACCACGGGCGGCTCAAAGCGGCAGTTCACGCGCAGCACTCTGGTGGTGACGGAAATCGCGCTTTCGCTGGTGCTGCTGATCGGCGCGGCGCTGCTGATTCGCACATTCATGTCTGTAAGCAGCGTGCAGACCGGATTCGACGCCAGCAATGTGCTGACGATGAAGACGTCGCTCGCGGGGAAGAAATACGACAACGCGCGTAAGATGGAGACGCTGATCCGCAATATGCAGGATCACTTCGAAGCGCTTCCGGGCGTCGAACATGCGGCCTACGCGTTCAATCTGCCTGTGGAGCCCGGCGTCGATCTGCCGTTCAGCATCGTGGGCCGGCCAGCGCCGGATGGCGGCCCCTACAATGGCGATCACGACTACCGTCTGGTGAGTCCGCATTATTTCGAGGCGATGCGCATTCCGCTGCGTCGCGGGCGTTTGTTCAATAACTCGGATTCAAACAGCGGCGCGCCGGTGGTGATCATCAACGAAGCCTTCGCGAAGAAATACTGGCCGAAAGACGATCCAATCGGGCAAAGCATCATGATCGGGCACGGGCTGGGGCCGGAGTTCGAGGACAAGGTTCGGGTGATCATCGGCGTAGTCGGTAATGTGCACGAAGACGGCCTCGATCAGGAACTGCCACCCATTTACTACGTGCCCGAGGCGCAGTCGCCTGACGGCATGGTGGCGCTGGGCAACCGCATTCTGCCGTCGTCGTGGATTCTGCGGACGAGAGGGAATCCGGGATCATTGGCGGGCATTGTACAGCGCGAGGTGCTGAAGGTAGACTCGCAGCTTCCAGTGGCGCAGGTCTACCCCATGAAGGAGATCGTCGCGAAATCCACCGCGCGGCAGAATTTCAACATGCTGCTGCTGGGGATCTTCGCGGGCGTCGCGCTGTTGCTGGCGGCGGTGGGGATCTACGGCGTGATGGCCTACACGGTGGAACAGCGGACGGCGGAAATCGGCATCCGCGTGGCGCTGGGGGCGCAGCAATCGCAGATGCTGGCGCTCGTCATGCGGCACGGGCTGGTGCTGGCCGGGATCGGCGTGGCCATCGGGCTGGGGGCGGCCTTCGGACTGACCCGGCTGCTGGCGCGCCTGCTGTTCGGCGTGAAGGCGAGCGACCCGTGGACGTTTATCGGTGTCGCCGCAGTCCTTGCGCTGGTGGCTCTGCTGGCCTGCCTGATTCCGGCGCGGCGGGCGACGCGCGTGGACCCGGTGATCGCGCTGCGATCCGAATAATGTGAACTTCGCTCAGGGCACACTCGTATGTGCTGTTATGCGGCCTGTCCTGCACCGCGACCCGTGGACACGACCCCACCGCGGGCGCCGTGCAGGACAGGCGATCTGTGAAACGCCATGGTCAAGTTTCTGTTGTGGTTGATTCTGCTGTTCCTGTGCTGGCCGCTTGCCCTTGTGGCCCTGATCGCCTATCCGATTGTGTGGCTGCTGCTGCTACCGTTCCGGATTGTGGGAATCGCGGTCGGCGGCGCGCTCAGCCTGGTGTGGGCGGTGGCAACGCTGCCGCTGCGGCTGGTGCGGGCCATCTGAGAAGAACAGTCCGCTGAAGCGAGGGCTGGCGGCGCACGCCGCGTCTATTTCCGCGCCAGTAGCGCCGGCAGACCGGCGTATCCATTCATCGCGACCCCTGCTGCGCGCTCGCGGTACGACTCCAAATCCGGCGGCGCCCACGTTCCCAGCCCGTCCACATAGCGGTTGTACATGCAGAACGCCGCGGCGATCAGGACCGTGTCGTGAATCTCGCGGTCGGTGGCGCCTTCGGCCCGTGCGCGCTCCACATCCTCCGTCGTCACGTACTTGCCGCCGCGTTGCACTTTGCCCGCGATGGCCAGCAGAGCCTTCAGCTTCTCAGAAATCGCGGCCGACGCGAAATCCCGCTGCACTTGCGCCACCAGATCCTCGTTGCCACCCAAATGGCACGCCGCGATCGCCCCGTGGCTGGTCGCGCAATAATGGCAATCGTTGAGCGAAGACACATACGTAGCAATCAGCTCGCGCTCTGCCCGATCGAGCGAATTGTCGTCGTGCAGGAGAACCTGCGCCAGGTCGCTCAGCGGTTTCGCGGTCTCTGAGCGGAATTCCAGCAACCCGCGAATGCCCGGCGATCCTTCCTTCAGTGCAATGTGCGCCATGGCTGTCTACCGTCCCGCGGCAACACCGGTTACCGACGCCGCGTATCCCGACTTCGCCAGCCGCTCGCCCTCCTCGCGATACCGTTGCGGGTCGGTAGGGGCCCATGTCGCCAGTCCGTCCACATAACGGTTGTACATACAGAACGCCGCGGCAATGAGCACCGTATCGTGGATCTCCAGATCCGTCGCGCCCAGCGTCCGGGCGCGCTCCACATCTTCCGTCATCACATGCTTGCCTCCGCGTTGCACCTTCCCGGCGATCGCCAGCAGAGCCTTCAGCTTCTCCGAGATCGCGGCATTGGCCGGATCGCGCTTCACGTCGTCTACCAGAGCCTCTTTGCGGCCGAGATGGTACGCCGCCACCGCGCCGTGCACCGTCTGGCAGAAGAAGCAGTCGTTTTGCGAGGAGACGTAGGTGGCAATCAGCTCGCGCTCCCCGGGCGAGAGCGTGCTCGGACCGCGCAGCAGCACATCGGCCAGCTCGTTCAGCGGCTTTGACGTCTCCGGCCGGAATGCCATGGGACCCACGATACCTGGCAGGCCTTCGGGAAGTGAGATATGAGGCATTCCCTGAGCATAGGGTCCGCCGTCCGCGCGATCAATAACCCCGATCTACTACCGCGCGCACCGCTACCAGAGACTTTGTCAGCCCCAGCAGCCGCTCGCGTACCAGACGCGCGCCGGGGAACATCCGCAGCATCTCCGCGGGCCCCAGCAGCCGGATATCGGCGAGAAAGTGCTTCACGTAGAAATCCCGCCGGTCTGGCGACGGCCGCGTAATCCACTCCCATACCGTAAAGCGCCGCGCAATCCACGCCCGCGTGGCCGGGGGCAACCAGTGCAGGAACGGAGTCAGCAGGTGCGGCTCAACGGGAAACCAGCGGTTCGGCGTCTGCACCCAATACGCCCGCCCGACGCGTGCAATCTCCCGCGCAAACTCGAGCTGCCGTTCTGGCGTGCCCACGTGCTCGATCACCGAATTGCTAAACACCAGATCGAAAGCGCCGTCGGCGAAGGGCAGCGAACAGCCGTCGCCGGCCACCCACTCGACGCCCGCGGCATCCCGCTGCTCGCGCTCGGTGTTGAGGATGACCAGCCGAGGCCGCACACTCAGGTATTCCCAGTTCATCCACGTGCCGCCGACATCGAGCACGCTTGTCTTCGGTGTCAGGGCGAAGGTCCGCTCGAACCTCCGCATCCGCCGCCGCCGGAACCAGCGCACGACGCGCACCACCCGGTGATCGCGATCCTGGCCGCCTGCCGTCAACCCACCAGCATATCGGTCTGTCGCCGGCAGGTCAGCCACGTGCGGTTCATTTTCGGCTGTACCATTAAATCGATCCGGTGCGTCCCTTCGGGTGACAGGACTCAAATAGAAGTGCCGGGGAGGCTGAGATGGGCTCTCGAAACGGACTTTTTGCGCTTGCCGCGATAATTGCGACGGTTTTTCCTCCTTTTTCTCTGGCGCAGACGGGCGGAGACACGGTCACCTTCAAATCGGGGGTGAATGCGGTCACGGTACCGGTGGTGGTCCGCGACGCATCGGGCCGCGTGGTGACGGATCTGCGCAAAGAAGACTTCACGCTGCTGGATAACGGCGCGCCGGTCACCATCACCAGCTTTCAGCTTGAAAAGCCCGGCCAGCGCATTGCCGAGGTGAAGGACGTTTCGGGCGGCGCCGACTCCGGCCAGGCCGCGAAAGCAACGAGCGCCAAAATGGTAATCCCCGACCACTTCATCGCGTTTTTCTTCGACGACATGAGTATCCAGGAGTTTGGGGATCTGGTGTGGGTGCGCGATGCCGCCATGCGTCGCATGGAAAAGCTGCAGCCCGGCGACCGCGCCGCCATCTTCACAACGTCATGTCTCACGCAGCTCGATTTTACGGACGACCGTGACAAGCTGCGATCGACCGTGGCGAAGCTCCAGTTCCGGCCGCCTCGCTCCGTGTGTGCCGGTGCGCGCAGCCAGCCGCCGCAGAATCTGCCGGGAGGAGCCGCAGTGCCGACCGCCGACGATTCGGCGCAATATGCGCTGCTGGGCTGCATGGGAACCGTCTTCCGGCGGATGGCGATCCTGCCGGGACAGCGCACCATCATTTACGTCTCCTACGGGATGGCACTGGACCCGCGGAACCTGAACCTGATTGCTGACCAGGCCGTTCGCTCGAAGGTGGTGGTCAACACGCTCAACGCGCGCGGCCTCCACCCCACCATGCCTGGCGCCGACTTCTCCATGGCAGGCATCGCCAATCCACAGCAACTGGAGATCGCTATTCAGGGGATGGCAATGAACGAGCTGGCTCAGGGCCTGGGCCTCAGCGCAATCGCCTATGCCACCGGCGGCACGGCCATCGAGAACACCAACGACGCTGACGGCGCTTACCGGAGGCTGGGAACGCCGGACGCAACCTATATGCTCGGCTTCTCTCCTGCCGACGCGACCCTCGACGGCAAAATGCACCATCTGAAGGTGACGCTGAACGGTGCGCGCAAAGTCACTATCCAGGCGCGCGCCAGCTATTTCGCCGCCACGTTACAACAGCGACAGGCGATGCAGGCCAGGCTGACCACGCCCGTGATGACGGAGAGCAGGGACGAATCGAAGGAGATCGCCGAGAGCCTGGGCGTCACACCGGAACGGCCATCGCCGGCACGCGCCGTCACCTTCAAGGCCGGGACGAATCTGGTGCTCGTTCCCGTTGTGGTCCGCGACGCGCAGGGGCACGCGATCGGCAATCTCACGAAAGACAACTTCGAGCTGCGCGACCGCGGCAAGATTCAGGAGATCAAGCAATTCGCAGTGGAGACGCCGGGACATCAGGTGGCATTGGACAGGTCGGTGGAGAACGATGAGGCGCCCGTGAATCCCGACGAAATTGGCGCGCTGCAGAAGCACGAGACCGCGCCCATGGTGATCCCGGATCGCTTCGTCGCGCTGGTATTTGACGACTACCATCTCCCTGGAGGAGCGGTCGAGTATCTCGACTGGGCCCGCGACGCCGCGCGACGCTACATCGCGACACTCAGGCCGTCGGATCGCGTAGCCCTCTATACGACGTACGGAGTGAACTTGCTCGACTTCACCAGCGATCGCGCCGCCCTCGACAAAGCGCTTCTCAAGCTACGCCCTGGTCCGGCGACGAATAATCTCCCGGAAACTCCTTCGGGGCTTCAAATGCCGGTCATGAACCTGCGCGAACAGGGTTGGGCAGAGGCGCGCTCCATGGAAAAGCTGGATGCCGTCGTGCGCCGTCTGGCCATTTCCCCGGGGCAGCGCACCCTGGTATTTCTTTCGCCGGGCTTTGCGATCCGTGACGAACAAGGCGAGAAGCCGTGGAGTCTGCTGCCGGACACCATGGCGCTGATTGACCGCGCCATCAGATCCGACGTCGTGATCAACACGCTCAACGTTCACGGCCTGGCGATCGAAGGCAACGGCTCCGACGAGCTGCTCTTCCGCCTGGCCGACGGCACCGGCGGCACCTACGTGCGCGACCGCAACGACTACGATTCGGCTTTGCGCCAGGCCGCTGCCGCGCCCGAATACCGCTACATCCTCGCCTTTTCTCCAGAGAACCTCAAACAGGACGGCAGCACTCACGAGCTGAAGGTCACGCTGAAGGGAGTGCGCGGATTTGAGGTGCAGGCGCGCCGAGCCTATTGGGACGCGAAACCTGGCCAGGCGCTGGCCGCGGGAGGGAACGTGAAACCGCAATCGGCGGCGCCTGTGGAAAGCAAGACGGAAGCGAACGACCTCGCGCAGCAGCTCGGCGTCGCGGCGGCCCCGCCGTCAAAACAACCGCCGCTGCAACTGGCTAAGTCCGACGTGCCGTCGCCGCTCGAAAAGAAGCCCGAGGAAGCGGCGACGTTCAAGGCGAAGGTAAACCTGGTCACGGTGCCTGTCGTCGTCCGCGACGTGCAGGGCCACGCCATCGGCAACCTGACCAAAGACGATTTCCAGGTGTTCGACAAGGGCAAGAAGCAGGAAATCACGAAGTTCACGCTCGAGAAGGCCAGCGGTGAAG
>Ga0335082_10008358_pt1 | contig 11242 bp, 11 predicted proteins | sample Lox_Sample_41_FD_206718 | JGI IMG/M metagenome (GOLD analysis project Ga0335082, IMG submission 206718) | Soil microbial communities from Loxahatchee National Wildlife Refuge, Florida, United States - Lox_Sample_4.1 | ecosystem: Environmental > Terrestrial > Soil > Wetlands | place: USA... | reverse complement strand
GCCGTACATGCCCGAGTGCAGATCGACCTTCGAACCCTGCGCCTCGATCTCGGTGTAAACCAGCCCGCGCAGTCCGACGCACAACGTGGGAAGGTCGGGCGCGAACAGCTCGGTATCGGTGACCAGGGCGAAGTCGGCCTTCAGCTTCGGCGAGTTTGCGTTCTGCTTGACGTAGGCTTCGATGCTCTCGCCGCCGACTTCTTCTTCGCCTTCGAGCAGCACGCGGATGTTGATGGGCAGCTTGCCATTGCCGGCCTTGAACAGCGATTCGAAGGCCTTCATCTGCATCCAGAGCTGGCCTTTGTCGTCGACGGCGCCGCGCGCGTACACATTTTGATTGCGCTCGCTGGGCTCATTCCAGGCCTGCTTGATGGCCTGTGCGTTGTCGCCCTTCACCGGGAAGGCGTCTTTGTTAATGAACGGCGGCGATTTCCATTCGTCGAGCGGCTCCGGCGGCTGAACATCGTAGTGGGCGTAGCAGAGCGCTGTCGGCTTGCCGGAGGCGTGCAGCCAGTCGGCATAGATGAGAGGATGTCCTTTGGTTTGAATGATTTCGACGTTTTCAAACCCTATGCGCTTCAGCTCGTCGGCGCACAGCTGGGCGGCCTTTTCGATGTCGCTCTTGTGCTCCGGCAGGGTGCTGATGCTGGGGATGCTCAGGAAGTTTTTGAGTTCGTTTAAGAAGCGGCCCTGATTTTCGCGGGCAAATGCTATGGCTGCGGATGACATGACAGGATCTCCTTCTGTAGAAACAGCCTTACAGAATCCGAATGACGCGGATGGGCAAACGTAAAAGTATATCGCATGGAAGTCCGGGCGGGTGCATGTCCGCCTACCGCAAACGCAACACAAATGCCCCCACCGATTTGGCACTATTTTTGACGATTTTTGCGCTCAAACCGCCTCGAAACCGCCATTCGCGCCCTTTCCCAGCCCAGACTCCTGCCTTTTTTGGCCACCTACGGATTCCGCACCTGCCACAGGCAGGGCGGGTTTGACCCTGGAATCCCGGGGTTTCGTATCAAAACAGGCCATGAAAAGGCCTTTTTTTCGACTTTTCATGCGGTTTAAGTGACTTTTTGTGGCCTTTCGTGCGCGTTTCCGTCATGTTAGTTTTACGGCGCGATCCGCTCATTTTTGACCTCTTCGGTGGCAACTTGCTGGATGAGGGCTCGAGGACTGCATCATGGAACCGGTGAACAACAGCACTTATGATCTCGTGGTAATCGGAAGCGGCCCCGCCGGGCAGAAAGCGGCGATCTGCGCGGCGAAGTTGCGCAAGAGAGTGGCCGTGATCGAGCGCAAGCGCTGCATTGGCGGGGTGTGTGTCAATACCGGCACCATCCCCAGCAAAACGCTGCGCGAAGCCATTCTCTACCTCAGCGGCCTACGGCAAAGAACGTTCTATGGCCGCGGTTATGCGCTGAAAGACAACATCAGCATGCAGGACCTGGTGTTTCGTGCTGATGCGGTCATGGGACGCGAGATCGAGGTCATCAAATCACAACTGCGGCGCAACCGCGTGGCGGTTTACGAAGGCAACGCGCGATTTCTCGACCCTCACACGGTGGAGGTCTCCAGCGACAGCGGTTACACGCACCTGCATAGTGAGAACTTCGTCATCGCCTGCGGAACGCGCCCGGCGCACGACGCGCAGATTCCGATCGACGGCAGGCGCATCTTTGACTCCGACCAGGTGCATGAGTTGGAAGAACTGCCTCGTGAGTTGATCGTGGTAGGCGCGGGCATCATCGGATTGGAATATGCCTCGATGTTCGCGGCTCTGGGCGTGAAGGTCACGCTGCTGGACCAGCGGCCGGTCCTGCTCGACTTCGCCGACCGTGAGATCGTGGAGAGCCTTTGCTTCCAGCTGCGGCAGCTTGGCACGGTGTTTCGTTTAGGCGAGAAAGTCGTGCAGGTTGGGTTCGATGAGGATCGCGACCGCGTCTTTGCCAAGCTGGAAAGCGGCAAAACGGTGCATGGCCAGGCACTGCTTTACGCCGTGGGGCGGCACGCGAACAGCGACCAGTTGAACATCGAGGCATTGGGGCTTACTGCCGACGCCCGGGGGAAGCTGGCGGTCGATGAAAACTTCCAGACGTCGGTGCCTCACGTTTATGCTGCAGGAGATGTGATCGGGTTTCCGGCGCTGGCCAGCACGTCGATGGAGCAGGGCAGGCTGGCCAGTTGTCACATCTTCGGCGTGCCGGGCAATATCCCGCCTAATCTCATTCCCTATGGGGTCTACACGATTCCAGAAATCTCAATGGTCGGACCCACAGAAGAGCAGCTTACTCGCGACAGGATCCCTTACGAAGTGGGAACGGCGCGTTACGCGGAGCTTGCCAAAGGGCAAATGCTGGGTGACGACCAGGGATTCCTGAAGCTGATTTTCGATCCGGTGACCTTGAAGCTCATCAGCGTTCACATCATCGGGGAGCGCGCCGCAGAGATCGTTCACATCGGGCAGGCGGTGCTCAGCATGGGCGGGACGATCGAATACTTCCGGGATACGGTGTTCAACTATCCCACATTGGCGGAGGCGTACAAAGTGGCTGCGCTGGATGGGCTGAATAAGCTGTAGGACGCCACGGGCTGCTCCTTGCGCATGCCGCCTAGTCTCGGACGGACGCTCCGGCCGCAATCGGCGCGGACCCGGTATTCGTGAAATACAAGCGCTGGAAGTAGAACGCGACATTGACCAGCGCAATCATTGCCGGCACTTCCACCAAGGGGCCGATCACGGCAGCGAACGCTGCCCCAGAGTTGATGCCGAAGACCGAAACCGCTACGGCAATGGCCAGTTCGAAATTGTTGGACGCGGCGGTGAACGCCAGCGTCGTCGTCTTCGAATAGTCGGCTCCCAGCCTGTGTCCCATGTAGAACGACACCAGGAACATGATTACGAAGTAGGCCAGCAGGGGCACGGCGATGCGCAGTACATCCAGCGGAAGCTGCACGATGTACTGACCCTTCAGCGAGAACATGACCACAATCGTGAACAGCAAGGCAATGAGCGTCAGCGGGCTGACGCGGGGTACGAAGCGGCGCTCATACCAGTCGCGGCCCTTCGCCCGCAGCAGTAGCGTGCGCGTCAGGAAGCCGGCGAGAAATGGAATGCCCAAATAGATGAAGACGCTCTTTGCGATCTCGCCGATGGAGATGTTCACCACCGCTCCCTTCAACCCCAGACGCGCGGGAAGAACGGTGATGAAGATCCACGCATAAAGCGAATAGAAAAACACCTGGAAAAGCGAATTGAACGCGACCAGGCCGGCGGCGTAATCCGTGTCACCTTTGGCCAGCTCATTCCACACGATCACCATGGCAATACAACGGGCCAGGCCGATCATGATCAGTCCGGCCATGTACTCCGGATACCCGCGCAGGAAAGCAATCGCCAGCACGAACATGAGAACCGGCCCGACCACCCAGTTCTGCAGCAACGAGAGACCGAGGACCTTCTTGTTGCGGAAGACCTCCGGCAGTTCCTCGTACCTGACTTTGGTGAAGGGAGGATACATCATCACCATCAGTCCGAAGGCGATGGGAATGGAGGTCGTACCAACACTAAAGCGATTGAGGAATGGCACAACCGTGGGCACAAGCCAGCCGAGAACGACTCCGGCCGCCATCGCCGCGAAAATCCAAGCCGTGAGATAACGATCCAGAAAACTGAGCCGACGTTCGTTTTGCATTGCGTAATCCCAGAAAGCTAGGGCTGAGGCACCGCCTCGGGCGTCTTGCCGATGTCGTCCATTTCCTTCTTCAGTGCCAGCCGGTCGAGGCTCGCGAGAGGAAGGCACAAGAACAGGCTGATTCTGCGTTCGAGCATAAAGAAGGCGTCGCGATAGGCTCTAGCAACTTCTTCGTCGGTGCCCTGCACCGCCGCCGGATCCGGGACTCCCCAATGCGCCGAGATCGGTTGGCCCGGCCAAACCGGACAGACTTCCTTCGCCGCGTTGTCGCAAACGGTAATAACGAAGTCGAGCTTGGGCGCTTCCGGCCGCGCAAACTGCTCCCACGATTTGCTGCGTGCTCCCTGCGTTGGCATGTGTACCGATTCGAGCTGGCGCAAGGCTTCGGGCCGAACTGCACCGCTGGGATGGCTGCCCGCACTATACGCCGTGAAGTTCGGCCTGCCTTTGAAGTTCAGAATCGCCTCGGCCATGATGGAGCGCGCCGAATTGCCGGTGCATAAGAACAGTACGTTGTAGTGTCCTTCCATTTCTATTCTCTCGTGTTAGTTGCAGCAGGTTGGGCCGCAACAGGCTGGTGGCGAAGCCGGCTTGACCGCTCGAATGAATGCGCTCACGAGCTTGCCGTCGACTTCCGCTGCGATGGCGTCGACGTCGATGCCTTCGGCAGAAAGAATGGCCCGCGCTTCCTCGGTCTTGTGGATGCGGGTTGGCTCGATATCGATCTGCTCGAACCCGGCGGTGGCGAGCTTCGCGCTATACTCGGATTCGTCCAGCGCTCCCGCGACGCAACCCACCCACAACAGAATGCTCTTTCGGATCTGCGGATTGATCTCACCGCGCGTGACCACGTCGGAGACGGCAAAGCGTCCGCCAGGCTTGAGCACGCGGAAGGCTTCGCGCAGCACCTTGTCCTTGTCGGCCGAGAGATTGATGACGCAGTTGGAGATGATCACGTCGACCGAATTCTCCGGCAGTGGAATGTTTTCGATTTCGCCTCTCAGAAACTCAACGTTCTCCATTCCGGACTTGCGCTTGTTTTCGTTGGCCAGGGCGAGCATTTCGTCAGTCATGTCGAGACCGTAAGCCTTGCCCGTCGGGCCCACACGACGCGCGGAGAGCAGTACGTCGATGCCGCCGCCGGAGCCCAGGTCGAGCACCACTTCGCCGGGACTGAGCTGCGCCAAGGCAGTGGGATTGCCGCATCCTAAAGAGGCCAGCAAGGCCTGCTCGGGGATTTGCTGAATCTGGGAGACGTCGTACAGATTGGAGGTGATGGGATCGCAACAGTCGCTGGCCGGGGTTGCTCCGCAGCAACCGCTTCCGCCCTTGCTTACGCGCAGGGCCGCCTCTCCGTACTTCTCTTTCACAACTTGCTTGATATCGGTCGTACTCATGATTGCCTCCTACTTGCACACCTGAACGATGGACTGCGGTTTGACAGCTTTGTTCCTGGTGCAGCATTCCGCATAAAGGAACTGAAGCAGCTCCTGGAGCGCCTGGGTGTTTGCCGTGTAGCGCAAGAAGGTGCCCTCGCGCTGAATGCCTGCCAGATTTTCGTTTCTGAGCTTGTCGAGATGATGAGAGAGAGTCGAGCTGGGAATGTCCAGCTCCTCCTGAATTTCCCCAACGACGAGTCCCTCCGGATGGGCCGACAGCAAGAGCCGCATGATGCGCAAGCGCGGTTCCGCTCCCATGGCAGAGAACATGTCGGCGTACCTGGTGATGTCTTCCTGTTTGGCGATCGGTGAAGCCGTCAGCATATTTCTATATTAGTAGAAATATAGAATCATGACAAAGGCTTTCCGCGGCGCCGGCCCCCTCGGGAAAACTGCAGATCATGAAGATCATTGGCCGGTTGCAGCGCCCGGTTGAGTCTCATCCGGATCGTAGCCTGAAAGCAAGCATTCGTGTGCAAGCGGCGGGCAAGAAAATGTGTTACCTTCGCTGCACTTCTATCTCATGTATCGGAGGTGGGGTTCCTTATGCAGGCAAGCTCCAAGCTACTTCTCGCGGCGATGGCAGGGCTGGCACTCGGTCTCAGCGCTCCAACCCTGGCGCACACTGACGAGACTGCTCCAGTGAAGTGTTGGGGCATCAATTCCTGCGGTCAGCACGCGAGTTGCGCCGTCAAGAGCGATGACATCGCGGCCGTCGAGAAACTACTGGGTAAGACAGATTTTCAGGCCAGCTTCGGCAAGACAACAACCCATGGATGCGGTCATCATGCCAGTTGCGGTGCAGCGTCAGGCGTCCTCAACTGGACACAGACCAGCGAGTCGGAGTGCCGCGAGGCCCACGGTATCCTCATCGAGACCGAGGACGGGCAGAAGATCGCGCGGAAGCTCTAATCACAGCAAGAGGTTTCAAGCCGGACTGAAGACGACTGCGCCGGGGGAAAGGGCCGTTTGCTCGAGCCAGAGCAGTAGATCCTTCGCCAAGACAAGAACGACAATCGTAGAGGCCTACTTGTGGAACCGGGCGACGAGCCAACCCTACCCGGCCGCCACGCCGTGCGGCTTTACGTTGGTACGGATGAACTCGATGATCGAATCCATCGGCGTGCCGGGCTGAAACACCGCGGCGACGCCAGCCTGCTTGAGGCCCTCGACATCCTGGTCGGGTATGATTCCACCCACCACCACCAGCACGTCGTCCATCTGGTTCTGCTTCAGCAACTCCATTACACGCGGGACAATTGCGTTATGAGCGCCGGAGAGGATGCTGAGGCCGATTACGTCCACGTCTTCCTGCAGCGATGCGCTAACCACCATCTCCGGTGTCTGGCGCAGTCCGGTGTAGATGACTTCCATCCCGGCATCACGCAACGCGCGAGCGATCACCTTTGCGCCACGATCGTGGCCATCCAGGCCGGGCTTGGCTACCAGCACGCGGATTTTTTGATTCGACATAGCAGCCTCAAGCGAAAGCTGGTTGGAGTAACAAAAAGGGCAACTCTGCATGATACCGCTTGCGTCCACGCGGGTCATCTGTTCAGTAAAGTCCGGTGGGAATGAGTTGGACGGAAGAGGGTGAACTAACGGAAGACCCGTTCGGGCGCACACCGAACTGCGTAGGGCGGTGATGGGAGCCCCGGACGCGACACCGAGGCCTTTTCCCACGACGTGAAAACTAAAACGAATCGCCGCCGGTTGCAGGAACCAATTTGGGCTGCACGTTCCCGTTGACCTTTTTCAGGACCGGGCCGCCAGCAGGCATGCAGGTTGTCTCTCGTACAAGCTGGGGCACGCGATCGTCGTCGGTTTTGAAGATGAAGGCGTGAATCCGCAAGCAAGTGCGGGTCTGCTCAGAGATGTTTGTCTGGTTGTCTGCTGAAGCATTGAGTCCCTGAGGCATGGCGGCGAAAGGACTACCGGCTGTCGCAACCGAGGCGTCAGGTGAGGTTGGTGCTTCGGAGTTCCTGGCGACGTCAGCGAACGCGAACGTGGAACACACCAACAAGGAGAAGAGCAGGAGCTTGCTCATAGGACCCTCCCAGTCGCCAAAATGTTAGCACTATTTGGACGTGCCGGGAGCAGAATCGCACGGCTCTTTTGGGCAAACCACGGATTGTCACGGACCAAACACGGATCTTCTTAAGAGCGCATCGGATCCGTGCTCATGCCTGTAAATCCGCAGTGGCCTTTGCTTTTTTCTCCCGTTGAAGAAGCTGCCGCTTACGGTCTGCTCCCCAGCGATACCCCGACAGCTCGCCGCTCTCGCGAACCACGCGATGGCAGGGGATGACCACTGCGACGGGATTGGTTGCGCACGCCCGCGCCACCGCTCGGGACGCAGATCGCTCACCAATTGCCTCCGCAATATCGGAGTACGAGCGCGTCTCACCGGAGGGTATTCGCCGTAACGCATTCCACACTTTGGCCTGAAAGGCGGTGGCGCGAATGTCGAGCGGAAGCTCGATTGTGGTCGTCTGACCGGCAAGGTGTGCCATGATCGGCTCGAGATACGGCCGCAGTGATGCGTCGTCCCGGCGGATCTTGGCTGTATGAAATTCCTGTCGCAGGTCACGTTCGAGCGCAGCGTCCTGCTCTCCGAAGTGCACCGCGCACAACCCGCGGCCAGTCTTTGCCACCAGCATGCGGCCCAGCGGCGAGTGTGCAATCGTGAACGCAATTTGCTCCCCCGCTCCTCCCTTGGCGTAAGTCGCAGGAGTCATGCCCATCTGTCTGGCTGCGCTCTCGTACAAACGGCTGGGCGAGCTGTATCCGACGTCGTACAGCGACGTTGTTACATCGGCTCCTTGCCGCAATCTGGATTTAAGCTGCTCGCTTCGCCGCGCTGCCTGGTACTCGCGCGGGCTAAGTCCAGTGGCGCGCTTGAAGAGCCTTTGCAAATGAAAGGCGCTCACGCCGACGCGCCCGCTTAACTCGGCGAGCGTAAGCGTGCTTTCTGAGGTGTCCAGGAGTTGCCTGGCGCGAATCACATATTGTGCCTGCTCGGAAATTTGCGTCGGCTTGCAACGCAGGCAGGCGCGATATCCGGCGCGCTCGGCTGCCTGCGGCGAGGCGAAAAACTCGACTGATTCCCGCCGTGGCCTGCGGCTCGGACACGAAGGCCTGCAATACACACCCGTCGTGCGCACTGCAAAGACGAAGCGCCCGTCCTGGCGGGCGTCACGCGAAAGAATCTGTTGCCACTGCTGTTCGGTTTGCATGATGCAAATCTAGGCTGTTAGATGAGCCGCCGGCTATCCGAGACTTGCGCCTAAAGCAACAATCCGGATCGCGCTCACCTCACGTTGGTTGCACCGATCTCGCACCGATTACTATAATCCGCCCAAACCGCGAATCGGAGAACACGTTGCCCATCGGGACCGCTTTTCACGCGAGGACATTTCCCCTCTGCCAAAGCCTGAACTACCGCGAGTGGTCAGGCTATTACGCCGTCAGCGTTTATGAGACGCATCACGAGCACGAGTACAACGCGATACGTAATGCGGCCGCGCTGATCGACGTCACTCCGCTTTTCAAGTACATGATCACCGGGCGCGATGCGACACGCTTCGTGAACCGCGTAATCGCCCGTGACATCAACAAAGTCGCTGTCAACCAGGTCATCTACTGCTGCTGGTGCGACGAAGATGGCAAAGTTGTCGACGACGGGACCATCACCCGGCTGGACGAAAATCGCTATCGCTGGACAGCCGCCGACCCCAACCTGCGCTGGTTTCGTCAGAACGCGATCGGGCTCGAAGTCAGCATTGAAGACGTCACCGAGCAGGTTGCGGCTTTGGCACTTCAAGGGCCCACGTCGGGCGCACTCCTGAAAAGCGTTGCTGAAGCAGATGTTGCGAATCTCAAGTATTTCCGGAAGATCTCCGGCAAGATCGGCAGCGTGCCAGTCGACATCTCGCGTACCGGCTACACTGGCGATCTTGGCTACGAAATATGGATCGCATGGAATGATGCCGTCAGAGTCTGGGACGAATTGATGCGGGTTGGGCAGCGCTTCGACATCCATCCGACGGGCATGCTCGCCTTGGACGTTGCCCGCATCGAGGCGGGACTGATCCTCGCCGATGTCGATTATGTAAGCAGCAAGAAAGCGCTCATTGAGTCGCAGAAGTACTCGCCGTTTGAGATAGGCCTGGGCAAGTTAGTTCACCTCGAAAAGGAAAACTTCATAGGACGGAGTGCCCTGCTCAAAGAAGGCACAACCGGCTCGGACCGCCTGCTCGTGGGTCTGGAGATTGATTGGGACGAGATGGTTGCGATGTTCGACAAGGTGGGCCTGGCGCCGCAGACGCCGAGTATCGCATCGCGCGTACCTGTTCCGGTTTACAAAGGCACAAAGCAGATAGGCAAAGCGAGTTCAACGACATGGTCGCCGTTGTTGAAGCAGCTTATCGCCTTGGCCAGTGTGGAGCGTCGGCATGCAATCCCAGGAACGCGATTGCAAATTGAAGCTACAGTAGAAGCAGTCCGCGAGAAGGTAAGAGCGACCGTGAGGCCGCTTCCATTTTTCAATCCAGCAAGAAAGACAAAAACACCTGTATAGGCGGCAAGAGTCAGGCTTACGGTCTTAGCCAACTGCCGGCCGGTAGACTCGGACTATTTCACAGGAATGTTCTGCTGTTCGCGGTGATTCAGAAGCTGCGCGACAGTCTTGTCCATCGTATCGAGCAGACTTTCGGAGGGTATTCGGGCCCGCGCCTCTTCCAATGCCTCATTCCAGTCCTTCGGACGCGCCTCCGCCACCGATAGCCCGGCGTGCAGCGTTTTGGGATTTGCGACATAGTAGAGCCAGATGATGCATGCAATCAGGTAGGCGCCGCTATTAATGGAAGCCAGGGTAGCGCGATGCAATATGGTTTGGTGCGCTATCGCCGTAGTCACCAGCATGTGCATGGCGGAAAAGAATCCAAAGCCGACCGCCACTCCGAAAAGCAAGTGACGACGCGAGATGCCAAGATACTCGCTGAACATCAACAAGAAGAACACTAGCCCGCACAGCATGACCCGGACGTTGCGATCCACCATCAGGATCGTGTTGGTAAGGTCATCAACATGGTGTTGATTCGAAGCCGTCACTGCCGACATTCCTGCCACCAGCAACAACACCAGCGCCGACCAACGGAAGAGAATCGTGCTCAAGTCGCGCAAGGCTTCAAATGGCCGGAATGCGTCCCGAAAGACCTCTTGCAAAACGAAAAACGACAGGGCCACACTCAGACAAACCGTTGCCCAGTACCCAAAGTAGTAGGCATATGGCCAGCGCCCTTCCGCGATAGTCAAAAAGGGATCGGAGAGAACCTGAAGAAGAATGTAGTTAAAAAACGCCGGATAGAACTTTTGGATTCGGCGCCGGTACATGCACACTAATATCCCGACCTGAAGTATCTGTACACTAAACCAAAGGATGCTCTGCGACAGAAGAATATGCATGACCGTGAACAGAATATCTCCGTAGACTGATCACGGCAAGGCCCAACTCTATCCTCCACCAACGTGGAGGATTTTAAGTGCATACACTACCCGTTTTGTGCCTGCGTTGGCTTAGCTGCGCGCAAAGGACCACCCGATCGTAGGGGCCAATTGCCATAGCTGGTCTCGGTCGCCGTAGTTCTTGCCTAAGAAGCAGGTCGGCATCGACGTTCCTTCGCCCGCAATGATCTGCTGCTGACCGGGATCACAGTTCTTGCCCGGGAAGCAGGTAGGCATAGGCGCGCCTTCGCCCGCAATGATCTGCTGCTGACCGGGATCACAATTCTTGCCCGGGAAGCAGGTGGGCATGGGTGCGCCTTCGCCCGCAATGATCTGCTGCTGACCGGGATCACAATTCTTGCCCGGGAAGCAGGTAGGCATAGGCGCGCCTTCGCCCGCAATGATCTGCTGCTGACCGGGATCACAATTCTTGCCCGGGAAGCAGGTGGGCATGGGTGCACCTTCGCCGGCGATGATCTGCTGCTGGCTGCCGGCATCACAGTTTTTGCCCGGGAAGCAGGTGGGCATGGGCGCACCTTCGCCGGCGATGATCTGCTGCTGGCTGCCGGCATCACAGTTCTTGCCCGGGAAGCAGGTGGG
>Ga0335082_10008357_pt1 | contig 11244 bp, 8 predicted proteins | sample Lox_Sample_41_FD_206718 | JGI IMG/M metagenome (GOLD analysis project Ga0335082, IMG submission 206718) | Soil microbial communities from Loxahatchee National Wildlife Refuge, Florida, United States - Lox_Sample_4.1 | ecosystem: Environmental > Terrestrial > Soil > Wetlands | place: USA: Florida... | reverse complement strand
GCTTCCGGTGATGTAGACCAACAGCCCAATGGACGCGAGCGAAGGATTCACCCCCGCTCCTCCCGCACCTTCTCGCCAAGCAATCCCCGGGGGCGAAGAATAAGAATGAGAATCAGCACCACGAAAGCAAAAACGTCCTTGTACTCGGCGCCGAAGGCGCCGTTCGTAAGAATCGACAAATAAGACCCCGCCATGGCTTCCAGTAAACCCAGCACCATGCCACCCAACATCGCCCCTGGGATATTGCCGATACCGCCTAGCACGGCGGCGGTAAACGCCTTGAGCCCAGGGAAAAATCCGCTGTACGGATTGACTAAACCATAATTCAGGCCGAAGAGAACTCCCGCCAACCCGCCCATGGCGCCACCGACAAAAAAGGTGAGCGAGATCACACGGTTTACCGGAACCCCCATCAATGAAGCGGTATCAGGATCTTGCGCCACGGCGCGAATCGCCGTGCCCATCTGCGTACGATTGACGAAAAGATAAAGTCCGAGAAGCATGATTAGCGCCGTCACTACGACAAGAATCGATTTCACCGGCACCACGAGGTCCGCCGTCAACGGCACGGTCCTGTCGAGAATATCCAAGGTCGGGTAGGTGAGATAGAAGGTGTTGCGCCAAAGACTCTCAAAGAGACGAAGGCCGTCCTGCAGAAAAAACGATGCACCGATAGCGGAAATCAGAGCAACGAGCCGCGGGCTCCCTTGCAGCGGGCGGTAGGCGACCCGTTCCAGCGCCATCGCCGCGAGCCCGCTCACCGTCATCCCGGCAACGATGACAAGCAACAAAACGATTGCTGGATTAAGCGTCGCAAGCTGACCAGCGCTCTGCAGCATGAAAAGTGTTTCCACTCCCACGAACGCGCCCAGGACAAAAATCTCGCTGTGCGCGAAGTTGATAAATTCCAACACGCCGTAGACCATCGTATAGCCCAAAGCGATGAGCGCATACATGAAGCCGAGCACAATGCCGTCGACCAGCACTTGGGGCAAAATTTGCAGGGCGAGATCCAAGACGACGCCGACCTTTCAAAAATGCGTTATGCTAACAAATCCTTCTTTCTGTCGCCACTCTAGTTCCGCTTATTGAAACCACCACTGTTGCTATATAATCTCTCCCCACATGTCTTGCACCAGCACACCGGCGGTATTGGATCGCGGCGACCTTCAGCTTGGTCGATTTTCCGGGGGAACCGCTTCATGAAAAAATCCGTCGGCATTGGCCTTGCTGTAGTCGGACTATTGATCGGCGCTTTGCTGATCGTGCCCACCTTCGTCGATTTGAGCATATTCAAGCGCACCTATCTCCCGATCATCGAAGAGTCCATCCATCGACGCATCGACGTCAGCGAAGTGCGCTTGAGCCTTATGCCGACGCCATCGATTCGTCTGTCAAACCTGAGAGTTTCCGATAGTCCGGCGTTTGCCGATAATATTTTTTTCGCTACCCAGCAGTTGCAATTACGACTCAAGCTATGGCCGCTGCTTCGGGGCCGCTTCGAAGTCACGGAATTTGTCCTTGAGAAGCCGGTAATAAATTTGCTCAAGAAACCGGATGGCACCTTTAATTATGCCGATCTTACGGACAAGGAAATCCCTCTGGCCAAGAGATCCGAAGGAAAGAAAAAGAAGTCCGCCCCCAAGTCGCAGGAAGCCCCGACGTTGCCATTCGTTGTGCCCGGCCGAATGCGCATCAAAGATGGACAGCTCAATTTCGAAACGAAAGGGCAAAAATCGCTAAAGATAAACGGAATCAATTTGTCCGTCCAGGATTTCACCGGTGACCAATCCTTCCCCTACCAAGTGTCGTTTAGTTACCCGGGGCTGAAAACTATCGCTTTAGAAGGGTTACTAAGTTATCAGGAAGAACAAGCGACCCTAAAACTGACAGGGAACCATCTCAAGGTTCAAAATCTCGTGCTTCCGATCGAGGGAAACATTACTCATGTTTCAACGGCGCCGGTGGTCAATTTGAGTTCGTCGAGTGACAGCCTCGATGCCAAAATGCTTTTTCAGATTTTGTCGGCATTTGGACTCGCGCCGCGCGACACGGAAATCTCCGGTCCCATGGAGCTGCGCGTGACCGTCACCGGCCCGTCTGCCAGTTTGCTGACTCAAGTTCACGGGCGCTTTAAGGATCTGCGCGTCGAAGGCAAGCGCTCCCTGAAAGGAAATCTCAACGGAGAGGTATTCATTAAGTTACCGCTTGGAAGCGGATCGGCTGCTCGGCGTTTGCAGGGCGATGGGAAACTTGTCGCCAAAAATGGCGAGCTGACCAACATCGACTTCATCAAGAAAGTCCAGCGGGTTACCGGCCTCATCGGCCTCTCGAAAGAACAGGGACGCGAGGCCACGACCTTCAAAACCCTGCAAGCGGATTTTGTCGTCGGAGACGGTGTCGCCGATTTCAAGCGAATTTACATGATCAATCCTGAGATGGAGGTTAACGGCGGAGGGACGATGACGCTGGAACAACCCATGCTAAATATGGCCCTCGAGACCGCTCTCTCGGCCCCTGCCTTGGCTCGAACAGTTAGAGGACGAACGGCGGCCTTCTTCAAAGACGGTCAGGGCCGAATGGTAGTGCCCTTGAAAATAACGGGACCGGCCGACAATCCAATAGTTGACTTGGATGGTGAGAAGTTGGCCCAGAAAGGGTTAACGCAATCGATGGAGAAGGGGATAGGCTCTTTGTTTAAGCAACTGTTCCGTCGCCGATAGACGACGCTCCGCCAGCGCCCCAGGCTTATCGCCGTGCGGCCGGGATTTGATTTAAAATAAGACTCTGGAGACTTTTTCCCTCCAGCGCTTCGGCCACGGAGCGGTTCACGTCGAGGAGTATTTCGTCAATTTCACTTTCTTCGTCATTCAGATCCTTGGGCTGCGTTGTTGTCTTTCTGCCAGCATCCCTCACGCAATCCAGAATCTCCTTAATGCTGATCGTTTCAGCATCGCGGCCCAGCACAAATGTTTCTTCGTCTGCCAATGGCAACACCAATCGGGCTTGATGAAACGTATCCATGAAGTCGTTTACGATGCCGGCTGGAAGGTGCAGTTGAGTCGCCACTTCGGAAACGCTCATCGGATCGAGTCCGTGATAAAAATTGCGCCCGATTAGGAACATCATCTGAAGCGCCAGTTTCTCACGCCCCGCCGGGCTGTGGGCCAGGATTTCTCTGTCTGCCACATAGAAGTGGACATGTTGATGCGCGTAGGCCACTAGCGCGCCCAGCATAACGATAACCCAACCGGCCTGGAGCCACAAAAGAAAAAGCAAGAGAATCGCAAAGCTCGAGTATATGGCATAGTAGTGCGTTGACGAAGCGACAAAGACCGCAAAGCCCCAGCCGACGGTCTGCCACAGGAGCGCCGCCACAAATCCGCCGATCAGCGCAGACTGCAGCTTCACGCGAGTGTTAGGAACAAAGACATACATCAAGGTGAACGCGCCCCAAAGGGTCAGATAAGGCACCAATCTCAGAAGCGCCAATATCACTGTGCCGAATGGTTCCAGGGACATCAGCTTCTGAACAAATACATTGCTTTGCAGCGTGGCCGTAATCGTTAGCGCCGCAAAGACCAGCACCGGCCCGACGAGAATGACGCTCAAATAGTCGCTGAACTTCCGCGTGAGTTTGCGGGACGCCTTAACGTACCAGATACGGTTAAAAGCCTCCTCGATGGTTCCCAACAGCGATACGACAGTGATAAAAAGGGTCACTGTGCCGACGCTGCCGAGGGCGCCGGCGCTCATCTTGTCGACAAAGCCAATCAGATGAGCCGTGATCTCCTGGCCCTTCTCGCCGAGGGGGGCGAGCGCCTCGGCGAGCGCCGGCTCCATGCGATTGTGAACGCCTAGACCTTTGAGAATAGAAAAGATGACCGCCAACAAGGGAGCGAGAGAAAGAAGCGTTTTGAACGCCAGCGCCATCGCCTGAAGCTGGACCAGGTTTTGAACGAAGTCCCGCGCCACCATCACGGCGATCGTGATTAGAGAATGGAGCAGCCGCTTGAATCGGCTCAGATCCGACGACTCGATCTCCCAGAATTGATCGATGATATTTTGGATGCCTGGGATGGATCTTTTTTTCTTTCGCGCTGGCGCATTCATGGCAGCGTCACGAAGAGCAGAGCGGACGCGGAAACTCTTCGGAGTCTACCAGCTTTGACCGGCTGCGACAAAGGAATTTTAGCCGAATCGATCGACGGTTTGTGTTTGACAACGCTCACCGCTGCTTTATATTCTCCGTCGTGCAAATGATCGACAATTGCTACCACTGGTTCCCGTGACACGTGTCGACATCGACTTCACCGACGGACAAATTTGTTTCGCCCCGGCCGCTTCGAGCTCTTAATCTTTCCGGTCTGGTTGCCGTCACTTTCCTTTGCGTTGCCGGCGGCGCGTTCGGATTGGAAGATGCCGTCGCTGCCGCGGGCCCGTTTGTTGTCCTATCGGGCATCCTCGTTTTGCCCTGGCTCTGGAGCTTTCCCACCGCGCTCATGACTGCCGAGCTTTCGACCGCTATGCCGGAAGACGGCGGGTACGTCGTCTGGGTCGAGCAAGCCTTCGGCAGGTTTTGGGGATTTCAGGAAGGTTGGGTGAGCTGGCTTTGCAGCTTCGCCGACAACGCCCTCTATCCCGTGATGTTTGTCGACTATCTGACCTATCTCCGCGGCGACATGTCGCCACTGGAGCGCTGGATGGTCGGAACCGCGGTGATCAGTGTAATCACCTGGTTGAATATTCGCGGCATTCGTCTCGTCGGTTTGACCTCGATTGTGTTCACGCTCCTCGTGCTGGCGCCATTCGCCGCCCTCGTGATTCTCGGCGGGCCGCAAGTTCAGCCTTCTGTATGGCTGGCTCGAGGCGGTAACATTGATTGGGCCTTGCTGCTGAGTACATTGCTTTGGAATACCTCCGGCTGGGACAACGCAGGTTGTTGTGCGGGCGAAGTCAAGAAGCCTGAGCGCACCTATCCGCGCGCCATGGCCTCCGCCGTGCTCCTCGTCACGCTGGCTTATTTGCTGCCCGTAGCTGTTGGCGTCAGCGCCGACACTAACTGGTCGGCCTGGAAGGAAGGTTATTTTCCCGTTGTGGCAGCGCGGATCGGCGGACCGTGGTTAGGAACCTGGCTAACGCTGGCGGGTCTGATAAGCGCCGCGGGCATGCTGAGCGCGTTGCTTTGTACATCTGCGCGGGTCCCTTACGCAATGGCCGCCCGCGGCATGCTGCCGCGACGGCTTGCGGCGCTTCACTCGCGGCACGCAACGCCATGGCTTTCGATTCTCGTTAATAGTGCCGGCCTGGCTGTGCTTATCTCGTTTTCCTTTCAGGAACTCGTCGAGGTCGACATGTTTCTGTACGCAGCGGCTCTGGTCTTGGAATTCGCCGCACTGATCTGGCTCCGCATCAAGAAATCGGAAATGGCGCGCCCTTATCGAGTGCCCTACGGGATACCCGGCGTGATTGCCATCAGTGTTCCGCCTGTCGCTCTTTGCCTCGCAAGTATCGCCGTGTCCAACAACGCTACGAGATACGTCAGCCTCGGTGGTATCGCCGCGGGACTTTTGGTCTATTGGTGGCAATCCCGGCTGAGCGTGAGCCGTGAGACCGAGCCGGCAGCAACGGTATGATAGTCGCTGGATTCTCGACGCTTACGTAAGATTTTAGGTAACGATCTTTCGTCGGACCTTGAACTTCTTCCTTTGGCATAAGGCCTCCTTAAAAACTCATGCGCTCATAGAATAGGAATCTCTGCTAGTGCAAGAGCAATCACTGTATCGTCTGCTTCAATGTTGTTGCACGCCATAGCGGCGGGCGATCAGATAATAGGCGATGGCCACCGAAACCAGGATCGCGCTCCAGATTACGCTGAAGGCGGCCAGCTCACCGACCTGCCCGTTCTCCCACAGTTCGAAAATGGCCACGGAGACTACCGGCGTTTGCGGGCTCACGAGCAAAATGGACATGGAGAGCTCTTTGGCCGAGAGCAGAAAGACGAACACCCAACCGCCCAAGAAAGAAGGCGTGAGTAGCGGCAGGATGATGCGCCGCATGCAGTTCGACCATGACGCGCCCGAGGCGTAGGCCGCTTCTTCCAATTCGCGATGGAGCTGGAGCAAGCCGGAATGCGTATAGCGAATGCCGTAAGGAATGTAGCGGGTGATGAATGCGACCAGCAAAATCCACAGCGTGCCGTAAATGGGAATCGGCACGATGAGGTAGAAGCGTAATATCGCCAGTCCCATGACAATGCCCGGAAACAAGAGCGGAACCGTCGTCAGCAGATCGAGGAGCCAGCGGCCTCGGAGCTTGCTCCGAACCAGGATCCAAGAAGCAAGCGTCGTCAACATCATCACCACGCTCGCGCTTCCGAGACCAAGCAAGATGCTGTTCTTGATGGAGTCGGTGATCTTTGGATAGTGGATCGCCGTGATGTAGTTTTTCAACGTGAACAACGAGATCGCTTCAAACGAAGGCTGAATATAGAAGGGCAGCAGCGAAGCCCACAGAATAATCAGAAACGGTAGCACCAGTAAGACAAAAGAATAAAATGCCAACCCGGCGGCCGCCAGATAGCGCCATCTTCCGAGATTGATGAGCGCCGGACGATAGCCCTTTCCCGTCACGGTCTGGAATCTATGGCCCTCTCGTGTCACACGAAAATAAAGGTAAAGGGTGCCTGCCACCACCAGCATGAGCAGCACGGAGAAAGCGCCGGCGCTGCCGTATTGCGCGGGTAATTTTTGCGCATCGAGGTAAATAGACGTCGTAAGCACCCGTATATCGCCGGGGAGACCCACCAATGCAGGAATCTCGAAAGATTCGAACGAACGAATGAAGATCAGCAGCAGGACGGAGAAAAATGCCGGCAGCATAAGCCGCAGCGAGATGCGCCGGAGTGTCTGCCAGATCCTCGCGCCGCAAGCGGCGGAGGCTTCTTCAAGAGAAGGATCCATAGAGCGAAACGCGGCCGCCAACATGAGAAACACGAAGGGCGACCACAACAGCGCTTCGACAAAGATCATTCCCCACATGGAGTAAACGTTTACAACCGGCCCTGTTTGATGGAAGAGTCTCTTAAGCCAGAAATTGACCGGACCGGCCTTGCCTAGCAAAAGCAGCCAACCGATGGTGTAAAGAATGAACGGCGTGCCAAAAGAAGCGAAGGCTGTAAAATATCCCAACCCGCGCAGCGGCGTATCGGTTCGCGTAACGATCCAGGCGCCAACGCCTCCGAGCACCGTCGCCAACAGCGCGCTACCGGCGGAAAAAAAGAGTGTGTTGAGAAAAGGACCTAGGACCTGAAGCTCGCGCAGGAGGTCGCGATAGTAACGGAACGTGAACTCATCGATTTCCCCGGTGAGCTTCGTTGTGAACAAACTGGTTTGGATGACTGAATAAAGCGGCGGCAAAACGAGGTAAGCGGTGACGACGGAAACAACAATCATGACCCACGTCTCGACGTCGAAACGCAAAACTGCATGCAGCCGCGGCAGGACGCGCGCTTCTCGAGTCTCGCCGGGTTTGATCGGCAAATCAAAAGTATCGGATGGCTGGGGTTTGGCCACGGACGTTGATCCCGTTACTTAAAGAAATTGTTTTGAAAATACTCCACCCATTCGTTGCCTTTATCGAACTGCATGTCCGGGTTCATATAGAGTGCTTTCTTGAATCGTCCGCCTCCCGGTTTAAGATCCGCCTGTTTGGCGGGGACCTTCGGATGTGAAGGCAGATAGTTGGATTGCTGAAAAACCTTTTGGCCCCTCTCGGAAAGGACAAAATCTAAGAACAGCATGCTCGCATGCGGGTGCGGAGTGCTTTTCATCAATGCAATCGTTTGAATAGTTGCGGTAACCGGCTCTATAGGCTGCCAATCCACAGGCGCGCCCTGACTTGCGCTGATGTACGCATGATGATTAAAGATCTGCAGCGCAATTGGATATTCACCCGCGATGACAAGGTCCAAAACCTGCCTGGCGCTCGCCGTGCTCTTGGCGATATTCTGAGCTTTTATTTTCTGCAGGTAAGCCTTTCCCTTTTCCTGCCCCATAGTGAGGAGGGCATTTCCGATGAACAGCGGCGCGCCGGAGCCACGGCTGGTGGACCACATCATCTGGCCCTTCCAGCGTGGATTCAAAAGATCATCGTATGTTTTCGGGACCTCGTCGGCTTTGACCATTTTCGTGTTGTAGCCCGGCGTCAGAAAGTAGAGATTCGTCGATCCCCAGAAGCCTTCCGGATCTCTTAGTTCAGCGGGATACGCAGCTAAAGATGGAGAATAAAAACGCTGTAAGAAGCCAGCCCGTCGCACCATGGTGGGCGAGACTGTCCCATCGACGAGATCCGCATCATATCTCTTGGCCTGATACTCCGCGAGAACTCTTCGCACCAGGTTCTCGGAGTTCCCGCGATAGAATTCAATCTGAATGAAGGGGTACTCTTTTTCAAAAGCCTCTTTCAGCGGCCGCACCACCTGATCGACGATAAGCGTGGTGTACCACATGACCTTCCCTTCCTTTTTCGCGCCCTCGACGAGAATCCTCTGCCGGTCAGCGGATTTGAGCATAGCGATCTCATCAATCGATGCAGCTTCTGACGGCTGCGCGCCTAAGAACGCCACGAAACAAACGACGCCAGCTAAATTTAGAGAAACGGTTCTTTGAGCCGTCATCCTGAATTCTCCTTTCAGCCCGGATTCATTCTTTCCCTGATACTGCACGAAGCAAGCCGAAAGCGCTTACTGAGAGCACCGTAAAAGGAAGCTAGTCTTAGAGCGCGCGGCTTGTCAAGGTTTGACCGGCTTCCATTGTCGCCCTCCCCATTGAGGTGGCCTCACGACATTTGCCGGTCTTGGGTGAATTTGCGATACTTCTGTGATTGCGGAAGGGCCGGATCGTGAATGGAAGTGTCTCAACATAACTTGAAGCTTTAAGGATTCAGTCTATTCTACTTTTTCAGCTACAGACATCGACAAGACAATTAAGGCCTATGAAAAAAAACGGGAGGTTTGCCAAGTTCTTACGCTCTAGGGTAGATAGATAATGTCTTTTGCTTTGACGATGGGAAGTTTGAATTCCTCTCTCGTGACACCTCATTACGGGCGAGCGGATGAACCATCGCGGGTGAACTGGATGAGCCGCACATGAACAGAGTAACGCTCTATAGCTCCAGCCGATCGTCGTTGAACGAGCGGCCGACCCCAGCCGACCATCCGGACCAGCTCAAAAGCAACGATCCGGGGCAGGAAAGCCCTCCCACTCAAGTCGGCAGTCAGCTACCCCGCTTCGGATGGCGAAAGTTCTACCCACGCCATCAACGGCTGTTATGGATGGCAGCCGGCGGGTTATTCGCGCTGCTTTTGGTGTTGACCTATGCGGCGATCACGCCTTCGCCCCGCCAGATCACCCAGGAAGATATCCGCGCCGCGGTCCTTCACACACTGGAGACCAACACCCTTCCGTCACCCGCAGCGAAGGCCTACGAGATCATTCGACCGTCCATTGTTCGCGTGCGTGGGCTGGCATCGGTAAAAGACGGAGGCGCAGAAGTCGAAAGGAGCGTCGGCACCGGGGTCGTCATCGTCGATAAAGGCATCATCCTCACCAATCTCCACGTTGTGCTCGGCGCCCAACGGGTGCAAGTGGTATTCGCCGACGGGCTCAAATCCGACGCCACCATCACCGGCGTGCGGCCGGAACACGATTTGGCCGTGCTTCAGGCGCAGACGATTCCCGACGATCTTGTCCCGGCCACCATGCGATCCACCGCGGACCTCAAATGGGGCGACCAAGTCTTTGCCGTGGGATTTCCATTCGGTATCGGCCCTTCGGTGACGGCGGGCGTGGTCTCTGGTTTGCGGCGCGAATTCCGCTCCCCGCAAGGACAGCGCCTGCTGACGAATCTCATCCAGTTCGACGCCGCAGTTAATCCCGGAAGCTCCGGAGGGCCTCTGGTGACCGCAGAGGGCGAGGTGGTCGGTATCGTCACCGGGATTCTGAACCCTACAAACCAGCGTGTCTTCGTCGGCATTGGGTTTGCCGTTCCCATCGAGAATGCAGCCGCCGCGGTGGGAATACCTCCGTTCTAGTACCTCGACATAAAATCGGAAAGCCACAGGCACCTATGGAAAGCAAAGAAACAAGCCGCGGCGAAATTGCTCCGTTAATGGAGCGTGTTCTCTACGAGGTGAAGAAGGTCATCGTCGGCCAGGATCATTTCCTTGAGCGTGTGTTGGTGGCCGTTTTGGCGCAGGGACATCTGCTTGTAGAGGGCGTCCCGGGGCTTGCCAAGACCCTTACGGTCAAGACACTTGCCAGAACCATTCGGGGGTCCTTCAGGAGAATTCAATTCACGCCGGATCTCGTCCCGGCAGACTTGGTAGGAACGCGCATCTACAACCAGAAGACCGGTGACTTTACCACCTCCTTAGGCCCGGTCTTCACCAATCTTCTTCTTGCCGATGAGATCAACCGCGCTCCGGCGAAAGTGCAAAGCGCTTTGCTCGAGGTGATGCAAGAACGCCAGGTCACGATCGCTGGCGAGAGCCACCGCGTTCCCGAGCCATTCCTGGTGATGGCCACGCAGAATCCGATCGAGACCGAGGGAACCTACCCTTTGCCCGAGGCCCAGGTGGACCGGTTCATGATGAAGGTGCTCGTCGGGTATCCAACCGAGGAAGAGGAGTTCGTCATTGTGGACAGGGTCACCGGCATTCCGAACGATGTCGTTCCTATGGCCTCAACCGAGCAACTGAGCGCGCTTCAGCGCGAGTGCGCGAGCCTATACGTAGATCCGTCGCTAAAACAGTACGCGGTGCGGCTTGCCTCCGCCACGCGGGACCCCGATCGCTACGGTGTCGCCACACTAGCAAAGTATGTATCTTTCGGCGTGAGCCCTCGCGCCTCGATCAATCTCATCGAGGGCGCGCGGGCACTGGCGTTCCTGCGGGGACGCACCTATGTCTTGCCCGAAGACGTGACGGATCTGGTGTCCGATGTATTTCGGCACCGGCTCGTGCTGACGTATGAGGCTCTCGCCGAAGGAATGACGGCAGATCAACTGATTCATCGGATCATGCAACGCATACCGGCTCCCGATAAGCCGCTGGAGAGCCATGTCAAATTCGCCACAAGCTCGTAGTAGATCGGCCGTTTCGGGTTTCGAGTCTCGGGTCTCGCGCTTAACATTAGACTCGGAACCCGAGACCCTAAAACACGAAAAGGCCTCCGGGGCTGAAAA
>Ga0335082_10008354_pt1 | contig 11245 bp, 10 predicted proteins | sample Lox_Sample_41_FD_206718 | JGI IMG/M metagenome (GOLD analysis project Ga0335082, IMG submission 206718) | Soil microbial communities from Loxahatchee National Wildlife Refuge, Florida, United States - Lox_Sample_4.1 | ecosystem: Environmental > Terrestrial > Soil > Wetlands | place: USA... | reverse complement strand
ACGGCACCGACTACTATGAGATCGAGGCGCTGCTCGATCCCGAGGAGCGGCTGGTGCGCGACACGGCGCGCCAGTTCGTCGAGCAGGAGTACCTGCCGGTCGTCACCGAGCATTTCCGGCGCGGCACCTTTCCGGTCGAGCTGGCGCGGCGGGTCGGCGCGCTCGGCTTCTACGGTGCCAACCTGCCGACCGAGTACGGCTGCGCCGGCCTGAACAACGTCGCCTACGGGCTGATCAACCAGGAGCTCGAGCGCGGCGACTCCGGCCTGCGCTCGTTCATCAGCGTACAGTCGGGCCTGGTGATGTACCCGATCTACTCGTACGGCTCGGAGGCGCAGAAGCGGCACTGGCTGCCGCGCCTGGCGCGCGGCGAGGCGATCGGCTGCTTCGGCCTGACCGAGCCCGACTTCGGCTCCAACCCCTCCGGCATGCTCGCCCGCGCCGTGCCGGTGGACGGCGGGTACCGTCTCAACGGCACCAAGCGGTGGATCACCAACGGCGACGTCGCCGACGTGGCGCTGGTGTGGGCCAAGGTGCCGGCCGCCGGCGGCGACGTGGTGCGCGGCTTTCTGGTCGAGCGCGGCACGAAGGGCTTCAGCACGCGCGAGATGCAGGGCAAATTCAGCCTGCGCGCGTCGATCACGTCGGAGCTGTTCTTCGAGGACTGCACGGTGCCGGCGGACAGTGTCCTGCCCGGCGTGCAGGGCATGCGCGGGCCGCTGTCGTGCCTGACGCAGGCCCGCTACGGCATCGCCTGGGGCGCCATCGGGGCGGCGATCGCGTGTTACGAATGCGCGCGCGACTACGCCCGCGAGCGCATCATGTTCACCCGCCCGATCGCCGGCTACCAGCTCGTGCAGGCCAAGCTGGTCGACATGATCACCGAGATCACCAAGGCCCAGCTCCTCTGCCTGCGCCTCGGCCGCCTGAAGGATGCCGGCACCATGCGTCCCGAGCAGGTCAGCATGGCGAAGATGAACAACGTCTCGCACGCGCTGCGCATCGCGCGCCTGGCGCGCGACATCCTCGGCGCGAACGGCATCATCGACGAGTATCCGGTCATCCGCCACATGTTGAACCTGGAGACCGTCAACACGTACGAGGGCACCGAGGACGTCCACCGGCTGATCATCGGCAAGGACGTCACCGGCTGGGACGCGTTCGGCGCGTAGGCGGGGTCGCGGCTACTCCTCGGGGGCGAGCTCGATGTTCAGCTCTTCGATCTTTCGGTAGAGCGAGGAGAGCGACATGCCCAGGTGCTCGGCGGCGACGCGCTTGTCGTTGCGGAGCTTGGCCAGCACCGACTGGATGTGCGCCTTTTCATAGGCGCGCAGGGCCTCGCGCAGGTTGTCGCCGGTGGAGACGGGGATGTCGGCGTCGACGCGCAGGGCGCGCGGCAGGTCGCCGGTGGTGATCCAGTCGCCGTCGCCGAGGATCATCGCGTGCTCGATGACGTTGTCGAGCTCGCGGACGTTGCCCTTCCACGGCAGCGACATGAAGAGCTTCAACAGCGCGGCGTCGGCGCCCTTGAAGTGCTTCTTCAGCTCGCGGTTGTGCAGCCGGATGAAGTGGTCGACGAGCGGCGGAATGTCCTCGCGGCGCTCGCGCAGCGGCGGGATCTCGATGCCGAAGACGTTGAGCCGGTAGTACAGGTCGTCGCGCAGGCGTCCCGCCTCGAGCTCGCGGCGCAGCTCGCGGTTGGTGGCGGCGATGATCCGCACGTCGACCTTGATCGGCGTGGTGGCGCCGACCGGCAGCACTTCCTTGGTCTCGATGGTGCGCAGGAGCTTCACCTGCAAGCCGATCGGCATGTCGCCGATCTCGTCGAGGAAGATGGTGCCGCGCCGCGCACGCTGGAAGAGGCCTTCCTGGTTGGCGACCGCGCCGGTGAACGAGCCGCGCAGGTGGCCGAAGAGCTGGCTCTCGAGCAGCGTCTCGGGGATGGCGCCGCAGTTGACCGGGAGAAAGATGGCTTCGCGGCGCTCGCTGAAGTGGTGGATGGCGCGGGCGACGACTTCCTTGCCGACCCCGCTCTCGCCGGTGATGAGCACCGTGCTCGGCATCGGGGCGACGCGCTGGATGAGCGCCATCACCTCGCGCATCGCCGACGACTGGCCGACCAGGTTCTCGAAGTCCCACTGGCGATCGACCTGGCTGCGCAGGAACTGGCGCTCCCAGGCCAGCTGGCGGTGCTCGATCAGCGCCGCCAGCTTGTGCAGCAGGTCGTCGAACAGCACCGGCTTGAGCAGGTAGTCCTGCGCGCCGCCGCGCAGCGCCTCGACCGCCGTCTCGAGGGTGGCGTGCGCGGTCATGAGCAGCACCAGCGTTTGCGGAGCGATCTCCCGCGCGTGCCGGAGCACGGCCAGGCCGTCGGCGCCGGGCATGCGCAGGTCGCTGATGACGAGATCGAACTCGCGCGTGCCGAGCGCCGCGATGGCGTCGTCGCCGTCGGCCACGGCGACGACGTCGTAGCCCTCCTCGCGCAGGACCTGGGTGAGGCTGTCGCGCACGCCGTCTTCGTCCTCGGCGATGAGGATGCTCCCCCGTGTCCCGGCCTCGGCCCCCGACATGGCGGGATCGTAGGGAACGCTGCTGGGCGGCGCAACGCCGCTCGTCATGGGCCGTGTCCCGCGCTGCTGAGCGGCGCCGACTCGCCGCGCGCCAGCATCTGCGCCAACAGCCGCAGGCAGTCGGTCTCGCTCAGCAAGCCGACCAAGCGGGTGCCGTCGACCACCGGCAGGCAGCCGATCCGCTTCTCCAACATGATGTCGACCGCCTGGCAGATGCTCCAATCCGGGCGCGCGGTGTAGACGGTCCGACTCATCACCGAGTCGACGCGGATCTTGGCCAGCCACTCGCGCTCGGCGGCGGGCCGGAAGTTGAGCGCCGACGAGATGGCGGCGCGAAACAGATCGCGCTGCGTGACGATGCCGACCAGCCGGCCGCCGGAGACCACCGGCATGTGCCGGATGCGTCCGAGGGTCATGATGTCGCTGGCCAGGTCGAGGGAGTCGTCGGCCTGCAACGTCACCACTTCCGGGCTCATGACTTCGCGCACATGTGTGACGGTGTCGTTCATGTGAGTCGGATGATCCAACTTGCGTGCCGGGCGGATTCAATCGGCACCGCCGGCTCGATGCCGAGGCCCCGCGCGGATGGATTCCCGTTCCTGAGAAAGGTCATCGCAAGCACCCACCGCACGGATTCGGCGATCGGCCGCTTCCATCCGGCCGGTGAACGTGGAACTCCTCCGCCATGGCCGCAGGGAGGGTGATGATCGCGGGGGCGCTGGCGGCCATCGTCCTGCTGATCGCCATCCGGCGCGCCCGCGGGGCCGAGGACGAGGAGTTGGACGGGCCGGCGCTGTATCGCGAGGCGTGCGCCTCGTGCCACGGCGCCGACGGCCGCGGCGCGACGGGCACGGCGGTGACCGTGCCGCTGCCCGATTTCACCGACTGCGGCTTCAACACCCGCGAACCCGACAGCGACTGGGGTTACGTCGTCGCCCGGGGCGGCGCGGCGGCGGGGCTCTCGCCGCAGATGCCGGCGTTCACCGGCGCGCTGACGCCGGAAGAGACCCACCGCGTCCTCGCCTACGTCCGCTCGTTCTGCACCGACGGCTGGTGGCCGCGCGGCGAGCTCAACTTCCGGCGCCCGATCTTCACCGGCAAGGCCTTTCCGGAAGACGAGGCGGTGGCGACGCAGAGCTTCATCAAGGGACCGGGCAGCACCGCCAACTGGGTCACCGAGCTGAGCATCGAGCAGCGCATCGGCGCCCGCGGCCAGTTCGAGCTGACCCTGCCGATCGAGGTGCGCGACCCGAGCAGCGGGTCGACCGAGGCCGGCGTCGGCGATCTCAGCCTCAACGGCCAGTACGTGCTCTACGCCAGCCTGCAGCACCTGACCATCGTGGCCGCTTCGCTCGAGCTGGTGCTGCCGAGCGGCGACCGCGATCGGGGGCTCGGCGACGGCACGGTGACCTTCGAGCCATCGCTGCTGGCCGGAACGGGGTTGCTCGATCCGATCGTCCTGCAAGCGCAGCTACAGGGCGTGGCGCCGGTGGACGAGCATCGCGCCGACAGCGGCGTGCGCTTCCTCAGCGCCGCCAGCTACCCGCTCGGCCCGTTGCGCCGCGACTGGTGGCCGACGCTCGAGTTCGAGGCACGGCAGAACGTGAGCGCCGGCGAGAGCGAGTTCTTCCTCACGCCGGAGATCTACAAGGCGATCCGCACCCGCGGCCACGTCGCCATGTCCCTCGGCGTGCAGCTGCCGATCGGCGGGCGCCGGCCGTTCGACTACAACATCGTCGGCTTCCTGCTCTGGGAGTACGGCGACGGCGGCCTGTGGTGGTAGCGGCCGCAGTGCGGGTCTGTCAACCGTCGGAAGGCGCACCGGTATCAGCCGCCCGCGAACGCAGGGGTATGGCTGGCACGCTTGATGAAATGGGCCCCCTTGCCGGATGCCAAGCCGTTCTTTCTCTTCGCCTCGCGCTGTCGTAGCATTCGCTGTTCGCGGAGCGCGGTGTGGTCAGCGACGATGTGAGGCGCAAGCTGCGATGGGTGAAGATCGACGGCGAGGTCGATCTGGCGCGCTTCCCCGACTTCCTCATCGTCGGCCCGCAGCGGACCGGGACCACCTGGTTGCACGCGCACCTGCGGTACCACCCGCAGATCTTCCTGTCCGAGCCCAAGGAGCTGTTCTTCTTCAGCAGCCTGAAGACGCGGGATCCGAAGCGGTTCGTCTCCGACGACCTCGGCTGGTACCTCCGGTTCTTCCGCGATCCGGCCTGGCGCTGGGCCGCCAAGACGGGTCTGAGCCTGTGGAAGCAGCGGCAGCTATACCGCCCGCTGGTGCGCGGCGAGGCGACGGCGAGCTACGCCACGCTCGACCCCGACGTCATCGCCGACATCGTCGCGCTCAACCCGCGCGTCAAGGTGCTGTGGATGGTCCGCAACCCGATCGAGCGGGCCTGGTCGCACGCGAAGAAGGATCTCGTCCGCAACCGCAAGCGGCGCTTCGACGAGGTTTCGGAGGACGAGTTCCGCGCCTTCTTTCGCGACCCTTACCAGCTCGCCTGCGGCCGCTACGGCACCCAGTACGACAATTGGTCCGCCCAGCTCGAAGCGGGCAATCTCTTCGTCGGCCGCTTCGACGACATCGCCACCCGCCCCGAGGACCTGATGCTGGACGCCATGCGCTTCCTCGGCGTCCATGCCGACCGGCAGTACCTCGATCGCACCGTGCGCAGCCCGGTCAACCCGACCGAAACGCAGGCGATTCCCCCGCAATATCGACTGCTTCTGGAGGAATTGTTCATGAATGACCTGCGCGAGTTGAAGGGCCGATTCGGCCTGTCCTGGCCGTAGGGAGGGTTCTTGTCCTTCCTCCCTTCTCCTTCCTCCTTTCTCTTTTCCCCCGGGAGAAGCGGAGGAAGGAGAAGCGAGGAAGGAGGAAGGGTTTGGAACAATGGATGAGCTCAAGAGTGTGCCCGAGGAACTGCTGGTAGCGGTCGACTTCTCGCCGAGCTCGCTGCGCGCGCTCGACACCGCGCTGGCCTGGCGCAGCGCCACGGCCGAGGTCACGCTGCTGCACGTGCTCGACCGCGACTTCGTCGAGCGCGTCGATACGCTCGGATTGGGCGACGCGGAGACGGTGCTCGCGCAACTGCGCGAGCGCGCCGAGGACGAGATCGCTCGCCTGGTGGCCGAGCGCGGCGCCGAGCGCGTGGAGACCATGGTCGTGGTCGGTTCGCCATTCGTGGAGATCATCAAGATCGCCAACGATCTGGAGTGCGATCTGATCGTCATCGGGATTCAGGGCGACGCGTCGCGCCTCGCCAACCTGCTGTTCGGCGGCACCGCGGAGCGCGTCCTGCGCGGCGCGAACCGTCCGGTGCTCTGCGTTCCCTGAGTCGACCGCGCGGCGACCTGGTCGCGTCGGCGTTCCCACGCCTGCGAAGCCTCGCCTCGATTGCGCGTCCCGCACGCGACCGGGGCGCTCTGGCAGGGAATTTGCGGTTTCACTGCGGCAGGCAAACCAGGAGGGACCCATGGCCAGGAGACGAAGTGAGCGGCTTACCGCGGTGATCCGAGAGATCGAGGCGCTTGCCAAGCGGTTGCGCGCCGACGTGCGCCGCGCGGCTCGCGAGACCGGACTGACCAAGAACCTGGAGCGGGCGGCGGCGACGCTGCGCAAGCAGGCGGCGGAGGTCGCGGCGCTGGTGGAGAAGTACGCACACGAGCTTCGGATGGAGCTGGCCAAAGGGTCCACCCCGAGGCGCTCCACGGCGCGGCGCAAGAAGGCCGCATAGCGCGGCGGCGCGGGAGGCGGCGCGCGACCGGCGCCGCCTCAGCGCAACGCCGGCTCGATGTGCGCGAGGAGTGCCACCGGCGGCTCCGTCGTGTCGACGACGACCCGCTCGCCGATTTCGTCGGCGGCGAAGGGCTCGTAGGCTCGGCGCTGCCGCTGGTGGATCGCCCAGTCGGCGTCCGACGCGTCGTCGTCGCGCCGTGCCCGTTCGGCGAGGCGCTGGCGCACGGTGGCTGCGGGACAGACGCACTCGACGAACACGACGGGCACGCCGGCTTGCCGCGCGACGCGGCGCGCGGCGTCGCGGTCGACACGGCGCTGAAAGGTCGCGTCGATGATGGCGCCGCGCCGGCCGGCCAGGGCCTGCGCGGCGGCTTCGTACATCGCGGCATAGGTTCGCGCGCTCTGCGCGGGGGTGTAGAGCGCGTCGCCGGGGCGGTCCGTCGGCGCCACGCCGGCCAGCTGCTTGCGGGTGCGGTCGGAGTTGATGTGGGCGAAGCCGGTGCGATCGCGCAACGCGGCGGCGACGGTCGACTTGCCGCTGCCGCTCAGACCGACGACGACCACCAGGCGTGGCGAGTACGTCCAGGTGTAGCGGTAGGCGAGGGCGAAGTGCCGCCGGGCGCTCTCCCGTGCCGCGGCGCGCTCGGCGGCGCCGACCTCCGGCTCGGCGCTCTTCAGGCTGTCGACCTTCCCGCGGATGTAGGCGCGATGACAGGCGTAGAAGGGCACCAGCGCCGGGAGCTCGGTGTCTCGCGTCAGCTCGGCGTAACGGCCGACCAGACGCTCGGCGAGATCGTCGCGGGCGTGCAGGACCAGGTCCATCGCCAGAAACGCGATCTCGGCAGCGACGTCGCGGTGGCGGAAGCGCGGGTTGAACTCGATGCAGTCATAGATGACGAGCGGGTCGGTGCAGCAGATGTGCTCGGCGTGCAGGTCGCCGTGGCCGTCGCGAATGCGCCCCTGCGCTTGGCGGGCCCGCAGGAGGCTGTCGTGCTCGCGGAGGAAATCGCCGCAGAAGGTCCGGATGGCCGCGTCGTCGGCGGCGCTGATGGTGTCGCCGTGGAACGCGTCGACCTCGCGGAAGTCGTCCTCCATGAGCGCGGCGATGACCGCGGGATCGCCGCCGCGCGTGACCTCCGGGCCGGCGTCGGCGCTGGCGTGGAACGCCGCCAGGCGAGCGGCGATGGCGTCGATCAGCTCGATCGACACGGCCTCGCGCTCGAGCAGGGCGGTGAGCATGCGATCGGCCGGGAGGCGTCGCATGTGGACGGCGTATTCGACCGCGCCGGCGGCGTCGTCCGGCGCCAGCGCGAACCCACCGTCGCGCCGGCAGATCGCGACCACGCCGCGGTACACGTCCGGCGCCAGACGGCGGTTGAGGCGCACCTCCTCGCCGCAGAAATGGCGCCGGCGCTCGAGCGTCGAGAAGTCGAGAAAGGCGAAGCGCACCGGCTTCTTCACCTTGTAGACCTCGTCACCGGCGAGGAAGACGAACGAGATGTGGGTCTGCACGAGCTCGACGCGGCCGGGCCGGTGCGGATAGAAGGCCGGCTCCAGCATGGCCGCGGCGATCGGCGGCAGGGCGCTGCGAGCGGTCATGGTCGACCCGCACCGTAGCGGTTCACCTGCAACGCCACTAGGGGACGGTCACGGCCGGTTCTTCGGCGCCCCGGTGCTCCGCCGCCTCCTGCGCGCTGGTGAGCCAGAAGGCGAGGGCGAAGGCGAGGATCAGGACGACGGCGAGGGCGGAGCCGAACGGCCAGTTGCGGGCCGTACCCTTGAACTGGTTCTCGATGATGTTGCCGATCATGTCGACTCGCCCGCCGCCGAGGATGTCGTTCACCGCGTAGATCCCGAGCGCCGGGATGAAGACCAGCAGCACGCCGGCGCGGATGCCCGGCGCGGTCAGCGGAACGATGACCTTCCAGAACGCGCGCAGCGGCGCGGCGCCGAGGTCGAGCGCCGCCTCGACCAAGGCGGGGTCGAGCTTCTCGACGCTGGCGTAGATCGGCAGGATCATGAACGGCAGGAACGTGTAGACCAGCCCGAGCACGACGGCGCCGGAGGTGTACAGGAGCTCGAGCGGCTCGCCGATCAGGCCGTAGTGCACCAGCAGGCCGTTGAGCGGGCCCTCGTTCTTGAGGATCGTGACCCAGGCGTAGGTGCGGATCAGGAAGCTGGTCCAGAACGGGATCATGACCAGCATCAGCAGCCGGTGGCGCCAGCGCTCGGCGGCCCGGCCGATGCGGTACGCGGCGGGGTACGCGGCGAGCAGACAGATCGCGGTGGTGATCGCGGCGAAGCCGATCGAGCGTACGATGATGTACAGGTACGTCCGGTCGAGGAGCGCGGCGTAGTTCTCGAGGGTGAAGCCGAAGACGACGCCGCCGAGCGTGCCGCGCGTCGACACGCTGTAGACCAGCATGATCAGGGTCGGGGCGACGACGAACACGGCCACCCAGAGGACCAGCGGGGCGATGAGCAGCCACGCCGTCGGGGTGGGCGGTCGCGACGGTCCGACCGGGGCGGCGAATGCGGTGGCGGTGGTGCGCATGGTTGGGCGGAGGCGCCAGGGCTCGTTCAGCTCGCGGCTTTCAGATCGGTGACCAGCTTGTCGATCTGCACCGCCGACGGGCCGATATCGCCGAACGTCACCAGCCTGGGATCGCCGGGCGGATAGCTGGCCGGGTTGGCGAGCTCGGCCGCGGACAGCAGCTTGCGCGCTTCGAGGTTCGGGTTGGTATAGGGGAACTCGGCGGAGATCAACCGGCTCACCTCGGGGCGCAGGATGTAGTTCATGAACGCCATCGCCGCGTCGGGGTTCGCGGCGTTGGCCGGGATGGCCAGGCTGTCGATGAACTGGTGGGCGCCCTCGGCGGGGAGGATGTATCGGAAGCGAGGGTTTTCCCGGTAGAGCAGCGCCGCTTCGCCCGACCACACGATGCCGAGGTCGACATCGCCGTTGAGCAGCGCCGTCTTCGGGCTGTCGGAGTCGTACACTTTCACCAGGGGGAGCCATCGCCGCAGCAGCGGCTCGATCTGCGCGAGGGTTTCGGGCGTCACATCGTTCGGGTCCTTCCCGATCGTCGCCAGGGCCCAGCTGACGATCTCGCGCGGGTCGTTGATGACGACGATGCGGCCCTTGTGGGGCTCCCGGAAGACGTCCGCATAGCCCTTGATGTCGTCCGCCACCTTGGCGGTGTTCACGACGATGCCGACCGAGCCCACCATCCAGGGCACGGTGTACTGCTGGTCCGGGTCGTGGCGCAGGTGCTGATATTGCGCGCCGACGTTGCGGATGTTCGGGACCTTCGACCAGTCGATCGGCATCAGCCGGCGCTCCTTGATCAGCGCCTCGGCGGTGTATTCGGACGGCTGGATCAGGTCGTAGCGCTGCGCCCCGGAGATGAGCTTGGCCAGCATCTCCTCGTTCGACGCGTAGGTCTCGTAGTTCACCGCGATGCCGGTCTCGCGGGTGAAGCCGTCGATCACCGACCACGGAACGTACTCCGACCAGGCGAACAGATTGAGCGACTGGGGCGAGTGCCGGGCCGGGGTCGTGCAGCTCGACACGGCGGCGACGGCGAGCAGGCCGATGGCCCCGAGGATGGCGGTTCGCTGCATGCGTTCGCTCCGTGTCGTTCAGCGGCTGCGGCGCCGCAGGAGCTCGCCCGCGAGCACGAGCCCGACGGTCGAGACGATGAACACGGTCGAGATGGCATTCAACGTCGGGTCGAGCCCCTTCTTGATGCGCCCGAAGATCTCCAGCGGCAGCGTGCGGGTGCTGGCGCTGGCGGTGAAGTAGGTGACGATCAGCTCGTCCAGGGAGAGCGTGAACGACATCAGCGCGCCGGCGATGATCGCCGGCGCCAGGAACGGGACGAGCACGTCGCGGAACGCCCGCGCCGGCGTCGCGCCGAGGTCGAGGGCCGATTCCTCGAGCGCGGGGTCGAGCCCGGCCAGCCGTGCCTGGACGGCGATCATGGCGAACGGGAAGCAGAACGTGACGTGGGAGATGATGATGGTCGCGTAACCGAGCTCGAGGTGGACGGTGACGAAGAGGATCAGCAGGCTGACGCCGATGATCACCTCGGGAATGATCATCGGCGTGAACGCCAGCGTCTGCAACACGCGCGCGCCCGGAAAGCGGTAGCGGTACAGGATCCACGCGCCGCCGGTGCCCAACACGACGGACAGGGCGGTCGTGACCACGGCGACGATCAGGCTGTTGACCAGCGCGTCGACCAGCACCGGGTCGCGCCAGATCGCCGCGTACCAGTCGAGCGTGAAGCCTTCCCAGACGATGTTCAGCCGCGAGCGGTTGAACGAAAAGCCGATCAGGACCGCGAGCGGCAGATAGAAGAAGCCGAGGACGAGCCCCGTCCACAGCGTGAGCAGGCGATTGATCTGCTTCACGACCGCGCCCCGCCCCGGCACCGCCCGCCGCCCGTCACGCCCCGCACCCGAATCACCCAAACACCGCCAGCGCCGCCTCGAACGTGTTCAGGTGCACGCGCACGACCTTCGACGTGTCCTTCGTGTACCCGCCGGCCAGCACCCAGGCGATCGGGATGCCTTCGCGCCTGGCGAACTCGAAGGCGCGCCGATCGCGCGCCAGCAGGTCCTCGTGATCGAGGGCCAGCGGTGAGTAGGGATCCTCGTGGTAGGGGTCGGCGCCGGCCTGATAGAGCAGCAGATCGGGCCGCCCCCAGGCGAGGAGATGCGCGAGCCCCACCTCCATTGCTTCGAGCATCTGATCGCGCCCGCAGCCGGCGGGGAGGGGGACCGAGCGATGGTTGGGGCCGTCGCGATGGCGCGCGACGCTGACGTCGCGGAAGGCTTGGTTGCCGGCGTACTCGTTGCCATAGATCGACAGGGTGAACAGGTGCGGGCGGGACGATGCAAGCGCGGCCGTCCCGTTGCCGTAGTGCAG
>Ga0335082_10008353_pt1 | contig 11246 bp, 11 predicted proteins | sample Lox_Sample_41_FD_206718 | JGI IMG/M metagenome (GOLD analysis project Ga0335082, IMG submission 206718) | Soil microbial communities from Loxahatchee National Wildlife Refuge, Florida, United States - Lox_Sample_4.1 | ecosystem: Environmental > Terrestrial > Soil > Wetlands | place: USA... | reverse complement strand
CCGCCCGCGCCACGACCTGCGTCACCTCCACCGGCTTCTTCTCGAGCTTGAAGTCGCCGTTGACGATGCGGGCGACGTCGAGGACATCCTCGATCAGCCGCGCCTCCTGCATCACCTTCGACCGGATGAGCCTCAGCTTCCGGCGGACCTCCTCGGGAAGACTCTCGCGCTTCTCGAGCACCGCCGACGCGAGGAGCGCCGGCGTCAGCGGTGTACGCAGCTCGTGCGAAAGCGAGGCGAGGAATCGCTCGCGAGTCTTCGTCGCTCTCTCGGCAGCCTCCTTGGCCCGCTCTAGCTCCTCGTTGGTCTCTCGAAGCTCTCGTTCGGACCGGATGCGGGCCGTCATGTCCCGCGTGACCATCACGAAGGCCAGCCCTCCCAACCAGGGCGCCGCAGCACAGAGCGTGTCCACCTCGAGACGGCCGCCCTGCTTGGTCACCATGCACCACGTCCTCAGGTCGCGTCCCTCGTCTTCGAGGAATCGCTCCGCGTCTCCAGGCTCGAAGAGCGCATCCAGGCGGATGCCCTGGACCTCGTCCGCGTCGTACCCGAACTTCGTCAGCGCGGCGTCGTTCGCCGCGAGGATGGCCCTCGTCCTGGAGTCGAAGATCCACATCGGCTCCGGGTTGCGCTCGAAGAGAAAGCGGTACTTCCGCTCGGAGACCGCGATCGTCTCCGCCATTCGATTCATGCTGCGCTCGGAGCGCCGGCTGGTCCCCACGACCGTGCTCTCGATGATGCTCGCCATGACGAATGCGGCCAGCGCGATGCGCTCCTTCGGCGTCTCGATTTGCAGGGAACCGATGGGGTTGAGGAAGAGCAGCGCAACCGCGAGGGCCGAACAAACCGCCGTGAAGATGCCCGGGCCCGTACCGCCGAGCCAGGCCACCGCCAGGACGGCCATCGGAAACGTGAGCAGGCCGATGGCCCGCAGGCCCAGGCCATTCGCGAGGGCCAGCGCGACCGAAGTGGCGAGGGCCGTCACGGCAACCGCCGTCGCGTACCTGCGCAGCAGGTCTTGCCCGAGCCGCGCCGTGGTCATGCTGCCGGCTGTGGCGAATGTCGTGCCGGTCTCGCGCGACGACGCGAGCGCACAGCTCGAGGCGTGACCCGGATTGCGTCCGCGGCTTCCAGATCCCAGATTCCGGTCCATGCCGCTGCCTCAATCCATGTTCGAGCCGCGCACATGGAACATGGTCGCGCCCGGGTACGCGGCAGAGATCCCGGCGACGTTCTCGAGCTTCGCGGACGACGCGCTCGCGCTCGGAGCCCTGCGCCTCGGCGAGAACGTGCTCGACGTGGCGACTGGTCCCGGGACGCTCGCGGTGCCGGCGGCCCGGCTGGGCGCGCGCGTGACCGCGATCGACTTCTCACCCGAGATGATTGCGCAGCTCCAATCGCGCGTGCGACGCGAGCACGTGCAAGGCATCGAGGCCCGCGTGGCGGACGCGACCGCGCTCCCCTTCGAGGACGACGAGTTCGACGCGGTCTTCTCCATGTTCGCGCTGAACCTCATCGCGAACCGGGGCGCCGCCTTCCGCGAGATCCTCCGCGTGCTGCGCATGGGCGGGCGCGCGGTGGTCTGCACTCCCGGGGACCTCACGCAAGCTCCTGCGTTCGCCGAGATTCGCGACATCGTGCGTCGCGCGCTGCCTCAGCTCGACCTGAAGATGGATCTCCCTCTGGCCGAGCCGTCCGCGGTCATGGACGAGATGGTCGCGGCGGGGTTCGCGAACATCGAGGTGCGTCGGGTGACGCACTCGTTCACCTACCCGTCTGTCGGCGTGTTGTGGGCCATCGCGAGCCGCGCCGGAGCGCCTGTCGTGCTCGTGCGCGCCGCGACCCCCGAGGACGAGTGGTCGCGCGCGTCGGAGACGATCGTTCGGGATCTCGAGCGTCGCTTCGGCTCCGGGCCGCAGCGAGTCGAGCTCTCCGCGAACCTCGCCCACGCGCGCAAGGAGCGCATTCACTAGCGGTCACGGGTAGCCCACCCCGCGCGACTGATGCACGACGCGCGAGAGCACGGTCGCGGCGGCCATCGACACAGTGGCGGCGAAGAGGGCGATCAGCACGATCTCCAGTATCGAGCCCATCTCCCGCGAGGCTGGCGCAAGCCGCGTGCCTGGAAGGAGGGACGCGCCGCCCCTAGGATTCGGCGGACCATGCCCGACGCTTTCTACGAGGCTCTCTCGGACACGCGCTTCCGTCCCACGAGTGCCACGGTGGGGCCCTGGGGACCGACGCTCTCGCACGGCAGCCCGCCGGCGGCGCTGCTCGTGCGCGCCATCGAGCGGGCATTCCCGCGCGCGGACGCGCGAGTCGCGCGCATCGCGTACGACTTCTTCGGTCCGGTCCCGGTCGCCGAGCTCGAGGTCGCGACGGAGATGGTGCGTCCCGGCGCGCGCATCGAGCTGTCGCGCGCGCGCTTGTTGAGCGGCTCCAGCGGCGGCAAGACCGTGATGACGGCGTCCGTCTGGCGCATCGCCGTCGCGCCCGGCCGTGTTCCCGAGATCCGCGACCCGCGTCCGGTGCCCGCGCTGCCGCCGCCGCAGAACCTGCCGCTCTTCGTCGACGTGCCGACCTTCGGCTACGGAGAGGCGCTCGAGTGGCGCTTCGTCGAGGGACGCTTCGATACGGTGGGCCCGGCGACGGTCTACGCGCGTCCCAAGCTGCCCATCGTCGCCGGGGAGACCGTCTCGCCCGTGGGGCGCCTGCTGCTCATGGTCGACTCGGCCAACGGCGTCAGCGCCGAGCTGCAACCGTCGCGCTTCACCTTCGTCCCCGTCGAGCTGACCGTCAGCCTGCTGCGCCATCCGAAAACCGACTGGGCCGGCATGAGCGCGAGGACGACGATCGATCCCGACGGTGTCGGGCACACGCGGGCCGACCTCTTCGACGAGGTGGGATGGCTCGGCACGGCGGTCCAGACGCTGTTCGTCGCACCGCGTTGACACCCCGCGCCCTTTCCCCTAGGTGCGATGAACGCCGATGGCCGCGTCACGACCCCTCACGCGAAGCGAGTCGGGCAAGGTCCGGCGCGTGGTGGTCGTCGGCGGCGGACTCGCCGGGCTGATGACCGTCATCAAGCTCTGCGAGGAGGGCGTGGCCGTCGACCTCTTCTCGCTCGTGCCCGTGAAGCGCTCGCACTCCGTGTGCGCACAGGGCGGCATCAACGCGAGCGTGAACACCAAGGGAGAGGGCGACTCGCCGCAGGTGCACCTCGAAGAGACCGTGTACGGCGGCGACTTCCTGGCCAACCAGCCCCCCGTGAAGGGCATGTGCGACGCGGCCCCCGGCATCGTCTACCTCCTGGACCGCATGGGCGTGCCGTTCAACCGCACGCCCGAGGGCCTGCTCGATTTCCGACGCTTCGGCGGGACGCTCTTTCACCGCACCGCGTTCGCCGGCGCCACCACGGGCCAGCAGCTCCTCTACGCGCTCGACGAGCAGGTGCGCCGCTGGGAGACGCTCGACGTCGAGGACGAGAAGGGTGAGCGCGTCCCCGGCGAGAAGATGGTGCGCAAGTTCGAGTTCTGGGACTTCCTCGCGCTCGTCCTCGACGACACCGGCGTGTGCCGCGGGATCGTCGCGCAGGATCTCAAGACGATGGGGGTTCGCTCCTTCCCGGGCGACGCCGTGTGCCTCGCCACCGGTGGCTGCGGCATCGTCTTCGGCAGGTCCACCAACAGCGTGATCAACACGGGCACCGCTTCGAGCGAGGCGTACCAGCAGGGCGCGTGCTACGCGAACGGCGAGTTCATCCAGGTGCACCCGACGGCGATCCCCGGCGCCGACAAGCTGCGCCTCATCTCGGAGAGCGTGCGCGGCGAGGGCGGACGCGTCTGGGTGCCGCGCGACCCGAAGGAACAGCGCACCGGGCGCGACGTGCCCGAGAGCGCGCGCGACTACTTCCTCGAGGAGAAGTACCCCGGCTACGGCAACCTCGTGCCGCGCGACATCGCGAGCCGGGAGATCTTCAAGCGGTGCTTCCACGACAAGCGCGGCGTCTACAACCGCGAGACCGGACGCAACGAGAACGAGGTGTACCTCGACGTCACCCACATGCCGCGCGAGACGTTGCGCAAGAAGCTCGCGGGCGTGCTCGAGATCTACGAGAAGTTCGTGGGCGAGGATCCGTACACGAGCCCGATGCGCGTCTTCCCCGCCGTGCACTACACGATGGGCGGCCTGTGGGTCGACTTCGAGCGCGCCGAGAACGGGTCGCTCGTGCCTGGCTCGCCGCGCAACCAGGCGACGAACATCCCCGGCCTCTATGCCGTGGGCGAAGTCGAATACCAGTACCACGGCGCCAATCGGCTCGGCGCCAACTCGCTCCTCTCGTGCATCTACGCCGGCATGATCGGAGGGCCCGCCATCGCCAGCTACCGCAAGGGCCTCGCCCGCAGCTCGTGGGACCTGCCGTCCTCGGTCTTCGACAAGGCGCAGCGCCGCGAGGAGAAGAGGTTCGAGGCCATCCTCGCCATGAACGGCGACGAGAACGCCTACGCGCTCCACGAGGAGCTGTCGGAGACGATGCTCCGCGACTGCACCATCGAGCGGCACGACGCCACCCTCGACGCGGTCGTCGCGAAGATCGAGGAGATCGCCGAGCGATCGACGCGCATCGGCGTGACCGACGGGTCGACGGGTCGGATGAACCAGGGCGCGCAGTACGTGCGTCACCTGAGGAACATGATCGTGCTGGCGCGGGTCATCGCCACCGGCGCGCGCCGGCGCGACGAGTCGCGCGGGGCGCACTTCAAGCCCGAACGTCCCCAGCGCGACGACGCGAGCTGGCTGCGAACGACCCTCGCGTTCCACGAGCCCGGCGGCGAGGACGCCGCTCACCGTGCGGCGGTGCGGTTCGTGCGCGAGATGGACTACGAGCTGCTCGGACAGCGAATTCACGTGACCGACGCCGTGGACGTCTCGCTCGTCCGCCCGCGCGCGCGCAAGTACGAGACGGCGGGGGCGACCCATGGCTGACAAGCGCGATCGCACCGTCAAGCTTCGCGTGCTGCGGCAGGACGCGCCGGGGCAGAAGAATTACTGGCAGGACTTCGAGGTCCCCTGGCAGCCGCACATGAACGTGATCAGCGCGCTCATGGAGATCCAGAAGCGCCCGGTCACCGCGAGTGGCGAGAAGACCACGCCGGTCGTCTGGGAGAGCGTCTGCCTCGAAGAGGTGTGCGGCGCGTGCACGATGCTGATCGACGGGCACGTGCGCCAGTCGTGCAGCGCGATGATCGATCAGATCGCCCCGTACAAGGAGGGGCATTCTCGCGTCATCGAGCTGCGTCCGATGACCAAGTTCCCCGTGGTGCGCGACCTCGTCGTCGACCGATCGCGGATGTTCGCCGATCTGGTTAGGGTGAAAGCGTGGATCACGCTCGACGGGTCGCACGAGCTCGGGCCCGGACCGCGTCAGTCGCCCGAGAGCCAGGAGGCGGCGTACCCGCTGTCGCGCTGCATGACGTGCGGGTGCTGTCTCGAGGCGTGCCCGCAGATCAACTCGGCGAGCGACTTCGTCGGCCCCGCGGCGATCAGTCAGGTGCTCCTCAAGAACCTGCACCCGAGCGGCGCGATGCACGCCGCCGAGCGGCTCGACACGGTGATGGGCGACGGGGGCGTCGAGGGGTGCGGCAAGGCGCAGAACTGCGTCGAGGTGTGCCCGAAGGAGATCCCGCTCGTCGACTCGATCGCGTCCGTCGACCGCGCGACCACGAAACGCATGCTGCTCGGGTGGCTGGCAAAGTAGGGCCTCACGGTAAGGAACTTGGCCCGCCCGCTTCACGCCTGATAGCGGATGTGCGCATGCAGCCGGATATCCTTCTGGTACCGGGCGAGCGCCGCGCGATCCCGCCGGACACGCGGTCCTTCATCCAACGAGTGCGCGACTACATCGATGCGCTGGGGCGACCCTCGCTGCCGGTGTGGGCACGCGCCAACGGGCCCCATGTGCTCCTCAGCTTGTGGCAGGGAGACGCCTTCGCGCGTCTGACCCCGCTCGGCGGTGGGCAATACGGGCTCGCGTTCCGCGCCGTCGAAGCGAGGACGACGCACACGAACGCATGGGAGCCGCTTCTCCTCGTCGACGAGCTGGCGCAGGTCGTGGAGCACGCGCTCGTCGCCGTCGACGCGCTCGCCGACTGACGTGATAGCCTCGGGGGCGTGCGGTCGGCCCTGGCTCTGAGCGGCTTGGCGGTCCTCCTGGTCTGCGCGGACGCATCCGCGCAAGCGCAGCAGCAGCAGCCCGAGCTCACGCCGGAAACGAAGATCGACTTCTCCACGAAGGCCGAACCTGGTCTCGGGCAGGGAGCCCAGACCAATGCGACGGAACAGTCGACGCTCCCTGAACCTCCCGCCGAGGCTCCCCCGGTGCGTCCGCGACACAAGGGCCTCGTCCTCGAGACGACCGCCGGTGCGCTCGGCTTCGCCGGCAACTTCCGCCACGTGGCGCCCCCCGCGTTCTGGCTGCACACGCAGCTCGGCTTCGAGGTGCTCCGCTGGCTCATGCTCTTCGGCTCGGCGGAGCTCGCGATGACCGACACGAGCGAGGCGTCCGACCCGTCGCACTCGATGGCGTTCCCCATCTGGGGCTTCGGCGGCGGCGCGCGCGTCACGATTCACGCGACCGATCGGGTCGCGTTCTTCGTGCAGGGAGACATCGGCGCACTCACGGCGTACGTGCCGCACGAGTCTCTCGCCGATCTGGGCTACGCGAACGCCGAGAGCCTCCACCTCGCCGTCGGAGGCCGCCTGGGGGTCGAGTGGTACCAGATCGATCGTCACATGGCGCTCGTGGCGCAGGGCGGGGCGCGCGATGCGACCGGGTTCTCCCGCTCGATAGGTGGGGGGGATACCCCGATCCTGTGGGATGCAGCCCTGGGCCTTCGCTACACGTTCTGACGGCCGCCAGAGCGAAGATTGTCCACGGCGCACCGCGCCGGAGGACGGAAATTGTCATCGGCGCTTACGTAAGCGAGCCGCAAACCCGGATGGCCTCGGGCTGCCGAGACGGGCATGCGCCGTGCTTATGGGACCTCGGCAGTACATACGTACGGTTGTCCAGCGTGTGCGCAGACGATGCCCGGAGGAGGGCCCCCGAGTGACGGCGACGACGACTCGACACAGGTTGACGCGTCGCGCCTTCACGCTCATCGAGCTGATGATCGTAGTCGCCATCGTCGGCATCCTCGCCGTGCTGGCCATCTACGGCGTCCGCAAGTACATCGCGCACACCAAGACCGCCGAGGCGCGCAACGCGCTCGGGCGCATGGCGAACGCCTCCGCCGTCGTCTACGAGAACGAGCACATGAACGGCACCGTCCTCCCGGCGGGCCAGTCGGCGACGCTGTCGCGCGCGCTCTGCCCGTCCGCTTCCAAGTCGGTGCCCGGGTCCATCACGCAGGTGCAGGGCATGAAGTACCAGTCGACCCCGTCGGACTGGAACGCTGACGCCGCAGGCAACTCCGGGTTCTCCTGCCTGCACTTCACCATCGATCAGCCGCAGTACTACATGTACTGCTACGCGCTGACCGGCTCGGGCGGTAACCCCGGCGACTCGTTCACGGGAACCGCCAACGGCGATCTGAACGGCGACGGGATCCAGTCGACGTTCACGCTCACGGGGCAGATCAGCGCGAGCTACACGTGCAACATCGCGCCCAACATCATCGAGATCAATCCGGAGGAGTGAGGGGGCGCCTCGCTGATCGGCGAGGTCTCGCGGTACGCTCCGGCGCATGCTCCACGCTCGCCGGTTCGCGCTGATGCTCGCCCTTCTCGTCCCGCTCGGCTGCGGCGTCTCGCGCGAGGAGTACGCCGCGAAGTCTCAGGAGGCCGACGCTGCCAAGGCGCAGGCCGCGGCGCTCCAGCAGCAGGTGGCGAGCGACGCCGCCGAGCTCGCGCAGCTCAAGAGCGCTCTGGGGCTCGCCCAGTCGCAGGCGTTGACCGACGAGCAGAAGGCGCAGCTCGAGGAGGCGCAGGAGCGCGGCAAGCTGCTCGCCGACCTCCAGGCGAAGTTCAAGCACATGATCGACGCCGGTCACCTCAAGGTGACGACGCGGCACGGGCGCATCGTGCTGCAGCTCCACAACGACGTGCTCTTCGACACCGGCCAGGCCGACGTGAAGCCCGCCGGCAAGACGGCGCTCTCCGAGATCGGGGCGACGCTGCGCACCGTCGGCGGCAAGCGGTTCCAGGTCGCGGGGCACACGGACACCCAGCCGATCACGTCGGATACGAAGAAGGAGTTCCCGACGAACTGGGAGCTCTCGACCGCGCGAGCCATCGCCGTCGTGAAGTTCCTCGTCGAGCAGGGCGTGGATCCGTCGCACCTCTCGGCGGCCGGATACGGTCCGTACGATCCCGTCTCGCCGAACTCGACGCCGGACTCGATGGCGAAGAACCGACGCATCGAGATCACCCTCGTGCCCAACGTGGCCGATCTCGTCGCGTCGGCGGCGACGAAACCCTGAGTCCGATCAGTGCGGGCGGGGGAAGGGGCCGAGGTCGGCGCCGGTCGGGGCGTAGATGCGGGAGCACGAGGGCTGCGAGGCTCCCGTGCGCGAGACGCGTACGCACACGTTGCCGTCGGGCGATCCCACCGCGCCAAAGTAGGTCGAGGCGACGCGATCGCATCCGGGAGCGACCGTACTGCTGCCGACGTCGCACGTGACCATCCAGCGCGGCTCGCCCGGCTCGATCCGGTTCGCGCTGCCAAGCACGCGGGCCATGTCCACCACCAGGGCCTGCTCGCACCCGAGCTGCCTCATCTCGGTGGTGCCCTTGGCGTTCATCCCCTCGGTGGCGGCGGTCACGCCGCGGTCGGGTGCCGCCGTCGTCGCGCTCGCGCCGGAGCCCTTGCTGCACCCGCGCAGGAGGACCACGGCGCCGAGGACCACCGCGAGTACCAAGGCCCCGCTTCCGATACCCAGGGCGAGGGCCGAACCTCGGTTCATACCCCGGAAGACCTACGACACTGGCGTGACACACGCTAGCCTGACCCTACATAGGTCACCATGAGGCTCGTCCGGGTCGCCCTCGCCAACGTCAACGCGACCGTGGGCGCGACCCGGTCCAACACCGACCGCGCCATCGCGGCGGCGCGCGCCGCGGCGGCCGACGAGGCGACCATCGTGGCGATGCCCGAGCAGGTCATCGGCGGGTACCCGCCCGAAGACCTCGTGCAGTGGCGCGGCTTCGTGGAGGCGCAGCGCTCCGAGCTTCGCCGTTTCGCCCGCGAGACCGCGAGCCTGCCGTGCGCCTCGGTGCTCGGCCTGGTCTGCGCTCGGGGTCCTCACCTCTACAACGTGGCGGCGCTGGTCCACGCGGGGCGCGTCTGGGGGATGGTGCCCAAGGAGAAGCTGCCGCTCTACAACGTGTTCTACGAGGCCCGCACGATGGCGCGCGGCGCGGCGGGGCTCCACGACACGATCGACGGCGTGCCCTTCGGCGACAACGTGTTCGAGCTCGACTTCGGCGTCCTCGCGCTCGAGGTGTGCGAGGACGGCTGGTCCCCGGACGGCCCCATGCGCCGGCGGGCGTACGCGGGGGCGGAGCTCGTGGTCAACGTGAGCGCGTCGCCGTTCCGCGTGGGGATCGCCGAGACGCGCCGCGAGATGATCGCCACGCGGGCGGCCGATTGCCAGGCGACCCTCGCCTACGTGAACCTCGTCGGGGCCAACGACGGCCTCGTGTTCGACGGCGGCGGGTGGGTCGCCCAGAACGGGCGCGTGCTCCTCGAAGCCGCGCGCTTCCGGGACGGCGTGCAGGCCGTGACGGTGGATCTCGATCGGACGGCGCGTCTTCGCACGGAGAACACGACGTGGCGCGAGGACCAGGCGGCGTTCGCGGCGCTGCCGACGCGCACCGAGCGCGTGCGCGTGGAGGCGGCGACGGCGTTCACGAGCGCCGCCAGGCCGCTCGCGTTCCCGCCGCCGCCGAACCGGAGCTTCTTCCTGCCTCCGGCGGGTCCGGCGCCGACGCCGCGGGACGCGTTCTGCACCGAGCTGCTCGACGCCCTGGCGCTCGGGGTCGGCGACTACTTCGAGAAGAACGGCTGCTTCAAGACGATCGGCGTCGCCCTCTCCGGCGGTCGCGACAGCTTGCTCTGCCTCGCCGTCGCCCGGCGATGGATCGACACGCGCTGGGCGTCGCTGCCGGTCGACGAGCGTCGCAAGAAGGCGCGCGAGATCCTGCGGGCCTTCTTCATGCCGACCCGCTTCTCGTCGAAGGAGACGCGAGCGGCCGCCGAGCAGACGGCGAAGGACTACGACGTGCCGTTCGCGGTCGTGTCGATCGACGACGCGTTCGAGCGCGAGGTCGCCGCCCTGGCCGGCATGCTCCAGCCGGGCGAGACGCTCACCGAGCTGGCGCGGCAGAACGTGCAGGCGCGCATCCGGTCGGAGCGCATGTGGACGTGGGCGAACAGCGCACAGGGCCTCTTCCTGCAGACGAGCAACATGAGCGAGAAGGCCGTCGGCTACGTCACGATCGGCGGCGACGGCGAGGGCGCGCTCTCGGTGATCGCGAACGTGCCGAAGACCGTCGTCAACTACCTCATCGACTGGCTCTCTGAGACGACTCGCGCCGAGGGCATCAGGCTCACGCTGCTCAAACCCGCGAGCGCCGAGCTGGCGGCCGACCAGGAGGACGAGCGGGAGCTCATGCCCTTCCCCGTGCTCGACGCGTGCTTCGCCCTCTTCGCGGGTGAGAAGATGAACGAGGACGAGGTCGCGCGCGCGATGGTGTCCATCTTCCCGGAGCACGATCCGAAGCAGCTGGCGGACTGGGTCGCGCGGTTCGTGCGGCTCTTCACGGCGTCCATCTACAAGTGGGTGCAGGCGCCCATCTCGCTCCACGTGGGCAACCTGGATCTCGAGCGCGAGCGCGCCCTGCAGCTTCCCGTGGTACAGCGGAGCGAGTGGCAGAAGCGGTGATGCGGGCAGCGCTCGTCGCCATGGTGGTGGCGGTGGGCAGCTGCGACGAGTTCGGGTCCGCCGGCGATCCGACGGTGACGCTGTCGTCGGCGCACGCGGTCGTCGTCGTGCACACGGGCCGCTTCGGATTGCAGGTGCAGGACCCGACCACCGGCAAGACCGTGCTGTCGACGCTCGACGTGCCGCTCTCGGTCGCGAGCGATCCTTCGAACCCCTACGGGCCGCTCGGTGCGACCCACCGCGTGCAGACCATCAAGCCGCCGCTCGTCATCGAGGGGTGGGACCACACCGTGGGTCAGGACG
>Ga0335082_10008351_pt1 | contig 11246 bp, 7 predicted proteins | sample Lox_Sample_41_FD_206718 | JGI IMG/M metagenome (GOLD analysis project Ga0335082, IMG submission 206718) | Soil microbial communities from Loxahatchee National Wildlife Refuge, Florida, United States - Lox_Sample_4.1 | ecosystem: Environmental > Terrestrial > Soil > Wetlands | place: USA: Florida... | reverse complement strand
CGTCGCCAATGGAGTCCGCCCGCGTCATAACGGGTGGCGCCTGTGTGTCAGTTAGAATACGTACGATTTCCTCCACTGGGTTTCCTCCGCCAGGAGCGAATTCAACGTCCCGCTTCGGGGCAAACACCCCGAACGCGAAGTCTTCTGACTCAAACAGATCGATGAACGTATTGAATCCTTCATCCATCCAGGCATGCCGACGCTCATCAAAGCCCACCATCATGGGAAACCAAGTGTGCCCCACTTCATGCGCCGTGATCGCAAACAGATCCTTCCCCGTGAGCTTGATCCCGACGAACATCATGGCCGGATACTCCATCCCGGTCGGGCCACCGGCCACGCTGACGGCCACGGGATATGGATAGGGAGTCCAGCGGCGGGAGAATCCCTCTACGGCATGCTTAACGTACTCAGCTGATCGGCCCCACGCCTTTGGCCCCGTGCTCTCGATTGGATAGAAGGACATCGCAAGGGCGTCGCGGTCACGTGTCACCCGGATTCGCGCGGCGTCCCAAACGAATGCCCTGCTTGCCGCGAAAGCAACGTCGCGGGAATTCTCCATGTGAAAGTGCCATGTCCGCGCCTGACTCCGCCGCGCTTGAGTGCCTAATACTTCCTTGGCAGAGCGGATCACCACAGTCGCGTCACTAGTCCGCGCAACCTCCAGGCGGTGTCGCTGGGCGGAAGTGAGAACAGCCACGGGATTCATCAGCTTACCGCTTCCCGCCACGATCATGTCGCCTGGTACATTCAAGTAGTAGTCGAACGTCCCATATTCCAAGTAGAACTCTTCCCCAAGAAACGGAAGAGCGTCCCATCCCCGTATGTCGTCATAAACGGCCATACGTGGATACCATTGCGCGATGCAGTAGATATCCCCAAACTTTGTAGAGATCCACGAAGTGCGCCCCCCCCAAGTTCCAGGGATGACGTAGTGGTATCGGATGTGAACCCGCAGCTTGCCCCCATGTCCCGCTAGCGGCCGAGGCAACCGAATTTGCATGCGAGTGTCTGATATCAAATAGAAGGCCAATTGTGACGGACCTGCCGCGTACTGGATACTAAGCGAGTCGATCGCGATTCCTTCAGTAAATCCGCTGTGCTGTTCCACATCGGCTGCTCGAGACCGCGCGTTCTGCTTGTAAGTGTTTTGATCCAGTTGCAGCCAAAGGCTCTTCAGGACGTCGGGACTGTTGTTCGTATAGGTTATAACCTCCGCGCCGGTTAGCCGCTTGGATTCAGGCTGAAGCGTTGCGTGAATTTCGTAATCCGCGCGGCTCTGCCAATAGCTCGGGCCGGGAATACCGCCTGCCGAGCGGTAGCGACTCGGTGGTGGCGACAACGTCAGCGGCGCAAACGTCTGCAAAGGATCGTACTGTGCACCCGTGGGGGCTCGCGCGGCAGATATGCAGGTGCTCACGAGGGCCATCGCGACAGCGGCGGCTCCAAGAAGCGCGGTGCGCCCGCACGCTCGCCCAATCGATCCCAATGCAGCGCGCAAGAGTTCGAAATAGGCGCGTCCCGCCATGGGACACCTGCTAGGCGTTGCCTCGGAGCGGGCTACGCCAGAACCCATAGCTTAGGTACGCCGCAGTCCCGACGACGGTCCAACATAAAAACCGGATTTGAGTCATCGACGAAAGGCTGAGAAACAGGTACGCGCATCCGGTAGAGGCCGCGGGAGCTACCAGCCAAATCCCTGGGCATCGAAACGGCCGTGGCCGAAGCGGCTCAACGGACCTGAGCCTCAGTACCCCTATCCCGACGGTGAAAAAAGCAAAGAGCGTTCCCGTGTTTGACAGCTCCGCAATCTCTTCAACAGAAAAGAGCGCTGCCAAAAGGCCGACCACCGCTCCCGTGATGGCGGTCATGACATACGGTGTACGAAAGCGAGCGTGGACTTTGCCGAGTGCCCGGGGCAACAACCCGTCACGTGACATCGAATAGAAAATCCGGGATTGCCCGAAGAGCAGCATCAACAGCACGCTCGGAAGCGCCACAACTGCTGCAAGGCCGACAAAACTAGCGAATCTAGGGTGGCCTAGGTTGCGAAGAATCCACGCCAATGGTTCGGGATTTCCAATCAGTCGCTGGTAAGGTGTTGCCCCAATTGCGCCTGCTGCGACGAGGATGTATATAAGGGTGCACACACCGAGCGATCCGAGTATCCCAATAGGAACGTTACGGTTTGGGTTCCGCGTTTCCTCGGCCGCGGTCGAAACGGTGTCGAACCCAAGATAGGCCATGAAAATGAGTGATGCTGCCGCCATGACGCCTTTGACGGCCCCACCGGTCTCCGTACTCCCAAAGCCAAATGGCATGAACGGAGTGAAATTACCCGAGCTGAACGCGGGAACGGTCACGAGGACAAAGGCCAACAAGGCAGTAAGCTTGATTGCAACGAGCGCAGAGGTAACAGCGGCGCTCGTGCGGGTCCCGACGACGAGAAGTACCGTCACGATTGCGACAAGGACAACCGCGACGACATTTACGCCGCCCTTGGGGGATGCCAGCGCACCGGCACTCAGGTAGATCGGCAGATTGATTCCCCAACTGTGCAAGAGGCCCAGGATATAGCCCGACCAGCCCACCGCCACAGCGCTGGCGGCCGCGGCGTACTCAAGTATTAAGTTCCAGCCGACCAGCCACGCAACGAACTCCCCGAAGATCGCATACGAGTAGGTGTATGCACTTCCAGCAATGGGGATCATCGCGGCGAGTTCCGCATACGCGAGCGCAGTCAGTCCGCACACTGCTGCAGCGATCACGAATGACAGCAGGAGAGCGGGGCCAGCTCGCTCGGCGCCGATGGCAGTCAGGACAAAAATCCCTGTGCCAACGATCGCACCTACGCCAAGTGCTGCAAGCTGGATTGGGCCCAGAGAGCGCCTGAGGCGAGAACTTCCAGCGTCAGCTAGGCATGCATCGACCGATTTGACGCGTCGATGCATCAAAACCCCGCTGGGCAGTCGCACGAGCGCGAAGCGAAGGGCGGCTCAGTGACCGGTCAAGGGTTTAACGTCGGGCTTCGGCGCGTGCTGCCCGAGAACGTGACCTTCGGGTGTAATCAAGTCGACCAACGCCCCGCCGGGCTGACCGCTCTTCAGGGGATTCATTACGACCTTCACCGAGTCGCCGGGCTTGATGATGTCGCTTCGCCATCGATCATCAAGACGAATGAGTGACCCGGGCGCACCTGTCTCGATCGTGTATTCCTGAGTCTTTCCGCTTTCGGTAACCGAGATGACGATGTATGAGTGCGGATTTGTCCACTCGAACCTCGTCACCGTCCCCACGAGCTCGACGTTCTTGTTCTTGTCAAACATCGCGAACGAATGATGCGCGTGCGCCCCGCTCGCAATGAAGTACAGGGCAATAAGGATTAACAATGGCAGGCGGCTCATCCAGCAACTCGTCGGCCGGCCGAGCCTGAATGGCGATATCTTCTGCTGCATTCGGTAAAGGGCATTTGCACTCCAATTGGTAGCATCGGGCGATTGTCACGTCCAACGACTGGCATCGGGCGCTTGGGTGATTGGCGGGTGCTACCGCCGTAAGACGTCTCTGGCAGGTAAATCGCCACCTCAATCGGGCGTCTGTGAACGGCTACCTACCCTTGAGAGGGGACGCCATTGCTAGGTTTCCATGACACGATTTGACGGTGGGCCCCGCAAAACTCATGGTTGGGCAAGCGTCCACCACTACAGACGCAAGCCTGACAAGCTCGCGATTCGCACAGGAGCTCGCGTATCAAAGCGGCTTTGGCAACGAGTTCGCGACCGAGGCGCTGGAGGGAGCCCTTCCGGTCGGCCAAAATTCCCCGCAGCGGGCACCGTTCGGCCTTTACGCGGAACTGCTATCGGGGGCCGCCTTCACGGCGCCACGCGCGCAGAACCGCCGCACGTGGATGTATCGCATCCGGCCTTCTGCTGCCCACCCCCCGTTCAGGCAAACCGATCGGGGCCTTATCCGTGGCACTCCCTTTGACGACCCGGCTCTGGCGCCGAACCGGCTGCGCTGGAATCCACCCGATCTGGCAAAGGCGTCCGAGCAGATTGATTTCCTCGCGGGACTACGAACCCTAGCGGGTAACGGCAGCATCTGCCTTCAACAAGGATGCGCGGTGCACCTGTACTGTGCCAACGCCTCGATGCAACGGGTCTTTTCCAACTCTGATGGTGAACTGCTTTTTGTACCTCAGCTCGGGCGACTGATGATCGAAACAGAGCTAGGCAGACTGCTCGCAGGGCCAGGCCAAATTGTCATCATCCCACGCGGTATCAAGTTTCGGGTCTCGCTGCTCGATGGAAGTTCGCGCGGGTATGTCGGTGAGAACTATGGAAACCCCATGCGCTTGCCGGAGCTCGGGCCCATAGGATCCAATGGCCTCGCCAACTCGCGAGATTTTCTTGCACCGAAGGCGTCATTTGAGGACAACGCCGAGCCGACGGAGTTAGTTGCGAAGTTTCACGGAAGGTTGTGGACCACGACTCTAGATCACTCCCCCTTTGACGTTGTCGCATGGCACGGAAACTGCGCTCCATACCTGTATGATCTATCGCGCTTCAACACCGTAAATACGGTTAGCTTTGATCATATCGATCCGTCGATATTTACTGTACTCACGTCCCCCTCTGAGATTCTCGGTACTGCGAACGTCGATTTCGTGATTTTCCCACCGCGGTGGGTAGTCTCGGAGCATACCTTCCGGCCCCCTTGGTATCACCGCAATGTCATGAGCGAACTGATGGGCCTCGTGCGGGGTGTATATGACGCGAAAGCGGAGGGGTTCCTCCCCGGAGGAGCAAGTCTTCACAACATGATGACTGCGCATGGGCCTGATCGGATTAGCTATGAGAAAGCCATCGCGGCGGAACTCAAGCCGCATTACATCGACAATACGTTGGCCTTCATGTTTGAGAGTCGTCTTGCTTTCCATCCAACCGCTCACGCTATGCACTCCAGTACTCTCCAGCCAGACTACGATTCTTGTTGGGGAGGTCTGAATTCACAATTTATTCACCCCTGAACCAAGATTCGGAACGACAGACGATGACACGCCACCCCCTGGTAAATGACTTGAGTCAATTGTTGCCCCGCTCTCGAGAGTTTCTTGAGCGTGGCTCCGATCTTTTCATCGACAACCGCTGGCACCCCTCGAGTGGGCGCCAGCGGCTACCGGTAATCGATCCAAGTTCGGGCCAAGTTGTTTCGGAGATCGCCGCCGGCGAGGCCCAAGACATCGATTTTGCGGTGGCCACGGCGACCCGCGCCTTGGTCGACGAACGTTGGCGGAACTCCTCTCCGGCCGACAGAGAAAGCTTGTTGCGAAGGCTAGCTGACCTCATCGGGGCAAATGCAGATTTCCTGGCCGAGATTGAAACGGTTGATACAGGGATGCCGCTATGGATGGCGCGAGACCTGGAAATTCCAGGCGCGCAGGATGTCCTGCGCTACATGAGTGGATGGAGCTCCAAAATCGCAGGGCGAACGGTCGATGTGAAGGTCCCCATTCCTAATGCCCAGTTCTTTGGTTACACCAGGAAAGAGCCCGTGGGTGTCGTCGGAGCCATTATTCCGTGGAACGTTCCTCTGATGCTGGCAGTGTGGAAGCTGGCTCCTGCCCTTGCAGCCGGGTGCACTATCGTCATTAAACCCGCTGAACAAGCGTCACTCTCGGTCCTCTTGCTCGCCGCGCTCGCTGCCGAAGCGGGCTTTCCACCGGGAGTCGTGAATGTTGTGAGCGGCACGGGCGCCGAGGCAGGCGATGCACTAGTGCGGCACGGTGGAATAGCTAAGCTCACATTCACCGGCTCAACCGCGACTGGTCGACAAATCGCACAGCAAGCAGGCAGCGCACTGAAGAGACTCACACTTGAGTTGGGTGGGAAGTCCCCCCAAATCGTATTTGCCGATGCGGACTTGGATCGGGCCACTCCGGCGATAGCCAATAGCATATTCTTGCACTCGGGGCAGATCTGCGTCGCAGGTTCGCGTCTCTACGTGCAGCGCACGCGATATGCTGAAGTGCTCGCCCGACTGAGCGATTACGTGGAAACTCTCGTGATTGGACCCGGCCTGTCACCGCACACTCGGCTCGGTCCGCTTATCAGCGCCGAACAGCAAAAGCGGGTCCTTGCCTACGTCGATGGCGCCATTGCTGATGGCGCCCACTCCTTGACGAAACATCCCCGAGTCGACGGCCCCGGCTTCTACGTGGGACCCTCTCTGCTGACCCAGGTACGCCAGACCATGTCGATTGTGCAAGAGGAAGTATTTGGTCCGGTGCTTACGATCATGCCCTTTGACGACCTGGACGAAGCCGTGATGCTCGCCAACGGAACGTCTTTCGGCCTCGCCGCATCAGTGTGGTCGTCCAGTCTTTCGACGGTCCACACAGTGGTGCCTCGTCTCCGGTGCGGCAAGGTCACGGTCAACACGGACTCCATACCATATCCCTCGCTTCCTGAGGGAGGTGTCAAGGATTCTGGATACGGTCGCGACCTCGCGGAAGAGGCTCTGGCAAGCTTTCTAGAGACCAAAGCCGTTCTCGTTCGTTACGCGTGAGCTGGCTGTTGCTAGACGTCGGTCGGCCAACTCTCGAGACGTTGGTGAATGGCACCGAAGATGCTTTTCCCGCGCCTATCAAACATTTCCAAGCGTAGTTCATCGCCAAACTTCAGGTACGATGTCTTCGGCTCACCCGATGCAAGCTGCTCCCGTGCCCGCAGTTCGGCTATACATCCGCAGCCGTGCTTTCGATCTGCATTTGCGAGGGCACCAGCACCGATAATCGTGCCCGCAGTCAACTCTCGTGTTCGGCTCGCGTGGGCAATGAGTTGCGGATAGGTGAACACAGCATCAATGCCAGGATCTAACTCACCAATTAGCTCTCCGCGGATGTGACACTCGTAGCGGCCGCTCAGAAGATTCCCATCCCATAAGTCACCGACCTCGTCCGGCGTCACGAGGAATGGGGCCATTGAATTTGCACTCTTTCCCTGGAGGAAGCCGAAACCACGCGCGAGTTCCGGAGGAATGAGATTCCTTAGGGAAACATCATTCAGTAGGCCAATTAACCGGACGTACTCTGATGCCTCGTTGACCGGAACACTCTGCGGAACATCCGCTGTGACGACGACAATCTCGGCCTCGATATCAACTCCGTAAGCATTGTCCTCCAAAAGGAGAATAGGCTCGGTAGGGCCAATGATTCTGTCCGCAGAACCCTGGTACATGAGGGGCGTTTCAAAGAAATCGGAGGGCATTGCGGCGCTCCGCGCTTGCCGAATCACCGACATATGGTTCGGATAGGCACTCCCGTCCAAAAATTGGTAAGCGCGCGGCAAGGGTGCAGTGAGTCGAACGTGCCGAAGGTCAAGGGCATCGCTGCGACTTCCACTCTCCAACTGTCCACTCAGTGCTTGTACAGCCTCAATTCGTCGATCCCAGTCATCCAGCAAGCTCTGTAAGCTCGGGGCGGTACTGCCCGCGCGCAAACCGTAAGTACGAGCGCGGTTCACGATGAGAAGGGATCCGTCTCGTCCGCCCTCCGGTAGAGTGGCAAAGATCATGGCGACTTCGCTTCGTTTTCTTAGTCAGTGGAGTCCACGCACTCGTGGCATGAGCAGCATCGGCCATGGACTGGGCATCGGACCGCAGGGCACGTGCACAAGTGCAGGCGCATTCAGTGCAAGTGCATCCTGGACGGCGCGTTCCAATTCCGCCGCGGTTTCCGCGCGGAACGCGGCGATTCCGAAGGCCTCCGCAAGCGTTACGAAGTCCGGATTGGACAGCTCGGCGCCGATAATGCGTTGCCCGAACCGCTGCTCCTGAATGAGCTTTACGTTGCCATACATGTCATTGTCGAACACAACAACAACCACGGCGAGCTTGTGATGTACCGCGGTTGCTAGCTCGCCCAGCTGATAAAGAAAGCCTCCATCCCCAGCAATTGAAAGGACTGGAGTATCGGGATTCGCGGCTTTGGCGCCCAACGCAGTCCCGTACCCCCAGCCCAGTGAATCCTGATATCCCGGTGACAGAAACGTACGCGGCCTATACACTGGAAACGCAAGGCGGCTCGCGAAGCCTACTTGCGTCACTTCGTCGACGAAGATGCCGTTCTCGGGGAGGGCGCGGCGGAGTGCACGCACAAATGATGCCTGCGGTTCAAGTCGCTGCCACTGCTCTGCAAACCAACGACGCTGACGTTGCAATTCATCGTTGACTTCGTCGCGATATCGTGCCCGCCGGTCCGGAAGGGCGCTGATCACCCCCCGTAAGTAAATAGCCGCGTCACCGACTAAGTTCACCGCCGGCTTCGCAAATCGCTCACCGGCCTCTGGATCGGCGTCGATGCGCACGACTTTCAGGTCGCGGTCGACACCCCATTGCTGCTCTTGAATAAACAGCCGGGTCCCGATGGCAAGTACAACATCAGTCTTTGACCATAGTCGATGGCCGATTGGGAGATTGATTGCGAGACGGTGGTCGGTGCTGATCACTCCGCGCCCGCGTCGATACGACAATACCGGCGCCTCGAGTAGGTCCGCAACGGCCTCGACTTCGCGACTCGCATCGAGTGCACCGGCGCCAACGACGATCATGGGATTCCTGGCAGCCGCTAGTATCGTTGCCGCCTGACGTATGGCATCCGAATCAATGGGATGGCTGCGGCGCGACGCAGGTCCAGCAATGGGAGGCACCACGCCGGCCCGCGGCCACACGTCCATGGCGCATTCGATGACCGCAGGTCCTGGGCGATCGGAGAGCATTTCTTCGAAAGCCGCGTTGACCACAGCGCACGCCTTGAATGGCGCGTTGATTCTTTCCGCATACTTAGTGAAGTGTCGCGCCATGCCAAGCTGATCCCGCACCTCGTGCAAATGCCCGTAGTTGCGGTCAATGTCACGCTGAGGAATCTGGCCGACAAGTGCCAAGACTGGTGCGCACACCCCCTCTGCAGTCAGCAGTGCACTTGCACAGTTCAGAAGACCGGGACCGGGGACAACCGCGCAGACCTGCGGTTTACCGGTTGATAACGCGGCCCCCACCGCCATGTAGCCCGCCGTCTGCTCATGCCGAGGGTGAATTACCTGCAACCGAGTGCGCACCTTGTACATCGCGTCAAAAAGATGGTCGTTATGAAGCCCCGGGAGCGCATAGACCTTATCGATACCGTTTGCGACAAGCGTGGCAATCGCTGCATCCGCAGTGGTCATTATCTCACCGGATTCTCGGTGCTCGGCTGTGGGAAGACGCACGTCGGGAGTCATCGGTCCGGGCGAAACACCACTCTATCGGCGGTGTCTTTACGTGAGGTGTAACGAGCGCAGACTGTCGAAGTAGCGTGCGAAGAGTTCATTTTGGCTACCGATGCCAAGCTTCGAATACGCCCGCTTGCGGTGGGTCGCCACAGTGTGCGCAGAGATATTCAACCTGCGGCTGGTGCCTGTAACCTTGCTCCCGAGGACGATTGCTGCACATACCTCAGCCTCGCGAGGCGTAAGCCCATGCCCACTCAGGAATAACACCTCGCAGACTGAACGGTACAGACGCTCGCGGTCGGACCGTCGGTGGTCCTCCCCTCGAGGAATACAACGAGCATCGCTGACCTCGATGCCCCTTATCCGATTCGCGACCGTCACAGTTACTTTCCAACTCCCTTGATGGTTGCCGGCTTGCCCTCACTGTTATTCTCGGTCCGATTATTCTCCGCGCAGACACGCTCTTGCATGACCCACGTCGGGTGGTGAATGTAGTGCCAAGTATTCTTCCACGGCCTCGTCAGAGCCTTCGGGTCGATAATCGTCACTTCATTCTTCATTCCATCCTCTCCTTCTGAGCTTATCCGCTCCAGAACCCGCAACGCATCCGAATGCGGGGCGCCTAGATCAAGAATGCTGTCTGTGCGCATGTACGTCGTCTCAACCACGAGTGTCTTCCCTTCCCAGTGGCCCACGGAAAATCCGTTATAGGTGCGCTCCATGTCTTTCGGTCGCTCGCGCCCATCAAGCCATATTCTGCGGACGCCTCCCTGCTCTTCAAAGATGATGTACACACGACCAGGTTGGAAAACAAACTCCATTACACCGCCGTCCATCACAGTTGGCATTCCGTAAAGAAGGCAGTGGCTGCCATAGTCAAGCTCGTTTGTACCGGCCCACGCCCCTTCGCGCACGTGCCGGTAGATCGCTGAAAACTCCGCGTTGTATGGAGGGGGATTTGCTCCATCCCCAGCTTTCGGATCGTTGTACTCGTCGTCCGTTTGCCCCGCGAAGTCCTTCTCTAGAGGGCCACCTCTGGCCTTCCACAAACCGGTCGACCACTTGCGAGCGATATCGGAAGGCGATTCATCTCTTGCGGTGGCATCGGCACAGGGACAAGTCTTCTGCACTTCGTCCGCGCCACTGGTCACGCTGAAGGAGAGCGCAAGAGCGACGAGAACCTGAGAGGCCGCTCGAAGTTTGGTGTTCATAATGCCCAACCGGCAGAACGCGGGCCGCCCGGCAAGCACGCCGTGCATCTAAGACGGTCTTGCGCAAGGAATCGACACCTAGCGGCGGCAAGTGCGGCGCGCCCCTTCGCCTCCCGAGTATCATTCGCTAACGCCAAGTCCCCTCGATTACGGTACCGAGAGCATCCGCCAGCCTATCGATGCTTGTTTCACGCAGGCCCGCAACATTTATGCGGCCCTCGGTCGGCATGAAGATCGCAAACCGGTGACGTAGCTCTTGCACTTGCCTCGACGTTATGCCTAGCAGCGAGAACATCCCGCGTTGGGCGACTAAGAACTCGAACCGATCGGAATGCGTCTTGTTCCGCAACGCACTGGCAAGCGAAACGCGACTACTGAAGAGTCGCTGCCTCATCTGCTCCAGTTCTTCACGCCACGAAGCCTCGAGCTCTTGATCTTCGAGTACGGTTCGCACTGCCGCGGCACCGTGACTGGGTGGAAACGAGTAGTTAACACGGGCCAGGGACGCCAGCGTTGCTTTAGCACGCTCTGCTTCTCGAGCGCTTCGGCCCATCAGAGCCGCACATCCCACCCGGTCACGATATACGCCAAAATTTTTCGAGCACGAGACGGCGACAAACAGCTCCGGCACTCGCGCGGCTATGACTCTCACGGACCGTGCGTCTAAGTCAAGTCCGTCACCGAAGCCCTGATACGCTAGATCGATGAATGGAACAAAGCCGCTCTTTTCGGCAAGTTCCGCAACCTCGCTCCACTGCTCGGTCGA
>Ga0335082_10008350_pt1 | contig 11246 bp, 12 predicted proteins | sample Lox_Sample_41_FD_206718 | JGI IMG/M metagenome (GOLD analysis project Ga0335082, IMG submission 206718) | Soil microbial communities from Loxahatchee National Wildlife Refuge, Florida, United States - Lox_Sample_4.1 | ecosystem: Environmental > Terrestrial > Soil > Wetlands | place: USA... | reverse complement strand
GGGAATGCGACGATACTGCTTGGTCTGCCAATCGAAATAGCCGAGCACCGCATCGGTGAATGCGCCGATGGCCGTTACCGACGCCGCCTCGACCTCCTGCTCGCGCACGAAGCGGGTCAGCGACGCGATCACCTCATCGCCGGTGTCCAGCACGACGGCGTAGGTCACGGGCGGATCGGTGTTGAGCAGTTTCGAGCGCATCGGGGCCTCGCGTCTTTTCCCGCAAGGTCAATGCTAAGGCATGGTCCGGGTTCCGCGGTTGGGCCTGCCTCCCCAGCAGGCGAGCGACCCGCGCCATCAGCCCTTGAGCGTCCACGGGTGCCCGGACCTTCGCATCGTTGTCGAAATAGACGAACACGTCGCGGCGCTTCCGTTTCGGTACCGGGCGCGGGATGACGCGCTCGGCACCGGACGGCTCGTCACCCTGCGCCCAGGCGACGACGCGGGCGGCCCAAGAGTCGAGAGCCGCATCGTCATAGCCGCTGGCATAGAGCACTTCCGAGCCATGCAGGCGGCAGTAGACGAAGTCGGAGGTGAGGTCCATCAGCCGCGGCCATTCCACCGTGTCGGCGCAGACGAGCGCGACGTCGTGGGCGCGCAGCAGCTCGATGAAAGCCGGCGTGACGAAGCTCTCGTGCCGGATCTCGAGAGCATGGCGCAGGCGGCGGTTCGCATCGGTCTTCATCCAGGCCCGGCCGCGCAGCCGCTCGTCATGGCGCCGCGCCAGCGCGGCGGCGGCCTCCGTGTCGCGCGGCAGCAACGCCAGGAAGGCATCGAGGCGGGCGGGATCGAAGCGGAAGTTCGGGGGTAGCTGCCACAGGATCGGCCCGAGCTTCGGTCCCAGGCGCAGCAGGCCGGAGGCGAAGAAGTTGGCCAGGGGTATTCGGACGTGCTTCAGCCGCAGCATATGCGTGATATAGCGCGAGCCTTTGACCGCGAAGACGAAGTCTTCCGGCGTCTGTTCGGCCCAGAGCACGAAGGTCTCGGGGCGCTGCAGCGAATAGAAGGTGCCGTTGATCTCGATCGTCCGGAAGATCGCGGCGGCGTAGGAGAGCTCGCGCTTCTGCGGCAGGCCTTGCGGATAGAAGCGGCCGCGCCAGGGCGCATAGGTCCAGCCGGAAATGCCGATGTGCACGTCGCCGCTCATGGTCTGTTCAAGCGATCGTGGCCGGCCCTGGTTCCTGGCCGGGAGCGGCGGTCAGCGCGCCTTCAGCGCATTCTCCCGGATCTGGCTGAGGCCCAGCCTGGGCGTGATCGCCTCCGGATCGAGGCGGATCTCGATCAGCGCCGGCTTGCCTGATGCGGCCGCACGCTCGAAGGCGGGTCCGAACTGCTCGGTCGTCTCGACCGTCTCGCCATGGGCGCCGTAGGCGCGGGCGAGGGCGGCGAAATCGGGGTTCCTGAGATCGGTGCCGTGGACGCGCGTCGGATATTCGCGCTCCTGATGCATGCGGATGGTGCCGTACATGCCGTTGTTGACGACGATGACGATGATGGCGAGGCCGTATTGCACGGCGGTCGCCAGCTCCTGGCCGTTCATCAGGAAGCAGCCGTCGCCGGCGAAGCACACCACGGTGCGGTCGGGGTGCACGGCCTTGGCCGCCACCGCGGCCGGGAGGCCATAGCCCATGGCGCCGCTGGTGGGCGCCAACTGCGTGCGGAAGCGGCGATACTGGTAGAAGCGGTGCAGCCAGGTCGTGTAGTTGCCGGCGCCGTTCGTGAGGATGGCATCGGCCGGCAGGCGCTCGCGCAGCAGCTTCATCACGGCTGGCATCTGCACGGCTCCAGCATGGCCCTTGTGCTCGAGGGTGGCGAGGTAGTCGCGATGCGCCTGCGCCGTGCGCGCCGCCCAGCGTGATGCGTCGACGGGCGCCAAGGCGCGCGCGGCGGCGGCGAACTGCGCCATGCCGGCGTTGATCGCCAGGGCCGGTTGATAGACCCGACCCAGCTCCTCGGCGCCGGCATGGACGTGGATCAATGTCTGCTTCGGCACAGGCACGTCGAGCAGGGTGTAGCCGCCGGTCGTCATCTCGCCCAGCCGCGCGCCGACGACGAGCAACACGTCGGCCTCCTTCACCAGCGCCGCCAGCGCCGGGTCGGGGCCGATGCCGACATGGCCGGCATGGTTCTTGTGCGTATTGTCCAGAAGGTCCTGGCAGCGGAAGGAGGTGCCGACCGGCAGGTCGTTGGCTTCGGCGAAGGCGGCGATGTCGCGCACCGCCTGGGCGTCCCAGCCGCCGCCGCCCAGCAGCAGGAACGGGCGGTGGGCCTTGGCGAGCAGCGCGCGCATGGCCTGCAGCTCGGCCGGGCCGGGATGGGGGCGCACGGTCTTGTAGGGGCCGGTGTCGGCGACCTCGGCGGCGGCGGTCAGCATGTCCTCCGGCAGGGCGATCACCACCGGGCCGGGGCGGCCGGCGACGGCGCGGTGGAAGGCCTGGCTCACCAGCTCCGGCACGCGCGCGGCATCGTCGATCTGCGCCGCCCATTTGGCGAGCGGCGCGAACATGCGGCGGTAGTCGACCTCCTGGAAGGCCTCGCGCTCGGCCTGTTCGCGCGCCACCTGGCCGACGAAGAGGATCATCGGCGTCGAGTCCTGGAAGGCCGTGTGCACGCCGATCGAGGCGTTGGTGGCGCCCGGGCCGCGGGTGACGAAGCAGATGCCGGGGCGGCCCGTGAGCTTGCCGTAGGCCTCGGCCATGTTGGCGGCGCCGCCCTCCTGCCGGCAGGTGACGAGGCGGATGGAGTTGCGGGCGTCGTAGAGCGCGTCGAGCACGGCCAGGTAGCTCTCGCCCGGCACGCAGAAGGCGAGGTCGACGCCGTGGACCTTGAGCGCATCGACCAGGATCTGGCCGCCGGTGCGGCTCTTCATTCGCTCGGACATGCGGGCTCCGCTGGTTGCCGGTCCCGTGTCCTAGCGGATCGGGGAAGCGGTGGCAAAGGTCGCCCGGCCGCTGGCTATCGGCATCGAATCGTGACAGGGTTCGCGTTCCGCATGGCCGATCGAGGAAGGAACGTCACGCCGATCGTGATGTCATGAAGCCCGTCGAAGCCGCGCCGGAACTGCAGGCCTTCCTGAACAGGCCGGAGAATGCAGCGTTCCTGGAGTTCTACGGCTACTGGCGGCGCAAGGGCGCCGGCCGCGTGATGCCGGGGCGCGCCGACATCGACCCCCTGGATATCCCGCGCCTGCTGCCGAACGTGTTCCTGATGGACGTCGTGCCGGGCACGCCGCGCCGCTTCCGCTTTCGTCTGGTCGGCACCCGCATCGCGGAGCTGGAAGGCGAGATGACCGATAGGTTCCTCGACGAGTTCGTTCCGGGAGCGGCCGGCACGGCCATGGCGCGCCACTACGACGAAACCGCGGAGGGGCGCATCTCCGCGCGCCATGAGACGCTGCATTGGCGCAAGCGCGAATACATCAACTACGACGTGCTGCTGCTGCCGCTGTCGAGCGACGGCGAGACCGTCGACATGCTGTTCGGACTGGCGCGCTACCAGGCCAAGTAGGTGTGGCGAACGGGGGCGTCCCTTTCGCTCGCAACCATGCTAGACTGGCGCCCTTCGGGGCGGGCGAGAACCGTGCCGGGCACGGCGGTTGCGGGCGATGATCGGGCGGGCGGCGGGCAGGGTAATTCTGGGAGCGATCGTCCTCGTCGGCATGGTCGGCAGCGCCGCCGCCGAGCTGACGATCGATCCGTCGCGGCCGGACTTGGTGGCGGCCGAGAGCGCCTATCGCCACGGGTACTACGCCGAAGCCTTCCGCCAGTTCGAGGCGCTTGCCGATCAGGGCGATGTCACGGGCATGTCGTGGGTGGCGTTCCTCTACAGCCGCGGCGAGGGCGTTGCGCAGGACTACGCCACGGCCCTCGACTGGTACCGCAAGGCGGCGGAGCAGGGCGACAGCTACGCGGAGGGCGAGCTCGGCCGCTTCTACGAGCATGGCCTCGGGGTCGCCGTCGACTATGCGGCCGCGGCCAAGTGGTACCGGGCGGCGGCCGACCAGGGCGACGACTGGGCGCAGACGCGCCTGGCCGCCCTCTATCGCGACGGCGTCGGGGTGCCGCGCGACCTCGAGGAGGCCCTGCGGCTCTACCGGGCGGCGGTCGAGGTGGGCAACACCGAGGCGCAGGGCGATCTCGGCTATCTCTACGAGATGGGCCTGGGCGTGCCGCAGAACGACGAGAAGGCGGTTCTGTGGTATCGCGGCGCCGCCGAGGATGGCGATGCCGAGGCACAGAACGAACTGGGCGTGATGTACGAGAGAGGGCGCGGCGTGGCGCAGGACTATGCCGAAGCCGCCGCCTGGTACCGCAAGGCGGCCGACCAGCATCTCGCGTGGGGCGAGAACAACCTCGGCAATCTCTACTACAACGGCCAGGGGGTGACGCAGGACTATGGCGAAGCCCTGCGCCTCTATGTGGCCGCCGCCGCGCAGGGCAACGCCAGCGCCCAGGCCGGCGTCGGCGACATCTACGCCGGCGGACATGGCGTGGCCCAGGACTACGCCCGCGCGCTGCGCTGGTATCGCGCGGCGGCCGCCGGCGGCAGCGCCTATGCGCAGACGCAGATCGGCCTGATCTACGAGTACGGCAACGGCGTCGTCACGGACAATGCCGAGGCCGCGCGCTGGTACCGCCGCGCCGCCGACCAGGACTACGAATGGGGCGAGTACAATCTTGCCAATTTCTATCACGTCGGCCGCGGCGTGGCGCGCGACGACGGCGAGGCGCTGCGCCTCTACCTCGCCGCCGCCGTCCAGGGCAATGTCGGCGCGCAGAGCGCCATGGGCGATCTCTACGACGGCGGGGTCGGTGTGCCGGCCGACGCGGCGCGGGCCTTTCGCTGGTATCGCTTGGCGGCGGACAAGGGCGACGCCTATGCGCAGAACTGCATCGGCGTGCTCTACGAGCGCGGCCGCGGCGTCGCCCGCGACTTCGCGCAGGCCGCCCACTGGTACCGCGCCGCCGCCGATCGGGGCGACGCCTGGGCGGAGGCCAATCTCGGCAACCTCTATCTCGACGGCCGCGGCATCGCGCGCGACTACGGGCAGGCGCTGCGCCTGTTCGAGGCGGCCGCGGCGCAGGGCAACCCGGCCGCCCGCGCCGATCTCGGCTACATGTACAGCGAAGGCCTCGGCGTGAGCGCCGATCATGCGCGGGCGCTGCGGCTGTTCCAGCAGGCGGCGGCGGACGGCGACGCCCGTGCGATGACGTGGCTCGGCTACTACCACGAGGCCGGTCTGGCGGTGACGCAGAGCACTGCCGAGGCGCTGCGCTGGTATCGCGCCGCCGCCGAGGCGGGCGACGACTATGCGCCCTTCGCGCTCGGCGAGATGTATCGGGAGGGGCGCGGAGTCGTGCGCGACTGGCAGCTGGCGCGGCGCTGGTACGAGGTGGCCATGGCCCGCGGCAATGCGGACGTCGCGGCGCGCGAGCACTTCGTCGCGCTGCTCTCGCATCTCCGCTCTGACGAGGCCGCCCTCGCGGAGGCCGTGCGCGCCTACGAGCACGGAGACGACGCCCGCGCCTTCGCCCAGCTCGAGCCGCTGGCAGTGGCCGGCGACGCCGTGGCGCAGCTCTATCTGGGCGAGCTCTACCGCAGCGGCCGCGGCACCGAGCCCGACCCGGTGCGCGCCCATATGTGGCTCAGCCTGGCCGCCGAGCGGCTGCCGGCCGGCGCCGAGCGCGAGCGTGCGGCGGCGGACCGCAACGCCGTCGCCCGGCAGCTGACGGACGTCCAGCTCGGCGAGGCGCAGCGGCGCGCGCGCGAGTGGACGGCGAGCGCTTCCTAAGGCGGCCCTCCAGCTATGACCATGGTGCGTCCTTCGACAAGCTCAGGATGAGGAAGAATCTTGGTGGCACGAAGAAAGATCCTCATCCTGAGCTTGTCGAAGGACGCGCGTCGGCGATCCCAGGGTCCCGCAAGCGATTGATCCGACCGGAGGACGCCATGTGGCGAAGGATAGGGGCGACGATTGTCGCACTGCTGCTGGCGAGCGCGCCCACGGCGGCGGCCGACCTGGAGCACGCGACGGCGGTCTATGGCTCGGGCGACTATCGCGCCGCCTTCGATGAGTTCCAGGAGCTGGCGAACAGCGGCAACAGCCAGGGGATGCTGTGGCTCGGCTACCTGTACCAGGAAGGGCAGGGGACGGCGCAGGACTATGCGCAGGCCATGGACCGCTTCCGCATGGCGGCCGATCTCGGCGAGGCCGACGGCTACTTCTACGTCGGCAACATGTACGAGAATGGCTACGGCGTCAGCAAGGACGCCGTCGAGGCCGTGCGCTGGTTCCGCCAGGCGGCGGAGCGCGGCAGCGCCTATGGCGAGTTCGCCCTGGGCCAGGCCCACGAGCGCGGCGACGGCGCGCCGCGCGACCTGCGCGCCGCCCGCCGCTGGTACCAGGCGGCCGCCGACCAGAACGACCCGGATGCCAAGGCCGCGTTGCAGCACCTGACCGCGAATCCCGAGTGATCGCGCCCCCGCCCGCAGGGTTTGCCGGTGCCGACCGTGTAACTCCCGGAGTGCAGGCGCGGTATAGCCGTCGCCTGCCGCCACGGGAGGGGTTCGCATGGTTCGACTGCTGGACGTCCGGCGCCGTCGGCGTCGGATGCTGTTGATCATCACGCTTGCAGGCATGGCCCTGGTGGCCGCTGCGGCGGCGCGCGCCGGCGAGGCCGGCTCAGGCCGGCTTATGGAGCGCCTGCTGCAGAAGATGGACACCGACGGCGATGGCGCCCTCAGCGCGGCCGAGGGCGAGGCGGCGGCGGAGAAGATGCTCGATCGCCTCGACACCAACGGCGACGGCATCCTGACCAAGGACGAATTCATGGCGAGGAAGGGCAGCGGCCGGCTCTCGACCGTGCAGCAGCAGAAGTTCGATGACCGCCGCGCCAACCGCTTCGCGGCCATGGACAAGGACGGCGACGGGCAGGTGTCGGCGGCGGAGTTCTTCGCCGCGGCCCAGCAGCGCTTCACGGCCGCCGACGCCAACGGCGACGGCCGCGTCACGAAGGATGAGTTGAGCGCACTGCGCGGCGCGCTCTGACGTTCCTGGACCTGAGGACGCCGACCGTCAGTGGATGGTCGGACGATCCTCGTCGAAGCGGAGATCCAGCGGCTGCAGCAGGCCGCTGGACTCGACGTGCAGGCGGACGATCTCGCCGGACTGCGACAGCGCGAGGCGCGCCAAGTAGCGCTGCAGCCGCGGGAAGTAGGGCGCGCTGTCCAGCCCCATCCAGGTGAAGGTGCGGCGCGACACCTCTCGCCGCACGAACATCAGCTCGATGATCGCGAAGGTCGGGCAGGGCGGATCACTGGGCTCGTCATCGGTCGTCCAATCGTCGCGTTCCATGGCTTTCCCCTTTGGATGGCCGTGCGGTTGGCGGCGGCTAGAACGAGATCGCCGTCGCGGCCTGATCGCCGGCCTTGTCCTGCCAGTTCTGGCCGGCGGCGACGACGCAGCTGAGGCCGTCGGGCCGGGACACGATGATGGTCCAGGTCGAGCCGTCCTTGGCGGTCAACACCTCCAGGAGCGTGCCCACGCTCGTGAGGGCGGTTGCGGATTGCGTTTCGTGAAACCGGTCGCCGAGGGTCTTGATGACCTCCGTATGCGGACCGCAGGCGGTCGGCGGGCTGGCCAACGCCGGAGAAGCGGTCGCGGCCGCTCCGAGAAACAGGACCGCCGGGACCGTTGCCGCGCTGACCCACGCGGACAGGACTCGCGCCTTCATGGTGCGTCTCCTTGCGATGTTCACAGGGCCTTGTAGAAACACGCCGGGCTCGCGCCTGTTCCGCAGGCGAGTCGGCCACGCCTCAGGCGGCGGTCTGCTGCGCTTTGACGTGCAGGACCTGGCCGGTCTGGAGCCGGCCATCGCCGGCCGCAAGCAGCACATAGCTCGGCGCGAGCGCATCGAGCGCCTGCGCGCGCCGCGGACCGAGGGAGCGCAGGCTGCCGGGCGTCAACGCGTTCACACGGACTCCACGGTCGGCGAGCGCCGGGGCGACCGAGCGCGTGAAGGAGACGATCGCCCCGGTCGTGGCGGCGTCATCGATCAGGCGGGCGTGATCGTCCCAGGACGTCACCGCCGTGGTGTTGATGACGGCGCCGCGCGCCGCCAGATGCGGCATGGCCGCCTTCGTCAAGTAGAACATGCCGAGCAGATCGGTTTCGCCGTCCGGGCGCCGTTCGGCAGCATTGTTCACGAGGATGTCGAGGCGGCCGAGCGCAGCGACGATGCGCTTGACGGCGTTGCGGCAGAACCCTTCCAGCGCGACGTCCCCGGCGAGCAGGACGCAGCGGACGTTCTGCCGCAGGATCGCTTGCCGCGTCTCTTCTGCGCTGCGGTGGTCGTTGAGATAGATGATGGCGACGTCGGCGCCCGCCTTGGCGAAGGCGATCGCGACAGCGCGCCCGATTCCGCTGTCGCCGCCAAGGATAGCGGCCGTCTTGCCCCGCAGGGCACCGGGCGGGCGAGGGCGCTGCGCGCCCGCGCGCTGCCGCGCCAGTGTTCGTCCGCGATTTATCACAGCTCGACCATGCGCTTCCCTCCGGAGGACGCCGGTCCAGTTCAAACACGCGGATGCGCCGCAGGGTTCCGGAGCAGTCGGGGGTGCAGAAGTGCCGCAGCGGCGGCGCTGCGCGCGCCGCCTGATCCAGGCGACGTGCTCTAGGCGGCGCGCCGGGCGGCGAGGGCGCGCGGGCGGCGGCTCACGCCACGGCCGCGAACCGACCTCCAGGGTTTGATGACGCCGGTGACGCCGGCGAGCGCCCCGGGCGCCAGCGGACGCGCCCACAGCCGCTCCGGCTTCTCCTTCGGCATAGTGAAGCCGAAGGGGGCGGCCGGAATACACCCGAACTGCTCGTAGTAGCCGGGATCGGCGACCAGCAGCACCAGTCGGTGACCGCTCAGCATGGCCTGGTCGAGGGTGCGCGCCACCAGCATGCGGCCGATGCCCTCGCCGCGGCGCGTCGGGTCGACGGCCAGGGGGCCCAGCAGGAGGGCCGGCGTCTCCGCCGCGCCGACCAGGATCGGCCAGTACCGGACGGTGCCGACCAGCTTGGCGCCGTCGCGGGCAAGCCAACTCAGCGCCGGGATCGGCGCCACGCCGTCGCGATACTGGTAGGAGGCCTTGGCCTGGCGATTCGGCCCGAAGGCGAGGTCGAGAAGCTGTTCGATGTCGCCGGCGTCGGCCGGCCGTTCGCGGAGGATCTTGTACATCGGGGTCTTTCTTCGGCAGTCCAAATAAGAGCGGTTGAAGGGATTCAAATCCGCCGGCTGCCGTCGCGACACCCTAGTCCCCGTACTTCCCTGGGACCCGGTGCGCTTCGCGCAGGCGCGGCCGGCCGCGCCGCCTACGGGCGGCACTGGCGCGTCGTCGTCGCAGTCGCAGGGCGAAGCTCACACTCGGACCTCCTTGACAGCGCCTATGAATGGGTATGGTCGCCGCCATTGTCAATATTTCTTGCCAGTAAAGGATGAAGAAATTCTTTGCGTGTGGCCGGCGCGCCGCGGATGTCCGCCACCACCGCCGCCCGCGGCGGGGACGCGATGTGTCAAAAGTGGGCGAAGCGGGCGCGCTGGCGTCGCTTCGTTTGACGAGTGCCCGTCCTTCCCCTAGCTGACGGGAACCTACCCGAATCGGAGGAGGCAGGAATGATGTTCAAGATGTCGGCACGGGCTCCCGTTGGCTTCGCCTGCATGGCGACGCTCGCGGTTCTGGCGGCGGCGCCGGCGGGCCAGGCGCAGGAGAAGATGACGAAGGAGCAGGCGGTGCAGCTGGTCTTCAACCGCTTCGACACCAACAAGGACGGGAACATCACGAGCGCCGAGTTCATGAAGGTCGGCGAGCAGGATTTCCAGGCCTTCGACGCCAACAAGGACGGCAATCTTACGAAGGAGGAGTTTCTCGATCCGAAGCCGCGCCACCTCGGCAAGGTAAGCGATGCCGACCTGGCGCAGGCGAAGAAGGTCTGGACCCAGCAGTTCGACCACCTCGACACCGACAAGAACGGCCTGCTCTCCGACGCCGAGCACCAGAAGGCCGGCAAACTCTCCTTCGCCCGCATGGACACCAACAAGGACAACGAGATCACGCTCTCCGAACTGAGCGCCGCCGCGAACTAACGGCTGCCGCGGGTCTCAGCCGGCGCGCGCCCGCGGCATCAGGTCGTAGGGGTGCTTCCAGCCCGGCAGGGCCGCGACCCGCTTTGTCCAGGCCTCGATGTTGGGAAAGGCATTGCGGTCGATCCCGGTTTCCTCAGGGTAGTAGAGATAGCCGACCATGGAGATGTCGGCGATCGTCGGGGCGTCGTCGACCATGAAGGGGCGAGTCGCCAGGTGCTTCTCGACGATGCCGAAGGCGGCCAGGGCGCGGGTGCGCAGGAATTCGGTCACCGGCGTCTCCCCCGTCTTCTGCAGGCCGATGAGGAAGCGCAGGGTGGCGAAGTAGCTGGTGAACTTGTGGTTGTCGAACAGGATCCAGCGCAGTGCCTCCAGTCGCTCGTCGGCGTTGCGGCCGCCGAAGCGGCCCGTGCGCTCGGCCAGGTAGGTGAGGATCACGCCGCTCTGGGTCAGGCGCTTGCCGGCATGCTCGAGCACGGGCGCCTCGCCCATCTCGTTGACCGTGCTGCGATAGGCGTCGCCGCGCGTCTCACCCTCGAAGTAGTCGACGCGGCGCGGCTCCCAGTCGCAGCCGCTGAGCGCCAGCATCAGGCCGGCCTTGTAGGAATTCCCGGATTCACCGAAGCAGTAGAGCCGGTATTCGGCCATGGCGGTTCCCTCTTGCCAATTGCAGCGGGGATGCTAGCGGGCGCGGTGCCGGTTCGCCATGGGCGTCAGCGTCGCCGTCTCTTACCGGTCCGCGACCGGTCTAGAAATCGGTCGCCGTGCCGCTACTCCAGCGGCGAGCGCGTCGCCGCCATGCTCGGGCGCTCCCGCATGGCGTGCCACCACGCGAGCAGGCGCGGCTGCGCTGCGAGCAGCTCGGCTCCTTCCTTGGCCATAGAGAAATAGGCGACCATGGGAGCCGCGTGAAGGTCGGCCAGGGTGACGCCGCTGTCGGTCAGATAAGGCCCCTTCGAGTCCGCAAGCTCCCCGAGCGCCTGCAGGCAGAGCCAGGCCTTCGGAATTGCAGCAGCGATCTTCGCCTCGTCGGTGCCGCGCCCCTCCGCCGGAGCGCGCACGCGCTCGACGAAGATGTCCCAGATCAGCGGGCGGTAGCCGTAGCTGTCGATGATGCTGATG
>Ga0335082_10008349_pt1 | contig 11247 bp, 7 predicted proteins | sample Lox_Sample_41_FD_206718 | JGI IMG/M metagenome (GOLD analysis project Ga0335082, IMG submission 206718) | Soil microbial communities from Loxahatchee National Wildlife Refuge, Florida, United States - Lox_Sample_4.1 | ecosystem: Environmental > Terrestrial > Soil > Wetlands | place: USA: Florida... | reverse complement strand
GTCCGCGAACTGATGGACGTTGCAGGCATCGCCTTCCACGTACGTGAACTGGTGGCGGCTCGATGTGGCGCGGGCGAGGCTGCCCGGGAGGTTCAGCAGGGTGATGTCGAGAGGAGTCGCTACGTGGTCCCAGATCTCCGGGCTGCCCCCCAGGTCGAGCACGCGCGTTCCGGGTTTCAGGTGGAACAGGCGCGTGAACGTGGCCATCCGCTTCTTCCGGAAGAAACGGGTCACGCGCGGTAGCAGCTTGAAGAACGCGTCGAGTCGGACACTGGGACCGGGAGCCACCGGCGGCTCGTGCGCCTCACTGCTCGTCAGATGCTCCCCACGATTGCGGTCTGCTTGTGACGGTTCCATGCGCCCCCCGCTTTCTTAGCGAGCCTGGCTCGAGCCGTCGACACGATCACCGTGACCCCCGAGCACGAGGGAGCTCTGCCGTCACGGCGCCCAGGACAGGTCGTGCGCCGCAGCGTCGACGTCGCGGCGCAGATAGAGCGCCCAGCCGAGAGTCGTCAGCTCCGAGCCCAGGTCGACGCGCCGATACCTCTCGTGAAAGGAGGCACTCGACAGCAGCGCCTGCCCGTACTGGTAGGGGCCATAGGGGGGCAGGACGTGCAGGTGCGCGAAGACCACGGCTGCGGGGCCGCGCTCGAGAACGTGCTCGACGTGCACTCGACTGTGCATGGCACCCGGCTGCCGAGCCATGTCGCTGTCGACCAACCCGAAGAGGTCCATGAACTTCACGTGAAGGGCCTCGAACGGCACGAGGCCGGCTTCACCGATGGCAACCTCCTCGCGCCCGTCACCGAAGGATTTCTCGAGCATCTCTGCCACGCGCAAGTTTCCCTGCGGGAGCTTCTTGAAGGAGCCGCCCTCGTTCGGAATGCTGTCGCGAACGGGGAAGTACGCCGTCGATCCACGACCGGCCACGAGAACAATCCCAGCGCTGAGGACGATGGCTGGGAATGCGCCGGGACGGTCGACGCGGTCGCTGTCCACGATGCCCAGCAACCCGCGGACGACCAGGAAGAGAGCGGCGGGGGTGACGGGCAGCAGCATGCGCCAGCCGGGCATCCAGTCGCCTCCCCCCCAGACGACGAGCGCGACCTTGATGGCCACGAGGACGGACGCGACGCAGAGCACGGGATCGTCGAGGAGCTTCTCGAGGTCCTCGCGTGAGATCCGGCGAGTACGTGCGAACACCAGGGCGAGGACCGCCAGGACGATGGTTCCACCCACTGCGCCGAACCAGGTGCCGCAGTAGCTGACCCCGGCGCCCAAGCGGGTGATGGTCGAGCCGCCCGTGGCCTTCGCCAGGAACGTGTTGGGCAGAAACTGTCCGAAGTAGGCGATCCGCCAGAGGTGGTAGATCGCAGAGGCTAGGGCCACTGTGGCGAAGAGGGAGATGGCGCTCGCCCTGCGCTTTGCACGCATCAAGTGCGCGCCGAGCACGGCTGCGACGCCGAGCGCTGCGATGACGCCCTCGAAACGCAGCAGCGTCACTCCGACCAGGAGGGAGGCGAGAAGAGGAAGCGCCCACGATCCCGATCGGCCGAAAGCAGGGTGTACACACGTCACGAGGATGGCCACGTACAGCAGTCCCTCGAGCGGCGTCTCGAGGCCGGCAGTCGCCCAGAATGCGAACGGCCAGCTGCAGATGGTCAGGACCGCGGCGTAGTACCAGGCAGCCCCATCGCGCTCGCGCCCTGGCGACTTGCGCGACAGGAGGCCGAGGAGCAGCGCCTGGAGCAGAGTCGCTGCGAAGACGATCGAGACGACGCCGTCGATCCCGGAAGCAGCGTCCGGGACTCCGCCGCGCAGCTTGAAAGTCAGCGCGTGAATGAGGACGTGCAGGAAGTTCGAATACCCTTCCACGCGCACGCCGGGGTTGAACGACAGCTCCCCGTGGAGGACGAGGTTGGCCGCGAAGCGCATCGAGATGAAGGGGTCGTCGACGAAATAGAGGCCTCCCTGGCAGAACTTCCGGGACTGGTAGAGGAAGACCACCAGCGCCGCCGCCGGCGGGAGCCACGCGAAGAGGCTCTGGCGGGGTCGGGAACCTCCTTGGTGCTCGGTCATCGTGCCTCTCACTTCACGAACTTGGAGACCAGACGCACCCACTGGGCCTGGTAGCCGTCGTCAGGCTCGCTGACCGCCCACGAGTCGAGCGGCCAGTTGTCGTTGAAGTCGAGATAGCTCTTCTGAGGGGGCTGCCCCGCGGGGGGAGAAAGGACCGCAGACCCGCACCTGGCGAGAGAGCTCTTGCCGCAGCCCCACCGCCCGCCGCACCCCGACGGACAGCACGGGTCCCAGTTGTATCCAGGGTTGGGCCCGCCCACGAGATAGCCCGGCGGCGGGCCGTACTTGGACACGCCGACGGCATCCCACTGCGAGCCGCGAGCGAACCACGTGTGGAAGAAGCGCGTGACGCCCTTTTTCGCGCCGGGCATGTTCGACAGATAGACGAGCTGCAGCGGGTTGACCCCGTGGAGGTAATGCACGTAGCGCTCGGCCGCGCGCATCGCGCCTTCACTCGCCGTCGCGTCCACCGAGAAGGTCGCGACGTCGGCGAACATGTTGCCCTGGCCTGCCTTGGCCAGGTTGCTGCCCCAGACGTAGGCATGAAGCGGCGCGAGGTACGGATCGGGGTTGCTCGTGAGCGTGCCCAGGTACTCCGGGCTTTCCACCCCGCGCTTGAACGCGGCCAGGATGGCGCTCGTCGTCGACGCGGTGGCGCCGCTCGCGTTCGTGTAGTCGAGCGCGGCGTCGAGTTGATCCATGTGATACGGGTCGAAGCTCGAGAGCAGGCTCGAGTAGTTCGCGTCGACGAACGACTGGTACTTCGCGTCGCCCGTGAGCCTGAAGAGGTACACGGCCGCCTGCACCTTCTTCTGCAGTCGCGCGTTGTCGTCGACCTCCTGCTCGCCAGAGGCGACGGCGCCCGTGTTGTAGAAGGTGACGCCGGGGTGGGCGACGGCCCACGTCCACGCGACTTTCGCGCGCGTCCCCAGGTCGATGGAGAAGCCCGGGTAGGCGGTCGCGACGGAAGGGACCGAACCGTAGACCTTCGACGCGAAGGCGAAGGCCGCGGCCGTGGTCAGCGTGCCCGACGTGTTGACCGGCCCGTACTTGCACGGCGACTTGTCGGCCGAAGGCGGGCTGGCGCCCTGATGGCCGGCGACGCTCAGCAGTGAGCCATCCGCGTTCTGCATGCGGACGAGCCAGTCGATCTCCCACTTCACCTCGTCGAGCAGATCGGGGACGGCGTTGCCCGACTCCGGGATGTTCGTGGCGTCGCCGAACGCCGTGGGGTTCTCGACGTAGGCGTGGAGCAGCTCGATGACGTCGTTCGCCGCCCAGTTGGTGTAGCGGTTCTCGTCGCCCGCATCGAACCAGCCGCCGTGCAGGTCGCGCGGGCTGGAGCCGTCCGAGAACAGGCGGCACTTCTCGTCCTGCGGGTGCGCCATGTCGTCGGCCCAGTCCGCGCCCGCGTACTTGGCGTCCTTCGCGATGCCGTCGCGCTGGTAATAGAACATCCGCGTCGACTGGGTGAGCACGTCGCGATACGCGTCGTCGCCGATGTGGAAGACCACCGAGCGCGCGTTCGCGGCCTCGTCGAGGACGAAGTAGTCGCCGACGGCGGTGACGCTCGAGAAGTCGAGCCACCAGGCCTTGTCACCGGAAGAGTCGTCCGTCGCGCCCCCGTTCCACGGTTGCGGCACGGCCTCGAGGACCTTGGCCCCCGAGTGGGCGTCGACGATCGCGACCTTGGCGGCGGGGGTGTACGACTTGTCCTTGTCGAACCCGATGACCGGCGTGCGGAGCACGGCGATCTTCTCGGCGGCGGGCCGGTACCCGAATTGATCGACCGCGATGAACGGGCTGAAGGATTGCGCGGAACCGTGCGCGCCTCGTGCTGCACCCGGGCCGTCGCCCGATGACCCCCGGCCACAGCTACCGCCTGCCATCACGAGCGCGCACGACGCACCGAACATCGCCCACGCGACCAGCTTCGAACGGTGTCCCATGGGCAGTCCGCGCAGGGGCCAGCTTATCCCGAGGCGACCCTCGCTTGACGGATCGCGAATCGCGACCTTTGCTCTGCACTGGCCGATCCCGGCACTCGAGGGCGCATGAACGAGAAGATCTTGATTTCGTTCGGATTGGTGGGAGCGCTCGCGGCAGTGACCGCGTGCGGGGCATGCGGGGGAGCGTCCGAGAGCGGGCGCGGCGTCGCGACGAACGCCGGGATCAGCGGCGACTCGAGCGCCGGTTCGCCGGGCTCCAGCTCGACTCCGGGGGGCGCAGGCGCCACCGGCGACGGCGGTGGCGCGGGCGCGTTGCTCGACTGGGCGCGCACCACCAAGTGGAACCCGGGCATCCTCTTCGACGGTCAGCTCCACAAGCCGCTCGGCAGCGACGGGCTGCCAGTGCGCACCACCGTCTGCGCTTCGCCCGCGCCGGGAGCCGACCTCAACGCGGCGATCGCGGGCTGCGCCGACGGCAAGGTCGTGCAGCTCGCGGCGGGGACGTACACGGTGTCGAGCGCCGTCGTCCTCACCAAGGGTGTCGTCCTTCGCGGCGCCGGATCGCAGGGGGCCGCCGGCGGGGGCACCACGATCGTGAAGACCGGCGGCGGCCCGGTCCTCTCCATGGGTGGAACGGGGGATCGTGGCTGCTACTCGGGCAGCTACGGCACGGCCGTCCCGCTCGCCCTGGACGCCATCAAAGAGACGTCGACCTTACAGGTTGGCCCCGCAGCGAGCGGGTTCGCCGCGGGCGACTTCGCGATCATCGACGAGGCCGACGACGCGACGGTGCAGGAGGGCGACTGCAAATATTTCAAGCGCGTCGACAAGCGCTCGACGGAGGAGCGGGTGGAGATCGCGTCCGTCTCGGGCGGGACCATCACCCTCACCTCGCCCCTCCACTGGACGTTCCGCGCGGCGGCACCGTACTCGGCGCAGATCGCGAAGGTGACACTCCCGGTCGTGAAGTGGGCGGGCATCGAGCATCTCGCGATCCAGGGCGGCAGCAACCCGGGCTACGACGGGCAGACGGCCGGCGGCATCGACATCGACGACGCCGCCTACAGCTGGGTGAAGGACGTCCAGACCGACGGGACGATCGGGGGCATGCACGTGGCGATGACCGGCACGTTCCGCGTCGTCGTTCGCGACAGCGACTTCCACAACTCGGCCAAGTACGGCTTCGCCGCGGACTGCTACGGCGTCGTCCTCCGCTGCGCTGCGGCCGACAACCTCGTCGAGAACAACATCGCGCGGTACATGAACAAGCCGATCCTGTTCGACGTCTCGGGCGGCGGCAACGTCGTCGCCTACAACTACGCCGACAACTCGTGGTCGACGCCGGCGGCGTGGCAGGAGATCAACATCGACACGCACTGCGCGTTCCCGCACATGGAGCTCGTCGAGGGCAACTACGCGCCGCACATGGGCGCCACCAACACGCACGGCAACGCGGGGTACATGACGTTCTTCCGCAACTACTCCTCGGGACAGTACGCCTCGCCCGCTGTCTGGGGCAGCACGGGTCGCCAGGACGGGAACGTCGCCGCCCTCCAGTTCGACACGGGCGACTACAAGATGACGGCCATCGGCAACGTGCTGGGGAGCACCTCGGCCAACGACCTCGGAACCGCGCCCGTCAGCGCCGTGTACACGGGCTCGGGCCCCGGCAAGCCGGCCATCTTCGAGATCGGCGACAACGGCGCGAACCACAACGGCGTCGGCGAGGCCGACGTCGCGTGGACGAGTCTCTGGTGGACGGGGAACTTCGACACGGTCTCGAACAGGGTCGTGTGGAACCCGAGCATCGCAACGCACACCGTGCCGCCGTCGCTCTACCTGGCGGCAAAGCCCGCGTGGTGGCCGGCCGGATCCGCCTGGCCATGGGCGGGGAGCGATCTCACGCCCATGGTCGGCACGCTGCCCGCAAAAGCGCGCTCCGACAAGATGGGCCACTGATTCGGCCCTCGCCGGGCAGGGTCACGGAGTCGCGGCCGCGCGCCAGTGGTAGAGGACGAGCCGGGGCTCCAGCTGGAGCCGCTCCTCGCCCATGAGCGACGCGCGCGCGGCGGTCAGCACCGTGTCCTGGGGATCGTCGAAGTTCCGCGCGACCTCCCACCAGAGATAGAAGAGGTCCCCGCGGCCCACGCCAGGCGCCGGCGGCAGCACGTAGCGCGTCCGGGAGCAGAGGTCCGGCGCGTAGTATTCCCAGAGCGTCGTGGCCGCGCGTCCCGTGCACGGGGTGGCCGGCTCGCGGCCCACGAGCCAAAGCTCCGAGTCCGCATGCATGGCGCCCCTCAGGTGCTCGGCGGCCCCGCGCCAGTCCTCGCGACGCCCGTACCTGTCCGGCTGCAGGAAGTGCACGTAGGCCACGAGGAGGGTGGCGGCGCCCATCGCGCCCACCACTTGAGACACGCGCCGCCCTAGGGCGAGGAAGCCGGCCGCGACCGCCACCGCGAGGAAAGGCGCGCTGAAGACCATGTACTTGGGGTGGATGAAGTTGCGGTGCGTCACCGCGGCGACGGCGAAGCTCGCCGCGACCGGGACTGCGAACAGCTCGATGCCGAGCCACACGGCCGGTCCGGGCCTGCGCGAGACGCACATGCGCGCGAGCTTCACACCGATGACGAGCACCGGCACTCCCGCGAGGATGGCGAGGCCCAGGTTAGGACCGAGCACCGAGGAACGGATGGCGCGGTCGAGCCCCATGTCGGGCAATTGCGGGTAGTTGAAGCCGACGAGGAATGCGACCAGAAGCTTCGGCAAGGCGCTGGGCAGGTCCGTCGCCATGAGGTGAGCCTGCTCGCCTCCCTCGTGCCCGAAGCGGATCACGTTCGGGACGTCAGGCAGGTACGCCGCGACTATCCCGGCCATCGCCGCCACGCCCGGGCGAAGCACGATGGCGCGGCGTCGCAGGATGGCCAGCCCGAAGCCGACCAGCAGGAACCAGTAGTGCAGGTGCGTGTAGATGCCGACGACGCCCGCCAGCACGAAGCAAAGCCACGGTCCGAGCGTGGAGCGCCCCTCGGCCTGGCGCGCCGTCGCGACCACGAACGCCCACGCCTGCAGGAGAGCGATCAGCGCGACCAGCGAGTACATGCGCAGCTCCTGCGAGAACTCGACGAGGATCGGATCGACGCAGAGCAGGAGCGCGATCGCCACCGCGAAACGCCTCCCCGCGAGGCGGCGTCCGAGCGCGTACCCCACGGGGATCTGGAGCACCCCGAAGAGGAGGGACAGGCTGCGCAGGCCGACCTCGCCGTGGAAACCGATCTGCTTCCACAGGTAGAGGAGCGTGAAGTACACCGGCCGGAACCGGTCGTCCGTGGGCGTCAGCCAGGCGTTGGTGTCCCGGAGCAGCGAGAACCCCTCGTCTCCGTAGAAGCTGGCGCCCAGGCCTGGCAGGCGCAGGAGGAGGGCGACGACCGAGATCGCCGCGAGTCCCGCGAACTCCCGCGTTCGAACCGACGGCTCGCCGGATGTGTCGTGACGGTTCATGAGGCGGGCCCTGCAATCCGGGCAGAGGCGCTCACCTATTTGCCATTTGTTAGACTCGTCCGGAAGTGCGGCGCTTCGTCCAGATCCTCTTCTTTCTCGTCTGGGTCGACGAGAAGCAGTCGGTGTACGCCGAGCACGACATGTGGTGCCCGTTCAAGTGGGTGGAAGACTGGCTCATCCTCCCCGTGGCGAAGGTGCGCCCGCTGGACATTCTGCTGCTGCTGGTGCTGGCCTACGCGGTTTCCCAGCGGGCGTTCAAGGTCGCGACCGTTCGCCCGATGAAGCGCACGATCTTCGGCGCCATCGGCGTGACCCTGCTCGCGCTCGTCTATGGTCTCTCGACCGGAGGCGATTCCCGCGCGGCGCTCTGGCAGTCGTACCTGCCGATGTCGATGGTCCTGGCCGCGTTCACGATCGCGGCGACGCACCACACGGCCGAGCACTTCATCGGCTTGCTCAAGGCCTTCGTTGCGGCGGGCGTCGTGCACGCCGTGATGATCATCTTCTTCCACTACCTCTACATCAAGCCGGGCCTCATCAACCCGCTTCCCGAGTGCGAGTCGAGTCACCACGACACGGTGATCTGGAGCGCGAGCGTCGGGCTGCTCCTCTTGCTCGCCGTGCGATTCCCGACCCCGCGAAACAGGCTCGTCGCCGGCGTGCTCGTCCCGCTGCTGATGGTGGCCATCCAGTTCAACCGGCGCCGGCTCGCATTCGTGAGCCTGATCGCCGACCTGCTGACGCTCTACTTCGTGCTTCCCGCGAGCCGGACCAAGCGCGTGGTCCAGCGCATCGCCCTCGGCATCGTCCCCGTGGTCCTGCTCTACGTCGTCATCGGCTGGGGACGGCCCGAGAGCATCTTCCGTCCCCTCCAATCCTTCCAGACCGTCTCGGTCGACCAGGACAAGTCGACGAAGGCGCGCAACATGGAGAACCTCGGCCTCATCGCGACAGCGACGAAATACGGCTGGGTGATGGGAAGCGGATGGGGCCAGAAGTACGTCGAGGTCTCGTCGCTCTACAACATCTACTTCTTCGAGCTCTGGCCCTACGTCCCGCACAACAGCGTCCTCGGCCTGTTCGCGTACACCGGGTACGTGGGGTTCATGGGGTTCTGGATGGTCTTCCCCATGTCGGCGTTCTTCAACGCGCGGGTGGCGAGGCAGGCCAAGCGCCCGATGGATCAATACATGTCGACCGTCGCGCTCATGCAGCTCGTGTCGTGCGCGGACCAGTGGTACGGCGACATGGGCTCGTTCTCCCTCGTGACCATGTACACGCTGTCGACTTCGCTCGCGATCGCGTTGCGGCTGCCGGTCGCGAGCGGCGTGTGGTCCAACGGCAACCTCGCTCGACCCGCCACGCCCCCGGCCGTCAGGGTCGGCTGAGGAGGGTCAGATGGGCGTTCACCAGATCCCGCTGTCGATCGTCCTGGTGAGCATCGTCGTGCCGATGATGCTGTCGGGGACGAAGCGGCCGAAGCAGGCGATCAAGATCCTCTATGTCTCGATCGCAATCGCGGCGTTCGTGTGGTGCATGCTCTGCCTGCACGTGTACCCGCAGTACGTCCTGCCGGAGCACTGACGGAGAGCGTCTATTCGACGACGACGAGATCGCCGTCGTGGAGGACGAAGGCGACGCTCGATGGAGCTCCCCGCGACACGTCTTCGTACGTGAAGCGTACCCGCACGGCGGGAGGGCCCGCGCGGACGACGAAGATGCTGTCGCGTGATGCGAACTCCGTCAGGCCGCCCGCGCTGGCCAGGACCTGGGCGACAGTGGCCCTGGGATCCAAGGGGTACGAGCCCGCCTTCGTGACCTCGCCCAGGACCGACACCGTGATCGGCTGGAACTCTTCCACCGTCACGGTCACGCTGGGCGCGTTGACGTAGTCCTTGAGCCGCCCCTCCAGCTCTGCCTTGAGCGTGGCCGGGTGCTTTCCGCGGACCTCGATGTCGCCGAGCGCCGGCATCGCCATGCGACCGTCGCTGCGCACTTTGGCCTTGGTCGAGAGGGCTTCCTGGTTGAACACGCGGATGTTCAGCGTGTCCCCGTCGCGAATCACGTAGCTCTGGTCGGGGTTTCGGGCGAGGTACTCGGCGGGCAGTTCGTTCACCCACACGTACTGGCCTGGCCCGGCGCACGCGAGGGTGGAGCCGAGCAGCGCGAGAGCGAGCATCCGAAAAGTCTTGAGCGCCAGCATGGCTTGCTATTATCGCGGGGCGCATTGCCCTGGCAATCAAGCCTTCTCGTCGGCGACCGCGTCGTGTCCCGATGCGACCGCGGCCTGCTCGAAACGGAGTACGCCCTGTTCGACCGTTCCGAGGTCCTGGTCGGCACGACGCCGGCGGGCCACGGCGTGCAAGAGCTCGGGTACATGACGACCGCGGCGTATGCCCGGGCGCGGATGCACCAGGCGGCCGTCACCTCCGATTTGGCACACGAAGCGTTCTCCGCGCTCACCGCGCGCGGTCACGCCGGGCAGCTCGCCCGCGCGCAGTCGGTCGTCAACGTCCTCGACCAGCTCGGGCCGTACGAGGCGTTCGAGGGCGGCAGCTACGACCCGCTCCAGCGCCGATACGTGGGGACGTGGCTCGACCTCGACACGCTCTCCGCTGCCTGCCCGATACCCGACGCGACGAATCTGTTCCAGGCCCTTCACCTCCTGATGGTCCTGGAGGAGGTGGAGGACGACGTCCCCGTTCGACTGCTCACGGCTGACGCCACGGAGGACAGCCGATCGGGCGAACGGACGTGGCACAAGGTGTCGCTGGCGGACGTGCAGGAGCTCCCGCAGGCCCTTCGAGCCATGCCGCCGCCCGCGAGGTCTCCCGACCCCTTCTTCGACGAGGCCGATTTCCGCGAACACATCCTCCGCGACTTGCGCGCGCGGGCGACGGCGTCCGCCATCGCCCAGCCTCGCCTCCATCAGCTGGCGGCGACCTTCGCCCGCACGGGAAAAACCCCTCCGCTCGGCACGACGAGGCGCATCACGGGCGCCCTCCGCCTGTTCGACGAGCTGCGGAAGCACACGGAGCTCCTGAAGGGTGGCGCTCACCTTCGCGAGGTCGCCGAGTTCCTCACCGCGATGGCAGAGCAAACGAGACCAGCAGCCCCGGCTCCGGATCTCGCCATCCTCGCCGCGCGGGCGTGGCTCGCCGCCGGTGAGCCCGCGCACGCGCGTCACTTCGCCAAGCTCGTGGTCGAGGACCGCTCGTTCTCGGACGAATCACGCGTCTTGGCCCTGGAGATCCTCGATTCGACGCCGGTCACCCACGAGTCGATGGTGCCGCCGCCCGCCACGCCGATTCAGCCCGCCCCGGTGATCGTGCTCTCGGCGATGGAGCCGGATCGGCCTGCGCCCCCCGGCGCTTCTCTCCCTCCGACCGCCCCGGACCCCGAGCCCCCTCCTCCTCCCGACACCGAGCGCACCCTCCCGGACACGGTGCGCATCCCGATGCCTCCTCCTCCGCGCGTGGCGGCGCGCGCGCCTGCCCGTCCGTCGCGACCCGAGATCATCGAGACCCTCTCCCCGCCGCCCGGCGTGGACGAGGCCATCCTCGTACCGGGCGCCGCACCCAGGACGCCCGATCAGGCGCGAATCGCCATGATCCGTCTGTCCCGCGAGCTCGGCAGGGACTATCGCCTCTGGTACGGCACGACGCTGAAGACGGACGTCATGGCCATCGATGCGATGCAGCGGCATCTGCGCCGCCGGTTC
>Ga0335082_10008348_pt1 | contig 11247 bp, 11 predicted proteins | sample Lox_Sample_41_FD_206718 | JGI IMG/M metagenome (GOLD analysis project Ga0335082, IMG submission 206718) | Soil microbial communities from Loxahatchee National Wildlife Refuge, Florida, United States - Lox_Sample_4.1 | ecosystem: Environmental > Terrestrial > Soil > Wetlands | place: USA... | reverse complement strand
CGCCGCCGGCGAAGTCGTCGAGCGTCCGGCGTCGGTGGTGAAGGAGTTGCTGGAGAACTCGCTGGACGCCGGGGCGCGGCGCATCCGGGTGCAGGTGGAGGCCGGCGGCAAGAAGCTGATCCAGGTACAGGACGACGGCTGCGGCATGGTGCATGACGATGCCATGCTGGCCTTCGAGCGGCACGCGACCTCCAAGATAAAGGACGCCGAGGACCTGCTGAACATCCACACCCTGGGGTTCCGCGGGGAGGCGCTGCCCTCGATCGCGTCGGTGTCGAGAATGAGGCTGGAGACGGCCTCGAGAGAAGAGCCGCGGCCGGGGGCGCCCCCACCCCAGCCCGCCAAACCCGGGCGTTCTGGGGACCCCGGGGCCGCGCCACGTGATTCGTCCGGGACCATCATCGAGATCGCGGGCGGGCGCATCCAGAAGATCGAGGAGGCGGGGCTGCCGGCGGGCACTTCGATCACGGTCAAGGACCTGTTCTTCAACACCCCGGCGCGCAAGAAATTCCTGAAGAGCGAATCCACCGAGCTGGGGCACATCGCCGCCCTGGTGACGCATTACGCGCTGGCCCACCCGGAGATGCATTTCGAGCTGCATTCGGCCACCAACGCCATGCTGGTCGCGCCGCCGGTGAAGACCTCGGCGCAACGCATCTACCAGGTGTTTGGCAAAGACACGCTGGAGCAGCTGATCGCGCTGGCGGCGCAGGCGCCGCTGGAGCGGGTGGGGCTGCCGCAGCCTCCACCGTGGCGGCGCGAGGAGGACTACCAGCCGCCGGAGCCCGGCGACATCCGCGTGCACGGGTTCGTCTCCAAGCCCGAGATCCAGAAGCTGAACCGCAATTCCATCTTCGTGTTCGTGAACGGGCGGCTGATCCGCGACCGCCTGATCCAACACGCGCTGACCGAGGCCTATCGGAACATCATCCCGCCCACCGTCTTCCCGGTGGTGCTGCTGTTCATCGAGCTGCCCTCGGGCGAGGTGGACGCGAATGTGCACCCGTCGAAGGTCGAGGTCAGGTTTCGGCAGCAGTCGTTCGTGCACGACTTCGTGCGCGACTCGGTGCGGGCGGCGCTGATGAAGGCGCGTCCGGTGCCGCGGTTCACCACCGAGATCCACGCCAGCCCGACGGCGGGAGCGGCGCTCACGACCGGAGCCGTGCCGGCCGGGGACGACCGGCCTGCGCAGGATTTCTCTCTGCGCGCGCCGCAGATGCCGCCCAGGAACCAGAACCTGGACTTCGCTGACACGCCCATCGAGGTTCAGGCCAACGCGGCTGTGCCGGTGGCGCGGTGGCCGGGCGGTGCGCCGTTGCCCGAGCTCACCGGACCAGGACTGAATCGCAATGGTGACCAGTGCGCCGGGGTGATACCGGAGATCCCGGAATCAGATGTCCCACCGCTGTCGTCGTTGAAGCCGTTGGGACAACTGCGCGACTCCTTCATCCTGGCGGTCAACGAGACCGGGCTGTGGATCATCGACCAGCACGTGGCGCACGAGCGCGTGCTGTTCGAGAAAGTGCTGCGCCAGCGGGCAGCGGCACAAGTCGAGACCCAGCGCCTGCTCATGCCTTTGATCATCGAGCTGACGCCCGGCCAGCAGGCGGTGTTCGCCGAGATCGCCGACGAGCTGCGCCACAACGGCTTCGACGCCGAGCCCTTCGGCTCGCGCACGGTGGCGGTGAAGACCTCTCCCGCGGGCATCGAGGCCGGCGACGTCGAGCACATGCTGCACGAGCTGCTCGATCAGGTGGAGCGCGAGCAGCAGGCCACCAACCTGGAGAAAGTCCGCGCCAAGATCGCCGCCTCGATCAGCTGCCACGCGGCCATCAAGGTGAACATGCCCCTGCCCGCCGAAAAAATGGAGTGGCTCATCCGCGAGCTCGCAAAATGCGACAACCCAGTCTCGTGTCCGCACGGGAGGCCGGTGGTTCTGCGATACTCAGTGGCGGAGATCAAGAAGGCGTTCAAGCGGATCTGATGAACCAGGAAGAACTACAGCAGAGGCGAAAAGAAAAGTGGCGGGTGGATGCGCCGGAGCGGGCGGTGCGCACCATGGAAGGCGCGCGCGAGTTCCTGGAGTCGGTGGGCTTCGCGACCATGTACCCGGTGCGTCCGGCGGTGCTGGCGCCGACCTTCTTCGGCGCGTACCAGGGGTCGGAGGAGAACCTGCCGCTGGCCAAGGACTCATTCCGGCATCCGGATTCGCCGGGGGCGACCGAGCTGATGGTGCGGCTGCTGCGCGACCGGTCAGCGTATGAAGCCAATCTTTATCCGGACACGAACTTCCTGGTCGCGGGTTCCATCTTTCCTTATTTCTATGGGCTGGTGGGGGACCGCAATCCGAAGGGCGAGAAGAAGGACCCGAAGCTGTCGCCGCTGGCGGCCGATGCGTTCGCAGTGATCCAGCGGGAGGGGCCGATCGCCAAGCCGGGGCTGCAGGAGCGGCTGGGGGGAGCGTTGTCGATCTCGGCGGTGGACCGCGCGCTGGATGAGCTGTGGTCGCGGCTGAAGATCATCCGCGTGGACTACACCATCAAAGACGGGGCATCGTGGGACGTGCTGTACCGGTGGGCTCCGGAGGCAGTGAACGAGGGCGTGCACCTGTCGGTGCCAGAATCGCTGTCGGCGCTGCTATCGAAGTACCTGGACGCGGTGGTGGCGGCGGAGCAGAAAGATGTCGAGGAATTTTTCGGACACCTGGTGCCGCGGTCGAAGGTCCGGGAGGCGCTGAACGCGCTACTGGGAGCGCGCGAGCTGAGTTTTGTGCAGGTGGGCCCGCGATCGATGGTGCAGGTGACGCCGCCAAAGACGCCAGCCAGCCGGCGCCAGCCGATCGCGAAACGGCCGCGTCCGCAGATCAAGAAAGCATGAGAAGGATCGTCATCGCCATAGACGGCCCGGCGGGCTCGGGCAAGAGCACGCTGGCATCGCGGCTGGCGCGCAAGCTGGGCTACGTGAACATCGAGAGCGGGGCAATGTACCGCGCGCTGGGACTGAAGGCGATCGAGAACGACGTGGCGGTGGACGACGAGGCGGCGCTGGTGAAGCTGGCGCAGGAGTCGCACATCAGCCTGGAGCCCCGGCTGGAAGGCAACCGCGTGCTGCTGGACGCGCAGGACGTCTCGGCGAGAGTGCGGGAGCCGGATGTGACCGAGGCGGCGTCGAAAGTCAGCGTGCATCCCCAGGTGCGGGCGTGGATGGTGGCGCGGCAGCAGGAGATGGGCGCGCAGGGCGGCATCGTGATGGAAGGACGCGACATCGGGACCAAGGTTTTCCCGGATGCCGAGGTAAAGATCTTCCTGGATGCGGCGCCGGAGGTGCGCGGCGACCGGCGCTTCAAGCAGCAACCTGGAGCGGTGGGGCAGACGCAGCCGGAGTCGGTCCTGAAGGAGCTGCGGGAGCGCGATCAGCGGGACCGCACGCGGGCGACGTCGCCGCTGAAGCCGGCGGCGGACGCGGTCATCATCGATTCGACCAACATGGGGATCGAAGAGGTGGTCGCGCGGGTGGAGGAGATCATCGCGGCGAAGATCGGGTCATCGGGAGATCGGGTCATCAGGTGAAGGCTGCACGAAGGAGAACCGGAATCGAAGAAACCACGGAGACACAGAGAACGCAGAGAAAACCAAAACGATCTCAGATCCCAGATTGGTGATCTCGGATCTCAGATTGCGTCCGAATCTGTTTGATCCGTGCAAACCGCGGCTTAATCTTCAGTCTGAAATCTGCAATCTGAGGTCTGCAACCGCTTTTCTCCGGGTCTCAGTGGCGCATCCTAATTCAGCCGGCTTTTCGGCCGAGAGCCCGCCAAGGGACTGCCGAGCGCGCGCAAGGGAAGCGGCGGGGGAGACGGGTGCTGCGATCCCGCTGGTCATTGTCGTTGACTTCTTCTTGTCCGGAGATCCGAAGCAGTCCAGGTCGGTGATCGCCGCCTACGCCAAGTGTCGAGGCTCAGGATCCGCTGCGGGTTGCCACCAGCCCCTGCGCAAGCTGCGAACCGAGATGGATGATCTGCTCGAGGATACGGTAGTGGGAGAGCGTGGCTTGCATGGTCAGGCTGCCACGGGTTCAGGGCCGAAGGCGGCGACGGCATCTTCCTCGCCAGGCAGAACGTGGATGACCGAGGCCAAGCGAGTGACCCGGAGCACGTCGCCGACGCGGCCGGTCACGCCGCAGAGCTTCAGGTCGCCTCCGGCGCGGCGGGCCGAGAGTACGAGGCCCACCAGGGCTCCCAGCCCTCCGCTATCCATGTAGTCGACGGCGCGCAGGTCGAGCACGATGCGAGGGCCCTGGGGCAGGAGGTCGCGCACCGAGCGACACAGGTCAGTGGTCTCTTCCCCGAAGACGATGCGGCCCGAACAGGAAACGACGTGCACGTTGGCAAGAGGGGCGATCCTGATGGTCAGTCCCATAGGGCTCTCCCACGTCAGGGTTTTCCGACGTCGTATGGGCGCAGATAAGCGCCCGTGTCTGGCTGTTGCCGGGTGCGGGAGCGGGAAAACGTGGCCTGCATAGGGGACAACCTCGGTGCGGGATCCCCGAGCCAGCTCGGCCTGTGGGTTTCCTTGATACTCCACAAAGCCAATCGATGCAGTGACTGGGGTCACGAGCGCGCGTGATTGCAGGGGGCAGGAGGCAGGCCCCTGCCTCCTGTCGTCAACAACTAGCTGGCTTTGCGGATCTCGATGTCGGCGTGATCGGTATTGAGGCGGACGCTGGGCCCGCCGCCACCGACGGCGCCGCTGCCGTGAGCTTCGTTGTGGTTGTTCTCCACCTTGATGGCGTCGAAGTCGGACTGGACGTCACCGCGGGTGGCGCGGGCGTCGAACTGGAAGGCGGCTTTCGCAGGAACGGTCAGGGCGACGCGGCCACGGCGATTATCCACCTGGATGCTGCCCAAGGGGGTCTTGGTGGCATGGATCTCGACCTCGGCGCTGCTGTCCTCGATGCGGACATCGCCGCTGACATTCTCCAGGTGAATGTCCTTGGCCTTGGTGACGACGTGCAAGGGTCCGACGGCGCCATCGGCGCGGAGGTCTCCGCTCTGCATGGTCATTTCGCCATCCAGCCGGGTGAATTCCAGGTCGGTGCGCGAGGACTTGAAGCTGACGCCCTTGCCGATCTTGGACAGGGTCATGGCGCCGAAGAAATCGCCGTTGAGGCGCACGGCGCCGCTGACCTCGGAGATGGAGCTATCGTTGACACGGCCATCCACGGAGACGTCGCCGGTGATGCGATGGACGGTGATGTCGGTGTGGCGGGCGGAGATGCTGACGTTCCCGGTGACGTCGTCGACGTTGACGTCGCCGCGCATGGTGTTCAGCTTGACGTCACCCTGGCGCTGGTGCACGGCCAGGTCGCCACGCTTGGTGGCCAGGTCCACCGCCAGCTTGCGAGGGACGAAGATCTCAAAATTGCTCTTGATGGGGTGATTGCCGGAGCCACCGGTGTTGGCGTTGATGGTGATGGTGTCGCCGGAGGTGGAGATCTGGGGCTGGGTCTGCTGGTCGTACTGCTTGGCGTAGGTCTCACTGGAGGCGACGACCGACTTGCGCACCGTGATCTTCATCTTGGGCTGGTCCCACTGGCTGACGGTGACATCGCCGCGGTCCGAAACCACGCGCAGGATGGTGACCCCGGCAGGAACAGTCTCTTCCAGGTCGGAGGTGTAGTTGTAGGTGGTGCCGAAGACGCTGAAGGCATCGTCGTCGATGTCCATGTCGCCCACCACCTGGTTCCAGTTGACCCGCTCTCCCTCCGAGGCGGCCAGGCCGAAGATGATGAGGAAGACCAGGAGGACGACACCTCCACCGCCGATACCGGAGCGGGTGGGATAGCCCTCGTTGCGGGCCTGCGCGTACTCGAGCAGCTTGATCAGGCCCCAGATGATGATGAGCACGGGCCAGTAGCGCGCGAACCAGTGGAACATGGTGGCGCTGTTGATGTAGCCGAAGTTGCGCAGCAGGAAGACAGCGCCGATGATGATGAGGACGACGGGCCCGCCGAACGAGCGCGGGCGTCGCCGCGGAACCTGCGGGGGCACGGTCGGAGTGGAAGCAGGGCTAGACATGAGGCACCTGGGAATCAGGATTCTGGGACGTGGGCGGTGGTTGGGGCGGCGGAACCTGCGGCCCGCCCGCGCCGGGAGGCAGATGTCCCTCGGTGGAGGCGGCGTGCTGCCACACCATGACCACGCCGATGACGATCAGCAACACCGGCCACTGGAAGCCGACATGGGTGAACTCGTTGAGCAAGAAGAGGCCGCCGAGGGTGAGCAGCACGGCCCCACCCATCAGCCGCCTGCGGCTGCAGCGCTCGCACCCACAATCGCGATTCTTCTCGTAGCAGTCCATGGCATCACCTCGGGGTCTTGTTGCGCATGACGATGCGCAGGCCGAGAGCGATGAGGATCAACGGCCATAGCTTGCCGAACCAGTGGAAGTGAAAGATGCCGACGTTCTGCAAGAGGAACAGGGCGCCAATGCCGATCAGGATGATGGCTCCGATGGGCACGTTCTGGGGCGTCAGGTTCTCGGTGCCGAGGGCCTTGCCCAGGCCGAATGGATCGGGCGCGGGCTGCCCGGCCAGGATGGCCTTGGCGGAGCGGTTGGCGTCGATGATCTGGTAGATGTAGTAAAAGGCGAAGGCGATCCCGAAGACCGCATCCGCGCCGCCTTTGGTCTGGTCCATGCCGAAGATCAGGAAGGCGAAGATCCCAAGGTGGACCAATCCCTTGGCGTATTGCCCGAAGTAGACCTGGGGCACGCCAAAGGGGAAAAAGATGGCGAGGATAGTGGCCAGCGCGGGGTTGGGACCGGTGGCGAGCGGGATGCCCGCGGGGGCCGTCCCGGGCGCCGGTCCGGGAGTAGAGCGCAGGCCGGAGTTTTGCATCGCCCAATCGCGGATCTCGGGGCCAACGCCCTGCACGCGGGCGGCGATGCAGTCCTCGCAGTAGATGACCCCGCGGACGTCGCGCTTGCAGGTATCGCAAAGCGGCTTGCCGCAGGTGCGGCAGTAGGCTGCCGCGGGTTGGTCGGTGTGGACGGCGCAGTTCATGCACCCCTCCTATCGTCGCTCGCGTCGAGGCCGGAACCACCTCGGCGCGGCTCCCGGACTTCAAGCGCCGGGAAGAGCTGATTCGAATCCGTCTTCCGCAGGACGACCGCCAACAGGGTGCCGGTCTGATCGGCGCTGTAGTACTGGTTGCGCTTCTCAGGCTGGCCGCTGGTGTCGTTGTCGCGGTTCTTTTCTTTTCGCTGCTGTGGTGGCTGCTGAGGCTGCTGCTGCTGATCGTCGGGCCGGGTAGCGTTGCGAATGTCGCGCACGCGAGATTGCAGCTCGTAAACGAGCCGGATGTTCTCGTAGTACTTCACGACCTTCGCTTCGGTCTCGTAGTAGCCGCGAGCGGCGTTGGCCTGGATGGCGCTGGGGCGCAGGTCCAGGTAACGCAGATCACGCAGCTTGAGGCCGGTGACGTTCAGGACCAGAGACAGGGAAAAGAACGCCATGCCAAAGCTCATGGCGAACCGAGGCTGGCGGACAGTGGCCCAGGTCGGGACCAGCACGCTGCGGGTCCAGTCCGAGAGTCGCTGTAGCCAGCTCCTGCGGGCGGCGGCGCGTTCCTCGGCGGTCTCGCGGCCGGTGGTGGCCACGAGGATGTTGTGCACGAGGTGGCGCGGGGGTTCGGCCTCCTGGAGAGACTTCATCCAGGCGAGTCCAGCCCTGGTCTCGGCCAGCAGCGGTCCGCATTCGGAGCACCCGGCGGCATGGGCCTCGAAGGAGGACATGCGCTGGGGCTCGAGCGTGCCGTCAATGGCGTCGGCGAGCAGGGCTTCGAACTCGATGCACTGCATTCCGTTATGGGGCTTGCCGTCCATCAGGTCACCTGCCTATAGGTACGTTGGAGGAGGCGCGCTAGTTCCGTCCTACCTCTGTTAATTCGGGACTTTACGGTGCCCTCCGGGACCCTCAGGACGGAGGCGATGTCGCGGTAATCCATGTCCTGTAAGTCGCGGAGGATGACGGCCTCGCGCAGCTCGGGAGAGAGCTTTTGCAGGGCGTCGTGGACCATGCGCTGGGTCTCGGAAGTCTGGACCCGGGCGTCGGCCTGGGGAGCTGTGTCGGGGAGCTTCTCGGAGAGGGGCTGGGCGTCCTGGTCGCCGCCGGGGGCGGTGTCGAGGGAGTCGGTGGCGCGGTCCTGCTTGGTCTTGCGGAAATGGTCGACCAGCAGGTTGCGGGTGACGCTGGTCAGCCAGGTGGCGAAGGCCCCCTTGGACTGCTCCCAGGTCCCCAGGGTGCGGTAGAGCTTGATGAAGACCTCCTGGGTGAGGTCCTCGGCGTCTTCGGGGGAACCACTAAACCTATAACAAATGTTATAGATACGGCGATTGTAGGCGCGGACGATTTCCTCCCAGGCGGCGGCGTCACCGGCTACACAGCGGCGGACCAGAAGGGATACGGCCTGGGTATCTTCCAACCGAGCTCCGTGGGAACTTCCAGCTAGCTGGGAATACGGGAGTTAGCAGCGGGAAGTTCGCAATTTGCGGGAAACGGGAGATTGTAGCAGCGGGGGCAAGAATCGCCGTAATTGCCAAAAACGCCGGGATTGCCATAATTTGCTCCACGACATACGGAGGCGAACATGCCCAGAGCAACGAGGGGCAACACAACGAAACCACAGCGGCCGACCATGCCGGAGGGCTACGGCATTCCTGCCGCAAAGAAGGCTAGCGACTATCTGCCCTGGAGTTGGGCGGAGCAGCGGCTGAAGCGGGCGAGAAACTACTGGATCGCGACCACATGCCCGGACGGGCGGCCGCACCTGATGCCCGTGTGGGGGGTGTGGGTGGATGGCGCGCTGTACTTCGGGACCGACCGGCGGAGCCGCAAGGCGCGCAACGCGATAGCCAGCCCGGCGATGGTGGCCCACGCTGATATCGAGGACGACGCGGTGATCGTGGAGGGCGAGGCGAGGGAGTACAAGGGCAGCGGGGCCCCGATCGATGCGGCGTACAAGAAGAAATACAAGATGAAGCTGACCGACGCACCGGGGGAGATGTTTCTGTGCGAGTTGCGTCCGAGAGTGGTGTTCGCCTGGAGCGAGGCGACGTTCGCGAAGAAGGCGACGAAGTGGGTGATGGAGTGAGGTGCTCGCGGACGCGAGCGGTGTCGGGAGAATCCATGCCAACGGCGTCGTGAGTTGAAACTGTTGCGAGATCCTTCGGGCCTGAGGGCCCTCAGGATGACAAAGGGGAGATTCTCGGGAGATGGTAGGGGTCCTTCGACTCCGAGCGACCGTCCGCAAGCGGACGGTCGCGCCTCGCTCAGGATGACAGGTGGAAACGGTTCGGGTGACCTGAGAGCTGAGGGCTGACGGCTACTCCGAGGTGAAGTAGTCCACCGTGACCGGGCTCTCGAACAGGGAATAGTCGCGGGTGACGACGGTGATGCCGGTCTCGGTGACGAAGTAGCGCTCGCGGTCGGCTTCCTGGTCGTAGCCGATGACGGTGCCCTCGGGGATGTGGACGTCGCGGTCGATGATGGCGCGGCGGACGCGGCAGTGGCGTCCGATGTTCACGTGGCTGAAGATGATGCTGGAGTCGACCTCGGCGTAGGAGTTCACGCGCACGTCGGGGGAGAGGATGGAATTGCGGACCGCGCCGCCGGAGACGATGGAGCCCATGGAGACGATGGAATCGAAAGCCGCGCCCATGCGTCCCGGGTCGGAGAAGACGAATTTGGCGGGCGGGTATTGCCGCTGGTGGGTGCGGATGGGCCAGGCTTTGTCGTAGAGGTTGAAGACCGGCGAGACCGCGACCAGGTCCATGTTGGCTTCGTAGTAGGCCTCGAGGGTGCCCACGTCGCGCCAGTAGAGCGCTTCCTTGCGATTCTCGTCGATGAAGTTGAAGCTGTGGACCTTGTACTCCTCCATCATCTTGGGAAGGATGTCGTGCCCGAAATCGTGGGAGGAGTTGGGGTCTTCGGCGTCCTTGAGCAGCACCGGGATGAGCACATCGGTGTTGAACAGGTAGACGCCCATGGAGGCGGACACCATGCGGGGGTTGTAGGGCGAGCGGATATCGGTGTGCCGGGGTTTTTCCAGGAAGCCGACGATGCGGCCCTCGCGGTCGATGTCCACGATGCCGAAGCGGCTGGTCTCCTCGGGGTCGACCAGGATGGTGGCCAGGGTGACGTCGGCGCCGGACTGCACGTGCTGTTCCAGCATCAGCCCGTAATTCATCTTGTAGATGTGGTCGCCGGAGAGGATGAGCACGTGCTTGGGCTGCTCGGAGCCGATGCTGTAGATATTCTGGTAGACGGCGTCGGCGGTGCCCAGGTACCAGTTCTCGCTGACCCGCTTCATGGGCGGCAGGATCTCGATGAACTCGCCCAGCTCGCGGGCGACGGTGTTGCCCCAGCCCTCGCGGATGTGACGATTGAGCGAGAGCGCCTTGTACTGGGTGAGGATGTGGACCTTGCGCAGATCGGAGTTGATGCAGTTGGAGAGGGTGATGTCGATGATGCGGTAGATGCCGCCGAAAGTCACGGCCGGCTTGGCGCGATCCCGGGTGAGGGGATAGAGGCGCTCTCCGGCGCCGCCTGCCAGCAGGACTCCGAGAGTGTCTTTCATGCAGCGATCACCCGCACCTCAGGAAACTCGAAATGGTAACACGCGGGAAGAAGTACTCAGTACCCAGTACTCAGTACCCAGTCAACTCCCGTGACGAACGAGGGGTTCGTTGCGGCGGTCCTTGACTGAGTACCGAGTGCTGAGTACTGAGTACTGAGTACTTTCTTTACAATGCTTGCATGAGCCAGGTGTCCAGGGTGGCGCGGTGGGGCCGGGGAGCGGCAGCGCTGGCGCGGGTGGGATCGCGCATGGCGGGGCAGAGCCGGTTGTTGGGAGCCCTGGGCGCAGGGGCACGCGGGGCGCTGGGAAGTCTCCGAAAGGCGGCGCACGGGCTGCTGCTGGAAGTCACGGGAGTGTTTTTCATCCTGTTCGTGGTGATCGGGGCGGGGGCGACCTGGCGCGCATACGGAGCCTGGTCGGCGGGAAAAATAGGGCCTGGGAAGATGGTTCTGGCGGTATGCTTTACAGTCCTGTTCGCATATTTCGCAGTCACGTCATTCTGGCGCTCGCACCGAAAGCAGTGATCCATGCCTGAGAAGTCGAAGCTGGCCGTCTCCCCCGCCGTGCAGGAGCCCAGTCCCGCACAGATCCCGGTGAACCCGCTGTACACG
>Ga0335082_10008347_pt1 | contig 11248 bp, 6 predicted proteins | sample Lox_Sample_41_FD_206718 | JGI IMG/M metagenome (GOLD analysis project Ga0335082, IMG submission 206718) | Soil microbial communities from Loxahatchee National Wildlife Refuge, Florida, United States - Lox_Sample_4.1 | ecosystem: Environmental > Terrestrial > Soil > Wetlands | place: USA: Florida... | reverse complement strand
CGGCGAGGAGCGGCTCCGTCGCGGGCAGCGCTCGGGCGGGGCTGCGTTCCTTCCGCTTCCGCTCCTCGTTCGCGATCCCGATCCGGTCGTCGAGCGTGCGCATCCACGTTCGCGCGGCGATCGCCTTGAGCCGGGCCACGCGCTCCGGGGCCATGAACTCGCCGCCCTCGTTGCACTCCGCGACGAACGCGAAGTCGGCATCGAGCGCGCGCCATTCGGCCTCGAGCATCGCCCGCAGGCTCGGCCGGTCGCCGCCGTCCGCGATCCGCCTCCAGTACGCGATCTCGGCGTCGCGCTTGAGGACCTCGAAACGCATCCGCACTTCGTGGATCCGGTCGCAGATCGTCTCGAGCTTGGTCGCCTTGTCGACGACGTACTCGGGTGTCGTGATCTTGCCGCAGTCGTGCAGCCACGCGCCGAGGTGGACCGCTTCCCACTCCTCCTCGGACAGGGTGAAGTCCTTGTACGGCCCGGTATCGGCCGCGCATGCCGCACGCGCGAGCATTTTCGTGAGCTCGGGCACGCGCGCGCAGTGGCCGCCGGTGTAAGGGCTCTTGGCATCGATCGCGGAGGCTATGAGCTGGATGAACGCCTCGAACAGCGCCTTCTGCGCCTGGATGAGCTGCTTCGTCTCGAGCGAGACCGAGGACGCGCCGGCCAGGGCGCCGACGAAGTCGACGAGCTCCGGCCCGACGCCCAACCGCTCCGGGCAGAGCACTGCGACGACGCCGAGGAGCTCCCGCCGCCGGTTGGCGAGCGGTGCGACGACGAGCGTCGCGCGCTCGTCCTTGAACGCCGCGAGCAGACCGTCGAGATCGGCGGTCGCCGCGTCGCCGCGGCGCACCCGAAACGCGCGGGCCGCACCGGCGCGCACGGCTTCGGCGACCGGATGGTTGGACGCTTCTCCGGCGAGCGAGATCGGCGGCAGGCTCGCGGGGCCTGCCTTGCCGCCGGCGAGCCGCACCGCGGCCGCGCTTAGCGTGACCTCGTCGTCCGCGGCAAGATAGAGCGCGCCGCCCTGCGCGCCCGCCGCCGCGATCGTCTCGTCGAGGAGGCGCGGCATGAGGCGGTCGAGGTCGGGCTCTGCGGCCACCGCCGCGCTGATGTCGAGGAAGCGCCGGATGGTCCGTTTCATTTCGTCCATCGTGCCGGCGAGTTCGTCGACCTCCTTCACGACCGAGGCGACCGCGATCGGGCGCGAGAACTCGAAACGCCGGATCGCGTCCGCCTCGCCCACCAGCGCCCGGATCGGGCGCGCGATGGCGCGCGCGGCGAGGAGGGCAAGCGCCAGCGCCACGGCCAGCACGAGCGCCATCGTCGCCGCGGAGTCGCGGGCCATCGCACGCGCCTCGGTGAGCAGCTCGTCGAGCGGCACCGCGAACACGAGCCGTGGCGGATCCGGGATGCCTTTCAGCGGCACGGGCGCGACCAGCGTGCGCCAAGTGCGGCCGCCGGCGTCGAGGTCCGCGATCTGTGGCTCGCGCGCGGCGGCGAGCCTCCCGGCGAGCGCGGCGAGCACCGGCGTGCCGAGCTCGGCGAGCGCGACCTGCGCCGGCGCTTCGCCGGGCGCGCGCGCGCGCAGCACGCGCCCGGGATCGGGATAGCCGATCACCCGCCCGGCGGTATTGACGAGCGCGATCTCGGTCCCCGGCGTGATCCGCTGGCGCCCGAGCGCCTCGGAGATCTCCCGGAGCGTGATGTCCGCGCCGACGACCGCCTGCGTGCCCGCGGCGCGGCGCGCGAGCGTCACACCGACCTCGCGGGTGGTGAAGAAGACGTAGGGCGGCGTCTTGATCTGGCCGGTCGCGGCGGCCGCCGCGCGATACCACTGCCGCTCGCGGGGGTCGAACGCGGCGGACTCGGGCCGGCTCTCGGTCGCGATGCGTTCGAGCCCGGCGTCGAGCCACAGGTAGACGCCGGCGTCGCGGCTGCTCGCGCCGCGCTCGATGCTCTGCACGAGGTAGGCGGCGCGCTCGGGCGCGCCGAGCTCCTTGCGCGCGAAGGGCGCATCGGGCAGTCGCCGCATGAGAAAGAAATCCCCGTTCGCGTAGCCGGCATAGATCGCGGTGATGTGCGGCGAGACCGCGAGCCCCTCCCGCAGCAGCGGGAGCGTGTCGAGGCGCTCGGCCAGGGTCTGGGAAGTGCCGAGCCGCGTCTGGGCGAGCACCTCGATCAGCGCCTCGCCCGGCGTCGCGATCCGCTGCACCTCGTGCGCGGTTTCACGCGCCACGCGGTCGAAGAGCTCGTCGGCCGCGCGCGTGAGCATCGCTGCGCTCCGGTAGTAGGCGAGCCCGCCGATCGCGAGCCCGGCGACGAGCAGCAGCGCCACGAACAGCGTGGCGATGTGGACGGCGAGGGGATACCGCCGGCGCGGATCGCCGGCGGCGGTTGCGGCGTGGCTCATGGAGCGCTCCGGATGCGACAGCCGGAGCGAGTGTAGCGGTTCGGCGTTGTATGCTCACGTCCTCGACGCGAAGGAGCGCGCCCAATGCTGATGTCGTCGCAGGACTACCGAGAGTCGCTCCGCCGCTACCGGCCGCGCGTGTACGTCGACGGCCGCGTGGTCGAGTCGGTCGCGGACGAGCCCGCGCTCGCGCCGGGCATCAGCGCCATCGGCCTCACCTACGACTTCGCGCTGCGCGAGCCGCTCGCACCGGTGATGCGCGCGCGATCGGGCGCGCACGAGATCAACCGGATGAACGCCATTCCGGCGTCGAGCCAGGATCTGCTCAACAAGCTCGAGGCGGTGCGGCTCCTCTGCCAGGAAAGCGGCTGCGCGCAGCGCTATCTCGGCGGCGACGCGCTCGCCGCCCTGCGCCAGGCCACCCGGCGCATCGACGCCGACAAGGGCACCGACTACGGGGCGCGCCTCGCGGCCTACCTCGAGCGCGTCCACGCCGAGGACCTCGCGCTCGGCATCGCGATGACCGACGGCAAGGGCGACCGCCGCTTCCGGCCGCACGAGCAGGCGAACCCGGCGAGCTACGTGCACATCGCCGAGCGGCGGAAGGACGGGATCGTGCTCGCGGGCGCCAAGGCGATCATCACCGCAGCGCCCTACGTCCACGAACTGCTCGTCATGCCCTGCCGGAACATGACCCGCGCCGACGCCGAGTTCGCGGTCTGCTGTGCGGTGCCGCTCGACGCCGAAGGCCTGACGATCGTCGCGCGCCCGGCCGGCCGGCCAGGCGAGAAGGCGGCGAAGTTCAGCGCGCGCTACGGCCAGTCCACCGGGGTCGCGATCTTCGACCGCGTGTTCGTGCCGTGGGAGCGCGTCTTCCTCGCCGGGGAGTGGGAGCACTCCGGATTTCTCACCTACAGCTATGCGACCCATCATCGCCACACCTGCATCGCGGCGCGCGCCGGCTTCGGCGATCTCCTGATCGGCGCCGGCGCGCTGATGACCGAGGCGAACGGGATCGATCTCGACGCCGCGCCGAGCCTGCGCGAGGCAATGGTCGACCTGATCAAGATCGTCGAGGGCTTCTACGCCTGCGGCGTGGCGGCTTCGGTCTACTGCACGGCGGACGAGGCGGGGGTCGCGGTGCCGGAGGTGGTGTTCGCAAACATCGGCAAGCTCCTGCTCGCAACGCAGATCTACGACATGCACCGGCTCGCCCACCACGTCTCGGGCGGGCTGATCGTGACCCTGCCCGGTCCCGACGAGGACCACAACCCGGCGACGGCCGGCAGGCTGTCGGAGCTCCTCGGCGCGCGCTCGGACATCCCCTACGCGCGGCGGATCGAGGTCGCGCGCCTGGTGGAGGACCTCACTGCGTCGTACCAGGGCGGCTGGTACTCGGTGATCTCGCTCCACGGCGGCGGTTCGCCGGAGGCGATGAAGATGGAGATCTGGCGGAACTACCCGCTCGGCAACAAGGTGGATCTCGTCGAGCGGCTGCTCGAGCGCGGCGTGCTGTCGGACGGGGTGCGCGCGATCACCCGGAACCGCCAGCCGGGGCGCTGTTGCGTCGAGGGCTGCCAGGCACCGCCAGCCCCGCAGATGGTGGCGCTACCGGCCCCCTCCCCGACTAGACGCGGTACAGCGTCCGCCGGTCGCGCCGGAAGACGATCGGCTGCGCGAGCGGATCGCTGAGCGGCCGGCCGAGGCTGATGCGGCCGGAGCCGTGGAGCAGCGTCTCGCCGCAGACGAGGTGGATCTCCTCCGTCGAGCCATCGAACGCGACGTAGGTGCCGTTGGCGCTCTGGTCGACCAGGCGCACGCGCGTCCCGTCGAGCTCGATCATCGCGTGCTGGCGCGAGACGAGGAGGTCGGCCACCGCGAGGTCGTTGCCCGCGTCGCGGCCGAGCTGCACCCGCGGCCGCACCCGGTCGACGGTGATCGTGCCGCAGGCCGCGGAGAGGACGAGGGCACCTTCGTCCGGGGCGCCTTCCTTCCGCCGGACGAGGGTGCGCGTGGTGATCTCGCCCGGATCGGCCTGCCAGACAATCTCGTACACGGTCGAGTCGCGCTCGTCGCCCTTGAGACGCGTGGTGTAAGCCGCCCGCGCCGACGCCGCGGCTGCGACCGACAGCCCGTCGACGACCGCCTGCGTGGCGAGGATCTGCTCGGCGCGCGCGGTCGCGGCGAGGTAGGCGGCGACGTTGACGACCGTGCCGTAGACGTCGTCGCCGTCGACGATCACCGGCCCGTAGCTGATCCCGGTGTGCAGCTTGAGCGAGCCGCCTTCGGCGGCCGGCGCGCTGGCGATCTCGGCGTGCAGCGCGCCCATCGCGAGCACCGCCTGCTCGGGACTCGAGAACGCGCACATCACGCCGTCGCCGAGCGTCTTGACGAGACGGCCGTCGTACTGCGGCACGAGCGCGCGGGCGCGCGCGGTGAACCCGCGGCTCAGCTCCGACGCGGCGGCGTCGCCGAGCTCGCGGTACAGGCGCGCGCTCGACGCGATGTCCGCGAACGCGATGGCGAGGTTGCGGGTGTCCCGCACTTCAAGCACTCCCTGAGTCGACTCCTTTCGGCGGGTATCTTATCGGGTCTCGGCCGAACGACGCGGGGAACACTTGGCGCGTCTGCCCGCCGCCGGGCGCCTGAGCGCGAGGCCCCGCCCGGGAAAACTCCTCACCCGCCAGCAGTTCGGCCGCACCCCGGTCGGCCCGGGCCACGCTTCTTGCTTGAGACCTCCCTTCGGGCCGGACGCGTGGCGGTGTGCGCCGGCAGGGGGAAGCGGGCAGTGCCCAAACTCTTTCGCTATGCGTCGTTCGTCGGCCTGATCGTGCTCGTCGCCGTCATGATGGCGCTGTCGTGGTTCTACAAGCGGCTGGCTTTCGACGCTCTTGTCGAAACCGAGACGCGGGCGAACGTCGCGCTGACCAAGGCGTTCGCCAACTCGATCTGGCCGTCGTACGCGGCATTCGCGGGCGAGGCCGGGAGGATTCCCGCTGTCGAGCTGCCCGCCCGCGACGAGATCCGCCGGCTCGACCGCGATCTCAAGCTGCTCGCGCGCGGGCTCGACGTCGTCAGGGTGAAGGTCTACGACCCGAACGGGCTCACCGTCTTCTCGACCGATCCCCGTCAGATCGGCGAGAACCGGCGCACGGACGCCGGGTTCGTCCGCGCGCTCGGCGGCGCGGCCGCGAGCAAGATCACGTTCCGCGACCATTTTGATGCGTGGGAGGGCGAAATCGCCGAGCGCAACATCATCGCCACCCATGTCCCGGTTCGCATCCTGGACGCGGGGCCGGTGGAGGCGGTGATGGAGGTCTACTCGGACGTCACCCCGCTCGTCGAAAAGTTCGAGTACACGCAAGCGCGGATCATCGCCGGGGTGGTCGGCGCGCTGTCGCTCCTCTACGCGATCATGCTCTGGATCGGCGGCCGCTCCGACCGGATCCTGCGCGAGCAGGAAGCCGAGCGCATCGCGAACGAGGAGCGCGTCCGCTACCAGGCCTATCACGACCCGCTTACCGGCCTGCCCAACCGCGCGAGCTTCGCCGAGCACCTGGAGCAGGCGATCCACCGCTCGAAGCGCTTCGGCTGGTCGCTCGGCCTGATGTTCCTCGACCTCGACCGCTTCAAGCGGGTGAACGACAGCCTCGGCCACGAGTCCGGCGACGAGCTGCTGCGGGTGGTGGCGCGCCGCCTCCAGGGCTGCACCCGCGAGGCCGACATGCTGTTTCGCATGGGCGGAGACGAGTTCACGGTGCTCCTCGAGAACGTGAAGGGCCCGGAGGAGGCGGCGGCGATCGCGGTGCGCATGAGCCAGGCGGTCGCCGAGCCGGTCGAGCTCAAGCATCACGAGCTCGCCGCGACCGTCAGCATCGGCATCGCGCTTTACCCGAAGGACGATGAGAGCGGCGAGCGGCTGGTGAAGAGCGCCGACACCGCGATGTACCGCGCGAAGGAGCTCGGCCGCAACCGCTACGCGTTCTTCACCCAGGAGATGAACGACCGCGTCGAGAACCAGCTCGTGCTCGAAGCCGGCTTGCAGCGCGCGGTCCGCAACGACGAGTTCGTGCTCTACTACCAGCCGCGCGTGTCGGCGGCGACGCGCCGCGTGGTCGGCGTCGAGGCGCTGCTCCGCTGGAAGCATCCCGAGCGGGGCCTCGTGTCCCCGGGCGAGTTCATCCCGCTGCTCGAGGAGTCGGGGCTCATCGTTCCGGTCGGCGCCAAAGTCATCGAGGCCGCCTGCCGCCAGAACCGGGCGTGGCAGGACGCCGGGCTGCCGCCGATGCGCGTGTCGGTCAACATTTCGTCGCGTCAGTTCCGGAGCGAGTCGCTCGACGAGACGATACGGGAGGCGCTGCACACCACCGGTCTTGCCGCCGAATGGCTCGAGATCGAGCTCACCGAGAGCCTGCTGGTCGAGAACAGCGAGCAGGCGGTCGCCGTCATGGAGCGGCTGAAGGCGATCGGGGTCGCGATCTCGATCGACGATTTCGGGACCGGCTACTCCTCGCTCGGGTACCTGAAGCGCTTCCCGATCGACTCCCTCAAAATCGACCGGAGCTTCGTCAAGGACCTGCGCACCAGCGCCACCGACGCGGCGATCGTCGACGCCATCTCGGCGCTGGCGCACAGCCTGGGCCTAGGGCTCGTCGCCGAGGGCGTAGAGGAGGCAGGCCAGGCCGAGTTCCTGCGCGCACGCTACTGCACCGAGATGCAGGGGTATCTCTTCGGCCGCCCGGTGCCGGCGGAGGAGGTGGCGGACGCGGTGCGCCGGCTTGCAGCGCCCCGGGAGCGACTCGTGCGCACCGCCTGACCGGCTGCGCCGCCGCCGCTTCCTCGCGCCGCCCCTAATTCCGCCCGACCACCTTCGCGAGCGCCGGAAAATACTCGGCGCCGAAGCCCGCGGCGATCGTCTTCGCCAGCAGCGCGCGCGCGTTCCCTGCGCCGCTCAGGTCAAGACCGCACTCGGCGGCGAGCTCGAGCGCGTAGCCGACGTCCTTCAGCATGTACGCGGTCGAGAACGCGCGCTCCGGAAACTCGCCCGGCAGCAGCGCCTTCATGCCGTGGTTGCGCAGCGCGAAGCTGTCCGCCGATCCTTTCGCGAGCACCTCGAACAGCACGCGGGGGTCGACACCGCTCGCCTTCGCCACGGCGAGCGCCTCGGCGAGCGCCACTACATTCTGCGCGAGGACCATGTTGTTCATGAGCTTCGCGAGCTGACCGGCGCCGGGGCCGCCGCAGTGGCTCACGTCGGAGCCCATGCACGCGAGAAGCGGCCGGATGCGCTCGAACGTGGCGGCCGGCGCGCCGACCATGATCGAAAGCGTGCCCTTCATCGCGGCCTCGCGCGTGCGCGCGACCGGCGCGTCGGCGAATTCGATCCCGCGCGCCGCGCAGCGCGCGGCGAGATCCCGCGCGAGCCTGACCGGCGCCGTGCTGAGATCGACGACGCAGGCGCCCTCGGGGAGATGCGGCAGGAGCGAGTCGCAGACCGCCGCGACCTCGGGGCCGCCCGGCAGCGACAGGAATACGGCCTCGGCTGCGCGCGCTAGCGCTTCAGGCGATTGCGCCGCGCGGACGCCGTCGGCGGCAAGGCGCTTCAAAGGCGCCGGATCGAGGTCGAGCGCAATGACCGGCGCCCCGCTCTTCGCCGCTAGGTTGCGGCACATCGGCTCCCCCATGACGCCGAGGCCGATGAACCCGAGCGGACCGGACACGCTGCCCAATCCTCAGTCGATCTTCGCGCCCGATTCCTTGACGAGGCGTGCCCAGAGCTTGGCATCCTCGGCGAGGAACGCGGCGAACTCCTCGGACGACCGGGAAGCCGCGGTTTCGGTGCCCTCGCGGCCGAACATCTGGCCCACCTCGGGCTGCGCGAGCGCCGCGGTGGTCGCCTCGAACAGCTTCTTCACGATCTCCGGCGGCGTGCCGGCGGGCACGAAGAAGCCGTACCAGAACGAGATCTCGTAGTCCGCCAGGCCGGCTTCCGCCATCCCCGGCAGATCGGGCACCAGCGGTGTGCGCGACCGGCTCGTGACCGCAAGGCCGCGCAGGCGCCCGGCCTGCACCTGCGGCAGCACCGAGGGCGGCGTCGCGAACGTCACCTGGGTGTCGCCGGCGAGCACCGACTGCACCGCGAGCCCGCCGCTCTTGAACGGGACGTGCACCATTTCGACGCCGGCGACCCGGTTGAAGAGCACCGCCGCGAGATGCGGCGCGGAGCCGTTGCCCGACGAAGCGAAGTTGAGCTTGCCGGGCGACTTCTTCGCGACGTCGATCAGCTCGCGCACCGAGCTCACGCCGAGCGACGGATGCACGGCGAGCAGCAGCGGCGATGCGCTGACCTTGCTGATCGGCACGAGGTCGGTCTCGGGCTTGTAGCCGATCTTCGGGTTCATCGCCGGGTTCACCGAGATGCTGCTCGGGCTGGCGATCAGCATCGTGTAGCCGTCGGGCGCGGCTTTGGCGACGATCTGCGCCGCGATGCTCGAGCCCGCGCCCGGGCGGTTGTCGATGATGATCGGCTGGCCGAGCGCGCGGGCGAGGGGATCGGCCATCGCCCGCGCCACGAAGTCGGCGGCGCCGCCGGGCGCGAAGCCGACGACGAGGTGGACCGGCTTCGACGGGTACGCCTGGCCGTGCGCGAGCGGCGCGGCGAGCGCGACGGCGAGCGCGACGAATATCCTCGAGGCTGGCATCTCCCTCCGATGCGGCTACTGCGGCGGCTTGACGCCGTCCTTGCTGACTTGGACGCGCAACGCCGTCATCTTACCGTCGGGTGAGGCCGTCGCGGCGGCTTTCCCACAAGCGCCGCTTGTCGCGGCCGCATTCCGCAGCCGGGGGTCAGAGCGGCCCGAGCGGGGGCTCGTCCATCAAAGCCACCTGCTCGCGGAGCTCCAGGATTCGGTCCTGCCAGTAACGCTGCGTGTTGAACCACGGGAACGCAGCCGGGAACGCCGGGTCGTCCCAGCGCCGGGCGAGCCAGGCCGAATAGTGGATGAGGCGCAGCGTGCGCAGCGCCTCGACGAGCGCGAGCTCGCGCCGGTCGAATTCGCAGAAATCCTCGTAGCCAGCCAGCGCGTCCGAGAGTGCCCGCGTCATGTCCGGACGATCGCCCGAGAGCAGCATCCAGAGATCCTGCACCGCCGGGCCCATGCGCGCGTCATCGAGGTCGACGAAATGCGGTCCGGCATCGGTCCACAGGATGTTCCCGCAATGGCAGTCGCCGTGGAGCCGGATCGAACGCACGTCACCGGCGCGGTCGTAGCAGCGGCGCACGCCGTCGAGCGCGAGGTCGACCACGCTCTTCCAAGCCGTCAGCAGGTCGCCGGGAATGGAGCCATGCTCGAGCAGCCAGTCCCGCGACTCGACGCCAAAGCTCGCGATGTCGAGCGTGGGCCGGTCCGCGAACGGCTTCACTGCGCCGACCGCGTGGATGCGCCCGATGAAGCGCCCGATCCACTCGAGCGTGTCGGGATTGTCGAGCTCCGGCATCCGGCCGCCGTGGCGCGGGTACACCGCGAAGCGGAACCCGCCGGACTCGTGGAGCGTCTTGCCGCCGAGCGGGAGCGGCGCGACCACCGGAATCTCGCGCTCCGCGAGCTCGAGCGCGAAGGCGTGCTCTTCGAGGATCTGAGCGTCGGTCCACCGCGCCGGCCGGTAGAACTTGGCCACCACGATGGACGACGGGGCCCCGTCCCCCGTCGTGGGCCCATCCTCCACGTAGACCTGGTAGACGCGGTTCTCGTAGCTGTTCAGCGCGAGCAGGCGCCCGTCGCCGCGCACGCCCGCGGACTCGAGCGCGTCGAGCACGGCGTCCGGCGTGAGGCTCGAATAGGGATGCCCGCTCATCGTCGTCCCAGCAGATACAGCGCGAGCGCCAAGGCCGAGGCGACGACGCCGACCGCGCACACACCGAGCCACCCGAAACGGCTCCAGGCGAGACTCGCGAGGAACGCCCCGGTCGCATAGCCGCCCCAGTTGTGCACGGAGAACACGGTGTTCGAGCGGCTGCGGGTCTGCGGATCGACGCCGGTGACGAAGGCCTGGTTCGCGACCATCGCCGCGCGCAGACCGGAGTCGAGCAGCACCGCGCCGGCGACGATCGCTCCGATCGTCAGCACGCCGAAGCCGAACGTGAAGTAGGCCGCCATCACCAGCGCGATGCCGGTCGTGACGACCGGGCGTACGCCCCTGAGGTCCATCCAGCGCCCGGCCGGCCGTGCGACGAGGATTCCGGCTGCGCCGGGAATCCCGATCAGGCCCGCCGCCACCGGGCCGAGGCCGTGCACCGCCGCGATCATCAGTGCGAGCGTCGCCCAGAAGCCGCCGTAGCAGGTGCCGAGCAGGTACTGCACGCCGGAGGCGCGGCGGAGGTCCGTGCGGGTCCGCACCAGTTCTACCAACGAGCGCATGAGCGTGCGGTACGCGAGGCGCGTCTTCGGCGGCACGCTCGGACAGCGCGCGAACATCGCCACCGCCATCGCGATCAGCATCGCCGCGGAGATCACGTACATCCAGCGCCAGCCGAGGTGCGCGGTCACGAAGCCGCCGCCGATGCGGCCGAAGAGGATGCCGAGGAAGAGTCCGGAGAGCACGGTGCCGACCGCGTGGCCGCGCTCACCCGGAGCCGCGAGCTCCGCCACGAGCGGAACGACGTCCTGCGAGAGGCTTGCGCCGACGCCCGCGACGAAGCCCGCCGCCACGAGGAGCGGCAGCGACGGCGCTGCGCCCATCGCGATCATCGCGAGGATCAGGCACGCGAGCTTGGCGAGAATGAGCCGGCGCTTGTCGAGGCTGTCGCCGAGCGGCGAGAGGAAGAGCGTGCCCGACAGAAATCCG
>Ga0335082_10008346_pt1 | contig 11249 bp, 10 predicted proteins | sample Lox_Sample_41_FD_206718 | JGI IMG/M metagenome (GOLD analysis project Ga0335082, IMG submission 206718) | Soil microbial communities from Loxahatchee National Wildlife Refuge, Florida, United States - Lox_Sample_4.1 | ecosystem: Environmental > Terrestrial > Soil > Wetlands | place: USA... | reverse complement strand
CCGGCCGCGCCGCCGCCCCCGCCGGCCGCCGCGGCCGCGCCCCCGGCCCCCGTCGCCGCGCCCGAGCCCGCCCCGCCGGCCCCGGAGCCGGCCGTCCCCGCGGTCGCCGCGCCCGCTGCCCCGCCCCCCGCCCCGGCGAAGGAGAAGCCCGCCCGGCCTGTCCACCCCAAGCCGCCGCCGCCGAAGCAGGTGGCCCGGGCCAGCCCGCCCGCCCCGCCGGCCGAGCCCCCCCCGGCCAAGAAGAAGAAGGACTCGCTCCTCGACTTCGACTCCGGATCGAGCGACTCGGCCCTCGACGAGGCCCTGGGAGGCAAGCCGGCCCGCTCCGTCTACGTGCCGCCCGCTCCGGGCGGGGCGGCGGGGCTCCCGCAGACCGTCTCCGACTCGCAGGTCACCGAGACCATCCTCGGCCACGTCTCGGTCCTCCAGCAGTGCGTGCAGGAGCAGAAGGCGCGCCAGCAGGACGCGACCGGGACCCTCCGGATGCGGTGGTCGCTCACCCCCGACGGGAGCGTCCAGAACGTGAAGTGCCTCACCCCGGAGTACGCCACCAGCCCGTTCGCCCAGTGTCTCACGGGCGCCCTGAAGGGCATCCGGTTCCCGAGGTCGGCGAGCGGCAGGCAGGACGTCACCTTCCCGATCAAGTTCTGAGGCCGGCGCCCCGGGCGGCCTTGACCGGCCCGGGGCGCGCTGACATGTTCTCCGCCGCCGGCCCCACCGGGCCGGACCTCCCCCGCAGCCGCACGAGGCGATCGTGGCCTTCGAGCTCCAGCGCGCGTCCGCCCTCCGCCCGCTCGAGCAGATGGGGATCCCCGAGATCGAGGTGCTGCGCCTGCTCCTGCGCGGCGGCTCGGTGATCGACTGGAGGCGGCTCGACTTCTCCACCGCCGCCGAGGTCGAAGCGTTCCTCCGCCTGAACCTCTTCGACCTCGACGACCCGCGGGACGAGCGGCGGCTCCGGGGGATCCTGGCGCAGGCGGTCGAGTACCTCCGGACCGCCTTCGGCTACCGGGTGGCGGCGCCGGTGGCCGAGCCCGCCGACCTGCGCGACCTCTTCCTCCTCGCCTCCGGGGTGGGGGAGCCGAGGAAGTACCGCCGGATCGCCTGCGTGGTCCTCAAGGTGATGCACGTCACCCACCACCTCGAGGCACGCGAGCTGCTCTTCCGCACCCCCATCCGCGAGGCGGACCTGGCCGAGCGCGTCCACCGCCGGGTGATGGCGGAGGCGGCCCGGATGAAGGAGGCCGGCCTCCCGGTGGTGGAGTTCGGCGGGAGCCTGAAGAGCCGACCGTCCCTGGTGACCAAGCTCCTCGCCAAGAAGGAGTCGGTGGCGGCGCAGGTCTTCGACCGGGTGCGCTACCGGATCGTCACCGAGACCCCCGAGCAGATCGCCCCGGTGGTCCACTACCTCGCCCAGCACCTCTTCCCCTTCAACTACGCGGTCCCGGGGCAGACGCAGAACAGCCTGGTGCGCTTCGGCCAGCTGCTCGAGGGCCACCCGGCGGGGCTCGCCCTGGCCGCCCAGCTCCAGCTCCCCCTCGACCTCGCCGCCCCCGATCCGGCCGAGCCCCGCAACGAGTTCAGCGGGCGGGGCTACCGGATCCTGAACTTCGTGGTCGACCTGCCGGTGCGGATCGACGAGCTCCTCCCCCCGCTCGACCCCATGGCCGACGAGCTCGGCCGGATCGTTTTCTCCCTGGTCGAGTTCCAGGTGGTGGACCGGGAGACCGCCGCCCGGAACGAGCAGGGGGACTCGTCCCACGAGCGGTACAAGCGGCGGCAGCTGCAGCGCGTGCTGCGCCGGCTCTCGCGCGGCCTGGTGGTGCCGAAGCGCCGGCGGCGCGGCGGCTGAGGCGGCCGGCGGCGGTCAGCCGGCCGCGGCGGCGAAGGTCACGCAGTCGATCCCGTCGGTCCACTGGGCGTAGTGGAGGAGCCGGGCCCGCGCCCCGCTCGCCCGGAGGGCCGCGTAGATGGGGGCCGTCCCGCACACCCGGCGCCGGGCGTCGTCGCGGGCCGCGTCACGGTGGAACCCGGCGGCGTCGCCCCGCTCCAGGAAGGCGAGGGTGGCGAGGTCCCGGCGGGCCAGCGCCTCGAGCTCGGCGCCGGTGGGCGGCCGGGGGTCCCCGTACCGCGGGCCGAGGTGGGCGAGGTCCGCCCCGGCCAGGAAGCAGGCGCGCCGCCCGCGGAGGGCGCGGGCGAGCGCGGCCAGGAAGGGGTCGGTGGCCGCGGCCGGGTCGGCGAGGTGGGAGATGGTCGAGCAGAGCACCGGGAGGACGGCGAAGGGGCGGCGGAGCAGGTGGGCCAGCAGGACCACCTGCAGCTCGACGGAGTGCTCCTCCCGGTGGGCCAGCTCCTCCCCGAGCAGCTCGTCCTCGCCCAGCTCGCCCACCAGGGCGTCGACCAGGGCGCGGTCGGTCCGCACCGGGCCGAGCGGCGTGGCGTAGTCCAGGCGGGTGAGGGTGAAGAGCCGGGGGGGCGAGGCGTGCGCGGTCCCGAACACCACCCAGAGCTCGGCGTCGCTCGCCGCCAGGCCGCGGTAGGCGTGGGCGTACCCGGCCGCGCCGCGCGGGTAGTCGATGTGCGGCGCCACCAGGAGCCGCGGCGGGCGAAGCGGGGCGGGGGAGGCGCCGTTCGGGCCGCCGAGCCAGCGGTCGAGCGCCCGCCGGAGGGCGACCGGGTCCTCCGGGTAGACGCCGCCGGCGCAGGAGGGACGGCGGAGACCGCCGGCCCGGTAGGCCGCCAGGGCCCGGGCGCGGGCGTCGAGGGAGCGGGGTCGGTCGGGCAGGGCGCGCCTCTGCCGCCTCTCCTAACGCTTGTTGCGCTTGCGCGCCTTCTTGCGCGCCTGCCGCTCCTGCTTCCGCTTCTTCTTGCGCGCCTCGCGCTCCTTGGCCGACTCGACGGCGATGGGCTCGGGGGCGTAGCCCATCAGCCGGGCGCGGGCCATCGCCCCGGCGGACATGGGCGGGGTGTAGCCCTTGGGCAGGCCCGCCGCCTGGGCGGCGGCCCGGGGATCCACCAGGCCGCCCTGGAGGGCCCGCTCCACCGCCGCCGCGTCCTCGCCGAGGACGTCGTCCATCCCCTTCCCCTGGAGCTTGCGGAGCTGCATGAGCTGCTTCACCCCGGGGAGCCGGGCGAGCAGACCGGGGGCGGAGCCGATCTGCTTCATCACCCCGCGCATGGCGTTGTACTGCTTGAGGAGGTCACGGACGTCCTTCTCCGTCCGCCCCGCGCCCCGGGCGATCCGCTTCAGCCGCCCCTCGGTGATCGAGTCGGGCCGGAGCCGCTCCGCCTGGGTCATGGAGTCGACCATGGCCACGATCCGGGTGAGGGCCTGATCGTCGAACTGGAAGTTCTCGGGCAGCTCGCCGAAGAGCGGGAACTTCTCCATCAGCTCGCCGAGCGGCCCCATCTTCCGGACCAGCCGGATCTGGTTGACGAAGTCCTCCAGGGTGAAGTCGCCGGAGAGGATCTTCTGCGCCTCGACCTCGGCGGTCTCCTCGTCGACGTGCTGCTCGAAGTCCTGGACCAGGCCGACGATGTCGCCGAACCCCAAGATCCGGGAGGCGAGCCCCTCCGGCCGGAACTCCTCCAGGCGGTCGAGCGACTCGCCCACGCCCAGGAACTTGATGGGCTTGCCCGTGACCTCCTTGATGGAGAGGGCGGCGCCGCCGCGGGCGTCGCCGTCGAGCTTGGTGAGGATGAAGCCGTCCAGGGAGAGCCGCCGGTCGAACTCGGCCGCGGTCTTCACCGCGTCCTGGCCGATCATGGCGTCGGCCACCAGGAGGATGTTCTCCGGCGCCACCCCTCGCCGGATCTCCTCCAGCTCCACCATCAGCTCCTCGTCGATGGCGAGGCGGCCGGCGGTGTCGTAGATGACCACCGGCAGGCGATCGCGCTGCGCCGCCTCGAGGGCGTGGCGGCACATCTCCGGCGGGGAGACGCCCGCCTCGTGGAAGATCGGGACGCCGAGCCGCTCCCCCAGCACCCGGAGCTGCTCGACGGCGGCGGGGCGGTAGACGTCGGCGGCGACCAGGAGCGGCTTCTTCCCCTCCTTGAGCAGCTTGCTCGCGATCTTCCCGGCGGTGGTGGTCTTGCCGGAGCCCTGGAGGCCGACCATCATCACGCCGGTCGGGCGCCCCTTCTCCGCGAACCGGAGCGAGGTGTCGACCGGGCCCATCAGGGCCTCGAGCTCGTCGTGGCAGATCTTGACGAAGTGGTCCTGGGGCGTGACCCGCAGCACGCCCTTGTCGGTCTTCACCTTGGTGTCGACCACCTCGCCGATGGCCTTCTCGCGGACGCGGGCGACGAACCGCTTCACCACCTCGAAGGCGACGTCGGCCTCGAGGAGGGAGACGCGGATGTCGCGGAGCGCGTCGTCCACCACCTCGGGGGTGATGGCGGTGCGCCCCTTGAGCTTGTTGCGGGCCGCCTTGAACCCTTTGGATACGGTCTCGAGCACTGCGGGGGTCCTTTCGCCCGTGCGGGGCCGGGGCCGCGCTTATAACACGCTCATGGTAAGGTTTCCGACCATGGACGAGGGGCCGCGGTTCTTCTCGGTGGAGGAGGCGAACGGCCTCGTCCCCACCCTCGTCCTGGAGTTCGGCCGGGTGGCGCGCGCCCGGGCGGAGCTGGGGCCGGTGATCGAGGCGCTCGGGGGGGCCGAGCCGGCCTCGGAGATCCTCCACTCGGACGCCGATCCGCCGCCGGGCGGCGAGGCGGCCGCGGCCCGGCTCCACGCCCTGGCGGACGAGATCACCTCCGCGGTCGAGCGGCTCAACGGGCTCGGGTGCCTGGTGAAGGACCTGGAGCGCGGGCTGGTCGACTTCTACGCGATGCAGGACGGGGAGCCGGTCTACCTCTGCTGGCAGTTCGGCGAGCCCGCGGTCGCGCACTGGCACGGGCTGGAGGAGGGCTTCGCCGGGCGCAGGGAGATCGAGGGGCTGACGGTGGAGCCGCCCGCCTTCCCCAACTGAGCGGGGCGGGGCCGGAGCCCCGCCCGCCCCGTCCCCACCGCACCGGCCGCGGCGCGCGCATCGCCCGCGGGGTCCTCCTCGGCCAGGGCCGCCAGCGCGGCCGCCCGGTGGCAGGGGGGGAGCTTCTCGATGACCGCGAGGCGGGCGCTGCGGCAGAGCGGACAGGCGCACTCGCGGTGCTTGCCCCGGGGCGGCAGCAGCAGGCGTGCCGGGCGCCCTGCGAACCCCCGGTGGCCAGCCGCGGCGCGCCGGAGAGCGTCACCGCCAGCTGCGGCGAGGACCCGGGCGGTGACCGTCCAGTGGAGGCGTCGACCCACAGCCCCAAACCGGGAAGGGGTGCGTGCGGAGGCAACCCCCCGGCCGTGGGACAAGACGGACGCCTGGCACGGCCCGGCCGCCAGGAAGCCGTCGGGCGTTCCCCTTCGAGTACGGAAACCCGGGGAACGCTCCGTTAGGGAAGGCAGGCCAAAGAGGGGGAACGGAAGGGGCGAACGGATGGCCGAGCGGGTCCAGGCGAGCGTCAGCCGCCTCATGCCGCAGGAGATGGAGATGGGCGAGGCGGAGGTCGCCCGCCGCAAGGCGTTCCTCGAGCTCCGCGACGAGGACGTCGAGGCGCTGAAGGGGCTCCGCGAGATCGCCCGCAAGTACGTGGACCCGGTGGTCGAGGACCTCTACCGCCACTTCCTCTCCTTCGAGGAGACGCGGGCGTTCTTCCGCGACCCGGCGGCGCTCGAGCGGGTGAAGCGGCTCCAGAAGGACTACTTCCTGCGCCTCACCGAGGGGGACTACGGCTCGGACTACGTGAGCAACCGGCTCCGCATCGGCACGGTGCACGAGCGGATCGAGCTGGCGCCCAAGTGGTACCTGGGGGCGTACAGCTTCTACCTCCGGGCGATGGCCCTGCGCCTGCTGGAGGCGTACCGGCAGGACCCGGAGCGGGCGCTCCGGTCCTTCCTCCCCCTCATGAAGCTGGTCTTCCTGGACATCGGCCTGGCGGTGGACACGTACATCCACGCCCGCGAGATCACGCTGCGGAAGCAGCAGGAGGCGATCCGCGAGCTCTCCACCCCGGTGCTGCCGATCCGCGACCGGCTCCTGCTCCTCCCCCTCATCGGCGTCGTCGACACCCACCGGGCGCGCCTCGTCACCGACGGGCTCCTCCGGGCGATCCGGGACCATCGCGCCAAGGTGGTGGTGATGGACGTCACCGGGGTGGCCACCATCGACACCAAGGTGGCGAACCACCTCATCCAGACCGTCACCGCCGCCGGGCTCATGGGGGCACGGGTGATCGTGACCGGGCTCTCGCCCGAGGTCTCCCAGGCGCTGGTGGCGCTCGGGCTCGATCTCGGCAAGCTCGACACCGTCGGCGATCTCCAGGGAGGGATCGAGGAGGCGGACCGTCTCCTCGGCTACCGCCTCGTCCCGGCCGATCCGGCGGGGGGGAGGTAGCGGGGCCCCATGGCCGTCCCGATCATGCGGCAGGGGGACGTGCTGATCGCCTCGTTGCAGGAGGCCCTCTCCGACCGGGCCCTGGTGGAGCTGCGGGACGAGCTCGCCCGCCGGGTGGGGCTCTACCGCGCCCACGCGGTGGTGATCGACGTCACCGCCCTCGACGTCCTCGACTCGTTCGCCACCCGGACCCTCCGCGCCATGGCTCAAATCTCCCGGCTGCGCGGCGCCCGGACGGTGGTGGTGGGGATCCAGCCCGAGGTGGCGTTCGCCATGGTGCAGCTCGGGCTCACCCTCGACGGGGTGGACACCGCCCTGGACCTGGAGGAGGGGCTCTCGCTCGTGGGGCGGGGCGTGCGGGGGAGCGAGCGCCATGCCCCCTGAGACCCACGTCCCCATCGAGCACGAGGGCGACATCGTGACCGCTCGGCAGCGCGGGCGGGAGCTGGCTGCGGCGAGCGGCCTCTCGACCACCGAGCAGACCCTGATCGCGACCGCGATCTCGGAGGTGGCCCGGAACATCGTGGTCTACGCCCGCCGCGGCGAGGTGGTGCTCGCCGCCATCGAGGAGGGCGGCCGCCGGGGGGTGCAGGTGGTGGCCCGGGACGCCGGCCCGGGGATCCCCGATCCCGAGCTGGCGATGCGCGACGGCTACTCCAGCTCGAACAGCCTGGGGATGGGGCTCCCCGGCGCCCGGCGGCTGGTGGACGACTTCGAGCTCTCCACGGCGGTGGGGAAGGGCACCACCGTCACGATGAGGAAGTGGGTGCGATGATCGCGGCCGGGCAGGGCGGCGAGGCGCTCCTCGACTGGGGCGCGGCCGGAGCGGCGCTGGGGCGGGAGTCGGGCGACGTCCCGCTGGTGGCGCCGTTCCCCGGCGGGGTGCTGGTCGCCCTGGTGGACGGGCTCGGCCACGGGATCGAGGCGGCCGAGGCGGCGCGCGCGGCGGTCCGGACCCTGGCGGCGGGCGCGGGCGGGCCGGTGGCCGAGCTCGTCGAGCGCTGCCACCGGGCCCTCCGCGGCACGCGCGGGGCGGTGATGACGGTGGCCTCGTTCGAAGCCGGGCCGGGCGCGATGACCTGGGTCGGCGTGGGGAACGTGGAGGGGGTCCTGGTCCGCGCCGGCCCGGCGGCGCCCTCTCCCCGCGAGGTGATCGTCGCCCGGGGCGGGGTGGTCGGCTACCAGCTCCCCGCCCTGCGCCCGAGCACGCTCCCGGTCGCGCCGGGCGACACGCTGGTCCTGGCGAGCGACGGGATCCACGGATCGTTCATCGACGCGATCCCCGTCCACCTCGGTCCCCAGGCGCTGGCCGACGCGATCCTGGCCCGCCACGCCCGGGGCACGGACGACGCGCAGGTGGTGGTGGCCCGCTACCGCGGCGCCGGCGAGGGGCAGGGGGGGCTGGGCGTGACGGGCGCGGCTCCCGAGCGGGAGGCGATCCGCATTCCCATCCGGGCGGAGTGGGACGTGGCAGAGGCCCGGGCGCGGGCGCGGGAGCTGGCGGAGCGGGAGGGCTTCCGGGCGGGAGGGATCGGGGCGATCGCCACCGCCGTCTCCGAGGTGGCCTGGAACATCGTCGAGCACGCCGGGTCGGGGGAGGTCCGCCTCGAGCCGGTGCGGGAGGGGGTCCGGCGCGGGATCCGGGTGGTGGCCGTCGACCAGGCGGAGGGGATCCGGGACCTCGAGCTGGCCCTCTCCGACGGCGGCTCGACCGGCAAGGGGCTCGGCCTCGGGCTCCCGGGGGCGAGGCGCCTCATGGACGGGTTCTCGGTCGTCTCCGCCCGGGGGGAGGGGACCACGGTGACCATGGAGAAGTGGGTGGGCGACGATGGCTGAGGAGCTGAGCGCGGAGGCGCTGCAGGAGCGGTACGCCGAGGCGCTGCGGGAGTACGTCTCGGGCGGCGGCGAGGCGGCCCTCACCCGGGCCTACGAGCTCGGCCGCCGGGCGGCCGGGGCGGGGCTCGGGATCCTCGACCTCGCCCTCCTGCACCACCAGGCGATGGCCGCGCTCCCGGCGGCGGCCGAGGAGGGGCGCTCCCCCGTGGAGATGGCCGCGCAGTTCCTCGCCGAGAGCCTCTCGCCCTTCGAGATGACGCTCCGGTCGTACCAGGCGAACGCGAGGCTGCTCGGCCTGAGCGAGAACCTGGCCCAGCGGAACGCCGAGATCGACCGGGCCCGTGAGCAGCTCCGCACCATCCTCGACGCCACCACCGCGGTCATCTACCTGAAGGACGCCGCCGGCCGGTACCAGTTCGTGAACCGCCGCTTCCAGGAGGTCTTCGGCCTCCGCCGCGAGGACGTCATCGGGCGGGGCGACGAGGAGGTGCGCGGCTCCGTCGCCGGCCGGATCCTGGGGCGCGACGACCGGGAGGCGATGCAGGCGCGCGAGCCGCAGGAGCTGGAGGAGACCGTGCCCGGCGGGGACGGGCCCCACACCTACCTCTCGCTCAAGTTCCCCCTCCGCGAGCCGACCGGCGCGCCCTACGGCCTCTGCTGCGTGGCGACCGAGATCACCGAGCGCAAGCGGGCCGAGGAGGCGCAGCAGCGGGCGCGGGAGGCGGTGGCGCGCGAGCAGCAGCTCCGGGAGGCGGTCCGGGCGCGCGACCAGTTCCTCGTCATCGCCTCGCACGAGCTGCGGACCCCCCTCACCAGCCTCGAGCTCCAGGCGACGAGCCTCCAGCGGCTCGGCGCGGCGCAGCCCGGGACGAGCCTGTCCGATCCCAGGGTGGTCTCCAAGTGCGCCGCCATCGTGCGGCAGGTGGAGCGGCTGTCGGCGCTGGTGGAGGACCTCATCGACGTCGGCCGGCTCGCCGCCGGCGGGCTCGCGCTCTCCCGCACCCCGGTCGAGCTGGGCGAGCTGGTGGGCGAGGTCCTGTCCCGGGCGCGGGAGGCGATCCGACGCTCCGGCTCGGCGATCTCGCTCCGGGCCGATGCCCGCGTGGTGGGGAGCTGGGACCGCCGCCGCCTGGCGACCGTGGTGGCGAACCTCCTCGCGAACGCGATCAAGTTCGGCGCGGGGAAGCCCATCGAGCTCGCCTTCGAGGCGAGCGCCGGCCGGGCGATCCTCCGGGTGCGCGATCACGGGATCGGCATCCCCGAGGAGGACCAGGAGCGCATCTTCGAGCGCTTCGAGCGGGCGGTCTCCGAGCGCCACTTCGGCGGCTTCGGGGTGGGGCTCTGGGTGGCCCGCCGGACGGTCGAGGCGCACGGCGGAAGGATCCGGGTCCGCAGCCGGAGCGGGGCGGGGGCCGAGTTCGTGGTGGAGCTGCCGCTCGCCGAGGGGGAGGCGGAGGCCGCCGGGGCAGTGCAGCACTAGTACTACTAAGTCACTTTGCTTGACCGGGATGGGTGGGTGTGATCTACCGTCGGGATGAACCAACGTGATCTGCGGAAGCTCGACCGGGAGCTGACCGAGTTCATCGGCTCCATGGTCGAGGGCATGGGACGGGTCGAGCGCCGCGAGGCGCTCGGCGCCTACGTGACCGGGCTACTGCTCGACGGCGAGCGCAAGAGCATCGAGCCCATCGCAGCGCGGCTGGTCGACGACCCGGCCGAGATCCAGCCGATGCGGCAGCGGCTTCAGCAGGCCGTCGTCATCGCGGAGTGGCCCGATGACGAGATGCTGCGGAGGCTCGCGCTGAAGCTGGATGCGGAGCTGCCGGGTATCGAAGCGCTCGTCGTCGACGACACCGGGTTTCCCAAGAAGGGGAAACACTCGGTCGGGGTCGCGCGTCAGTACTCGGGGACGCTCGGGCGGGTCGACAACTGCCAGGTCGCCACGAGCCTGCACCTCGCCGGCGAGGCGGGAAGCGGGTGCATCGGGATGCGCCTCTTCCTTCCCGCGGCGTGGACTGAGGACCGCGCGCGGCGCGAGGCGGTAGGCGTCCCGTCCGACGTCGAGTTCCAGAAGAAGTGGGAGATCTCGCTCGCTCAGATCGACGCGGCACTGCGCTGGGGAGTGCGTCGTCACGTCGTCCTCGCCGATGCCGGCTACGGCGATGCCACCGAGTTCCGAGCTGGTCTTCGAACGCGCGGGCTGCGGTACGTCGTCGGCGTCCAAGGCGATCACCGCGTGTGGCCTCCGGGCGTGAGGCCGGAGGTGCCAGCAATGGCGCCAGGCACACCGGGTCGCCCGAGGACTCGGCCGGTCGGCGATGAGGGGCCGGTACGGATCAACGCGCTGGCGGCCAACCTGGGCCGGGAAACCTTCAGCGTCGTTCGATGGCGAGAGGGCTCGCGCGGCAAACAGACGTCTCGCTTCGCCGCGCTCTGGGTCACGCCCGCCGAGAATCACGGTCGCGGCCGCGGTCAGCAGCCGCCCGAGGCGGTGTGGCTGCTTGTCGAGTGGCCTGACGAGGAGAAGGAGCCGACGAAGTTCTGGCTCGCGTCGCTCCCGAAGAGCACATCGCTCGTGGCGCTCGTCCGGCTCGCCAAGCTCCGCTGGCGCGTCGAGCGCGACTACCAGGAGCTCAAGCAGGAGATCGGCCTCGACCACTACGAGGGCCGAACGTGGCGAGGCTTTCATCACCACGCCACGCTCTGCGCCATCGCTCACGGCTTCCTCGCGCTCCGCCGGGCGCTTTTCCCCCCGGAGGAGGAAGTGGACGCTCGCTGAGGTCCGCAGGCGACTTCAGCAGGTCCTGCTGCGCTGGATCGGCTACTGCCCGCTCTGCCGTCGGCCCGTCACGGGGCTCGATCCGCCGCTCGGGCCGTCCCGTATGTGATCAGGTCGTACTAGGAGCCGCGCGCGCTTTCGTCGGGTGCGTCGGGCAGTACGTTGTCATGAAGCGCACGGCGCTCGGCCGCCGCGCGGCGTAATGGAGG
>Ga0335082_10008345_pt1 | contig 11249 bp, 12 predicted proteins | sample Lox_Sample_41_FD_206718 | JGI IMG/M metagenome (GOLD analysis project Ga0335082, IMG submission 206718) | Soil microbial communities from Loxahatchee National Wildlife Refuge, Florida, United States - Lox_Sample_4.1 | ecosystem: Environmental > Terrestrial > Soil > Wetlands | place: USA... | reverse complement strand
GCACGATCATCAGGATGCCCAGCGCCAGGAGCAACACCCAGTGCTTCTTCACCGGACCGAGGACTGTTGCGGCTATCGCCGCTTGCACACCTGCTGCCATCATGTTCTCCCTTTTTTGGTTTGGTCTCCAACTGCCCGACATGGCGCGAAGACTGCGCGGCCACGCGATCAATCATCACTCCGATGCGATACCGCGACAACGGGGCGAAGGGGACAGGCGATAGGCACCGACGGGCCACTCGAGTGGCCCGAATGGGCCATGCGGCCTGCGCACATTCGCGTTCGCGATTGCCCAAGCGCGGGGTCGGGTTCCGGAGATCAGACCGGGGATGAGTGGGAACGGCCGTGCGTCGGAACGGTGGACCCGATGCGGAGGCCGCTCACAGGTGCTCCGGTAGTCGCGTCGGCGGACGTGTGTGCACGCCGGGCAGCGGGTGCCCTATTTCGCAGTCGAGCGTCGCAGCAGCTCGGCCAGCCGGCCGAGATCAGCCGCCGAGTGGGCATCCAGCTTCGCCATGACTTGCTCGCGCTCCCTCTTCACGGTGCGTTCCGCGATGGCCAGCTCGGCGGCAATTTGCTTGTTGAGCTTACCAGCGACAATGCGATCGAAGACCTCGCGCTGGCGCTCCGTGAGCGAGGCAAAGCGCACATGCAGCTGGTCTGTTTGCTCCCGCGCCGCTCGCTGGGTTGCGTTGTGCGCGAGTGCACGCTGGATCGCATCGAGCAGGACGTCGCGCTTCACCGGCTTGGTGAGAAAGTCGACGGCGCCCGCCTTCATCGCCCGTACGCTGGAGTCCACACTCCCGTGGCCGGTCAGGAAGACGATCGGCAGCACGATTTTCTTCCGCAGCAGAGCCTCCTGGAGTTCGAGTCCCGAGGGGCCCGGCATGCGCAGATCGAGCAGCAGGCACCCCGCTCTGTCAGGCAGGGGCTGCAGGAGAAATTCCCCCGTCGACGAGTAGCCGCGCGTCTCGAATCCGGCAGCATCGAGCAGCCGCAGAAGCCCAGTGCGCACCGACGGGTCGTCATCGACGACATGGATCAGCGGCGTGGTGCTCATGCGGGTGCGGCGACGGCGGGCGCGCCGTTCGCGAAGGCCAAGGGCAATGCAACCTGAAACACCGTGTCCTCGCCGGGACCGCTCTCGACCCAGACGCGTCCACCGTGGGCTTCCACGATGGTCCGCGTGATCGACAGCCCAATCCCCATGCCGTCGCGCTTCGTGGTGAAGAAGGATTCGAAGAGTTTGGTCCGGTACTCGGGCGCGATGCCCCGACCACGATCCCGCACCGCGAGCACGGCGCCGCCCTCACCCTTCGCCACGGACACGACAACTGTGCGCCGGGCCTCGGACTCGTCGGCAACTGCGTCCATGGCGTTGAGCACGAGGTTGATGAGCACTTGCTGGATCTGGATCGGATCTGCCATTATCGCAAGGGTTTCCGGTGCACGTCGAATCTCGAGCACGACGCCGCGCCGCCGCGCTTCGGCGCGCATGATGGACTCCAGATCGCTCACCACTTCGTTGAGGTCGAACTCCTTGCGCTCGAATTTCTGCTTGCCGAGCAGGTCCCGCAGCCGCTGGATCACTTCGCTGGCACGCAGGTCGTCCCGGCGGATGTCCGCGAGAATCGCGCGCAACTCGTCGCGCCGATCCATTCCCGAATCGAGCAACAGATCACCGGCGTCGGCGTTGCTCAGGATCGCGCCGAGCGGCTGGTTGATCTCGTGGGCAATGGTGCCGGTAAGTTCCCCAGCCACGGCGAGGCGCGACGCACGCGCGAGCTCAGCGCGATGCGCTTGCTCGGCCTGCTCGGCCAGGCGGCGCTTGCGACGCTGGGAGAACAGCGCCACGATGAGCATTGCCTGTCCGGCGACGATCGCCAGCGTAAGGGCGATCTGCCACCAGTACTGGCGCCAGATCGGCACGTCCTTGAAGCGAATTTCGCAACCGCTCGGCAGTCGCCCTGCGTCCAGCGACCATCGCTGCAGTGCACGCGCATCCGCAACACATCGGTTCGGCGCTGCGAGCACGGTGTGGCTCGGGTCCGGAGGCCCGCCCGCCAGCGCCCGCCGCACCTGCTCGCCGATGAGCCGTCCCCTGGTCTCATACGATGCCACGCTGCCAGCGACCGCGCCGAGGCCCAGCAGCGTTTCGGCAGCGCCATACACGGGCGCGCGGGACGTCTTGACGATGGCGCGCAGCACTTCGTGCGGCTCGTACGGCCGACCGTCACGGTCGCGGAACTGCGCTAGATAAATGACGATGCTGTCCGGCGGCTCCGCAGCCACTCGGGCCTCCAGCTCCGGCAGCGGCAGTCCGGAGAGGAAGTCCCCCGGGACCCGCTCGTCCAACTTCGCAAGCGCTTCTCGCGCCTGCTGTTCGGCTCTTCTGTCGACCTCGGCCACACCGGAGACCACGACGATGCGGCGCGCGTCCGGCTGCAAGCGCCGGGCGATGTCGATGGTTCCGGCCACGTCCAGGATGGACAGGACAGCGGATGCACCGGGTGGAAGCGCTGATGGTTTGAATTCGTAGCCCAGAAAGCCCACGAACACAACTCGTGCGCCGGGCCAAAGCTGCTCGCCGTGCCGCTGGAAGAAGTCCAGCGCGGTTCGCGAAATAGCCACGACCACAGCAGCGCCGCAAGCTCGCGCTCCAGCGTTTCCATGGCAAAGCGCTGTGAATCGAGCGATTCCGAAAAGAAGATGACCCGCCTGTCGGTTTCACTGGCGAGGTTCGCGCGCATGGCCTTGTCCATCGCCAGAAAGGGCGGAAGATAAGGGTCCAGGCCGTAGAGCATCAGCACGCGCGCTTCTTCCTCGGCCGCGTGCAGCGGCACGGCGATGCAACAGAGCGCGAGCGCGGCCATCAGCGCAGGTGCCACCCCCAGCCATCGCTTTTTCGATCCGTGCGGCATCATGGTCCGAATTGGCATTCTTGCAGCGAGGGTTTTGCTCACCAATGATACCGGCAAGTCGTGTTTTCGCCTGCCGGAGATCGACTAAGGATGAATTGTAGCCAACATTTCTTGGGCTTGGTCCTGCTGCTTGCGCATCCACGGGGACGGTGAACGGGGCGCGCCGACAGTACGTGAGGCGAGCCACCAGCTGCTTGGAGACCTGTAGATCCTGCGATAGCCCCCTGCGTACCGCCTGCGTGTACTCCTGCGTCGCCTCCTGCAGCTGGTCCTGCGTGTGTAGCGTCTGTGCGAGGCCTCGGTCGCGCGTCCTAGATCGTGGGCGGTATGGCAGGGACATCACCAACGTTGAATAATCTTGACGCATTCGAATGATCGCTTTAGCCTAATGACACCATTGCACCAGGGGAACGTGAAATAAACCTGGCGTAGGTAGCGACGGGCGTGACTCCTCGGGGCCGTAGGGCCCGTCGCGGCGGCGCGGCGCACGCGCTCAGGCGTGGCCCGGCTTTTCGACCAAGTAGCCCAAGCCCCGAATGGTGCGAATCACCACGCCAGCGGACTCGATCTTCCGGCGCAGTCGATGCACGAACACCTCGATGGCGTTGGGCCCGACTTCTCAGCGACTTGGCTGTGGGGCCGGTTTGCCGGATTGAGACTGTCGCCCGAAGGTCTCAAACCGACCGTGACCTGCCTGCCGGGCGTCACCGAAGCAAACGTTCGCGGACTTCGCTGAACGGGACAGTCGCGCTCGGACCTTAACCAACGAAAGCAGGTGACCGAGAATCTGACCAGCAACTGAATCCCAGGAGTCTCATGAGCCGGCTCGCCGCCGGTCAGGACGAACCGCTGCTGGGAGGAGTTCCTCCGACCACATCGCCAGTTGCTTCATCCACGAGCCAGACCCAGAACCGGTTGCTGCCATTGACCTGCTCGCGTGCATGCACCCGGTACGTGTGACCCGCTTCGGCTCGGAAGGCGAATTGCGCCTGGGCGATAGAGTTGTTGCACTGGGTAGAGCCATAGCAAAGGTAGACGTAAAAGAGACCGCTTTGATCCCCTGCGCCCACCTCCATGTCAGAGCGCAGGCGCCAGCTGGGCTCGACACCGCCGACCGATATCAGCTCTACGTAGCCACCTCGATAAACTTCTCCCCATGGGCCGGCTTTGACCACCGCCGTGTGATTCGTTGGCTTGAGCGGTTCAAAGGTCGCGCAGCTTGAAAGAACCAACAGAGCAGCGATGACCCCGCCTGACCAAAGGAAATCATGGATCATCGTTCGCCCTGCCGATAACCCTTCCATGTGAGTCAGTGTCAAAGTGCGGCCGGCGTCCGCCGCCAGAGCACGAGGGGGGCGAGATAGCCGAACGCGGCGAGTCCCGCTAGCACAAGGACCAATACGGGTCCGAAGGGCTGATCAACTGCAAATGCCAGCGCAAACGCCGCGGCGTACGCCAGAAGACTGATCCCCGTTGCCACCCAGAGCGCGCCTCGCCAATTCGGCCCGAGCCGGTACGCGATCATGGAAGGCACGAAGACGAGACCAAACGCTCCCATCACCCCAATCGATGCGGTTGCTAGTGCCAACCCGGCCGCAACAAGCAAATCGAAAATCAAGTGAAACTTCCACGCCGACATGCCAGTAGCTCGGAAGAAATCGGGGAACATCCGCTCCAGAAGGAGCTTGCGGGACAGCCACGGCAGCACGGCAGCGACCACCAGCAGGAAGGCGGCCCCAAAAACGAGGTGGCTCACCCCCGTGAAGTACAGCTGCCCGTCGAACAGGGCATGTCCCAGGTGTTCCGCAATGGGGACATTGGCCAGCATGAGAATCGCCGCCGCCCAGCCGGTGATCATAAGAAGCGCGTACCCGTTGTTCCCCGTCCTAGCTAGCCAGCTCTTGAACGCAGCTGCCGTGCAAGTACAGGCCAGTGCTCCGACTTGCGGGGGAACTCCCAGTATCGCCCCGCCGAGAGAGCCCGCGGCAGCCACTTGGGCAAAGGCCAGTGCAGCGAGCCACTCCTCCCTTAACCGCAGGTACATTCCCAAGACGGGCAGCAGCGCCGCGAAGATCACACCGGTCAACAGTGGCCAGCGGAACATGGGATCGAGAATATGGAAGAGGTTCATGCGTCAAGATCGATTGAGCGGGTACTGATGCTATCCAAGAATGCGCGATCATGGCTGATCACGAGGATCCCGTGCGTGGGTTTCATTGCACCGATTTGGATCTGAAGATGGTGCACCCCCTGCGGGTCGACATTGTTGGTGGGCTCATCGAGCAACACGACGTCGACCGGCGCCTTGAGACACGCCCAAACTTGCATGAACTGAAGCTGTCCCCCGCTCAGGCGATCCAGGCGCTTTCCCACCAATGGGGCGATCCAATCGGGCAGCTCCCGCGCGTCGGCACCGGTAAGAGCAAGCAACTCTCGGCCTGACAAGGGTACGTTGTCGAGCTGCAGAGCCGCCTGTTGCTGATGCGATATGCGCACCCCGGGGCGCCGGTGCACCGCCCCGGAGAAGATATGCGCTCCCCCAACCAGTGCGTTCAGCAGGGTCGACTTGCCCGACCCGTTCGGGCCGCGCACGCTGATCACGTCACCGCGATCAACGGAGAAGCTGATGGGCCCGACCACGGGACGCGCGTAGCCCGCAGACAGGTCTTCCACCCTAAGGAGACAATCGCCGTTCTCCACTAACGTTGGTTTCCAGGAAGAAACCCGCCGGTCGGCTGTTCGCTAAGGGCCAGTTGACCCACGCGCTTATGACTGTGGCTTCTCAGCGGCAAGCAGGCGGCTGATGGCGTCATCGTACATGCTGAACAGATCCTTTGCGCCTGGTGTTCCCCCCACGGTCGCAGGCAGTGCGATTTCCTTGATCTTGATCTGTCCCGAGAGCCACTCCGCTGGCTCGGGGTTCTTCTGGGTGGTGATTACGATCAGCTTGGCCGGATTGCCCTTCTGCTGCTCGACCAGCTCGGTGAGATGTGAGGCAGTTGGCTCGACGCCGGGCTTGGGCTCCAGCGACCCGACCACCGGCATGCCGAGCCAGTCGAAAAGATACGTCAACTCCTTATGATGCTCGATGACCGCAATCCCTTTGAGCGGTGCAGCCTCCTGCTCCCAGCGCTTGGTCGCCTGCGTCCAGCGTTGCGTAAAGGATGCCAGACGGGAGTCGTAGTAGGCTCTGCCTGCGGGATCGATATAGTCCAAGCGTTTGGTCAGCTCATTGGCTACCAGCTGGATGTTTTGAGGACCCCACTGGATGTGGGGGTTGCCCCGAGGATGCACATCTCCGAGCGACCGGTCCAGCAGCGTGGGAACTTCCTGCAGCGGAACGTAATTCGCGGCCTCCAGATTTCCCGGCTTGCCCACGGAGATTTTGTTGTTGCCGGACTGCCCAATTACCACCGGCAACCAGCCGACCTCGAGCTCGGCGCCTGTGCAAAAGACTAGGTCCGCGACTCGCGCCCTGGCGATCAGGCTCGGCCGTGCTTGGATCTTGTGCGGATCTTGCAGCGCCGTGGTAGCGGTGTACACACTGACCCGGTCGCCTCCGATCTCGTTCGCCAAAGCACCCCACTCCGGGTGGCAGGCGAAGATGTTGACGGCTGACATCGCTGGTCCCGTCCAGGTTAACAGCGCGGTGAGGCCCACGAGACTCAAGAACGTTTTCATAGATCGATCCTTTCGGTTGATATCGAAGGTGTCGGCTTCAGAACTTGTGCGCGCCGTGCGTGCCGAGACTGAAGATGTACTGCAGAAAGACCTGATTGTCGGTGAGGCCCTGCTGCGATTTGTCCTGCTGGAACTGCACGCGGAAACGGCTGAACTCCGATGGGCTCCAATCAACCATGGCGGACCAGCGCTTGGGCGTGAAATCCGGTGGTGCCAAGCCAGGTGCGCCCACGAGCCCGGTGCCAAGATCATAAGATCCCTCGTTCAGCTGGTCGTAGCGCAGACCAACCCGCCAGTACGGATGGAACTGGTATATCGCTTGAGCGTACCAGCCGGACTGACTTGCGACGAAGCTGCCGGTCTGCGTCTGCGCCGTCCCTGGCGCATAGGTGAGGGTGCTGTTCAGGCTGCGATGCATCCACTCGGTGACGAACTTGAAGTTCCGATAGGAAGGATCGCCGTTGGGCGCCCACTTGTAGACGAAGTCCAGCCCCCACAGGTTGTCGCTCCCGCCGGTCAGCGTATTCGAGAAGCCGGTGAAATCCAGGGCCGGAATGGGCTGGTCGGTTACCCCGTTCTCCGAAGTCATCCCCCAGACCCCGAACCGGTAGCTGCTGCTGGCGCCGATGTCGCCGCCTAGATGGGCGAACACAGTGCCAACCTGGAAGCCGTTGCTGTTGTTGAAACTGTCCGGAAAGGGAAACTCGACCGGCTTGCCTCCCTCGCCTCCGACCTCGACGTAGAACACGGACAGGGGCGCGATCCAGCTCACCTGGACGCCGTCCAGCCCGAAGTTATCGCCCAGGAACGCCTTCTGCACGAGCGCGGGGTCTTGGAAATCCCAGGCGTGGTTATGCACGGAATTGAAGTAGCCGATGCCGGAGAAGAAGCGGCCGCCTTTGACCGTGAAGCCGTGGCCGATTGACGTAGTCTGAAAGAAGGCCTCCTCCGCGGAGATGGTGCCGTCTTCGATCGAGAAAGTCGCTTGGCCGTAGAACAGGTGATCGATGTTGGCCGAGATCTGGATCTCGGTCTCGCCTAGGTCGAAGCCGCGGTTAGGCAACCCATACTCATCCGATCCCAGAAAGCCGGTCACGACTCGCGTGCGAGGATCTTGATCTGAGTTGTAGTAACCTCCCATGAGAATCAGCGACAGCGCCGGGTTGAACGCACTAGGCGACGCCGGCGGTTTCAGGCCCGTCGCCTGCGACGCCGCTTCCGCGCTCTGTTTCGCTTGACCAGCAGCGCTCTGCGCCTGAGTGGCGGCGGCCTGGGCTTTCGCTGCCGCTTCCTCTGCCTCCTTGAGCTGTTTTTCCAGCGCCTGGATGCGCGTGTCGTAGCTCTCCTTCAGATCCTGGATCTGTTTGCGGATCTGTTCCAATTGTTCATTGGTCTGGGCCTTAGCGACCGCGGGTAGCACCAACGCGAGTGCAATGGCGCACGATGTGACATACGCTTTGAGCATGGGACGCCCTCCCTCCGATTCGTTGAAAAGCCATAGCCGCCCGCTGCTTCACGCGGGCGCGACGACTGCACGAACGTTCAGAGAGAGGCGGGCGGTGCCCGGGATAAGAACCGGCGCGGAGCGGAAGGGTGAAACGCCTGGGATAGCAGCAATGCCCCGCATGCGGAGCGAGCTGCGGGGATGAACGTCGCGGGATTGCCGAGAAGCCCGGTGCCTAGTTGGGCCGATAAGCCGCACTTATCGCAGGCCTTGGTGTGCGGAAGTCGCTTCTCCTTACTCGTCGGCGCGCTCTGCCCAAAATGCGAAAGCGTGTGTTCATATCCAGCTTGCTGCGCGACCAGCAGGACAGCGGCCATCACGACGTGACGCAACGCGCGCATCAGGGACATCTGAACGGCACGGGCGCGGTTGCGCGACATCGGACTAGAGTCGGCCCTCTGATGAAACCGGTTCGGCATCCGCCATCCGGTAGAACATCCCGCCAGGGTCGTTGTTGAGTATGGCGAACTTACCGGCCACGGTGACCGGTTCAAGCGAATACTTGATCGGTGTTCGGCAGAACACTTCCACCATTTCGTCCGGTCCGGACGGGATACAGAACGCGCACGACGGAGGCTTCGTGCCGAGAAGGAAATGCTTCTGCGCTGTGCCCAGTTGAAGAGGCGTGATGTAGCCTCGCAGCTTCACCTCCTTGCCGTCGAGGGCGTGGATCCCTTCGCCGAATTCGAGCGTGCCCTGTCGGTAGCTCACCTTGCTCAGCGTGTACCACGGAACAACGCCGGGTGCTTCGAGCCAGCTGGACGGATGATCGGGCTTCGGTGGCTTCGAGCCGATGATCGAGACAGCAACTATGGCCAGCGTCGCACCCAGTCCCAGACAGCCGAGATAGAGCCACTCCCGCGCCGTCACTTTGATTTTCACCTTGGATCTTTTCATCCTCCTCTCCTCGACTGACCACTCGCGTCCGCGGATCAGCAGCGAGTCCTTCGCCGTTTTCGCGAGGCGGACTGTTTGGGCGCAATGCGTTTCACATCTTCCCATCCAAAACCAGGACCGCGTCGGTGACCCGGTACCAGAGTCCAGTCGGATCATCCTTCAACACGGACAGCTTCCCCGAGATGACGATGGGCTCCATGTTGAAGGCGATGGGTTTCCTGCAGAGCACCTCGATCAACGAATCGGGACCACCAGGCATGCAGAATGGGCAACTAGGCACGTTGGCGGAGAGCAGGAATCGCTTCTGTTTCGCACCCGGCTCGAGCGGCATCATGAACCCCTGAAGCCTCACTTCCTTGGTGTCAAGCGCGGTGATCTGCGCGCTGAACTTTGGCACGAGCTTGTCCTTGACTTTCACCTCCTCGACTTGCGAGAGCGTCTTCCAGGGCAAGATGTCCTTCGAGTCGGCTGCGGAGCGCGCAGAGCTCCCGGCGGAACCGGGCGCATCTGTCGCCGACGCCTCGTCTTTGGGCGTAGGGTTGGCGGCAAGCACCAGTGGTGCAATTGCGCTCAAAGCCATGATCCAAAGCAGTCGTCTCATCATTTACCTCCGTGCAAGAACTCCAGCGATGTCGGTGCGATAAGCCATAACAGCCGGCAGCAGGGCGGAGAGCACCCCGACCCCGAGCGCTGATAAGACCAGCGCGAGCTCACCTGGTACGACGGTCCAGCCGGTGACATAAACGCGCTGTGAGGCCTGCAGCAACCCTCCCAGTACCTCGGTGAGCACGTGCCCCAGGGCCAAGCCCAGCGCGACGCCTCCGAACGCCAGGATCAGGCCCTCTATCAGAATTGCCGCGAGCAACTTGCCGCGCGACGCGCCCAGGCTTCTCATTACGGCGAGGTCATAGCTGCGCTCGCGTAGAGCGTTGTAAAGGGCAATGAATACGGACAGGCCCGCACAGAGGATCAAGATGAGTGCGAAACCCTGCACGGTTTGCACTCCGACGCCCACGAGATTGAGCAGCCGAGCCGACTCGAACGCGGGCGAGGCGGCTTGCAAAGCCGATTGACCGTTGATCTGCCGCGGCAGCATCGCCGCTGCCATGGGCGACGCGTATTGAATCAGCAGTGCGGTCAGCTCTTGAGGTTGGAGGTGCCGCGGCTTGCTCCCGCCGCTACTGTTATCCTCCTCGTCCTCATCCTTGTCGTGGGGCCCCTGGCCGTGGATCTCCCAGACGCTTTCCACGCTGGTGAGCACCAGGCGGTCCAGCACGCTTCCGCTCGGAGCCAGCAGGCCTACTATGGTGTACGGCGAGTTCTCGTGCTTCTCGCCCGCCTCCACGATGCCATGGCTGCCGACGATTTTGTCGCCTAACTTGAGCCGGGCGTGCGCAGCGACCTCGCTGCCCAGCACTGCCTCGTAAGGCCTCTCCCACAGCCGGCCCTCGGTCGTCTTGCCACCGTATAGCGACACGTAGTCGTGATTCGTTCCAACGATTCGAAACCCCTCGTAGCTGTCCCCCAAGGCCAGGGGCACTGTGGCCTTAATGAGTGGGTTAGTCTTGAGCTTCTCGGCATCGTTTAGCGGGATGTTGCCGGTCGGAATATCCACGTGATACACCGAGGACAAAATTAACTGCAGCGGGCTGCCCTTCGCCCCTACGACCAGATCGATCCCTTTAGAGTCACGCTCGAGCCGCTGTTCGAACTGGTGCGTGAACAGCAACAGCACGACGATGGTCGCGACCCCCAATCCGAGGAGCAGCACGTTGAGCACGGAGTTCAGCGCCCTTGCGCGGATGTAGGCCAACGATAGCCGCAGGAGACTCACGAGCGCGCTCCCAAGGCGATCTGATGCTCGAACCGCTCCCTGATTCTTCGGTCGTGGGTTGCAATCACCAGCGTTGCGTTACACGATCGCGCCTGCTCGGTCAGCACATCGAGCGCGGCGGCCGCGTTCGCATCGTCCAGATTGGACGTAGGTTCATCGGCCAAGATTAGGCTCGGCTTGTTCACAACAGCCCGCGCCACCGCGGCTCGCTGAGACTGACCGAAGCTGAGCGCATGCGGCCGGCTGTATGCCTTATCGGACAGTCCCAGGCTCGTGAGCAGCACGCGGGCGCCCTGCGGGTCCTGTGTCGTTCCGGCCAGATACTGCGCGAGCAGCAGGTTCTCGAGCACGGTCAGGCTCGAGATGAGGTGCAGGCGTTGAAACACGATGCCGATGTGGCGGCCCCTGAAGC
>Ga0335082_10008344_pt1 | contig 11249 bp, 7 predicted proteins | sample Lox_Sample_41_FD_206718 | JGI IMG/M metagenome (GOLD analysis project Ga0335082, IMG submission 206718) | Soil microbial communities from Loxahatchee National Wildlife Refuge, Florida, United States - Lox_Sample_4.1 | ecosystem: Environmental > Terrestrial > Soil > Wetlands | place: USA: Florida... | reverse complement strand
CGGCTGTGCGTGCCGCTCTATCTGTATCTACTGGTCGACACGGTCCTGCATTTGAGCTCGTGGGCGGCGCCGCGTTATCGGTTGCCGAGCGATGCGCTCCTGATGGTGTTCGCGGGCGCGGCGGTGGTGGCCTTGGCCCGGCGCATCGGCGCCATCCGCGGCGACGCGGTGGGTCGGCCAGCGACCGACACACGACCACGGCCGGCGCCGCCGGCCCCGCGGCCCGATCCTCGACCGGCGTGAGCGCCGTGCCCCGATGTCGACCCGCGTCACCGTCGTCATTCCCGCCTACAACGCCGCCGAGTTCGTTGCCGAGGCGATCGACAGCGCCCTGGCGCAGACCCACCGCGACGTGCAGGTGACCGTCGTCGACGACGGCTCCACCGACGCCACGCCGGCGATCCTCGCCGGTTACGGATCGCGCATCGCCGTCGTGCGACAACCGAACCGCGGACCCGCCGCGGCGCGCAATCGCGCCATTCGCGACGCGGATGGCGCCTTGGTCGCGCTGCTCGATGCCGACGACCGCTGGGAGGAGTCGTTCCTGGCGCAGGGCGTCGCCAGACTCGCCGCCTGCGACGCGTCGGTCGTCGGCGCGTTCAGCGGCTGGGTTCTCGTGGATCGGGCAGGACACGAGATCCCGGACCAACGCATCGTCCCTTCAGGTCCTGTCGGCTTGCGCGACCTGGTGCTCGGCAACCGCTTCCACCCCAGCACGCTCGTGCTCCGCCGTCGCGCCGTGCTCGATGCCGGTGGGTTCGACGAGGACGTACCGATCGGCGTGGAGGACTACGACCTGTGGCTCCGCCTGGCGGTGGGGGGCGGCCGGTTTGCCGCCGTCGGGCAGTGCCTCTGCCGCTATCGCGTCAGCGAGGGGAGCGTCTCGCACCGGCCCGATTCGATGCGGGCGGGGCGCTTGCTCGTCCTGGAGCGGCTGTTCGCCCGCGCCGCGCTCCCCGCTGACGTCGGTGCGGCGCGGCCGCGCGCGCTGGCGAGCGCGTACATGCAGAGCGCCGTGCAACTGTACGCGGCCGGGCGCGCCGACGAGGGGGCGCGCGATGTCGCGCTGGCGGTGCGGAGCTGGCCGACCCTCCTCGACGAGGACGAGACCTACTACGCCGTCGTCTGCGCCTCGCAGCCGCTGGGCTACAAGGCCTCGCGCCACGGCCTCGACCTCGACGAAGGCGAGCGGCGCCTCGCGGCGGCCCTGGCGCGCTGCGCTCGCGAGCAAAACGTCCCGTCCGCCGCAACGCAACGGGCGGCGCACGCGCGCGCGCTGGGCGTGCTGGCGCGTCTCGCCTACGGGCAGCGCCGCATGGCTGCGGCGCGCCGTTACGCGGTGCGGGCGCTTGCCGCGCGGCCGGCGCTGTGGGTGGACTGGCCGACGGTCGGCACGCTGGTCAAGTCATTCGCCGGAGCCACGGTGATCGAGACACTGAGCCGATGGAAACGCCCGCGGCGGGAATCATCGCAGGGGCCAGCCGGGTAACTGGCCGACTCGTCGCACCGCGGCTGGCGCCCTCGGATCATTCGAGGCGGAGCCGGGCTCGGCCGGATCGGCCGGCGGCGAAGTCGAGCAGGGCCCGCGCCAGCGCGTCGCGCTGCCGGCGCTTGTGACGCCACGCGGGGCGCACGCTCCAGCTCAGCAGCGTGCGGGCGTGGCGTGACAAGAGCCGAGCCATCGCGGCGCCACCGATGCGGTGCTTGCGGGCGAAGCGCAGCGTGTTGCGCGTGATGTAGTACGTGACGAGCGGCGACTGGGCATCGCGGACGCGGGTGTCGGGGTGCCAGACCCGCGCGGCCGGAACGTAGCGCACTGCGAGTCCGGCGGCGTGCGCGCGCCGGCACCAGTCGACTTCCTCCTGGTACAGAAAGAAGCTCTCGTCCAGCGGGCCGATGGCCTCGATCGCTTCGCGGCGGGCGAGCAGGGCACAGCCGGTCACGAAGTCGACGTCGTCGGGCGTGTCGAACTGCCCGACGTCGAGCTCGCCGATGCCGCGGTGGCCGGCGACGCAGCCGCCGTGCAGGACGCCGCCCGCGGAGAGGATCCGCTGGGGATCCTCGCGCATGCACACCTTGGGTCCGAGCAGCGCGGCACGCGGCTGGTTCGCGGCGGCATCGACGAGCATCGCGAGCGCGTCCGGAGCGACCCGGACATCCGGGTTCAGCAGCCAGACATAGGCGCAGCCCTGGCGCAGCCCCTGCGCGATGCCGCGATTGTTGCCGCCGGCGTAGCCGAGGTTGTCGCCGAGCTCGAGCATCGGCACGGCGGGGACGGCGGCGCGAATGCGCCGTGCCGACCCATCGTCTGATCCGTTGTCGACGATGAGCACCTCGCAGTCCGGATAGGACTGCCGGCCGAGCGCGGCGACGCACTCGATCGTGTCGCCGGCGCTGTTCCAGTTGAGCACGACGGCAAGGACACGCGGCGGCACGCGGGGTCTCCCGAGGGCGATGGATCAGGGTCCCGGCGTGGCGGCCGCGCCGGCCGCCCGTCGCATGTGCGCGTAGACCACGTCGCCCGACCCGGCGCCCTTCTGCCATACGGCGTGGACGTCGCTGCCGACCGCGACGGCACTGACGAAATGTCCGTCTTCGAACGCCGGAGCGCCGACGAAGCGCGCTGGCTGCTGCCACGCACCGTCGACGGGCTTGAAGGCGTAGTAGATGCCGTAGGGCATGCGCAGTTGGGCGACGAGATGGAGGTTCTCGTTCGCGTCCGCCACCAGGCCGTCCCAGCCGGCCATGCTGACGTACTTGGGAAACACCCGCAGCGCCGCCGACCAGGTCTTGCCGCCGTCGTCCGATGTCCGATAGCAGCGCGTCGGCGGCCCGACGCACCCCCACATCAGGTGCACGGTGTTCCGTCCGGTGGTCGCCAGGCTGGGCGAGGTGTTGTGATCGCCTTCGTCGGGCGAGGACATCGCGATCGGGGCCGCCCACGTCCGGCCCGTATCGTCGGACCGGGCGTAGAGGACGCGGCGGCTGATCCAGTTCGGCGCCGCCGGTTCGTCCCATGCGGCATGGAGCGCGCCGGCGCGGTCGAGGACCAGGCGCGGGACGCTGGCGACCGCTTGCGTCTGCACCGGCAGGCGGCTGATCTGTTGTGGCGTCGACCAGGTGTCGCCGCCGTCCGGCGAGGATACGTAGAACACATTGCCGGCCGGCCCATCGTCGGATGCGAGCCGCGTGTAGATGACGTGCAGGCGCCCGCGGCCGTCGCGGACGATGCGGCTCTGATCGACCAGCGTGGCCTGGACAACGCGCTGGGCGGGACGCCAGCTGCGCGGATCGTGCGCGGTCGCGGCCGGCGCGCGGCTGAAATACAGCGCCGATTGGCCCGACCACACGACATAGATCTGGTCATCATCGCCGACGGTGGCGCTCGGAAACACGAGGCAGAACGCGCGCGCGTCCTTCGCGACGACGCGGGCCGGGGCCGCCCACTGCTGTCCGTCCCAGGTCGAATGGTAGAGGCCATCGCCCTTCTGGTCCTTGCCCGGCTCGGCGGGCGCGCTCCGGTCGGCCCACAGCACGTGCACGTGTCCGTGCGCGTCCGCAACGATGGTGGGTCTGGTCCACACCGTGTTGGTCAAGGCGACGATCGTCGGTCCGCTCCACTGTGGCGCTTGAGCGCGTCCGATCGCCGGCGCCAGGAGGACGAGCAGCGCCAGCCCGCCGCGCACGGCGCCGCGTCTGGTCGGCGGCGTCGCGCGCGACGTCGCGGCGCGCGAGACAGCGACTCGCATCGGCGAATCTATTTCACGCGCGTGCTCGGGTCCGCAAGGTGCGCGCGGGATGCACGGCTGCCGCTCCGAGCGTCGCGCGGGGACGACATGACGCCGTGTAGCTCGTCCTCGAGCTGAGCGGCCGCGCGCTCCCACGTCCAGTCGCACACGACCGCGGCCCGGGCGCGTTCGCCCAGGCGCCGGCGCGCGGCGGCATCGTCGAGGAGGGATTGGATCGCCGCGGCGAAGCGGCGCGGGTCGCGGGCGACCAGGAGCCCGGTCTCACCGTCGCGCACGCTCTCCGGGACGCCCCCTTCGGCGACGCCGACGACCGGGGTTGCGCAGGCCATGGCTTCGAGCGGCGCGAGGCCGAACGGCTCGCGATGGGGCGCGTACGCGAACAGCGCCGCCGCCGCGTAGCGCTGCGCCAGCACCTCGTCCGCGACCCCGACCTCGATGGTGAGCTCGACGCCGCGGGCGGCGGCGAGCCGGGTCAGATGATCGCGCTCGCCCGGCGCCGCGTGGTTGCTGACGAGGTGAAGGGGCGGCCGCGTTGCCGACGGGAGGTATGCGAGGCTGTCGATGACGAAGTCGAATCCCTTGGCGGGCTGCAGCGCGCCGACCGAGAGCACGCCGCGTCGGAGGGAGCCGTCCGCCGCCGGACGGAAGCGCTCGGTGTCGACGCCGTTGTAGAGCACGCGCGCCTCCACACCGTACAGCTCGCGGACGCGGTCGCAGGTGAATCGCGAGTTGGCCAGCACGCAGCGGGCGGCGCGGGTCGCGTGACGGTCGGTGTGCACGGCCCGCCGCCGATACAGGCCGATGAGCGGATCGATCCCATCGATCGCCCGCCGCCAGTCGCCCGCATCGCGCCGGTGGAGGCCGTCCTCGTGCAGGGCGCGCGCCGGCTCATGACAGTGATAGACGCTGGGGGTCGCGGCATACTGGAGGAGCGGCGGCGCTTGCGTCCACATCGAGGGCTCGGCGAGCAGCACGTCGTAGCGTCCTGCGTCCACGGCCGCGGCGATTCGGCGTGACAGACCGTCGAGCCGTACCAGGTCGCGCCAGCGCTGCAGTTGGTTGAGCCGGCCGAACGGACGGCGGAACAGAGGGCTCGGGCCGAATGGGAACTCGTGCCGCGCGTGGAGCCACGGCCGCAAGTCGCAAAACTCCTCGTCCGCGGTCGCGAGCGTGTAGAGGTCGATGTCGTGGCGCTGGGCCAGGCGCTTCACCAGCTCGTGGAGCGTGCGTTTCGCCCCTCCGCTCGGGAGGTCATGGAACAGCGCGATGCGCATCGCCGGCGCGCCGACTAGTGTCACGCAGCCCGTCGCGGCTGCAAGCGGCCGCCGCTCCTTGCGTGCGACGCGGCGAAGCTGGTAGCCGCCGGGTGATGGGCGACGCTGCGCGGCGGGGCGGAGCGCGGACGCGCTTCGGTGCGGCGCGCGTGCGAGCGCAGGGCCCCGGTCGTCGAGCGGTGCTGGTCATCGGTGCGGTCGCGTTGCTCGAGCTCTCTCTGGTGTGGATCGTGCTCAACCCGCGCACGTTCTTCAGCGGCGACGCCGGCGTGAAGTACATCCAGGCCGCGAACATCGCCGAGGCGCGCTGGCGCGGTCTGAGCATTCGCAATCCCGCCGAGCCGATCGATCCCGATGGCCGCTTCTCCGCGCTGACCGGGAGTCAGTTCCGCCGTCGTGCGCCCGGGGCCCCCTTCTACGGAGCGTATGCCGAGCTGTTCACCGTACCGGTCAGCGTCGGCCTGGCATGGTTCGGCGTGCGCGGCATTTATCTGGTGCCGGTGTTGGCGAGCGTCGGCGCCATGGTGATCGCCTACCGGCTCTCGGTGCGCAGCGCCCGGCGCCTGGCCTGGCTGGCGCCGCTGCTGGTCGGCGGGTGCAGCCCCATGTTGTTCTACAGCCTCGATCTCTGGGAGCACACGCTGGCGGTGCTGCTGTCGAGCGCCGGCGTCCTGCTGTTCGTCGCCGGGACGGCCGAGTTCGCACTGACGCGCCTTGCCCTGGCGGGGCTCGCGTTCGGTGCGGCAATTTGGGTGCGCGAAGAGCTCTATGGCTTCTTGCCGGCGATCCTCGTGGCTCTGGCCTGGGTCGAGCGGCGACGGCGCATCCCCGCTGCGCTCACCGTCGGCGCCGCGGCGCTGCTCGTGCTCGCGCCGCACTGGCTGTTGACGTGGACGCAGACCGGTGTGCCGGCTCGCATTGCGGTGATGCGCGTGCTGCAACCGTTCACCGCGACCCCCGACATCAGCCCCGCCAGTGGGTTGCCGACCTGGCGGCCTGTCGTGGCGTTGCTCCTCCCAGTATCCGCGGCCTGGCTGCTGCCGGTGGGCGCGGCCGTGGCGGTGCGCTTGTGGTTGCCGAACGCGCCGCCGCGCCGCCAGGCGCAGATCCTTGCTACGTTGGTGATCGCGGCGGCCGTGTGGGCCAGCGGCTACGCGCTGCTGTTCAGGTGGTGGTGGCCGCGGCCAGACACCCTGCTGCAGGCGTTTCCCGCGATCCTGTTTCTGCTCTTCCTCCCTCCGGTGGCGGGCGGGGCGGGGACGGCGCACCGCGAGATCCGGCAGTTGCTGGCGATGGCAGTCGTGTACACCGTTGCCGTGTGCGTTGCGGCGCCGTTCGCCCTGCGGACCGTGCCGCTGGGGGGAGCCCAGTGGGGGCCGCGTTTCCTGATGCCGCTGTACCCGCTGCTCGCGGCCGCCATCGTCTTCGCGCTCGAGCGTCGCATCGATTGGGATGCGCGCGTCGAGTTCGCCCCACGTCTACTCGCGGGCTTGTTCGCGGTGTTGCTGCTGGTGAGTGTCGGCGTGCAGGCACAGGGCGTTCGGCAGTTGCACCGCGCCAAGGCCGGTTACGAGGGGCTCGTGGCGGCGACCGGGGGGTTCGACGCCGGCGGCGTCGTCGCGACCGACCTGTGGTGGTTCCCGGACATCATCGCTGCGATCCTCTACGAGCGTCCGGTGGTGCTGGTGGACGTACCGGGCAACGGGTCCCTGCCCGAGCTGCTGGCCCGGCTGCAGGCGCACGGCATTGCGTCGCTGTCACTGGTCAGCGATCAGGGCCGACTGGGGGAGCGCTACGCCGCCGAGCTGGCGCAGTTGGGGTGGACGGAAAGCGAGCGCCAGCATGTACCGATGTGGCTCGACGTCGTGCTCGTCTCGTACCGACGGGCGCCGTCTGCGCCGGGCTGAGCCGCGCGTTTGCTCGCCGGCTCATGGGGAGTACAGCGAGATCATGACCGCACACGCCCCTGTGCAGCAGCGGCTCCGCGTCGCTCTCGCGGTGTCGTTCGTGCTGTTAGCAGTGCCGCTGCTCGAGTTGGTGGCGCATCGCAGTGAGTTCCCGGTGGTTCTCGGGCGATACACGAAGGGGTATTTCGTCTTTCTGCTTGCCTACGCCGGTGTGGTCGTTTGTGCGGCGCTCGCGACCTGGCTGGGATTCCGAGCGGGCGCAGCGCAGGCTGCACGGGTCGTCGCGCAGATAGACCGCTTCCGCGCCGTCCGCCCGCTGCGCATTGCGCTCATCCTTGCCCCGTGGCTGGCGCTCGGCGCTGCGATCGACGTGTTGCAGCCCTACGCGCCAGGGCGCTCGGCCGTTGTGCAGCTTCCGCTGACGGCGCTGGCGGCGTGGTCCAACTGCCTACTGCTGGTCGCCGGGCGGAAGCCGGGTGCAGCCCGCGCGGCCATCGCTCGTCTCGTTCTGGTGCTGATCGGCGCCGCCATCGGCCTTGGGACGCTGGAAGCCTTTCTGCGCCGCTTTCCGCAATACATTCCCGACGCGGCGCGTCCCCGCCTCGCCGGCGGCGGAATGTTTCTTCGCACGGACCTGGTCTTCGATCGCCCGATCCAAGTTGGGTTCCACTACCTACCCAATCAGGATCTGACGCACGTCTACCGCCGCTCCGATGGCGACCTCTACCGACGCCAGGCGGGATCCTTGCCCCTGCCGGACCGGAAAGACGAGACGGTTCTCGCCCGGATCCACTTCGTGACCGACGACAACGGCTATCCGAACCCCACACCACTCCGCGAGCGCTACGACATCGTCGCCGCCGGCGATTCGTTCACCACGCCCGCGGTCGTCGCCGCACCGTGGCCGCGTGTCGTCGAGCGACTGACCGGCCGCTCGGTGCTCAACCTCGGCGTCGCCGGATACGGCCCGCAGCAAGAGGTCGCGGCGGTGACCAACTACGGCCTGCCGCGGCATCCCAGCTGGGTGGGGTTGGCCTACTTCGAAGGGAACGACCTGATCGTCGAGGCTCCCGCCTATGAGAGCAAGCGCCGAACGCACCTCAGTTGGATCGAGGAAGATTTGGCGACGGCCGGTCCCTATCAGCGTTCCGCGGCCCTGCAATCGCTGCGTTCTGCCTTCGATGTGCTCTCGCGGCCACCCGCCGGACCACCGCGCTTTCCACTCGAATTGTCGCTCGGCGGCCGTTCGGTGGCGGTCGCCTTCTACGACGTCTACGAGTCCGCTCTGACCGCGGCACGCGCGGATATCGAGGGGTCCATCAACTTCGAATACGTGCGCGGCGCGTTGCTCGCGTTGCAGCGAGCCGCCGCGACGGCCGGCGCCCGGTTCCTGCTTCTCTACGTGCCCTCGAAGGAGCACCTGTACTCATCCTTGATCACCGACCCAGGCGCGTTGCGGCGCGCCCTGGCCGGTGTCCACTCGGTGGTGCTCAAGCCCGACCGGTTCCTTGGGGCCGCGCCGACGGCGGCCACCCCCGAGCAGGTTTGGGCACATCGGGACGACCAACGTGATGCCATCGTTCACCTTGCCCACGAGCACGGCATCGACGTCCTCGACCTCACCCCGGATTTTCTCGCCGCCGCGGCGAGTGGAACGGAGCTGTACTACTTTGCCGACACGCACTGGAACCAAGCCGGACACGACCTGGCCGCACGCCTGTTGGCGGCGCACCTTGCCGCGATCGATGGGGCGAGGGCTGATGCTATCGCGCAACAACCCTGAACCACGCTTGGTTCAACGCTCGGCGCCGGAACGGGTCAGCTCCGCGAACGACACCCCGGCGCATGTAAAAGCGTGGCGCGGTGCGAAGCGATCGAGGTCCTCCGATCGGAGCTGGGTGAGCTCCTGCATCCAGGCGACCCGTTCCGGGAGCGCACGGTCGACCTCCATCACATAGCCCCGCGCACCGTTCTCGCGCACCCGCGCGAGGCGTTCGGTGATGAGCGCGAGTTTCTCTGCGGGCGGCCGTGCATCGACGAGGTACAACACCTGATAGTCTATCTCGTACCAATACCGAGCGTAGTCGAACCATCCCCAATCGGTGACCAGGACGAGATCGTTTCGTTCGACCTGCGCACCGACGCACCGGGCGAGTGCGTCGTGCGGACTCGGCCCGCTGTGCGCTGGCCGGATCGTGGCGGCGAAGTTGGCCACTGCGATGGTACCGATGGCCAACCCCAGGAGGGCACGCAGCGTCGGGCCGGCACCGCTCCAGATGATAGCGGCGGCGGCGACGACGAAGAGATTCACAATCACAAACCACTTCGGCGAGAAGGGATCCCACCAGACGATGAACGGGAGATACGCGCCTACGCCGGCGGCCAGCCATGCCAGCTCCATGCTGGGCAGGATCCCGCGGCGCCGGGCCTCCCGGCCCTGCCGGAATGACGCCGCGATGATCGCCAACGCTGCGACGAGAGCGAGCTGGCCCAGCACTTTGTCGCCCTGGACGTTTCCATGCGTGAGCGCGCGCAGCCCCAAGCCTTCCCACACGGGCAGAAAACTGGACAGCCATGCGTTACCGGCCCCACCCACGTGTTCGAAGGACCATCTGCCCCACATGGGGAGCGCGACTGAGCCGCCACCCCCGTAGTGGGTCGCCCACTCTACGGCGCCGCCCAGCCCCGCACCATGCCCGGACCAGCGTGCGGCCAAGGCGTAGAGGGCTAGGACGAGAGTCCCGCTCGTACTCAGCAGCACGGCAGTCGCTAGCAGCCGCCGTTCTGCTCGCCACAACCACAGTCGTGCGATCAGCACGGGCGCGAGGAAGACGTTGCCCTGCCAGCACAGGACGGCGAGCGCGTAGAGCGCGCCGCCGGTACAGGCGGACCGTACCGAGGTGTCTGCGGACAGGGCCCACGCGAGGGTGGCGGCGGCTGCCGCCGACGCCAGCGTGATGTAACCGGCGTCGGTGCTGAACGTCCACTGTGCCCACGCTGTGGCCAACAGCGCTGCGGCGAGGCACGCTGCCCACCGGTCGCGGCTCAGGCGCCAGCAGACGAGCAGCGCGTAGCCGACGGTGATGGCACCACCCACTGCCGACACCAGTTGCAGGGGACCTATCGAGCGCCCACCGTAGCCGAGGAGGCGGGCGGCCCCTTCCAGCGCCGCGCCGAACGGCCGGTAGAGCAGGTGATTCGGGTTCCACAGCTCGCCGTCTCCTGCATCCACGGCTAGCGCGTCGAGGATGCCGTTGGGATCGAATCGTTGCGAGCGAAAGGGGGCGTAGAGGAGCAGCGCGCAGCCAGCAGCTAGAACGGGTAGCGTGATGCCCCCGGGGCGACCCGGCCCGACCTTGGCGTGGTCGCGCAGCTCGCTGACGCTGTGACCGTCGCACCGCGCGCTGTCGACCACGACTCGGCCGTTACCCGCGCACCCAGCCGAACGTCTGCAAGCCGATGTCGATGCCGCTGCGCAGCCCCTGCCAGGAGTTGAGGCTCTTGAGGAACGTCCACATCGGGCCCGGACGCATCGCCCACTCGCGGAAGGCGCGCTTCTGCCAGTAGAGGAGCTCCTCGGCCTTGAGCTGCGGGTAGTCGAGCACGGTGGTCTGATCCATGTCGACCTCTTCCCAGTTGGTGCCGGGACGAAACCAGCCGTTTTCGACCACTTCGAAGAAGAACGGGGTGCCGGGGTAGGGCGCGGCGACGTGGAAGAGCGCGATGTCGAGCGGCAGCGCCTTCGACACCGCGATGGTCTCCTGGATCGTCTCGACCGTTTCGCCGGGCAGGCCGATGATGAAGTAGCCCCAGTTCTTGATGCCGGACTGGTGCGCCCAGCGCAGCGCCCGGTGCGCCTGCTCCATCTTGTAGCCCTTGTGGGCGCGCTTGAGGATGAGCTCGTTGCCGCTCTCGATGCCCCAGGCGATCAGCATGCAGCCGGCGCGGCCCATGAGGCCCAACATCTCCTCGTCGACGTAGTCGACGCGGCTGTTGGCGGTCCACGTCACCTTGAGCCCCGACTCGATCACCAGACGACACAGCTCGACCACCTGGTCGCGGTTCACCGTGAACAGGTCGGCGTACATGTGAATGTGGTGCACGCCGAGGCCGTGGAGGAGTTGCATCTCCTCGAGCAGCTTCTGCGGCGAGCGCAGGCGCACCGAGTACTGGTAGCTGACGTGCTTGATGCAGTACTTGCAGCCGGCTGGGCACCCGCGGCTGGTGACGATGAACGTGTACGGCCCCTTGATCATCGGCATCCGGTAGCGATCGAGCGGCAGCAGGTGATGGAGCGGCAGCGGCAGATCGTCGAGGCT
>Ga0335082_10008341_pt1 | contig 11252 bp, 9 predicted proteins | sample Lox_Sample_41_FD_206718 | JGI IMG/M metagenome (GOLD analysis project Ga0335082, IMG submission 206718) | Soil microbial communities from Loxahatchee National Wildlife Refuge, Florida, United States - Lox_Sample_4.1 | ecosystem: Environmental > Terrestrial > Soil > Wetlands | place: USA: Florida... | reverse complement strand
CGACGGCACATGTCGATGAGATCGCGCACGCCGATCTCGCGCAGCGCGCGCTGCGCACTCTCCTGGTTGAGCAGGTCGCGCCGGATCAAGCCGACATTGGCCTGGCTGATTTCGACGAACGGCTCGCGCGTCCGGTAATGCACGGCGCGCGCGACGTCCATGCTGCGATAAGGCTGGCCGCGCCGCAGAACAGGAACGTGCAACATTAGTACACGCCCTCCACCACGCTTTTCTCAAGCTTCTGGAACGGTCGCACGTTCTTGACGCCGTCCCACGGGTATTTCTCGTAGGGGGCTTCGCGTTCGGCCTCGTCGCGCTCGAGGAAACGCGGCATGAAGAATTCCTTGGTGAGCGTCGTCAGGCGCACGCGCCCTGTCCCGCCATAATCGACGATCCGCGACGGTTGGTCGGGATCGACGATCTCGATCATCGCGCGCGGCGACGGCGGGTAGTAGACGATCGCATAGCCTTCTTCCTTCCGCACCGGGCGGCTGACCGCAAGGCCCATGAGCGTGTTGCCATAGGTGGGCGTGAAGTAAATACCTTCGAGCAACTCTTCGACGGCAAAGCGGCACCATTGCGGCGTCATTTCGGTGCCGCCGCAGAAAATGCCCGTGATGCCGGCTTTCTTGAGCGAGATCCGCTCGCAGAGAGCTTCGAGCAGCTTCGGGGTGATGAAAAGGCAGCGAATCTCGTGGGCGCGCAGAAGCGTAAGGGCCTGATCGATGACATGCCGCTTGTATAGTTCGACTTCGTCCATGGCGCCGCGCTTCAGCAGCTTGATGACCCAGCGGGGATCGAGATCGACGCTGAGGCAGATGCCGCCGCGGTACTGGCAGAGATGTTCGACGGCAAGCCGAAGGCGCCGCGGGCCGCTGGGTCCGACGTGCAGCCAGTGAGCGCCGCGAGGAAATGCGTCGTCAGGCAGCGTGGCGCTGAAGGCCTCATAGTCGATGCGGAAGTCGTCGATGGAGATGCGGCTTTTGGGCACGCCGGTGGAGCCGCCGGTTTCGAAGACGTAAACCGGGCGTCCGGCGTAGCCGCGCGGCACCCAACGTTGGACGGGTCCGCCGCGCAGCCATTCGTCCTGGAAGTTGCCGAAGCGGTCGAGGTCGTCATAGCCGCGGATCTCGCGGCGCGGGTCCCAGCCGGCCTTCGCGGCCCAGTCAAGCCAGAACGGCGCTCCCGTGGCCGCATCGAAATGCCACTGGACCACCTCGCGGGTCCAAGCGTCCAGGTGCTCGCGCGCGGCGGTCTGCTTCGCCTTCAAATCGTCTGACAAGGAAGTGATCGAGGACAAATTGTTTCCCCTCGGATACACTTAGTGTACTGCGGAGGCCAAGGATGCCTGCTTTCTGGGATGCAACGTGTCTCCTATTGGCTGCAGCGTCGTTTGCCGGCGATTGGCCGGCTATAAATTTGCCCGTGGAGATGGGGCAGGACAAGAACCTGGCCTGGCGCACCGCATTGCCTCCCGGGCACTCGTCGCCGGTCGTTGTCAGTGACGCGATCTATGTGACGGCACTCGACCAGGAAAAGCTCTTCGTGCTGGCCCTCGACGGGAAGAGCGGACGCATCCGTTGGCGCCGCGAAGTGCCGCGCGGGCGCAAGCAGGAACTGCATAAATTCAATCATCCGGCGTCGCCCAGCGTCGCGACGGATGGAAAAAACATTTTCGCCTTCTTCACGGATTTCGGACTCATCTCCTACGGCCCGGACGGGAACGAGCGGTGGCGCCTGCCGCTGGGTCCGTTCAACAATCCGTTCGGGATGGCCGCCTCGCCGCTCGTCATCAAGGACAGGATCATCCAGAACTGCGACTCCGAAACAGCGTCGTTTGTACTGGCTGTCGACAAGGATTCCGGCAAGGTCCTATGGCGAGTGGAGCGCCCCGAGGTGGGTCGAGGGTTTTCGACGCCGATCCTGTACGACCCGCCGGGCGGGCCTGTGCAGGCTCTCGTCGCGGGCTCGTATCGATTGACGTCGTATGATGTCGCGACCGGCAAGGAGGTTTGGTGGACCCGCGGCCTGACATGGCAATTGAAGCCGACGCCGATCATTGATGCAGAGAAAGGCCGCATGTTCATTCTGGGCTGGGCCGGCGGCAGCGACCTTGGCAATCAGGAGGACGTCGGCTCGTTCGAAGAGGCGCTGCGCCGCATGGACAAGAACGGCGACGGCAAGCTGTCGAAAGAAGAGATCGCCGATCCGAAGCTCACCGATGACTGGCGCCAGATGGACCTCGACGATGACGGCGTGGTCGGCGCGCGCGATTGGGCCATGTATCGAGGCCGTCGCCAGGCCGTGAACTCGCTGCTCGCGATCCGGTTGGGCGGCACGGGCGATGTCACCGAGTCGCACTTTCTGTGGCGCTACACGAAATCGCTGCCGAACGTCCCTTCGCCGCTCCTCTATCAGGGCGTTCTCTACATGTTGAAGGAGGGCGGCATCCTGACCGCGCTGGACCCGGCAACGGGTACTGTTCTCAAGCAGGGCAGGCTGCAGGGCGCGCTGGAACCGTACTTCGCGTCGCCCGTGGCGTCGGATGGGAAGCTCTATCTGCTGAGCCACACGGGGCAGCTTGTGGTGGTGAAGTCCGGTGCGGACTGGGAGGTTCTGAAGGTGAACGCCCTGGACGACGAATGCTATGCGACCCCGGCCCTGGTAGATGGCCGTGTGTACGTGCGAACGCGAGGCGCGCTCTACGCCTTCGAGCTTCACTCCTCCGGCGGCTGAGACTGACCGAAAACGTCGATGAGCTGAATCTGCGTGTCGCGCAGCCGCTCTGCAACCACGCCCATCAGGCGTTTGGTGAAAAGGTAGCCGAGCTTACAGTCCTCTTCCCAGAGAGCACGCAGCGCCGGCCCGGGCAAAGCGACGGCCGTTACCGGGCGAAGAGCCCTGGCCTGGAAGTACTTCCGGGCCTTGGGCAGCGCGGCTGACCAGCCGATCTCCTCGCCGTCTTTCAACGTCGCGATGCGGTACGTTCGTCCGGGGGCATGGATCTCGAGGACGATGATGCCCTCTACGATGAGGTAGAAGTTGTCACTCGCATCGCCTTCGCGGAAAATCAGCTTCTCCGCCTCGAAGTGCACGATGGATGCGATGCCGGTCAGCTTCTGGACATGGGCATCTGCGAAGCCTGCCAAAAAAGGATGGGTGCGCAACAATTCTTCGACCGAAGCGGTTTTCAGCATGGCGATGTTCCCTTTCGACTATGAAACCTATATATCCGAAACGCCGAAGTCAAGCCCTCTTTACCAGACGGATGGCGTGCGTGGCGCAGCCAAAACACGGATCGTAGGCGCGGAAGGCCATCTCGGCGTAGTTCAGCATTTCCTCTTTGATCTCGGGTCCGCGGATCAAGGCCTTGGCGGCCTTCTCCACGCTCATCTGGATGCGGGCGGCGTTGTGCTGCGTGGCGACGATGAGATTTGCCCTCGTCACCAGGCCGCGAGCGTCAGTCCAATAGTGATGGATCAAGGTGCCGCGCGGCGCTTCTACGACACCCACACCCTCTCCCGGCGCGGCGCTGGGGATCGTCCGGACATGCGAGTCCGTCAGTTCCGAATCGTCCGCCAGTTCTTTCATTCGCTCCGCGGCCGAGAGCATTTCAATGAGGCGCGCCCAGTGATTGGCCAGAGTGCAGTGGACGGGCTTCGCCCCCAGGGTGTCGTAGAAGCGCACGTAAGCGGCCTGGGCCAGCGGGGTGGGCATGGCCTCGGCGGCATTTAATCGGGCGAGGGGGGCCACCGAGTACACGCCACTTGTCTCACCCTCTTCGTACCCCCGCCAGCCCAGCCGCTTGAGATAGCAGATCTTCATGTAAGTCCACGGTTCCACGCGCTCGGCCAGATGGTCGAGGTATTGGTCTGGCGCGAACCGCGCGAATTCCTTGCCGTCGGGAGCCACCACACGTAGAACTCCGTCATAGAAATTGACGCGGTTGCGCGTATCGACGAGCCCCATCGAGTACGTGCGGTGGGTAAACGCCTCCGACTGGATAAGGGACAGGTACTCGGGCCTCGCCAGCACCTGCTGGTCAAAGAGATCAAGGCTTGCGAGTGCGAAGTCAATAGCGTCGCTCGCGACGGCCTGGATACGGCCGCGCTCTTCTTCCGTGACTCGCTTGGCGACACCGCCCGGAAGGCCGAGTACGGGGTGGATGGCCTTGCCTCCCAACAGGGCCAAAACTTCACGCAACCGCGTCCGCATGGCGATTACTTTCTTCGCCTCTTCGACACCGACGCGCGCGATCAGGCCCAGGATGTTGCGCTGCTCCTTGGGCGCGGTTGGGCCCACGATGAAATCGGGCCCAGCCAGGAAGTAGAAGTGCAGAGCGTGGTCCTCGACAAAAAACGTGTGATAGAAGAGTTCGCGGATTTTCCGGGAGGCCGGCGGCGGCTCTACCTGGTAGACACGATCCAGCGCCTTCGTTGCCGCCATGTGGTGCGCGGACGGGCACACTCCGCAGATTCGCGATGTGATTTGGGGCATGTCCTCCACGGGGCGGCCCTTGAGGAACTCCTCGAATCCCCGCAGTTCCGGAATCTTCAGCCAGGCGTGCTCGACTTCGTTGGCCGAGTTGAGTTCCAGATCGATGCGGCCATGGCCCTCCAGCCGCGTTACCGGATCGATTTGAATCACCGGCATGACCTCTCCTTCGTCAGCCGCGAGGCGGCCAGGCTGTAACGGTAGAAGAGCCCCGCGGCGTCCGGAATGCCGTCGAGGGCTGCGTCAATGGCTTCCGGCTCCGTCGCTTCAATGCTCGCGCCGAGGGCCGACAGCGCTTTGGCGCCATAATCGCGCACACGACTGGTGGGGCCGAAGCAGCCCGTGCACGGCATGTTGCCCGCGATGCAAAGCGCGCCGCATCCGCCCCGTGTCGCGGGCCCGAGGCAAGCGAGTCCTTGAGCGAGAAGGCATTTCGTTTCATCCGCGGCGGCGAGAGATATCCGCTGGAAGGAAGCCAGCAGGAGCTTTTCCGGCTTGCTGTCCTTGCGCGGGCACTCTTCGCAGAGCGCCCGGTCGGGCGCGAGAACGCTGCCGCGCGGCGGAGCCGTCCCCGTCAACAACGCTTCGACGGCGGCGCTAATGATGCCGGGCACCGGGGGGCAGCCGGGCAGATAGTAATCCACATCGATCACGCGATCGAGCGGCCGGACCGTTTCGTCCAGCTCGGCCACCTGCGGAAAGATACGATCCGGATTCACGGTACTGGGCGACTTCAGATATGCCTCATCGAGCAGAGCGCGCCGTGTGGACAGATTCGCCAGGCCCGGTATGCCGCCCAACTGCGCGCAGGCGCCAAAAGCGACGACGAGCTGCGACTTCCTGCGCAGCAGGCGTGCCATCTCTTCCTGTTCGTGGCTGCGGATGGCTCCGTTGATAAAGGACACCAGTAGCGATCGTACCGGCAGGCGTTCAACGTCGGCCCTTTTGAAGTCAAGCGCCACCGGCCAGAAGACGATGTCCACGGCCTCGGCCACGTCTAGGATCTTCGCGCCGAGATCGACGACGGCCTCTTCGCAGCCGCCACAGGAGGCGCACCAGTAGAATGCGACCTTGGGTTTCTGCGTCATCCTACGAGCACCTCCTCGCGCGAGGGCGCCCTTCGCCGCGGGCCGAGCTCTTTGAGCCGGGCAACCATGTCATCGATGACTGCCCGGACACGGTCGCCTTCACTGGCTGAGATCCATTCCAGCCGGAGCCGCTCCTCTTCGATTCCCATCTGCTTCACCATGCGTTTCAGAAGATGGAATCGCCGGAGGGCCTTGTAATTGCCTTCCTGGTAGTGGCAGTCGCCCGGGTGGCACCCTCCGATGAGCACGCCGTCCGCGCCGTCCCCAAAGGCCTCCATCACGAACTGCGGATCGACCCGGCCCGAACACATCACGCGGATGACCCGCGCATTCGGCGCGTATTTCAGCCGCGACGTTCCTGCAAGGTCCGCCGCCAGGTAGGTGCACCAGTTGCAAAAGAAGGCGACGATCTTCGGCTCGTACGCCTCAGGCATAGGTCAATACCCCCTCGATCTCCTCGAAGATCTGTTCGTCTTCAAAAAGGTTCTGGCCGATCGAGCCGGACGGGCACGACGCGACGCACGTGCCGCAGCCCTTGCACAGCACTTCCTGAATGGCCGCCTTCTTTGTCTGCTCGCGGAACGAGATCGCTCCGTAAGGACACAGCGGGATGCAGGTCTTGCACCCGGAGCAATCTTCCTCGCGGACATAGGCGGTGTTGGGTTCCAACTCGATCTCCGCGCGGTCGATGAGCGCCATCGCCTCGGCGGCCGCGGCGCCGGCCTGCGCCACCGTGTCCGGAATGTCCTTGGGGCCCTGGCAGCAGCCGGCGAGGAAGATGCCTTCGGTGAAGGTGTTCACCGGGGCCAGTTTCGGGTGCCGTTCCAGGAACCAGCCCTCGTTCGAGCACGTGATGTTGAAAAGCCGGCGGACGGCGGCGGCGTCCTCCTGCGGTTCCAGGCCCGTAGCGAGCACGACCATATCCACAGGCACCTGACGGACAAAACCGAGCAGAGTGTCTTCGACGCGCATCACCAATCGCCCGTCGCCGTCCCCGGCTGGGGTTACATCGGCCACCTTCCCCCGAATGAATTGGACACCTTCTTCCGAGACGCGGTTGTAGAACTCTTCGAAAGACTTTCCCGGAGCGCGGATGTCGATGTAGCAGCTATAGACTTCGGCGCCCGTCCGCTCGCGGATCAGGTGCGCCAGTTTCAACGAATACATGCAGCAGACGCGCGAACACCAGCGATTCGTGTTTACGTCGCGGCTACCAACGCAGTGAACGATTCCGACGACACGCGGCGCGCGGCCGTCGCGCAGGCGCAACTCTCCGCCCGTCGGCCCGCTGGCGTTCACGAGCCGTTCGATTTCCATTGCGGTATAGACGTTCGGATATTCGCCATAGCCGTAGAAGGGCTGGCGCCGGGCGTCGAACACCTTGTAGCCAGTGGCCAGGATGATGGTGCCGGCGTCGATGGTTTCCGTTCGCTCGGTCATGTCGAACCGGATCGCGTTCCGGTCCGCGCAGGCTTCGACACAGGTCTTCTTGCATTTGCCGGTCTTGAACTCGATGCAGCGCTCGGGATCAATGACCACCACTTGCGGCACTGCCTGCGGAAAGGGAAGGTAGACCGGTTTGCGCCGGCTGAGCCCCAGATTGAAATCGTCCGGCACTTTGCCTTCCTTGAAGACGCAGGCCTCAATGCACTCCAGGCACCCCACGCAGGCATCTTCGATCACATAGCGCGGCTTGTGGCGCACGGTTACGCGGTAATTGCCGACGTAGCCCTCAACCTGCGCGACCTCGGCCATGGTCCAGAGCGTGATGTTGGGATGAGCGCGCACGGCTGTCATCTTCGGCGTGAGGATGCAGGCCGCGCAGTCCAGGGTCGGGAAGGTCTTGTCGAACTGGGCCATGTGGCCGCCGATGGTGGGCTCGCGTTCGACCAGGTAGACGCGTTTGCCCGCGTTCGCGAGAGTCAGCGCGGCGTGAATGCCGCCAATGCCGCCGCCGACCACCAGCGCGTCTGGATGGATTGGTACCGTGCGCGTTTCGAGCGGCCGGTGGAGCGCGACGCGGCGCACCGCGGCGCGAATCTGGTCGCGCGCTCGGGCGGTGGCGCCAGCCCGGTCGGTGTGCACCCAACTGGCGTGCTCGCGAATGTTCACCATCTGGAAGAAGTATGGGTTCAGCCCGGCTTCTTCCAGCGCCCGCCGGAATGTGCGTTCATGCAGGTGCGGAGAACAGGCCGCCACCACAACACGCGTGAGGTCTTGGTCGCGGATGTCGGCCTGGAGCAACTGCTGCCCCGGGTCGGAGCACATGTACTTGTAGTCGCGAGAGACGGTAACGCCGGGGAGGTCGGCGCAGTAACGCACCAGGTCCGGCACGTCGACAACGCCGGCGATGTTCGTGCCGCAATGGCAAATGTAAACGCCGATGCGCTCAGGCATGCGCGTGCTCCTTGGAGGGCGCCACCGCTTGCTCCACCAACTCGGCGATGTCGCGGACCTCCATCCGTCCTTCCAAACCCGCCGTTTTGACGGCGTCGTGGAACATGACAAGGTCCTTCGGGCAGGCCGTCACCAACACCGCGACGCCTTTCAATCCCGCAGCCTCCAGAACGCGGTTTTCCGCGGGACGCTGTTCGATGCCGGGCGCGTCTTCCATCCAGATGCGCCCTCCGCCGGCCCCGCAACAGAAGGCCTCCTGGCGATTGCGGCCCATTTCCACGAGGTCAATGCCGATGGCGTCAAGCACTTTTCGCGGCGCATCGTACAGGCCGTTGTAGCGGCCCAGGTAGCAGGGATCGTGGTAGGTGACCTTCCGGCGCAGCGGATTCCGCACGGGCAGTTTGCCCGCCCGCATCAATTGCTCGAGCAACTCCACCGAGTGCAGCGGCACAAGCCGGCGATCGGTCCAATCGTATTCGTTCTTCAGCGCGTGATAGCTATGCGGATCAGTGGTGAACAGATGCAGGAAATGCGCTTTGGCCAGCGCGGCATGGTTCTTTTCGACCAGCGTTTCGAAAAGTCCTTCTTCGCCGACGCGGCGCACATCGTTACCCGCATTCTGCTCGGCGTCATAGAGAATGCCGAAATCCACGTGAGCCGCATGCAGTAGCCGGGCCAGCGCTCGCGTCGCCGGCTGCACGCGGGGATCAAGTGCCGCGTAGTCGCCGGTAAACCAGAGGTATTCGACCGGTTCCTTCCGCGCGTCCTTGACGGGGAACTCGAGCCCTTGTGTCCACTTCGGCCGGGCGCGCGGCGCTACGCCGAACGAGTTGCCATAGCGGTTCAGCCGCGTTAGCGCTTCCTGCAGCCGCGGCTCGACCTCACCCCGCGCAACCAGTTTCCTGCGCACGTCAATGATGAGAGGCAGATGCTCGTTGAAGCAGAAGCAGCGTTCCATGCAGGCGCCGCAGGTGGTGCAAGCCCAGACGGCCTCCGGCTTGATCGGAAGCGGAGAATCTCCCTTGCCACTGCGGACCAACAGCTTGACCTCATGCATCAGGTCTTTGGGCGATAGCGCAAAGCCGCTCGAGCACGCCGGACAGTTCCGGTCGCACCGGCCGCACTCGGCGCAGGCGAGCCCGTTGAACAATTGGCGCCACGTGAACTCATTTCGCAATTCGGCGCCCTCGCCAGGAGGCGGCAGCTTGCGATTGTCCCGGCTAGTGAAGAACACGCCGAACGGTGCCGCAAGCAGGTGCAAGTGCTTGGAGTACGGCAGATAGGCCAGAAAGCCGAGAACCGTCAGCATGTGGATCCACCACCATAGGCGGTAGCTCGAGGCCGAGCGTGCCGCGGCCATGGCGAGATAGGAAACGAGCACGACACCGATCAGACTGAGGATCAGCGTCGCATCCCAGGTCCGTTCCAGCCGTTCCGGCGGAAAGAAGTAGCGACGCGCGGCAGCCAGGAACAACGCGGAAAGGCCAAGCGCACTGAAAAGCTTCATCAGCGTCGAAACGGCGCGCACGTCGTCGGGATAAGGAATCGGCAGTACAGGCAACAGGCCGCGCAGCAGTGCCCACCAGAACGTCAAAGCGAAGCAGACGAAGCTCCAGAAGATGATGAGGTGGACGACACCGATGAACGGCTCGTTCAGGAACCTCCGTTGCAAGAAGACCTGGTTAATAACTCCGAGCAATCGTTGCCAGGGCCTGTCCCACCGGACTTCCGCCCGAGCCTGCCCCAGGACCATCAGGTAGCGCGAAACACGGTGTAGGAACAGTCCTCCAGCCAGCGCCGTTGCCAGCCAGAGCCAGATCGGCGAGGCTACGGGGTCCGGCATAGATGCTCCCGTTTGGCTTTTGCCGCGATGGTCAGCGCGGGCAACAAGTCAAGACAATCGGCAACCACGCCGTAGTGCGCCACCTGAAAGATGGGAGCCCGCGGGTCGGTATTCACCGCCACGATCAACTGGCATCGGCGCATTCCTTCCAAGTGCTCCGGTGCCCCGCTGATGCCCGCAGCCAGATACAGCTTCGACTTCACGGTTGCGCCCGATTTGCCGACCTGGCGGGAAAGTTGCAGCCACCCCTGGTCGATCACCGGGCGGGAACCGCACACCGCCCCGCCAAGAACCTGGGCCAGTTCCTCGGCGAGCGCGACGTTTTCCTGATTCTGAATTCCCCGTCCGACTGCAACGAGCACGTCCTGTTCCGTCAGGTTGACACCACCGGGCACAGGTTCAATGATTCGCAGCAGCCGGACGGGGCTGGGGGCGGGCGCCGCCGGCAGGAGGTCCTCGACTTCAGCCGGCGGCTTCGCCATGTGCCCGCCCTCCGCAGACCGGGAGCCAGGCCACAGACCCACAACGGCGGTTGCGCTTTCTGGCGAGACCACAGCCTGGATCTTTCCCCCGTACAGGAGGCAATCAACCTCAATGCGGCCGTCTCTCACCCGTGCGCCGGTCGCGAAATTCACAGCGGTCAGATCGAGCCGTGCCGCCAGAAGCGTCGCCACGCCCATGGTCATGTTGCTTAACGGGAACAGGAAGGCGCAGGGCGCTCTTTCCTTCACGGCGGGGGCAAGGAATCCAGCCATGATTTCGATGCCGGGCAGGTCGGTGTCTGGCCCTGCGGTCACCAAAGCCCGGTCCGCCGCGCCCAGGTTCTGCACCATGGCCTGGTTTTGCGGGCCGGCGACGAACGCCTCGAGTTTCACGTCCAACGAGGTTGCCAGTTCGCGTCCCAACGCCAAGGCTTCGTATGTTGCTTCGGTTATCTGGCCTTTCAGGTGGTCCACAAAAACCCAAACGTTCCCGGCCATGGCGCCCTCCTTCACAAGACTCCGTGCTGTGCGAAGATTTCGCACAACTGTTCGGCAACCTTTTCCGGCGTCCCTTCGAGCATCTCGGCATGGCCGGCCTCTTCGGGCTTGCGCATCGATAGCACTTCCAGCTTCCACGGCGGGAGTTTGACGATGTCGCGCGGCTCGAGCACTTCGATCCGCTGCGTCTTCATCGCCGCCCGCACCTTCGCCACTGGGACGTAGCGCGGGGGCTTTTCCGCGGCCTGTATGCCCAGCACCGCGGGCATCGGCATCTCGTATTCCGCGCGCAGGCCACCGGGCAGTTCCTTGATGACAAGCACTTTTCGGTCCGCCACGATGGGCTTCACCGCGGTCAGGATGCTGAGGCAGGGTAAGCCCAGCTCATGTCCTAGCAGAGGGGCCATCAACCCGTCGAGATCGTCAATCGCCTGCGTGCCCGTCAGGATG
>Ga0335082_10008340_pt1 | contig 11254 bp, 11 predicted proteins | sample Lox_Sample_41_FD_206718 | JGI IMG/M metagenome (GOLD analysis project Ga0335082, IMG submission 206718) | Soil microbial communities from Loxahatchee National Wildlife Refuge, Florida, United States - Lox_Sample_4.1 | ecosystem: Environmental > Terrestrial > Soil > Wetlands | place: USA... | reverse complement strand
CGATTCCTACGTCGAGGCCGCGGTACGCCGCTTCCAGGCTCGCCACGGCATCACCGTCGACGGCATCGTGCGCGCCGAAAGCTTCGCGCGGCTCAACATCCCCTGCGAAGTGAGGCTGTCGCAGCTCAAGACCAACCTCGGCCGCCTGCGCGGACTGACCGCCCACCTGCCTAACCGCTACGTGGTCTGCAATATTCCGGCGGCGCAGATCGAGGCGGTCGAGGACGGCGTCGCAGTCAGCCGCCACACCGCCGTTGTGGGCAAGCCGGATCGGCCGTCGCCGGAGATCAACAGCAAGATCTTCGAGATCAATTTCAATCCATTCTGGACCGTGCCGGTGTCGATCGTGCGGCGCGACCTCATTCCGCTGATGCAAAAGGATCCGGATTATCTCACCAACGAGCACATCCGCATCTTCGACCTGCACCATAACGAACTGACCCCGTCGCAGATCAACTGGTACTCGAACGAGGCGGTGAATTACCTGTTCAAACAGGATCCGGGCAATTTCAATTCGCTCGGCTCGATCCGCATCGACTTCCCGAGCAAGGACGGCGTCTACATGCATGACACGCCGCTCAAGAACCTGTTCGGCGAGGACATGCGCTTCCATTCCTCGGGTTGCGTGCGGGTGCAGAACGTGCGCGAATTGGTCGATTGGCTGTTGAGCGATACCGCGGGCTGGTCGCGGTCCGAGATCGACGCGGTGATCAAATCCGGCGAACGCAAGGACGCCAGGCTGAAGAAGCCGGTGCCGGTGTTCTGGGTCTATATCACCGCCTGGGCGACGCCCGACAATGTCGTGCAATTCCGCGACGACATCTACAACCGCGACAATCTCGGCCCCTACGCCACCACGTTCAAGGGCTAAGCCGAGCGCCGGCCGAACCCTAGATATTGCGCTTCAGAAGCGTTCCACACCTAATGCTTGGCGCGTTCCGGCCGATATGCTATTGGCCAGCTTATCCCGGATTTTGCCCCTTATTCGGCGCCGACGAACCCCGGCGCCAGGAGATCGTGATGTCGGCAATGTCGAATTCCAAGCCTTCGAGCGACGTGGAAACCTTGTTCTCGGCGCCGTTGCGCGAGGTCGATCCGCAGATTGCCGAAGCGATCACGCTGGAACTCGGCCGCCAGCGCGACGAGATCGAACTGATCGCGTCCGAAAACATCGTCTCGCGCGCCGTCCTGGAAGCGCAAGGCTCGGTGCTCACCAACAAGTACGCGGAAGGGCTGCCGGGCAAGCGCTATTACGGCGGCTGCCAGTTCGTCGACATCGCCGAGCGGCTGGCGATCGAGCGGGTGACCAAATTGTTCGGCTGCAAGTTCGCCAATGTGCAGCCGCATTCGGGCGCCTCGGCCAACGCCGAAGTGTTCTTCGCGCTGATGCAGCCCGGCGACACCTTCATGGGGTTGAACCTCGCCGCCGGCGGACATCTGACGCACGGCTCGCCGGTCAACATGTCGGGCAAATGGTTCAAGCCGGTGCCGTACGGCGTGCGGCGCGAGGACCAACGCATCGATATGGATGAAGTTGCCCGTCTCGCCAAGGAACACAAGCCCAAGATCATCATCGCCGGCGGTTCGGCCTATCCACGCATCATCGACTTCCGCGCTTTCCGCGCGGTCTGTGACGAGGTCGGCGCGCTGCTGATGGTGGACATGGCGCACTTCGCCGGGCTGGTGGCGGGCGGCGCGCATCCGTCGCCGTTTCCGCACGCCCATGTCGTCACCACGACGACGCACAAGACGCTGCGCGGTCCGCGCGGCGGCGTCATCCTGTCGGACGACGAGGAGATTGCGAAGAAGCTCAACTCGGCGGTGTTCCCCGGCATGCAGGGCGGCCCGCTGATGCACGTGATCGCCGCCAAGGCGGTTGCCTTCGGCGAGGCGCTGCGGCCGAGCTTCCGCACCTACGCCCGCAACGTCGTCGAGAATGCCAAGGCGCTGGCCGAGACGCTGAAATCGCGCGGGCTCGACATCGTCTCCGGCGGTACCGACACGCATTTGATGCTGGTCGACCTGCGGCCCAAGGCGCTCACCGGCAAGGTCGCCGAACTCGCGCTCGGCCGTGCCCACATCACCTGCAACAAGAACGGCATCCCGTTCGATCCGCAGAAGCCGACGGTGACGTCGGGCATCAGGCTCGGTACGCCGGCCGGCACCACCCGCGGCTTCGGCATCGCCGAGTTCCGCCAGGTCGGCGACATGATCGCGGACGTGCTCGACGTGCTGTCGCAGAAGCAGGCCGAAGAGGATTCGCTGATCGAAAGTGCCATCCGCGACAAGGTGAAGACGCTGATTTCGCGGTTTCCGATCTATCAGTAACGGGCGAGGGGGACGTCATGCGTTGCCCGAGTTGCGGCAGTCTCGATACGCAGGTCAAGGATTCGCGGCCGACCGAGGATTCGGCGGTGATCCGCCGCCGCCGCGTGTGTCTCACCTGCAATTTCCGCTTCACCACCTTCGAGCGCGTGCAGTTGCGCGAGCTCACCGTGATCAAACGCAACGGTCGCCGTGTGCCGTTCGACCGCGACAAGCTGATGCGTTCGGTGCAGGTGGCGCTGCGCAAGCGTTCGGTCGATCCGGAACGCATCGAGCAGGAAGTCTCCAAGATCGTGCGCGAGCTTGAGAGCATGGGTGAGAACGAGGTCACCTCGGAGACCATCGGCGAACTGGTGATGGAACACCTGCGCGAGCTCGACGACGTCGCCTATGTGCGCTTCGCCTCTGTTTACCGCAATTTCCGCGAGGCCAAGGACTTCCGCGCCGCGCTCGACGAATTGTCGGGCGAGGACGAAGCCAAGCCCGCGACCGCGCGCAAATGAGCGATCAAGCAGCGCCGATCATTGCCACGCCGGACAGCGGGGCGAACGCTGTGGACGACGCCCGCTTTATGGCACTCGCCTTCACGCTCGGGCGGCGCGGGCTCGGCAACACCTGGCCCAATCCGGCGGTCGGCAGCGTGATCGTCAAGGACGGCGTCATCGTCGGCCGCGGCTGGACGCAACCCGGCGGCCGGCCGCATGCCGAAGTCGAGGCGCTGCGTCATGCCAAGAAAGCCGCAAACGGCGCGACCATGTATGTGACGCTCGAGCCATGCGCGCACCAGGGCAAGACGCCGCCTTGCGCCGACGCCATCGTGCGCGCAGGCATCGCCCGCGTAGTGTCGGCGCTGGAAGACCCCAATCCGGAGGTCGCCGGTAAGGGCCACGCGCGGCTGCGCGAGAAAGGCATTGCGGTCGAGGTCGGGCTCGGCGCCGACGAGGCGCGCCGCGCGCACGCCGGTCACATCATGCGCGTTACCAAGGGGCGGCCTTACGTAACCCTCAAGCTCGCGGTGTCGGCCGACGGCAAGGCCGGTTTGGCCGCCCGTCAGCCGGTCGCGATCACCGGCAACGCGGCGTGGACGCGTGTCCACCAGATGCGCGCTGCGAGCGACGCCATCATGGTCGGCATCGGCACCGTGCTGTCTGACAATCCGCAGCTCACCTGCCGCTTGCCGGGGATGTTCGGGCGTTCGCCGGTGCGGGTCATACTCGATGCCGGTTTGAAACTGCCGTTGATGACGTCGGTGGTGGCGACTGTACGCGAAACGCCGACCTGGGTGTTCACCTCCGTCAGGCCGTCGGCCATCGCCGAAGAGATTTTGCAGCAGAAGGGCTGCAAGGTGTTCCGCGTCGGCGACGCCGACGGCGAGCTCGATCTCGCCGAGGTGCTCAAGGTTCTGGCCGAGCAGGGCGTCACAAGACTGATGGTGGAGGGCGGCCCGACGCTGGCTGGGAATCTCGCCGGCGCCGACCTGATCGACGAGCTGGCGCTGCTGCGCGGGGAAAAGATCATCGGCGCGGACGGCATTGCCCCGCTCGAAGGCATGCCGCTCGACGGCTTCACCGGGCAATTGCACGCCCGCGGCAGCGAAAAGCTCGGGGCCGATACGCTCGAACTTTACGAGCGCAGCGCATGATCCCGAAAAGTGGGAACCGGTTTTCGGACAAGATCATGCGCAAGGCAAATGTTAGGTGAGCGTAATGCTGCAATTGCGATGGGCCCAACAGTAATGTTCACCGGTATCGTCACCGACATGGGCGAGGTGCGGTCGGTCAAGCCGCGCGCCGACAATCTGCACCGCATCACCATCTCCTGCCGCTATCCGCGCCCTGAACTCATCGAAGGCGCCTCGATTGCCTGCTCCGGCGTCTGCATGACGGTGGTCGAGACCGGTGAAGAAGACGGCCGCAGCTGGTTCGGGGTCGACGCCGCCGATGAAACGCTGCGCGTCACCACCGTCGGCCGCTGGCGGCACGGCGACCGCGTCAATCTCGAGCGCTCGCTCAAACTCGGCGACGAATTGGGCGGTCATCTGGTCGCCGGCCATGTCGACGGTCTTGCCCGCGTCGTCGCGCGCGAGGACATGACCGACATGGCGCGTTTCGTGTTGCGCGCGCCGGCGGAGCTTGCGCGTTTCATCGCGCCCAAGGGCTCGGTCGCGCTCGACGGCGTCTCGCTCACGGTCAACGACGTGGACGGCGATGCTTTCGCCGTCTTGATCATCCCGCACACATTGCAGGTCACGACCTTCGGGAGCTTGCGCGCGGGCGGCGACGTTAACCTCGAAATCGACACCATGGCCCGCTACGCAGCGCGGCTGGTGGACACCAAATAGAACCCTTGTTCGCCGCGCGCGCGCTTGCTACCACGCGGCTCCAACAAGGAACCTGAAGACATGGCCAAGAAGACGGGCGCTGCGAAAAAGCGCGACGGTTTGCGCGTGCTGATCGTGGAAGCGCGCTTTTACGAACACATCTCCGACGCGCTGATGGCGGGCGCGCAGCGCGTGCTCGACGAGGCCGGCGCACAATACGAGACGATCGCGGTGCCCGGCGCGCTGGAAGTGCCGGCGGCGATCGCCTTTGCCGTCGACGCCGCGCAGAAAAAGCGCGCGGCCTATGACGGCGTGGTGGCGCTCGGCTGCGTCATCCAGGGCGAGACCTATCATTTCGAGCTGGTGTCGAACGAATCGGCGCGCGGTCTTATGGATCTAAGCATTCAGCGCGGGCTCGCCATCGGCAACGGCATCCTCACCGTCGATACCGAGGCGCAGGCGCTCGCCCGTTCCTCGACCGACGGCCGCAACAAAGGCGCCAGCGCCGCCAAAGCGGCGCTTGCGATGATCGCGCTCAAACGCAAGCTCGCGGGCAAATAATGGCCAAAAGCGCGCCCGACGATAAGGACGCGCGCAAGGCGAATAAGCGCGGCGCCGCGCGCCTTGCCGCCGTGCAGGCGCTCTACCAGATGGATCTCGCCGGCACGGGCCTCAATGAAATCCTCGCCGAATTCGAGAGCCACTGGCTCGGCCGCGAGGTCGAAGGCGCGCAATATCTGCCGGCCGAGGCCGCGTTCTTCCGCGACATCGTCGCCGGCGTGGTGCGCGAGCAGCGCAAGCTCGATCCGGTGATCGACGAGGCGCTGGCGAAAAGCTGGCCGCTCAAGCGCATCGAGGCGGTGCTGCGCGCGGCCTTGCGGGCGGGGGCCTACGAACTCGACCACCGCCGCGACGTGCCGGCGCGCGTGGTCGTGTCGGAATATGCCGACGTCGCCGCCGCCTTTGTCGAGAAGCAGGAGACCGGCATGGTCAACGCCGTGCTCGACCAATTGGCGCGCAAGCTGCGCGGCGACGAGTTCGGGACTTAGAGGCCCTTTCGGCGGAGGGCGTAAGAAGGCAAAGTCGGGCCATGGGCTCCGGTAACGACAAGCTCTCGGCCGAAGACCGCCTGATCGCGCATTACTTCGCGCCGCTGGCGACGCATCCCGGCGCGCTCGGCCTGAGCGACGATGCCGCCTTCGTCAAGCCGCCGCCGGGCTGCGAGATCGTGCTCAAGACCGACGCCATCATCGGCGGCGTGCATTTCTTCGCCGATGATGACGCGCGCGACGTGGCCAAGAAGGCGCTGCGCGTCAATCTGTCCGATCTCGCCGCCAAAGGCGCCAAGCCGCTCGGGTTTCTGGTGTCGCTGGCGCTGCCGAAGGAGACCGGCGGCGACTGGCTCGCCGGCTTCGCGCAAGGCCTGCGCGAGGATGCCGAGGCCTACGGCTGTCCGCTGTTCGGCGGCGACACCGATCGCACGCCGGGACCGATCACGATTTCGATTGCCATGCTCGGCAGCGTGCCGGAAGGCGCCATGGTGCGGCGTGCCGGCGCCAAGCCCGGCGACCGCGTCTTTGTCAGCGGCACGATCGGCGATGCCGCGCTCGGGCTGGTTTTGCGCAAAGACACGAGGTTGGGCGCGAAATGGAAATTGAGCGACACGCAGCGCAATCATCTCATGTCGCGTTATCTGTTGCCGCAGCCGCGCAACGCGCTGGCCGAAGCCGTGCGCATGCACGCTACCGCGGCGATGGACGTGTCCGACGGCCTCGCCGGCGACTTCGCCAAGCTGTGCCGGGTCTCGAAAGTGACGGCCGAGATCGCGGCCGCGCGTGTGCCGCTGTCCGATGCCGCGCAAGCGGCGGTCGCCGCCGATCCGGCGATGCTGGAGACCGCGCTCACCGGCGGCGACGATTTCGAGATCGTCTGCGCCGTGCCGGCAGCCAAGGCCGCCGGCTTCCGTGCCGCGGCGCAAGCCGCCAAGGTCGCGGTGACCGAGATCGGCGTCATCGAAGCGGGCGAGGGCGTCCGCTTTGTGGACAGCGCCGGGCACGCGCTTGCGTTCAAGCGGGCCTCCTTCAGTCATTTCTGACGTTGCGATGCCCCGGTGGTTGCAGCCGGGTCCGGCGCGCTATAGTCAAACAAAACAAACTTAGGGAAACGCCATGGACGACGTGCCGGCAAAGAAGCCGCTCGAACAGATGCCCTCGGGGATCAGCCCGAATTTCGAGGCGCTGCACAGGCGCTACCCGAGTTCGGCTTACTTGCGTGCGCGGGCGCCGAAGAACGTGCCGCGCTTCTCGTTCGAATACGGCGACACCGGCGCCGGCGCCGACGTCGGCATCCGTGACAACTGGGCGGCGTTCGACGCCATCAAAGTTGTGCCGCGCTACGGCGCCATCACCACCGTGCCGCCGACCGACGTCGATTTGTTCGGCACGCGCTATTCCGCGCCGATCGGCATCGCGCCGATGGGCGGGCCGTCGCTGGTGTGGCCCGGCGCCGACCTGATCATGGCCAAGGCGGCGCAGCGCGCGCGTGTGCCCTACACGCTCGGCGTTGCCGGCGGCGCCACCATCGAGGATGTCGCGAAAGTGGCGCCCGACGTGTTCTGGCTGCAGCTTTATCGTTTCTACCAGAACGACCACGCCATCGGCTTCGACCTGATCAAGCGCGCGACCGCCGCCGGCGTCAAAGCGTTGGCGCTGACCATCGACGTGCCGGTGCGCACGACGCGCACGCGCGAATCTTACGCTGGCCTCGGCCGCGAATTCCGGCCGACCCCGCGCATGATCTATGAAATGATGGTGCGGCCGAAATGGCTGATGGCGCTTTTGCGCAACGGCTATCCACGCTTCGCCACCATCCGCCAATATTGCAAGCCGGGCGCCAGCACCAACGAAGTGATCGGCTTTTCGCGCAAGAACATGGGCGGCGTGTTCTCGTGGGAAGAAGTCGCGCGTTATCGCGACCGCTGGAAAGGCCCGATGCTGGTCAAGGGCATCCTGCATCCGGCCGACGCCGAGAAGGCAGTGTCGCTCGGCATCGAGGGCATCTGGGTGTCGAACCACGGCGGCCGCCAGATCGAGGCGCTGACGCCGTCGATCGACGTGCTGCCGGGGATCGTCGCGGCGGTCGGGCAGAAGGCGACCGTGGTGCTCGACAGCGGCATCCGCTCGGGGCAGGACGTCATGCGGGCGCTGGCGCTCGGCGCCAAAGCGGCCTTTGCGGGAAAAAGCTTCCTGTGGGCGGTCGGCGCGCTCGGCGAGGCGGGGCCGGCGCATCTGATCGATCTCTACATCGACGAATTGCGCTCCTCGCTCGGCCAGATCGGCGCCCGTTCGCTCGACGAAGCGCGTAACGCCGTGATCCGCCATCCCGGCGTCTGGCGCTTCGACCGCAACGACTAGGCCCGGTAGGCGGGGGCAACCCAGCCCTGCAGCGGCGGCAGTGGTGATATTCTCCGGCTCCCGATAAAAGGAGAATCCTTTTTCCGGGAATCCTGCAATGTCGGCGGTCGCCGAACCCATCGTGTCCGCGAGCGTCGACGACCGGCTGGCCCGCCGCAACGCCATCGTGCTCGCGGTGGCGCAGGCGCTCGCCGGCGGCAACAACACCGTCATCGTCTCGACCGCCTCGATCGTCGGCGCGGTGCTCGCGCCCGACAAGGGACTGGCGACGCTGCCGATCACCTGCATGGTGATCGGCATGTGGCTCGGCTCGCTGCCGGTCGGCGCGCTCGCCCGCCGCTTCGGCCGGCGCTTCGCGCTGCAGACCGGCTCGGTGTTCGGCATGGCGTCCGGGTTGATTTCCTATTCGGCGGTGATGAACGGGCAGTTCTGGCTGCTGCTGCTCGGCACCTTCTGCGGCGGGCTCTACGCCGCCGCGCACAACTCCTACCGCTTCGCCGCCGCCGATACCGCGAGCGAGGCGTTCCGCCCGAAAGTCGTGTCCTGGGTTCTCGCCGGCGGCGTGTTCGCCGCGGTGATCGGGCCGCAGCTCGTCATCTTCACCAAGGATGTTTTGTCGCCCTATACTTTTGCCGCGAGCTACCTCGGCCAATCGGCCTGCGCGGCGGTCGCGGCGCTGGTGTTGATGTTCGTCAAGATCCCGCCGTTGCCGGCGGCACATGCCGTGCACGCGCGGCCGCTGCTCGAGATCGTGCGCGTGCCGCGCTTCATCGTCGCCGTCGCCTGCGGCATGGCGAGCTACACCATGATGAACATGGTGATGACCTCGGCGCCGCTCGCCATGGTCGGCTGCGGACACTCGGTGACCGACGCCACGCTCGGCATCCAGTGGCACGTGCTGGCGATGTACGGGCCAAGCTTCGTCACCGGCTCACTGATCGCGCGCTTCGGCGTCGAGCGCATCGCCGGAATCGGGCTCGCGCTGATCGCGCTGTCTGCGGGCGTCGCCATCGCCGGCATTTCGGTGGCGCATTTCTGGACCGCGCTGGTGCTGCTCGGGCTCGGCTGGAACTTCGCCTTCATCGGCGCCACCACCATGGTGACGCAGTGTCACCGGCCCGAAGAGCGCAACAAGGTGCAGGCGTTCAACGACTTCCTGATCTTCGGCGGCATGGCGATTTCGTCGTTCTCGTCCGGCCAGCTGCTCGAATATTTCGGCTGGCAAACGATCAACGAAGTGGTGTTCCCGGCGATCTTCCTGGCCGGCGCCATGCTGGCCTGGCTCGCCGTGCGCAAGCGCGAGCGCGCGGCGGCGATCTAGGACGTATGCTCGCAAAAAGACCGTGCGCCCGTTTTCCCCGACATCCGTCGGCGCTGGCGCGTTTCGCAGCGGCCACAACGCGCCATCGCCGATTTTTATCGCAAGCGTCGACGCGGCAATTGCCAGACGTTCGGACTTGCAGTCGCATGCGGCTCCGGACCGTCAGCAACAATGGCTAGTACGCGCCTAGCAGCGCTATTGCTTCGGCAAATTCGTTGGAAACACCGAGCAGCATAACGACGAGGAGGGTGGTGATGAAGCAAAGCAAAAGGACAGATACGTCGTTCTGCATCTCGGATCGTGCCTGGCGTTTGCGCGCCAGAATCGTGGCTTCCTTGGCTGGCATAGTTCCCTCCTGAAAGATGTCCGGTATGTGCCGTTCGCGGAGTTTCGAGCGAGCGTGCCGTCGCTTGTTCACTTCACGCTGATGCCTGCGAACCGGATGACCTTCGCCCACTTATCGGTCTCCGATGCGATCAACTCGCCAAATTGGTGCGGCGACATCGGCATCGGCGTGCCGCCCAGGCCAACGAGCTTGTCTTTGAATTTTGCATCGGCGAGACCGGCATTAATTTCGTGATTGAGTTCGTCGACGATCTCGCCCGGTACATTCTTGGGCGCACCGATTCCAAACCACGCCGTCGCCTCATAACCCGGCACGAACTCATTGAGGGCGGGGACATCGGGAAGTGCCGCCGAGCGCGTGGCCGAGGTGACCGCGAGAGCACGCAATTTGCCCGCTTTGATGTGAGGAAGCGTCGACAGCGTAGGCTCGAACATCACTTGGACCTGTCCGGCAAGCAAATCGACGAGCGCTGGTCCGCCGCCGCGGTAACCCACCGTCACGAGATTGACGCCGGTCATGTACTTGAACAGCTCGCCGGCAACATGCGGCACGGTTCCGTTGCCCGCGGTGGCCATGTTGATCTTGCCGGGGTTGGCTTTCGCATAGGCGATGAACTCGGCAACGGTTTTGGCCGGCACCGACGGATGGACCACCATGACTTCGGGGACGCGGACGATTCCGGCGACCGGCGCAATGTCGTGGATGAAATTGAAAGGAAGATTATGGTAGAGCGTCGCATTGATCGCAGCAGGCGCCGGAACAAGGAGCAGCGTGTAGCCGTCCGCTGCTGCGTTAACGACCGATTCAGTTGCGATATTGCTGCCTGCGCCCGGCCGATTTTCGACGACAAATTGCTGCCCGAGGCGTTGCGATAACCATTGTGCGATGAGACGAGCCGTGATGTCGTTCGGGCCGCCGGCTGCAAATCCGACGATGATGTGAACGGGGCGCGACGGAAACGGTTGCGGTGCCGCCAAAGCCGAGCCGAGCGGCGACAACAGCGCTGCCGCGCCGAGTTGCAGAACTTTGCGGCGCGAGGGCTCCGTCGGGTGCCTGTGGCTCGCGCCGACTGCAATGATATTCCTGAAAGATGGTGACATGGCTAGGTCCTCATTCAATCAAGAGAAGGGACTGGCTTACGGGCTGTCGCGAACGTGAGATAGCGCTCGAGGCGAATACCGTCCGGGCCGCGCTTGACCTCGAGCAACCGCGCGAGCATCTCAACGATGCGGTCACGGTCGGCATTCGAGACACCGTTCAGGAAATTGCCGAACGTGCTGCTGCTCGCCCACCGGACCACGGCGTTGGCGTCCTGGAAAGTATCGACGAAGGTCCGCTGTTCGCCGAGCGCCCCGACGAATCCCGCCGCGCTTAATTGCTCCATCAGTTCGGATTCCGAGATGCCAAGCGATGGATAACCGCGCTCCGGCGACATTTCGGTTTGCGCCGCGGCCATTGCATAGCTGACCAGAAGCCGCACCTCGTGCGGATGACCGGGATCGTGACAGTTCACGCCGAGCCGACCGCCG
>Ga0335082_10008338_pt1 | contig 11255 bp, 6 predicted proteins | sample Lox_Sample_41_FD_206718 | JGI IMG/M metagenome (GOLD analysis project Ga0335082, IMG submission 206718) | Soil microbial communities from Loxahatchee National Wildlife Refuge, Florida, United States - Lox_Sample_4.1 | ecosystem: Environmental > Terrestrial > Soil > Wetlands | place: USA: Florida... | reverse complement strand
CCGACCACGGTTGACAGGCGCACCCCGTTGCCCTACCGTCCACTCGGTCTGCGGGCGTAATTCAGCGGTAGAATGCCAGCTTCCCAAGCTGGACGTCGCCGGTTCGACCCCGGTCGCCCGCTCTCGACACCGCAGGCTGCGGCGGCGAGGATTGCTCCTTCGCTGCCGCACTCGCTTCTGCAGCAGAACGCGGTAGTCGGTACGCTGGCCAGATCTCGAGCGTCCGCATCGGGGAACCTTGACTGCCCCTCGTTCGGGTGCGAATCGACCGGCTCGTTCCTGCGTTGCGATCGGGGGGTAGTCGATGAAGGAGACGGACGTGCTTCTGGTTGGATTTGGCTTTTCCGCCATCCCGCTCCTGCGCGAGCTCGACCTGTCCGGCGTGAGCTACGCAATCATCTCGGAGAAGGACGGTTCGGTTTGGGCGTCGCTCACTCGTTCGGGCGGGCTCGATTTCGATCTCGTGAGCTCGTACTACACCAGCTTCTACACCTTCGACCTGGTCGACGACTTCAGCGAAGACCGCTACCCGACCGCGCAGGAGTTCTACGACATGCACCTCCGGTACTACCGCAAGTACCAGGATCGCATCATCGTCGACTGGGTCACGCTGATCGAGAACACGAGCGACCACAGCATCGTTCACACGAAGAGCGGCGAGCGCCTCAAGGCGAAGCATGTCGTGGTGTCCACCGCTTTTCGTCGCAGGGTCGTCGATTCGCTCACCACGTTCGACTGCAGCATCCGCAACAAGACCGTCGTCTTCGATACGATCGGAGACTCCGCCAACCTCCTGATCTCGAAATTGGTGACGGGAGACAACCGGATCGTCTGTCTGCAGAACGGCTTCTTGGCCTTGGACAAGCTGTTCTACATAGGAGACACGAGCTACAGCCTCGATCAATTGGAGGCGCACCAAACGGCACGGAGCTTTCCTCGCCTCTACGGCGCGGTGATCAATTTCAACTTCGTCCCGATGTACAAGGTCCTTCCGAATTTCAAGCCGATCGCCGCATACATGACCCTGGTGCGCGGGATCCAGCACGTTCTGGGGCGCCTCTTCACCCCGGAGAACTTTCACGTTCCCTTCGCGGATACGCGGCGCGTGATCGAGGCCGATCGGCCTCCCAAGGCTCACGTCCCCAACGGGATCATTGCGATAAAGTACTGGCCGATCGACGCGTATGCGCGGCAGTTCTCGAACGATCTGCCCGAACGGATCAAGCAGGGTTTCCTGCTCAACGATCTTCCCTACTTCGTGTCCGAGGGCCTGGTGACGCTCTGGAGAAAGGACGAGACCACGGTCGACGAGGTGGGCAAGACCATCGAACGCAACGGGGAGCGCATCGCCTACGACTACCTGATCCAGGGAGATGCCGAGGTTCCCAGACTGCCCCGGATCACCCATGAGAGGGACGGACAGGTCGTCGACTACCAGTACGTGTATCGCGAGAGCTACCTGGGCGTGATTCCGAGCGCCCTCGCCAACCTCTACTTGCTCGGCTACACGCGCCCGCTCACGGGTGGCCTGTCGAACATCACCGAAATGCAGTCACTGCTCATTCACAGGATGATCACCGACGAGCCATTCCGTTCGAACATGGCGGATCGCCTCGATGAGAAGATCGACCGCTACAATCGAAAGTACTACGTCACCGTCGCGCCGGGTCCGCGGGACCACCTGACCTTCTACGGCTTCTACACCGACGAGGTCGCCAGGGAGCTCGGTATCGAGCTCAGCTTGAAGTCGTGCCGCAGCTTCAGGGACGTGGCCAAGTATCTGAGCTACCCGAACAACGCCCACAAGTTTCGCCAGGCGGGCCGCTACAAGATCGACAAGTGCGCCGAGTTCGTCGACCATGTCTTCGCCCAGCACAACGGATTCAAGCTGGTGTGGCAGCTCGCCCTGGCCTACCTGGGATATCAGCTCCTGACCATCGCCGTCGCCGCATCCCTGTTCCTGCACGGGTGGATCAGTGGCTACACGCTGGCGGCCGCCGTGGTGTGTCAGCTTCTCTTCGGATACTGGGCCATGATTCCCGTCACCAACAGCTGTCCCTTCTTCGGCGTCAAGCTCGCATCGTTCGTGTTGTACATACCGATGCTCTTTCACCCGGTATCCGCGCTGCTGATCTTCCCGATCGATTTCCTGGCGACGTACGTCCTGCGACAACTTCCGGGAGCGCGCTACCCATTCAACGACCTCAAGAACAAGAGAAAGTACCGAGGATTCTACGAGCGGTACAAAGACGTCTACAATCGCGTGCGACGCCCGGCAGCTCTTCAGTCGGCCGTGGGCAGCTAGCCATGCCTTCTCTTCCGCGATCGGCGGATGCGGGATCAGGCGTTTGCCGGTGGGCGGCGGAGCCATTCGTCGAGACCGATACGGCCGAGGCGCACTTCACCCAACGGCACGAGTGAGCGCTCCTCGACCCGGCCGCCCCAGTATCGGGCCTCGGGGTCACGCACGACCGCACGCGGGTCGCCGATCGCCTGCAGATAGCGGGCGATGATTTCGTTGAACGGTGCTCGTTCCGGGCCGGCAATCTCGACGGTGCCGCCTCGCGGCGCGGCGACCGCCACATTGGCGACGATGGCAGCCACGTCGTCCGCCGCGATGGGTTGGAACAGGCCGGGCGAGAGCCTCACCGTACCTCCCTCCGTGCTGGAATCGGCGATGGCGCGGAGGAATTCCAGGAACTGGGTCGCCCGGATGATGGTGTAGGGGACCCCGGAGGTCGCGATCAGCTTCTCTTGCGCCACCTTGGCGCGGAAATAGCCGTTGTCGGGCGACCGGTCGATCCCGACGATGGACAGCGCGACATGGTGCCGGACGCCCGCGGCGGCCTCTGCGGCAAGCAGGTTGCGGCCGGAGGTCTGGAAGAATTCCAGCACCGCCTGGTCCTCAAATGAGGGCGAATTGCTGAGGTCGATCACCACCTGCGTCCCGGCCATGGCCGCTTTGAGGCCCTCGCCGGTGATGGTGTTGACGCCGGTACTGGGCGAGGCGGCGAGCACCTCGTGGCCGCCCCGGCGCAGGATGGGGACGCTCTTCGAGCCGATCAGGCCGGTGGCGCCGATCACGACGATCTTCATTGCGAACCTCCTCGTTCGTAGCCCGCAAGCTCGGGATCGTGATGGTTGTGCGGTGAGCTGCCCTCAAGGTGGCCCACCACGAGTGACCCGTCAATCTACCCGTCCGCGAAATTATGTCATCCACGACCTTGCTGTCACGCTACTCGGTTGACGTCTTCGCCCTTCAATCCGACAATCGACCACACCCCGGAGCCTTGCGGGCATCTGATGGGTGTGCTGACTCACGAATGCTGGGCACACAACGATGACGGGAGGATTCGCGTGACGACCGCTACCGCCTCGAAACCGCTGACCGTCGACGCCGACGGGCACGTCCTGGAGCCGCGCGACACGTGGCAGCGCTACCTCGAACCGGCATTCCGCGATCGGGCGATTCGCATCCAGCGCGACGACGCGGGCGTCGAGGTCCTGCTGGTCGATGGCCGACCGCATCTCGGCCTGCGCGGTCGGCTCGGGGCGCTCGGCGGCATCGGCATGGACTCGGGGGATCTGATGACCGTCGGCCAGCGCAGCTACGAGGACGGCTGCCCGCCAGGGGGCTACGACCCGCAGGCCCGCCTACGGGTCATGGATGCGGAGCAGATCGACATCGCTCTTCTTTACCCGACGATCGGTATCGCCTGGGAGGGCCTCGTCCGCGATCCGCAGCTCGCGACGGCGTACACGCGCGCGTACAACCGTTGGATCGTCGACTTCTGCAGCGCCGATCGGCGCCGGCTCGTGCCGATCGCGCACATCTGTCTCATCGACCCGGACGGCGCCGTTGCCGAGGTCCGGCGAGCGCGCCAGGACGGCTGCGCGGGGGTCTACCTGTCGCCGGATCCCCCCGCCCGCAGCGGGCGCCAGTTCGACGATCCGAGCCTGGCGCCGTTTTGGCAGGCCGTACAGGACCTCGACATGCCGGTCGCCTTCCATGTCGTGGCACGTTCCGACTCGATGCTCGCCCCGTGGTCCAACGCGACCGACCTCTCGGCCGGTGGCGCGGTCTTCAGCTTCGCGTTCCTCGCCCTCGACGTGATGGTGGCGTTCACGTCGATGATGACGCGCGGCCTGTTCGAGACCTATCCCCGGCTCCGCCTCGCCGTGCTGGAGGCGGGCTCCAACTGGATCACCGCGTGGCTCGATCGCCTCGACCACAAGTCCGAGGTCATGCGGCCCTTCTCGCCGCTCACGCTGCTCCCGTCCGAATACTTCAAGCGGCAGTGCGTGATCTCCGCCGAGCCGGACGAGTCGCTCACCGGCCCCGTCGTCGAGCATCTCGGCGCCGACTACGTCGTGTGGGCGTCCGACTACCCGCATCTGGACGCCTCGTTCCACGTCGTGCGGACGATCCGCGAGCGCCTCGCCGGACTCCCGGACGAGTCGCAGCACAAGGTGCTGGGCGCGAACGCACTGCGGTTCTACGGCCTCGGAACGTGAACATGCACGACCTCATCATCCGTGGCGGCACCATCGTCGACGGCACGGGGGCGCCACCGGCCGTGGGCGACGTGGCGATCGACGGATCGCGGATCGCCGCCGTGGGTCGGATCCATGCGACGGCCCGGGAGACGATCGACGCGAAGGGATGCCTGGTCACGCCCGGCTTCGTCGACGTGCACACGCACTACGACGCGCAGGCCACCTGGGACGCGGAGCTCGCGCCGTCGTGCTGGCACGGCGTGACGACCGTGGTCCTCGGCAACTGCGGCGTCGGCTTCGCCCCCGCGCGCCGCGATCGCCACGACTGGCTGATCGGGCTCATGGAGGGGGTCGAGGACATTCCCGCCGCCGCGCTCGCAGCGGGGATACGCTGGGACTGGGAGACGTTTCCCGAGTACCTGGATACGCTGGCGCGCCTCCCACGCGTCCTCGACGTCGGGACCCAGGTCCCGCACGCGGCGGTGCGCGCCTACGTCATGGGCGAGCGCGGCGCGGCGAACGAGCCGGCGACCCCGGACGACGTCGAGGCGATGGCACGCCTCGTGCGCGACGCGCTCGACGCCGGTGCGCTCGGCTTCAGCACCTCGCGCACGGCCGGTCACCGCGGCGTCGACGGACGCCCCGTGCCGGGGACCTTCGCGCGCGACGACGAGCTCTTCGGCATCGGCCGCGCGCTGGCGAGCGCGGGGCATGGGGTCGTCGAGGTGGCACAGGCGGGCGTCGGCGGCCGCATGGCGGGCGACGCGGCCGGTGCCGCACGCGCCGAGGTCGACTGGATGACGCGCCTGTCGAAGGCGATCGGACGGCCGGTGAGCTTCCTCGTGATGCAGACGAACGACGAGCCGGAGGCGTGGCGCGAGCTCCTCGCCCTCACGGACGACGCCGCAAAAGAGGGCGCGAACCTGGTGCCGCAGGTGGCGAGTCGGCCGTTCGGGATGCTCGTCGGCCTCCAGTCGCGCGCCAACCCGTTCGCCGACCGTCCGACCTACCGAACCCTGGCGTCGTTGCCGCTGCCCGAACGCGTCGCGCGCCTGCGCGATCCCGAGGTGCGGACGCGCATTCTCGGCGAGCGGCCGGTCGCGGATCCGCAAACGGGCACGCTCGCGGCGCTCTTCGGGCCGGCCATGTACGCGCGGCTCTTTCCGCTCGGTGAACCGCCCGACTACGAGCCCACCGCCGACGCGAGCGTCGCGGCGATCGCCCGGCGCGACGGGCGGCCGGCGGACGCCGTGCTCTACGATCTCATGCTGGGCCACGACGGCCGCGAGCTGCTGTTCTTTCCCGTGCTCAACTACGCGAGCGGCAGCGCCGAGCCGCTGCGCGAGATGCTGCTCCATCCGCGCGCGGTGCTCGGGCTCGGCGACGGCGGCGCGCACTGCGGCATCGTGTGCGACGCCAGCATGACGACCTTCATGCTCACCCATTGGGTGCGCGACCGTTGGCGCGGGCCGCGCATTCCACTCGAGCGGGCGGTCCGCATGCTGACGCGCGATCCCGCGGCGCTCTACGGGCTGGCCGATCGCGGCGTCGTCCGACCGGGCGCGAAGGCCGACCTGAACGTCATCGATCTGGATCGCTTGCAGCTTCGCCTGCCGGAAGCGGCCTTCGACCTTCCGGCCGGCGCACGCCGCCTCGTGCAGCGGGCCGACGGCTACGTCGCGACCGTGGTGAGCGGCGAGATCGTCGCGCGCGGTGGCGTGACGACCGGGGCGCGCCCGGGGCGCGTGGTGCGGTCAGCGACGTCGAGCACGTGAACGTGGGCCAGGAACACACCCGATTCGCCGTCGTCGGAGCCGGGATGGCGGGCATCCTCGCCGCCATCAAGCTGCGCGAGGCCGGATTCGACGACGTCGTCGTCTACGAGAAGGCCGACCGGCTCGGCGGAACCTGGCGGGAGAACACGTATCCCGGCCTGTCCTGCGACGTGCCGTCGCACTTCTACAGCTACTCGTTCGCGCTCAATCCCGAATGGAGTCGCCGCTACGGCTCGGGGCCGGAGATCCTCGCCTACTTCGAACACGTCGCGCGGCAGCGGGGCATCGACCGGCTCATCCGCTGCGGCCGCGAGGTGACCGGCTGCGCCTTCGAGCGTGGCCGCTGGCAACTCCGGCTGTCCGACGGAACGCGCGACGAGGTGGACTTCGTGATCGCCGCGACCGGGGTGCTGCACCATCCGGCCTTTCCGGACATTCCAGGGGTGGCGCGCTTCGCGGGACCGTGCTTTCACAGTGCGCGCTGGGACCATCGGGTCGCGATCACCGGAAAGCGCGTCGGCGTCGTCGGCACGGGCTCCAGCGCGATCCAGATCGTCGGCGCCATCGTCGACGAGGTGGCAGAGCTGAGGCTCTTCCAGCGCACACCGCAGTGGATCGCACCGACGGAGAACCCCGCCTACACCGACGAGGAGAAGGCGGAGTTCCGGCGCAGCCCGGCGGCGATGAAGCAGATCCGCGAAGCGGTGCGCCAGATGCTGACCGACGGCTTCGCCAACGTCCTCTCCGACGCGGACTCGCCGGTGCTGCGCGGCATCCACGACATGTGCGTCGCGCACCTCGAGCGCAGCGTGCGCGACCCCGTGCTGCGCGAGCGACTGCGGCCGAGCTATCGCGCCGCGTGCAAGCGCCTGATCGTGTCGGACCGCTTCTACGAGGCGATCCAGCGCCCGAACGCGACGCTGGTGACCGAAGGCATCGAGGCCGTCGATCCCGCCGGCATACGGACGCGCGACGGCGTCTTGCACGCGCTCGACGTGCTCGTCCTCGCCACCGGGTTCCGCGTCGATCGCTTCGTACGCCCGATGCGGGTGGTCGGCGATCGCGGCCTCGCGCTCGACGACGTCTGGGCGGCGGGGCCATTCGCGTACATGACGATCGCCGTCCCGGATTTCCCGAATTTCTACATGCTGAACGGGCCCAACGGCCCAGTCGGGAACTTCTCGCTGATCGAGGTCGCCGAGCTGCAGATGGTCTACGTGCTTCAGATGATCGAGCGGGTCCGATCGGGTGCGTGCGCCATGAGCCCGTCGCGCGAGGCGATGGCGCGCTTCGACGCCGAGCGGCGAAAGGCCGCCACGACCACGATCTGGAACACCGGCTGCAAGAGCTGGTACCTCGACGATTCCGGGCTCCCGACCGCATGGCCGTTTACCTTCGACCGCTTCCGCGCCGAGATGTCGCGGCCGCGGTTCGAGGACTGGGTCGTTCACGACGGCACGTGACGCGTCGCTCCGGCGCCGGCGCGGCCCCTGGCTGGCCGGACGTCGCCCCAGCGCTTCTGGAAGGGACGCAGGCTATGGTAGGAGTCACCGCGCGTTAGGGATGCGCGATGCGTTGCCCATCCTGTGACCACGACAATCGCGCCGAGCGCCGCTTCTGCGCCGAGTGCGGCGCCGCGCTGACGGGGGTGTGCAGCACCTGCGGCAGGTCGAACGAGCCGGGCGAGAAGTTTTGTGGTGGCTGCGGCGTACGGCTCGAGGGACCGGGGGGCGGGGATCAGGGGTTGGTGCGCGACCCTTTTCCCGGCTTCCGGACCCCGGTCCCCGACCCCCACGCCTCCGGTGAGCGCCGGCAACTGACGGTGCTCTTCTGCGACCTCGTCGGCTCGACGCCGCTCTCGCAAGAGCTCGACGCCGAGGAGTGGCGCGAGGTGATTTCGCGTTACCAACGCGCGGCGACGGCGGCGGTCGAGAAGCTCGGCGGCCATGTCGCCAAGAATCTCGGCGATGGGCTGCTGGTCTACTTCGGCTGGCCGAGCGCCCGCGAGGACGATGCCGAGCGCGCCATCCGGGCCGGCCTCGCCGTTGTCGAAGCCGTCAAGGGGTTGGCGGTTACGGGGCCAGGGGATCAGAGTCTCACCCTAACAGCTAACCCCCTCACCCCTAACCCCTTGTCCGTCAGGGTCGGCATGCACACCGGCCCGGTCGTCATCGCCGAGGACGGCGAGGTGTTCGGCGAGACGGCCAACCTCGCCGCACGGGTTCAGAGTGCGGCGGGGCCCGACACGGTGCTCATCACGGCCACCACGCTGCGCCTCGCCGCCGGGCTGTTCGTGGTCGAAGACCGTGGGCCGGAGATGCTGAAAGGTGTGCGCGAGCCGGTCCAGCTCTATCGCGTCGTGCAGCCGAGCGGCGTGCGTAGCCGGCTCGACGTCGCGGCCGGACGCCTGACGCATTTCGTCGGGCGCGAGATGGAGCTCGGCACGTTGCTCGACCGCTGGGAGCGGGTTGGCGAGGCGCAGGGACAGAACGTGCTGGTGATGGGCGAAGCCGGTGTCGGGAAGTCCCGCCTGGGGTTCGAGCTCCGCCAGCGCCTCGCGGCCGCGCCGCACACCTGGCTCGAATGCCGCGCAACACCGTACACGCAAGGGACACCGTTCTTCCCGATCATCGAGCTCGTCGCCCAGGGCCTCGCGCTCGGCCCCGACGATACCCTCGCCGACAAGATCACCAAGCTCGAGCGCGGGCTGTCGGTGCTCAACGAGCCGCTGGCCGACACCCTCCCGATCGTGGCGACGCTGCTGGGCCTGCCGCTCCCGGAGCGCTATCCGCGCGCCGCGAGCGGGCCCGACATGGAGCGGCAGCGGACCCTGGAGATCCTCTCCGCCTGGAATTTGGCGCTCGGGGAGGCCCAGCCGCTGGTGCTGTTCGTCGAAGACCTGCACTGGTGCGATCCGTCGTCCCTGCAGCTTCTCGGGCGCGTCATCGAGCAGAGCCCGACGGCGCGCGTGTTGTTCATCGCCACGGCGCGGCCGGACTTCGTGCCGCCGTGGTCGGCACGCTCGAACACGACGACGCTGCAGCTCGCTCGGCTCACCAAGCGCCAGGCGCGCGAGATGGTGCACGCGCTCGGCGGTCCGTTGCCCGCCGCGACCGTGGAGACGCTGGTCGCCCGCGCGGACGGCGTGCCGCTCTACATCGAGGAGCTGACGAAAACGGTCACCGAGCCGGGCGCGGCGCGCGGCGCGCAGGCGATCCCGGCAACCCTCGCCGACTCGCTGATGGCGCGGCTCGACCGGCTCTCGACCGCCAAGGAGGTGGCGCAGCGGGCGGCGGTGCTCGGGCGCGAGTTTCCGTACGCGCTGCTGGCGGCGATCGTCGACCTCGACGAGGCGGCGCTGCAGCAGGGGCTCGCGCGGCTCGTCGGGGCGGAAATCCTCTTTGTGCGCGGAGCGGCGCCGGCGGCGACGTACACGTTCAAACACGCGCTGGTGCAAGAGGCGGCGTACGAATCGATGCTGAAACGCGTGCGGCAGCAGCTGCACGGCCGCGTGTACGAGGCGCTTCGCGGTCGCGAGGGCGGCGACGGCGGGGACGCCGGGCCCGAGGTGCTGGCGCATCACGCCGAGCGCGCGGGGCTCGGCGAGCAGGCGATTCGCGAACTCGAACGGGCCGCCACGGCGGCCTGCGGACGCTCGGCGCACAGCGAGGCCGTCCGGCACCTCGAGCGCGCCCTCGCGCTGCTCACGGCCCAGCCGGAGTCGGCAGACCGCGACGCGCGGGAGGCCGAGCTGCAGCTCGCGCTCGGCGAGTCGTCCTCCGTGTCCGCCGGGTACGCCCATGCGGCGACGCGCGCCGCCTTCGAACGTTCGGCCACACTGGCCCAGCGGGTGCGCGCCACGCGCACCTGGATGATCGCGCGGGTCGGTGTGGCGGTCGGCGAGGATACCAGCGGACGTCACGCGCGTGCGCGGGCACTCGCGGAAGAGGTGCTCGCGGCCGCCGGCGGCGCCGACGACGCCGAGGGATCCGTCACCGGGTGCGTCATCATCACGAACATGGATCACTGGCTCGGGCGTTTCGAATCGTCGGTGGCGCATGCCAAGCGCGTCCTGGCGGCGTACGAGCGCGCGCCGGCCGGAGAGTCCGTGCACGACATTGCCTACACGGACAACCGCAGCGCCGTCTCGGGATGGGCGGCCTGGAGCCTCTGCCTATTGGGCCGCCTCGACGAAGCCCTGGCGCAGAGCGCCGAGGCGGTGTTGCACGCCGAGCACAGCCGGCACACCCACTCGTTGCCATACGCGCTCTTCTTCGATGCGGTGGTGCGCTACCTGTGCGGCGACTCGCCGGCGCAGCAAGCGCGGGCGAAGGAAGCCATGGCGCTCGGCGACCGCTTCGGATTCCCGCTCTGGTCGGGGCTCGGGCGCTTGTTGCATGGCGTGGCGCGCGTGCGGCGCGGGGACGCCAGCGGGCTCGCCGAGATGCTCGAGGGGATCGCCGCGGCGGGTCAGACGGGCAGTCAGAACGGCGCGCCGATGATGCTCGGGATGCTGGCGGACGCGCAGCGCCGCGTCGGCCAGCCGCGCGACGCGGAGACCACCCTGGCCAGCGCGCTGGCGCTGGCTGCCGCGCTCGGCGAGCGGAACTGGGAGGCCGAGCTGCACGTGACGGATGGCGAGATCGCGCGCGCCACGGGGGCGCCGCTCGACGACGTTCTCGCACGGCTCCGTACGGCGCAAGCCGTGGCGCAGGAGCTCGGCGCCCTGCTGTCGGAGCTGCGGGCCGCGACGGCGATGGCTGGCACGCTCCGCGACGCCGGCCACCCGGCCGACGCGCGCGCCGCGCTCTCACCCGTGTACGCGAAGTTCACCCAAGGCTTCGCCACACCGCGGCTCGTTGAGTCGAAGGCGCTCCTGGAGACGTTGTCCAGGTGAACACCACAGCCGCCATGCAAGCTCTTCCAGAGTGGAGGCGGGCGACTCGCCCGCCGCCCGGAGGGGATCGGGAGTCTGAAAGCCGA
>Ga0335082_10008337_pt1 | contig 11255 bp, 11 predicted proteins | sample Lox_Sample_41_FD_206718 | JGI IMG/M metagenome (GOLD analysis project Ga0335082, IMG submission 206718) | Soil microbial communities from Loxahatchee National Wildlife Refuge, Florida, United States - Lox_Sample_4.1 | ecosystem: Environmental > Terrestrial > Soil > Wetlands | place: USA... | reverse complement strand
GCCGCCGCCAGCGCGGTGGAGGAGACCGCGCCCCTGGGGCCCGTGCCGCAGGGTCCGTTCCTCAACCAGATGCTCAAGCTCGAGACGGCGCTGGGGCCGTGGGCGCTGCTCGCGGCGCTGCTCGCCGTCGAGGGCGCCGAGGGCCGCGAGCGCACGGTGCGCTGGGGCCCGCGGACCCTGGACTGCGACCTGGTGCTGTACGGCCTGGAGCGCGTGAATCTGCCCGATCTCAAGGTGCCGCATCCGGAGATCGCCCGGCGGGATTTCTGGCAACGAGAACTCCGGGAGCTTGGCCTGGCGTGGGATGGCCGTTGAGAGAGCGTCGGTGAGCAGGGAAGTTGCCGGACGGCAAGTTGTCGGTGGCTACCAGACGCGAGCCGTCGGGGGCCAGACCAGTTGCCAGTCCCGCTCACTGGTCTGACGTCCGCCCACCCGGCAACTGGTAACCACTGGAGTCCTTGCCGTCCGGCAACTTACCTGTCGTCCGATCACTGGTTACCGTTCTCCCGAGCCAATGCCAGCCCCATCCAAGGACTCCCCGGTCACGACCCGCGACTTCCTCGCCTGGAAGTCGCAGGGCCGCAAGATCGTCACCGTCACCGCCTACGACGCGCTGTTCGGCCGGCTGGTGGACGAGGCGGGCGTGGACTGCGTCCTGGTGGGCGACTCGGTGAACCAGGTGCTCGCCGGCGAGCCCTCGACCCTGTCGGCGACCGTCGAGCAGATGATCTACCACGCGCGCTCGGTGCGGCGCGGCGTGAAGCGGGCGCTGGTGGTGGTGGACCTGCCGTTCCTCAGCTACCAGGTGAGCCGCGAGGAGGCGGTGCGCAACGCCGGCCGCATCATGAAGGAGACCGGCGCGCAGGCCGTGAAGCTGGAGGGCGGCGCGACGATGGCCGCCACGGTGCAGGCGTTGGTGGAAATCGGCATCCCGGTCATGGGCCACCTCGGCCTCACGCCGCAGTCGGTCCACGCCCTCGGCGGCTACCGCGTGCAGGGACGGGAAGAGGAGACCGCGCGCCGGCTGGAGAGCGACGCGGCGGCCCTCGAGGGCGCCGGCGTGTTCAGCATCGTGCTGGAGCTGGTGCCGGCCGCGCTGGCGGGCAGGATCACGGCGGCGCGGGGCGTCCCCACCATCGGCATCGGCGCCGGACCGCAGTGCGACGGCCAGGTGCTGGTCCTGCCCGACCTGCTCGGCCTCAACGACGGCTTCGCGCCGAAGTTCCTCAAGCGCTACGCGTCGCTGGCCGACGATGTGCGCTCCGCGGTGGGCCGGTTCGGCGAGGAGGTGCGCGCCGGCGGCTACCCCGACGCCGAGCACTCGTTCTAACCTGCAGCCGATGCTCTCCATCTCCGCTCCGTCCGCGATGGCGTCGCACGCCCGGGAGGCCCGCGCCGCCGGCCGCCGCGTGGGCCTGGTGCCGACCATGGGGGCGCTGCACGCCGGCCACGTCGCCCTGGTCGGGGAGGCCCGCCGGCGGGCGGATCTCGTCGTGATGAGCGTGTTCGTCAACCCGCTGCAGTTCGGACCCGGCGAGGATTTCTCGCGCTATCCGCGGGACCTGGCGCGGGACACGGCGCTCGCGGGTCAGGCGGGCGTCGACGTCCTGTGGGCGCCCTCGACCGAGGCGATGTACCCCGAGCCGCCGCGGGTCACCGTCGCGCCGGGACCCGCGGGCGACCGGCTCGAGGGCGCGGTGCGGCCCGGCCACTTCACCGGCGTGCTCACCGTCGTGGCGAAGCTGTTCGCCGTCGTGCAGCCGGACGTCGCGGTGTTCGGCCGCAAGGACTTCCAGCAGGCGGTGCTCGTCACGCGGATGGTGCGCGACCTCAGTCTGCCGGTCGAGGTCGTGGTGGCACCGACCGTGCGGGAGCGCGACGGCCTCGCGCTCAGCTCCCGCAATGCCTACCTCGACGCGGCCGGCCGCTCCGCCGCGACCGCGCTGTCGCGCGCGCTGGCGCACGGCGCCGCGGCGTTTCGCGCGGGCGAGCGCGGGGCCGCGGCCATCGCGGCCGGTGCCCGCCGGGTCCTCGCGGACGGCGGGGTGAGCGCCGTCGACTACGTCGTGTGCCTCGGGGCCGACGATCTCGAGCCGGTGACGTCGGTGGACGAGCGGACCGTGCTGGCGGTGGCGGCCCGGGTGGGCGGCACGCGCCTGATCGACAACGTCGCGCTGGGCCCGGGCCTCGAGGGGGACGTTCGTGTCGCCGGATGACGTCCGCCGCGCGCTCCCGCCCTGGTCGGTGGTGGGGACCAGGCGGATCGAGCACATCGCCCGCGTCGTGGCGGTGCTCGAGCGGTGGGGTGCCGACCGCGGCGTGCCGCCGGCCGAGCTCGACCGGTGGCGCCGCGCGGCCGTCCTGCACGATGCGCTGCGCGACGCCGACGAGCCGGTGCTCTCCCGCTACGGCCCGCACCCGCCGTGGCCGATGAAGACCTGGCACGGCCCGGCGGCGGCGAGCGCCGCTGCCGCGGACGGCGAGCGCGACCAGGGAGTGCTGGACGCGGTGCGGTATCACTCCTTCGGCTACGCCCGCTGGGACGCGGCCGGCCGGATGCTGTATCTCGCCGACTACCTGGAGCCCGGCCGGACCTACGAGCGCACCGCGCTCGACGGCTGGCTCGCGCGCTGCGCGTCGGAGCCGGCCGCGGTGCTGCGCGAGGTGGCGGCCATGCGCATCGGCTGGCGGCTCAAGACCGGCGGCCCGATCGCCCTGGAGACGTGGGAATTCTGGAACGGCATCGTCGCGGACGCGTCGTCGTCGCTGGCCTGATCGCGCTCGGCGTGGCCGCCGCGCTGCTCGCCAGCTGGTGGTGGGGGCGCGGGCCCGGGCGCGCCACCGGCGCGCGGGCCGTGCCGGGCGAGCACGACCGGGTGGTGGTCGAGGTGCTGAACCCGACCCCGGTGGTGGGCCTGGCGCGTGCCGCCACGCGGCTGCTGAGGGACGCGGGTCTCGACGTGGTCTACTTCGGATCGGACACCGGGCGCGTCGGCGACTCGACCCAGGTGCTGGTGCGGCGGGGCGACCTCGCCGCCGGGACGCGGGTCGCGCGCGCGCTAGGCGTCCGGGCCGTGCGCCGGGCGCCCGACACCGGCCGGCTGGTCGACGTCACCGTCCGCCTCGGCCGCGATCTCGCCACCCGGCTCGCCGCGCAGAATCCGTAGCTGCCCGCACGCGGCCGCGATGTCGAGGCCGCGGCTGCGGCGGGCCACCGCCTCGACGCCGCGGCGGCGCAGTCCCGCCGCGAAGCTCGCGAGCCGCGCCCGGGGCGCCGGCACCAGGCCCGGCGCGCCGCCGGGATGCAGCGGCAGGAGGTTGACCATCGCCCCGGCGCTCCGGGCGATCTTCGCCAGCTCGACCAGGTCCTCGTTGCGGTCGTTCACCCCGTCGATCAGCACGTACTCGAACGTCGTCCGCCGGCGGAACGCCTTGAGCGCGGCCAGCAGGTCGGGCAGGCGGTAGCGCTTCTCGATCGGCATCAGCGCCAGCCGCGTCGCCGAGGTGGGGGCGTGCAGGGACACCGCGAGGCGGAACTGCTCGGGGCGCTTCGCCAGCTCGGCCAGGGCCGGCAGGATGCCCACCGTGGACACGGTGATGTGCCGGGCGCCGATGCCGAGCGAGCCGGGGTGGTTCAGCAGCGTCAGCGCGGTCGCCACCGCTGCCCAGTTGAGGAGCGGCTCCCCCATCCCCATGAAGACCACGTTGGTCGGCTTCACCGGCTCGGCGGCGAGCAGCAGCTCGCGCACCTGCGCCGCGATTTCCCACGCGGCCAGGTTGCGCTTCAGGCCCATCGTGCCCGTCGCGCAGAACGCGCACCGCAGCGGGCACCCCGCCTGGGACGAGATGCACAGCGTGCGGCGCGCGCCTTCGGGGATCAGCACCGACTCGATCGCCTCGCCGTCGGGCAGCCGCCACAGCAGCTTCTCCGTCCCGTCGCTCGAGACCTGGCGCGTCTCGAGGACGAGCGCGGGCAGCGGCCACTCCGCGTCGAGCGCCTCGCGCAGCGCCAGCGGCAGGTCGGTGGCGTCCATCCAGCGGCGCACCGGCCGCTGCCACAGCCTCGGCAGGATCTGCGCGACGCGGTACGGCGCCTCGCCACGCCCGGCGAGCCAGGTCGCCAGCGCGCTGCGCGCGTCGGCGGGCGCGAGGTCCAGCAGGTTGCTCATCGCCACGTCGTGGTGAGGCCGAACCGGTAGGTGGCACCGAACGCGTTCACGCCGCCGTCGCGGGCCAGGTAGATCCGGTACCGGCCGGCCGCGAGCCCCACCCCGAGCCGGCTGCGCCAGGTCGACGCGCCGTCCACCGTCTCGCGCGCCGCGCCCGCATCCAGCTCGAGGACGCGCGCCAGCGCGAGGCCGGCCGAGACCAGGTGCTGCGCCCCTTCGCCGTGCGACAGGGTGGCCCCGTAGCGCAGCGTCACCACCCCGCTCGTGCCCAGCATCGGGCCCGGCAGCGTGCGGTACGACACCGCGGCGCCGTAGACGGCTGCCTGCGACGCCTGCCGGAAGGTCGGGTCGAAGAACCGGGTCGCGACGGCGAGCGTGATGCGGTTGCTGGCGGTGTAGCGCAGGCCGAAGTCCAGCCCCAGCTGCTGGCGGGTCACGACGTCCAGCTGGCCCGCCATGCTCCGCACGGCCGCGCCCGCCGCGAGGCCCGGCGCGAGGGTCCGCGCGAACCCGAGCGAGATGACCTCCGCGTATACCGGCACGTCGCCCCCGATGCCCTCCGGGCTCGTCTCGGTGCGCACCAGGCCGTCCACGCCGAGCCGGCCGTAGACGGCGTTGAGCGTGCCGATGGCACCCAGGCGGACGGCCACGGCGGCGATGCCGCCGCTCACGCCCACGTCGGACGGGGCGTGGATCGACTCCACGCCGATGCGCAGGACGGAGGTGGCGGGATCCAGGGCTACGGCGGGCATCCACAGGGCGGCGGACCCGTCGTCGGCCAGCGGCCCCGGCACGACGAGGGTCGCTCCGGCGACCTGCCACAGGTCGGAGGCGACCGCCGCCTGCCCGGGGGCGTCGCGTGCCGTGCCGAGGCCGCCGACGACCGCGAGGGCGAGGACGGCTCCGCGGGCGCGCATGGGCGAAGCTTCACTCGCGAATCGGGCGCTGTCAAGCGAGCGGTCAGCTTGCTCAAGTCGTGACGCGCCATTAACTTCCGCGCGTCATGAGGCGCCTCCCGCCGTCGTGCTCCTGAGCCAACTGCTGGCCCCAGAACGCGTCCGGGTCCCCCTCGTCTCGCGGGACAAGTCGACCGTGCTCCGCGAACTGGTGGAGTTGCTGGTCCGCTCCTCCGGCGGGTCGCCCGAGGACATCCTCCACGCCGTGCGCGAGCGGGAGGACTGCCAGTCCACGGGATTCGGCCACGGCGTGGCCATTCCGCACGCCCGCACCCCCTCGCTGCCCGGCCTGACGCTGGTGGCCGGCCAGGCCGCCGCCCCGATCGACTACGGGGCACTCGACGGCAAGCCGGTGCGCCTGTTCTTCCTGCTGGCGGGACCCGAGACCGTGGCGGGGTCCCAGGTGCGCGCGCTGGCCAGGATCGCTCGGCTGGTGCGGCGCGAGTACGTCCGGGACCGGCTGCTCGAGGCCGGAACGGCCGAAGCGTTCTGCCAGGTGGTGCGCGAGGCCGAGGGGCAGTGAGCCCCGAAGCGGAGATCGGCGGGCGGGCGTGGGTCGCCGTGCTCCTGTGGCTCGCGCTGCAGGTGACGCTCAGCTCGCTGCCGGGCAAGGCGATCCCGGTGGACCTGCCGCACCCGCTGGACTGGCTGGGCCACCTGACGCTGTTCGGCGGCATCGGGGTGCTGGTGGCGCGGGTGGCCGCGCAGCGGCGCTGGCCGCTGCGGTGGCTGGTGTGGGCGGCGATCGCGCTGGCGGTGTGGGCGGCGCTCGACGAGCTGCACCAGCGGCTCATTCCCGGCCGGGACGCCGCGGTGAGCGACTGGGCGGCCGACACGCTGGGTGGTGCACTGGGTCTTTTGGCGGGGATGCGACTGATGACCTCGAGGTTCGCGCGATGGCTTCGGTAGGGGCGACGTCCATGCGCACCCACTGGTGCGGGGAGCTGCGCGCGGCGGACGCGGGCGCGGAGGTCCGGCTCGGCGGGTGGGTGCACCGCCGCCGGGACCTGGGCGGCATCGTGTTCGTCGACCTCCGCGACCGGGAAGGCCTGGTGCAGGTGGCCTTCGGCCCCGCCTGGTCGCCGGCGGAGGCGCTGGAGCGCGCCGGCTCGCTGGTGGCCGAGGCGGCGATCGTGGTGCGCGGCGTCGTGGAGCGCCGCCCGCCCGGCCAGGCCAACTCCGAGATGCCCACCGGCGAGATCGAGGTCCACGCGACCTCGGTCGCCATCGTGGGCCCGACGGTGACGCCCGCGATCCCGGTCGCGCGGGTGCGCGGCGAGGCGCTCGCCTCCGAGGAGCTGCGGCTGCGCTACCGCTATCTCGACCTGCGGCGGCCGGAGCTGTACCGGAACCTGGAGCTGCGCCACCGACTGCTGCAGCGCACCCGGAGCGAGCTGTCGCGCCGCGGCTTCCTGGAGATCGAGACCCCGATCCTCACCAAGCCGACCCCGGAGGGCGCGCGGGACTTCCTGGTGCCCTCGCGCGTCTGGCCCGGGCAGTTCTACGCGCTGCCGCAGTCGCCGCAGATCTACAAGCAGCTGCTGATGGTCTCGGGGTACGACCGCTACTTCCAGCTCGCGCGCTGCTTCCGGGACGAGGACCAGCGCGCCGACCGGCAGCTGGAGTTCACCCAGATCGACCTCGAGTGCGCGTTCATCACGCCCGAGGACATCTACGCGGTCACCGAGGCGGTGCTGGTTGCGCTGTGGGACGAGGCGGGCCGGAAGGTGGAGGCGCCGTTCCCGCGGATGGCGTATCGCGAGGCGATGGAGCGGTACGGCACCGACAAGCCCGACCTGCGCTACGGACTCGAGCTCCGCGATCTCACCGCGAACATCGGGGAGGGCAGCGGCGACTTCCTCCGCGCGGCGGTCGCGCGCGGCGAGCGCGTGCACGCCCTGGTCGCGCCGGGCGGCGCCGCGCTGTCCCGCAAGGACCTGGACCAGCTCACCGCCGAGGCCAAGACCATGCGTGCCTCGGGGCTGGTGTGGGCGAAGCGGGGGGCCGACGGCGTCACCGGACCCGGCGCGAAGGCCCTCGGTGCGGCCGCGCTCGAGGCGCTGGCGCTGGCCGACGGCGGCCTGGCGCTGGCGTGCGCCGGCCCGGACGCGGTGGCGCTGCCGGCGCTGGGCCGGGTGCGGCTGGCGGTGATCGAGCGCCTCGCGCTCGCGCCCGCGCGCGAGCACGCGTTCGTGTGGATCGAGCAGTTTCCGCTGTTCGAGCGGGAGCCGGAGACCGGCGCGCTCACCTTCATGCACCATCCGTTCACGGCGCCGTACCCCGACGACGTGGAGTTGCTGGCGACGAGTCCGGAGCGGACGCGCTCGCAGCACTACGACGCGGTCTACAACGGCGTGGAGCTGGGCAGCGGCTCGATCCGCATCACCGACCCGGCGCTGCAGTCCAGGGTGTTCGAGCGGCTCGGGCTCCCTCCCGAGGAGGCGGAACACCGCTTCGGGTGGCTGCTCGAGGCGCTCCGGACCGGCGCGCCGCCGCACGGCGGCATCGCGCTCGGATTCGACCGCATCACGCTGCTGCTGGCCGGCGGCGAGTCGCTGCGCGACGTCATCGCGTTCCCCAAGACCGCGCAGGCGCGGGCGCTGTTCGAGGGAGCGCCCACGGAGGTGCGCCAGGAGGATCTCGACCTGCTGCGCCTGGGGATCATCACGTGAGCGCCCCGCCGGACGTCGTGCACCGCCTCAGCGTGGAGGGCGCCGATCCGCTCGCGCTGTCCGGCGTCCACGACGCGAATCTCCACGAGCTGGCGCGGCTGGCCGGGGTGCGCGTCTCGCTCCGGGGCGACCAGCTCTCGCTGGCCGGGCCGCTCGAGGCCGTGGAGCGCGCCTCCGCGCTGGCGCAGACGCTGGTGGACCTGGCGCGGATGGGGGAGACGCTGGGGCCCGAGGAGGTGCGCCGCATCGTCGAGGAGGGCGCCGGCCCGCACGCGCCGGCGCCGAACGGCGACCTCAAGATCGTGCTGCCGGGGCTGCGGCGGATCGTGGCGCCCAAGACGGCCGGCCAGCGCGCCTACGTGCAGGCGATGCTCGACCACGACATCGTGGTCTCCATCGGCCCCGCCGGCACCGGCAAGACCTACCTCGCGGTCGCGGTGGCCGTGGACATGCTGCACAAGAAGCGGGTGCGGAAGATCATCCTCGCCCGGCCGGCGGTCGAGGCCGGCGAGCGCCTCGGCTTCCTGCCGGGCGACATGCAGGCGAAGGTGGACCCGTATCTCCGCCCGCTGTACGACGCGCTCGAGGACATGATGCCGCACGACCGGGTGCAGCACGCGCTCGAGAACCGGGTGATCGAGATCGCGCCCCTGGCCTACATGCGGGGCCGGACCCTGGCCGACGCGTTCGTCATCCTCGACGAGGCGCAGAACACGACCGGGATGCAGATGAAGATGCTGCTGACCCGGCTGGGCGTGAACTCCCGGGCGGTGGTCACCGCCGACAAGACGCAGGTGGACCTCGCGGCGCACGAGGAATCGGGCATCGTGCAGGTGGAGCGCATCCTGCCGGGCATCGACGGAATCGCCTTCTGCTATCTCGACGAGGGCGACGTCATCCGGCACCGGCTGGTGCGCGAGATCATCCGCGCGTACCGGGAGGATCAGCAGGGCCGGTGACGCCGCTCGCCGCACCGCGCCGCCACGCGTCCCGCCTGCTGCTCGCGCTGGCGGTGGCGGTCGTCGCGTGGCTGGCCTTCCCCCGGGCGGCCTCGGTGGTGGCGGCGCCGCGGACCGTGGGCAGCGTGGCCGGCGTGGACGTGATCGCGCCGTTCGGCTTCCTGGTGCCGAAGTCTCCGGTGCAGCGCGCGCGCGAGGCCGAGGCGCTGGCCGCCACCGTCAAGCCGCTGGTGACCTCCCACCCGGAGCGGGCCGACAGCGCGGTCGCGGCGGCCGCCCACTTCTTCGCCGCGCTGGACTCCGCGGTCGCGGCCGGCGGCACGTTGCGCGGGGCGGCGCGCGCCGCCGGCGTGGCCCTCGAGCCGGGCGACGTCGCCTCCCTCGCGGGGCCGGCCCAGCGGGCGGCGCTGCGGCGCGCGCTGCTGGCCGCGCTGCGCCTCTCGGCCGAGGGTTACCTCGCCCCGGGGCTGTCCACCACCGAGCTCGGGCGCGACGTGGTGCTGAGCCGCGGCGGCGACGAGCGGGTCGTGACCAGCGACAGCCTGCACCCGTTCGGCGATTTCCTCGAGCGGGCGGCGCAGCTCGGGCCCGAGCGGCGCGGGCCGGCCGCCGAGGCGACCTACGAGCGGCTGCTCGGCACCTTCTTCCGTCCCACCCTGGTGTACGAGCGGACCGAGACCGAGCGGCGCCGTGACGCGCTCCGCCTCACGGTGGACTCGGTCGAGGCGATGGTCCAGCCGGGCGAGAAGATCATCGGGGCCCACGAGGTGGTGGACGAGGCCGCCGCCGCCAAGCTCGCGGCCTACCGGGCGGTGCTCGAGCGGGGCGGGGCCGGCCGGGTGCGCGGCGCCGTCTCGGCGTTCGGCCTGATCGGTCTCGAGACGGTGCTGTGCGTCCTGTTCGGCGTGGTGTGCTTCTTCGTCCGCCGCCCGCTGTACGAGTCGATGCGCTCGCTCGGCTTCTTCGCGGGCGGGTTCGCCGTCGTCGTCGCCGCCGCGGGGGTGCTGGCGCGGTGGGCGCCCGCCCGCCCCGAGCTGATCCCGGTCGCGCTCGCGGTGATCCCGTTCTCGGTGCTGTTCGACGGCCGGATCGCGGCCGTCGCCGCGATGGTGCTCGCGGCCGTGATCGGCGTGCAGCCGGCCTGGGGCGGATCCGAGGCGCTGTTCCTCACCTTCGTGGGCGGCGTCGCCGCCGCGCTCTCGGTGCAGCGCATCCGCCGCCGCACCCAGACCTACACCGCCATCGCGATCGTCGCCGCGGTCTACGCCGTCGCGTCCATGGTCTCCGGCGCCGCGGCGGGCGAGCCCGCCGCCGCGATCGGCCGGTCGGCGGTCTTCGGCGGCATCAACGCGCTCGCCTCGGCCGCGCTGGCGATGCTGATCCTGCCGCTGGCCGAGCGCTTCACCCACAGCACCACCGACCTCACCCTGCTGGAGCTGGCCGACCCCGACCGGCCGCTGCTGCGGCGGCTGGCGACGGAGGCCCCCGGCACCTACGCGCACTCGATCGCGATGGCCAACCTGTGCGAGGCCGCCTGCAACGCGATCGGGGCCAACGGCCTGCTGGCCCGGGTCGGCTGCTATTACCACGACGTGGGGAAGCTCAAGCACCCGCAGTACTTCGCCGAGAACCAGAGCCGCGGGAAGCGGCCGCACGACCAGCTCAAGCCCAGCCTCTCGGCGGCCGTCATCCGGCGCCACGTGGAGGACGGCCTGGCGCTCGCGGCCGAGCACCGGCTGCCGGACGCGGTGCGCAACTTCATCCCGGAGCACCACGGCACGTCGCCGATCTCGTTCTTCCTCGAGCGGGCGCGCGAGGAGGAGCCCTCCGCCCTCGCCCGCGAGGAGCTGTTCCGCTACCCGGGGCCGCTGCCGCGCTCGGCCGAGACCGCGGTCGCGCTGCTGGGGGACGCGGTCGAGGCGGCGTTGCGGGTGCTCGACGACCCGACGCCCGAGACCGTGGCGGACGCGATCGACCACCTCATCGAGTCGCGGGTGGAGAGCGGCCAGCTCCGGGAGGCGCCGCTCACCCTCGCGCAGGTGGAGACCGTCAAGCAGGAGTTCGTGCGCGCCTACACGGCGATGTTCCACAACCGCGTGGAGTATCCCGAGGAGTCGGGCGGGATCACCGCCGACTGGGAGGCCGGCCACGACGGTTGACGTGCGGGTCTCCTCGCGGGTGCGCGCGAGCCTGCCGCGGGCCGAAACGGCGCGGCTGGCGCGCGCGGTGCTGCGGGCCGAAGGCGTGCGGAGCGCGGTGGTCTCGATCGCGTTCGTCGGGCGGCGGCGCATCCGGGGCCTCAATCGCCGGCACCTCGGACGCGACCGCGAGACCGACGTGATCGCGTTCGGCCTCGGCGGCGTGCGCGGCCTGGTGGTGGGCGACATCTACTGCGCGCCGGAGGTCGCCGCCCGGCAGGCGGCCCGGTTCGGCACCGCGCCGCGCGACGAGCTGCGCCGGCTGGTGGTGCACGGCGTGCTGCACGTGCTCGGCTACGAC
>Ga0335082_10008336_pt1 | contig 11255 bp, 7 predicted proteins | sample Lox_Sample_41_FD_206718 | JGI IMG/M metagenome (GOLD analysis project Ga0335082, IMG submission 206718) | Soil microbial communities from Loxahatchee National Wildlife Refuge, Florida, United States - Lox_Sample_4.1 | ecosystem: Environmental > Terrestrial > Soil > Wetlands | place: USA: Florida... | reverse complement strand
GGGGGCGTTGTCGCCTACCATGGCTCCTGCATCGGGCATCTCGACCTGAACCTCCACCCCAACAGGGGGTCCCATGGCCACGTCGCCCCAGGGCTTCTCTCTGGATGCCAAGTACACCCAGGAATCCGGGCGCATCTACCTGTCGGGCACCCAGGCGCTGGTGCGTCTCCCGCTCGACCAGCACCGGGCCGACACCCGCCGGGGCCTGCGCACCGCGACCTTCATTTCCGGCTACAGAGGCTCACCCCTGGGCGGGCTCGACCAGACCCTCGAGCGAGAGCGCAAGCTGCTCGAGGCGCACCACATCGTCTTCTCCTCGGGGCTCAACGAGGATCTGGGCGCCACCGCCGTCTTCGGCAGCCAGATGGTGGGTCTCTTCCCGCGCCCCAAGTACGACGGCGTGCTCGGCATGTGGTACGGCAAGGCTCCGGGCGTGGACCGGACGGGGGACGCCTTCAAGCACGCCAACTACGCGGGCGTCGGAAAGAACGGAGGCGTGCTGGCCCTGGTCGGCGACGATCCCGTCTCCAAGTCGTCGACGCTGCCCAGCCACTCGGAGGTCGCCCTCTACGACGCGCTGATCCCGACCATCTTCCCGGGCAACGTGCAGGAGATCCTGGACATGGGCCTCCACGGCTTCATGCTCTCGCGCATCTCCGGGCTCTGGGTCGGCATGAAGATCGTGACCAACGTCGCCGACGAGGCCGGCACGGCGGAAGCGTCGCCCGATCGGGTCAGCCCCGTGATCCCCACCGTGGAGCTGGACGGGCGGCCCTTCGAGCATGCCATCAACGTGAACCTGATCCCGCCCTACGGCCTCGACATGGAGCGGACGCTGCACCACGCGCGGCTCGAGCTGGCGCGGCTCTACGCCTACGAGAACAGGCTCAACCAGATCACCGTGCCCACGCCGGAGGCCTGGCTCGGCATCATGACCACCGGCAAGACCTACTACGACGTCCGGCAGGCCCTCGCGGAGCTGGGCCTGGGCGACGCGGAGCTGCGCCGTCACGGCATTCGCCTCCTCAAGATCGGCATGCTCTTTCCCATGGAGCCGCGGGTGGTGCGGGAGTTCGCGCGCGGCCTGGAGGAGATCCTCGTCGTCGAGGAGAAGCGCTCCTTCATCGAGATGTTCGCCAAGGACGTGCTGTACGGCATGCCGGACCGGCCGCGCGTCGTGGGCAAGCGCGACGAGGAGGACCGGCTCCTCGTGCCCATCGTCGGCGAGCTCGATCCCGACGTGATCGCGCGGGCCATCGCCCGCCGCATCGCGCGCAAGCTCCGGGTGGACTCGGTCGAGGCGCGCATCCGCCACATCGACGAGCTCAAGCAGCGGCCGAAGCCGCTCGCGCTCGCGCGCACCGCCTACTTCTGCTCGGGTTGCCCGCACAACCGCTCCACGGTGGTGCCGGAAGGGGCGGTGGCCGCGGCCGGCATCGGCTGCCACGGCATGGCGATGGGCATGGACCGCGGCATCATCGGCGTCACCCACATGGGCGCAGAAGGGGCGCAGTGGATCGGGATCGCGCCCTTCACGGAGACGCCGCACCTCTTCCAGAACATCGGCGACGGCACGCTCTTCCACTCCGGCAGCCTCGCCATCAACTACGCCATCGCGTCCGGCGTCAACATCACGTACAAGATCCTCTACAACGCGGCGGTGGCCATGACAGGCGGCCAGGACGCGGCGGGTGCGCTGCCCATTCCCGCGCTCACGAAGCGGCTCGAGGCCGACGGCGTCAAGCGCATCATCATCACCACGGACCACCCCGAGAACTACAAGGGCGTGTCCATCGCCTCAAACTGCGAGGTCTGGCACCGGGATCGTCTCCTCGAGGCGCAGTCGGTGCTGGCGGCGGTGCCCGGCGTGACGGTGCTCCTCCACGACCAGCAGTGCGCCGCCGAGAAGCGGCGCCTGCGCAAGCGGGGGCGGCAGGCGGACCCCCAGACGCGCATCTTCATCAACGAGGCGGTGTGCGAGGGCTGCGGCGACTGCGGCCGCAAGTCGAATTGCCTCTCCGTGCAGCCGGTGCAGACCGAGTTCGGGCGGAAGACGCAGATCCACCAGTCCTCCTGCAACAAGGACTATTCGTGCCTTCTCGGCGACTGCCCGTCCTTCCTGAGCGTCGAGCCCATCGGAGAGCCGGCGAAGAAGCCCAAGCGCCTCACGCCGCTCGACGCGGAGATGCCGGAGCCGGCGCTGCGGGTGCCGCGGGACGGCTTCGCGCTGCACATGATGGGCATCGGCGGCACGGGCGTGGTGACGGTCAACCAGATCCTGGGCACGGCGGCCATGCTCGACGGCAAGCACGTGCGCGGGCTCGATCAGACCGGGCTGTCCCAGAAGGGCGGGCCGGTGGTCTCCGATCTCCGCATCGACGCGCGCCCCATCGACATCTCGAACAAGGTGTCGGCGGGCGGCGCCGACCTCTACCTGGGCTTCGATCTCCTCGTGTCGACCGATCCCGTCAACCTGGACAAGGCCGAGTCCGGGCGGACCATCGCCATCGTCTCCACGAGCAAGATCCCCACGGGCCGCATGGTGGTGGACACCACCGTCGAGTTCCCCGAACTGGGCAGCACGTTGATGAGCGTCGATCGTGTCACGCGCAAGGACGCGAACGTCTATCTCGACGCGCAGTCGATGGCCGAGGCGCTCTTCAACGACCACATGGCGACGAACTTCATCATGGTGGGCGCGGCCTACCAGGCGGGGGCCCTGCCCATCAGCGCGGCCTCGCTCGAGCAGGCCATCCGGCTGAACGGCGTCAGCGTCGACATGAATCTCCTAGCCTTCCGGTGGGGCCGCATGGCCGTGCTGGACAGCCGGCGGGTCGAGGCGGCCGTGCAGACGGCCAGCGGCAAGGTCCAAGCGCCGCGCGTGCTCTCCGCGGAAGCGCAGGCGCTGGTCGACGGCACCGGGGCCCAGGGCGAGCTTCGCCGGCTTCTCGAGATCCGCATCCCGGAGCTGATCGCCTACCAGAACGTCGCCTACGCGCGGCAGTACGCGGATTTCGTGGCGCGGGTGAGCCGGGAGGAAGCGCAGAAGACGCCCGGCCGCACCGGGCTCTCGGAGGCGGTGGCGCGGCATCTCTTCAAGCTCATGGCCTACAAGGACGAATACGAGGTGGCCCGCCTGCATCTGAATGCCGCGCTCGAGGCGGAGCTCCACGCCCGTTTCGGCCCCGCCGTGCGCTACTACTGGCATCTCCACCCGCCGGTGCTGCGCGCGCTCGGGCTCAAGAAGAAGATCCGGCTCGGCTCCTGGTTCAAGCCGGCCTTCGGCGCCCTCATCGCCATGAAGGGGCTCCGCGGGACCGCCCTCGACGTGTTCGGCTATGCCCGGGTGCGCCGGGAGGAGCGGGCCCTCATCGGCGAGTACCGTGCGCTCGTGGAGCGGACGCTCGCCGCGCTGTCGCCGGCGCGTCACGACACCGCGGTGGCGATCGCCGACCTGCCGGACGTGATTCGCGGCTACGAGGACGTCAAGCTCGACGGCGTACGGGTGTTCCGCGCCCGCGCCGCCGAGCTCGTGGCCCGGCTGGGCTGACGATCGGCACCGCCATCTCGCCCGAGGCATCGTTCCGAGCGGAGCGGCTCGAGCCATGAGCATGTCCGAGGAGCGGGTGCAGCCGCTCGGCGAGTTGCGTGAGGGACCGTCGGGCAGCGGGCGGGCGCTGACGGTCGGGCTCGGGGCGGGGCTCGTGCTCTCCCTGCTCCTGGCGATCGGCCTGGCGCTCATGACGCGCGCGCAGGTCGTCGAGCTGACGCGCGAGCGCGACGCGGCGAGGAGCGAGCTGCAGAAGACGAAAGCCGGGACCGAGGCCGCGACGGCGGCCAGCGAGGCGAAGATCGACCGGTACGTCCTGGCCGCCCGCCTGGAGCTCGCCGAGCTGGCGCACCTCCTGGTCGTCGCCCGCCGGAGTCTCTTCACGGGCAAGGACATTGCGGATCCCGCGTTGCCGGAGTCCATCTCGGGCAAGCGGAGGCAAGCGCTGCAGGCGGCACTCGCGCTCAAGCAGGCGAAGCCGCCCTTCAAGTGGGGCAGCCGGAAGAAGGAGGAGGGCGTCGACTCCGTGGGTTTCGTCGCCGTGGCGCTGGCCCAGGCCGGCATGCTGCTCAAGCCCGAGACGCTCACGGCGAAGACTCTCCAGGACCTGCTCAACGTGGCGACCGTGGGCGATCCCAAGCCCGGCGACGTGCTCTTCTTCGACAAGGGCATCGTGATGCTGTATCTGGGCGGCGACAGCGCCGTCGGCATGCTGCCCGAGGGCGCCGTCACGAAGGGTGGCGTCCTCAAGGGACGGGGCATCGGCTTCAACTATCAGGGGTACGGATCCATCAAGTACGAGTGAGGGAGCGACCATGGAAAAGACGCAGCCGACCTGGCCGGAGGAAGTAGACAAGCGCCTGGACGCACTCGTGGCGATGCGGCGGGACTTCCACCGGCATCCGGAGCTGTCCTTCCAGGAACGCCGCACGAGCGAGATCATCGCCGAGCGCCTCCACGCGGCCGGCCTCGAGGTGCGCACCGGGATCGCCAAGACCGGCGTCGTCGGCGTGCTCCGTGGCGACCGCCCCGGCCGCACCGTCGCCTGGCGAGCGGACATCGACGCGCTGCCCCTCACCGAGACCCTGGACGCGCCCTTCGCATCGAGCGCTCCTGGCGTGATGCACGCCTGCGGCCACGACGGGCACACCGCGATCGCGATCACGCTGGCCGAGATCTTCGCCGCGCGCCGGCGCGAGCTGCCCGGTACCGCCGTCTTTCTCTTCCAGCCCGCGGAAGAGATCCTGGGCGGCGCCAAGCCCATGATCGAGGCCGGCGTGCTGGACGATCCCCGGGTCGAGCAGGTCTACGGCCTCCATCTCACCACCACGGCGCCGGCGGGGTACGTGTCGGCGCGGCCCGGGCCGGCCATGGCCTCGGCGGACGGCTTCACGGTGGAGGTGCGGGGCAAAGGCGGGCATGGAGCGATGCCGCACCTCTCCGTCGATCCCATCACCGCCGCTGCGAACATCCTGCTCGGCATGCAGAACCTCGTCTCGCGCGAGATTCCCGCGCAGGCGACGGCCGTGCTCACCATCGGGCAGCTGGTGTCGGGCACCAAGTCGAACATCATTCCCGATCGCGCGTTGATGACGGGAACGCTACGCACCTTCGACGAGGGGATACGCCGCCAGGTGCTGGACCGGCTCGGGGACTACGTGGGCCACATGGGCCTAGCCTATCGGACGCACGCGAGCTTCTCCGTGAACCTCGGCTCGTGCCCGACCGTGGTCAACCATCCGGCGGAGACGGACTTCATGATGGGGGCGGCGCGGCTCGAGGTCGGCGCCGACGCCGTGGGTGTCGGCCAGCCCGTGATGGCCAGCGACGACATGAGCCTCTTCCTCGAGGCCCGGCCCGGCTGCTACTTCCGCGTGGGCATCGGCCTGCCCGATGGCCGCCCGCGCCCCCACCACGCCCCCGAATTCGAGATGAACGAAGCGGGCCTCCCGGCCGGTCTCCGCGTCGGCCTAGGCTTGATGCTGCGAGCCCTCTCCAGCTGAGCTAGCTTTCCGTCTCGAGAGAAGTCCTAGCCCCCGCGGCCGGTCCGTTTGCGCTCCGAGCGCCGGCTTCGGCGGCGCAATCCTTGGGGGAGGTTCGGACGGGGGGCGTAGCTCCCCCTCCGAGTCATCGATCGACTTCGAGGCGGCAGGTGGCGCCCTTGGCGCGCTCGTAGGCTTCCGTGCGGCTGGCCGCCGCCGGCCGGGGCACCGGCTGCTCGAAGAGCGGGCGCGCGTAGTCCGCCTTCACCGCGTAGTTCACGTTCTGCGGCACGGCCACCGTCGCGGCCAGGAAGGGGAAGTCGTCGATGGCGGCCGACACCACGCCGACGAGCAGGCCCTGCGTGTTGACGAGCGGCCCGCCCGAGTTGCCGGGCTGCACCGGTACCGTGATCTGGAGCAGCGAGCTCTCGCCACCCAGCCCGGAGAGCGCGCTCACCGTGCCCTCGGCGAACCTGGGCTCGGCCCCGAGCACGGCGCTCATCGGATAGCCGATGGTGAACAAGGGCTCGCCCACCTTCGTCGTGCGCGGCGGCACGAGCGACAGGTAGGCCGTGCTGGACAGCTCGGTCTTGACGATCGCCAGATCGAGGTTGCGCGCCACCGCCTCCACGCGCGCCACCGCCTCCTTGCGGCCGGGGCAGTGGGCCACGATGTGCTTGGCCCGGTTGACGACGTGGGCGGCAGTCAGGATGGTGCCGTCCGGCCGCGCCAGCACGCCGGTGCCTTGCACGTGGCTCGTGTCCTCGTCGGGGTCGTTCCGGGCGCGCAGCGCCGTTTCCTTGATCTGGGACTCGAGATCCTCCGCGAGGTTCCGGGCGTTCCAGGCGCGCAGCACGTTGGCGCTCGTCAGCACGGCGCCCCGGATCCGATCGAGCGCCCCCGGATCGTACCGGGCCTCCGCGACCTGGGCGCGCCGCCACTCGTAGAGGCTGCGCGCGTCGTCGGGCCCGATGGGCCGGCCTTTGAGGCGGGCCTCGTAGTACGCACAGAGGCCCCGGATCTCGATGTCGGCGGGGAGGCCCGTGCCCCACTCCTGGATCACGTCCTGCATGAGGGCGGCGCACTCGGTCCAGCGGCCGTCCTTCATCGCCTCGAGCGCCGCCTTCTTGGCTTCCCAGCGCGGGTGGTCGCTCCGGCAGGCGAGACTGAGCGGCACTTCGTGGCTCTCGCGCTCGGCCATGCGCGCCCGCCGTCCCACCACCACGTCGACCGTCGTGATGCCCGGAGGCATGCTCCCGAAGATGCGCTTGACGTCGGCGAGCGTGGTCACGCTCTCCTCGCCGATGGCCTTGATCCGGTCGCCGCGGCGGGCCCCGTGCTGTTCCGCGTCGGGACTCACCGCGACCGCGTAGAGCCGCGGGCTCCACTCGACGAAGATCTGGCAGCGCGTGGGCCCGGGCTCGTCGCGGAGAAACGCGTCGAGGCGTCGGGCGGCCGTGGCCTGCTCCCACTTCGCGTTCTCCCGCGCCTGGGCGAGCTCGCGCTGCTCCGGCGCCGGGAGCGATTGCGCCCGGAGCCCGGGCCAGGGGACCAGCACCGCGGCGAGCGCGCAGAGGAGCCCCCCGGTGGCGATCATCAGCCGTCGGGGCGCGGTCATGGCTGTCGCTCTCCTTCACCCGGGGTGGAGCCGGGCGGATGCACGGGGTTCAGGGCGGCCTTCGTCGCGGACTCGCGGGCGGCCGCATCGAAGATACCACGCGTCATCAGAGCCTCGGAAGCGCGCGCCCGCGCCTCGTAGATCGCCGCGCGCGCGGCGTGGACGCGGGCGCTGTCCGGGGCGGCCGCGGCGGCCCAGTCCGCGAGATGACACGCGAGCGCCGGGCGACCCGCGTCCGCGAGGGCCCGCGCCCGATCGGCGAGCGCTTCGGCGCCGCCCGCCAGCGCTGCGACCTCGAGGCCGATGTCCGCCTCGCGCGCCGGCTTGAGGTGCGCCGGCTGGCCGTCCCACCACCCGCCGTACCGCCGCCAGATGTTCCGCACGACGTACTCGGGCTCGTCGTACACCGCCTGGAGGTAGGGACGGTCGGCCAGGTGTGCGGGCGGCCGCACCTCGGCCACGATCTGCTCGAGGGCGAGGCCGGCATTCATGCGTGCCACGGTCTCGCGCTCGAGAGTCTCGAGCCACTCCGCGGTGTCCTCGAGCGCCTGGCGCACGCGGGTCGCGCCCACGATGGGCACGCCGTGGCCGGGAACGAGCAGCTCGGCGCCGCGGCCGGCCATGGCGCGCAGCGCCTGTGCCCATTCCGCCGCGTAGCGCTGCACCTTTTGCGGATTGCCGGCATTGGGCGCCACCCAGAGGAAGAGATCGCCCGTGAAGAGCGCGCGGCGCGCCGGCCACCAGAGCCAGGTGTGGTCGTCCGTCTCGCCCCGGGCGTGGTGGAGCTCGAGGCGCACGTCGTCCGCCTCGAGCAGGTGGCTCACGTCGTAGTCGACGGTCGGGTAGTCATAGGTGGTGGGCCAGGCCGCCGCGATGGAGAACTGTCGCGAGTTGATGGCGCCGTTCCACGGGGCCGTGAGCCGGTAGCGATCGAAGCGGGCGGCGACGTTCCGGTGACCGACGATGGCCGGCGCGGCCCATCCGCGCTCGCGCGCCTCCTCGAGAAACGGGGGGAGGCCGCAGGCGTGGTCGACGTGCCCGTGCGTGAAGACGGCGGCGTGCAGGCGGCCCGGATCGATGGCGCGCACGGCCGCGAACGTTCTCGCTCGCCCGCCGTAGCTCCCCGTGTCCACGAGGAGCAGCCCCGCCCCCGTGCGCACGACGGTGACGTTGGCCCAGGCGTGGATGAAGAAGAGGCCCGGCGCCAGCTCCTCGCTCTTTCCCGTCGGCCGCCACATGTCGCGCGGGGAGATTCCTCCGCGCCAGCCGCGCTCCGCCAGCTCGACGATGTCACCCATGTGCGGCGGACGCTAGCACACGGGTTCGGGGGCGGCAATCGCGGCGGGAACTCCGCGCGGCGACGCCTCGACCCCATTGACACGCGAAGGGATTTGGGGATAATCGGGCAACCTCGCGGCCCGCGAGCGCGCCCCGTCCTTGTCGCAGTGCAGCGGAGGACAGACCATGACCCGCTCCCGAGCGTCTCTCGTCGCTCTGGTCGTTGCCGTGACGCTGGTCACGGGCGCGCCGGTGTGGGCGCAGCCTGCAGGCTCGGCGGCACCGGCCGGGCAGATGACGTGGGCGTCGCACGTCGCGCTCGCGCCGACCTGGTTCGATCCGGCGGAAACCCCGGGCATCATCACGCCGTTCATGGTTTTGTACGCCCTGCACGACGCGCTGGTGAAGCCCATGCCCGGCAACGCCATGGCTCCGTCGCTCGCCGAGTCCTGGACGATGTCCAAGGACGGGCTCTCCTATGAGTTCGTGCTGCGCAAGGGCGTCAAGTTCCACAACGGCGAGGCCGTGACGGCCGAGGACGTGAAGTTCTCCTTCGAGCGCTACCGGGGCGCCTCCGCCAAGGAGCTCAAGGGCAAGGTGGCGCGGGTGGAGGTCGTCGGTCCCCATCGCGTGCGCTTCATCATGAAGCAGCCGTGGCCGGATTTCCTCACGTTCTACGCGACGCCGGCCACGGGCGCAGCGTGGATCGTGCCCAAGAAGTACGTCGAGCAGGTCGGGGACGACGGGTTCAAGAAGGCGCCGATCGGGGCCGGGCCGTACAAGTTCGTCTCCTTCAAGCCGGGCGTGGAGCTTACGCTCGAGGCCTTCGAGGGCTACTGGCGCAAGACACCGTCGGTCAGGACGCTCGTGTGGAAGGTCATTCCGGAAGAATCCACACGGCTCGCCGCCCTCAAGCGCGGCGAGGTGGACATCGCCTACAGCATCACGGGGCCGCTCGCCGAAGAGCTCAAGCGCACGCCGGGCCTCACGCTGACCCCGACCTTCTTCCCGTTCACCATCTGGATGGTCTTCACGGAGCAGTGGGACCCCAAGTCTCCCTGGCACGACAAGCGCGTGCGGCTCGCCGCCAATCTCGCCGTCGACCGGCAGGGCGTGAACCAGGCCGTCTACCTCGGCTACTCCAAGCTGTCCTACAGCTTCGTGCCGCAGGGGCTCGAGTATTTCTGGGCGCCCCCGCCGTATCCGTACGATCCGAAGCGCGCGAAGCAGCTCCTGGCCGAGGCGGGCTATCCCAACGGGTTCGATGCCGGCGAGCTGTCGGGCGACATGGTCTACGGCACGGCCATCGGCGAGCCGGTGGTGAACTATCTCCAGGCCGTGGGCATTCGCCTCAAGCTGCGCCCGCTCGAGCGCGCGGCCTTCTACCAGGAGCTGGGGGAGAAGAAGCTTCGCTACGTGGTGCAGAACGGCAGCGGAGCGCCGGGCAATGCCGCCACCCGCATCGAGGTCAACGCCGTCAGCGGCGGCCGCTACGCCTACGGCGCCTATCCGGACATCGACGGGCTCTTCTCCGAGCAGGCCAACGAGATGAACCCGCGCGTGCGGCAGCAGCTCCTCGTCAAGATCCAGCAGATGATCCACGAGCGCGTCATGTTCGGGCCGGTGATCGAGCCCGCGTTCCTGAATGGCGTGGGCCCGCGCGCCGCCGTCAGCGGCTTGGGGCTCATCAAGAACCACGCCTACTCGGCCCCCTACGAAGATCTCAAGCTCAAGCCCAAGCCATGAAGCGCTTCATCGTCAAGCGCCTGGCCTATGCCGCCCTGTCCCTCCTCCTGCTCTCCCTGACGATCTTCCTGTTCGTGCGCCTGACCGGGGATCCCGCCGTGCTCCTGGTCGAGCCCGGAGCCAGCAAGGACGACCTCGCCGCCGTCCACGCCCAGCTGGGCCTCGACCGGCCCCTGTGGGTGCAGTACGGGCAGTTCATGACGAGCCTCGTCCGCGGCAACCTCGGCAACTCCTTCTACTACCGCACGCCGGTGCTCGAGCTCTATCTCTCGCGGCTGCCCTACTCGCTGCTCCTGGCCGCGGCGGCCATGGCCTTCTCGCTCCTCGTGGGCATTCCGAGCGGCATCCTGGCCGCCGTGCGCGTGAACCGATGGTGGGACAGCGCGGGCAAGCTGTTCGCCCTCCTCGGCCTGTCGCTGCCGTCGTTCTGGGTCGGGCTGGTGATGATCCTCTTCTTCTCCGTCTATCTGGGCTGGCTGCCCTCGTCCGGGTCGGGCACGGCGCTGCACGTGATCATGCCCGCCTTCGCGCTCGGCTGGTACTTCGCGGCCGCGCACATGCGCCTCACGCGCTCGTCCATGCTCGAGGTGCTGGGTTCCGAGTACGTGAAGCTCGCCCGCCTGAAGGGGCTGCCCGAGGCGCTCGTCATCTCCAAGCACGCGTTCAAGAACGCGCTCATCCCCGTGCTGACCCTGGCCGGGATCAACCTGGTCATCATGGTCAACGTGGCGGTGGTGGTGGAAACGGTCTTTGCCTGGCCCGGGGTGGGACGCCTCCTGTACGAGGGCATCGCCTTCCGTGACTTCCCGGTGGTGCAGGCCACCGTGCTGCTGGGCGGTGCGATGATCGTGGTGGTCAACTTCCTCGTGGACATTCTCTACGCCGTGATCGACCCGCGCATTCGCTATGAGAGGTAAGGGGCCATGAATGGCAGCCGAGCGGCTTCGCTCACCGTAGCCTGGCGCTTCGCGTCGCTCCGCGTCGAAGGGTTTCCGTGGATCCCCGCACTGATCCTGGGCACGATCGCGTTCGTGGCGATCTTCGCCAACGTGCTCGCTCCCTACAACCCGGAGATCGGCGC
>Ga0335082_10008334_pt1 | contig 11257 bp, 14 predicted proteins | sample Lox_Sample_41_FD_206718 | JGI IMG/M metagenome (GOLD analysis project Ga0335082, IMG submission 206718) | Soil microbial communities from Loxahatchee National Wildlife Refuge, Florida, United States - Lox_Sample_4.1 | ecosystem: Environmental > Terrestrial > Soil > Wetlands | place: USA... | reverse complement strand
CTGCAGCTTCACCGGTGAATGATAGCAACGCTGTGCCTGTGCGGAATGCCTCGCGCGGCCGGACAATGCGTGCCATGGCCAGCGTCGGCCCCGCCGTCGACCTCGACGAGGTTCGCGCACTGTTCGTGGAATACCACGCCGCAGTGGGCCGCCCCGGCTGCTTCGCCGGGTTCGAGCAGGAACTCGCTGAATTGCCGGGGGATTATCGGCCGCCGGGCGGTGCTTTGCTCCTTGCGCGCGTCGACGGTTCGCCCGCGGGCTGCGCGGCCCTGCGCGCGATCGGCGAGCGGGCCGGGGAGATGAAGCGCCTCTACGTGCGCCCGGCCTTCCGCGGGCACGGGCTCGCCCGGCAGCTGACCTCGGCGATCATCGACGCGTGCCGCACGGCCGGGCACCGCGTGCTCTACCTCGACACGCTGCCGACGATGACGGCCGCTATCGCCCTCTACGGCGCGTTCGGCTTTTCGCCGCGCGGGGCTTACTCCGCGGCGCCGACGCCCGGGGCGCTTTTCTTCGAGCGCTGGCTCTAGCCGCGGCGCCGATACGGCGCACGAGCGCCGTGGTCGAGCGCTCGTGCTCGAACGGGATCGACCGCACCAGGCCGCCTCGCGCGCGCACCTCGGCCGCACCCACGATGCGCTCAACCGGCCAGTCGCCGCCCTTCACCAGCGCATCCGGGCGTACCGCGGCGATCAGCGCCGCCGGCGTATCCTCGTCAAACCACGTGACCGCGTCCACCGACCCGAGCGCCGCCACGACCGCAAGGCGCTCGGCGAGCGCATTGAGCGGCCGGCCGGGCCCCTTGCGCAGGCGGCGCACCGAGGCATCGCCGTTCAGCGCGACCAGCAGCGACGCGCCCAGCGCGCGCGCGCGAGAGAGATAGGTCACGTGGCCGCGATGCAGCAGGTCGAATACCCCGTTCGTGAACACGAGCGGCCTCGGCGCGGCCGCGGCCCAGGCCGCCGCGGCGGCGGGCGACAGGATCTTGCGCTCGAAGTCCGGGGCGGACGCGCCTAGGTGCGCGGACGGCACCGCTCGTCGTCCGGCTTGCAGTACTCGAACATCTTGACCACCTTGCGCACTCCGCTCGTCGTGCGCGCGATCTCGACCGCGTCGGCCGCTTCCCGCTCCGTGACGATGCCCATCAGGTACACGACCGCGGCCTCGGTGACGACCTTGACGTAGAACACGTTGAACTTGTTGGCGTCGGCGAAGCGCGTCTTGACCTTCGAGGTAATCAGCGCGTCGTTCGACCACGAGGTGGTCGAGGCCGCGCCCGCGACCTGCAGGTCGTCGCTGACGCCCTGCACGTTGGGCACCGCGCGCGCGATCTGCTCGACCTCCTTGCGCGTGCCCTCGTCGGGCACCTCGCCGGTCAGCAGCACGTAGCGGTTGAACGAGGTGACCGACACGTGCACGCGCTCCCCGAAGCGGTCGTCGATGCGATTGCCCGCCCGCAGCTCGATGCCGTGGTCCTCGAGTTGCGTGGCGGAGGTGCGCCGGTCCTCGGCGACGACGACGGCGCCGACGGCGCCGACCGCCACCATCCCGGCACAGCCCGGGAGGACGGCGACGGCGGCGAGCAGCGCGAGCGCGTGAAGAATCCTGCCTCTCATGACTGGGCTCCGAACAGCTGGTGGTCGATCGAGTCGCACAGGCAATGCAGCGCGAGCAGGTGCACTTCCTGGATGCGCATGGTGCGGTCGTGCGGCACGCAGACGAGCACGTCGTCGGGCCCGAGCGCGGCCTTCATCTTGCCGCCACCTCGCCCCGTGAGCGCCACGGTGCGCAGCCCGAGCTCGCGCGCCGCGCGCATCGCGGCGAGCACGCTCGGCGAGTTGCCCGAGGTGGAGATCGCGAGCAGCACGTCGCCGCGGCGCCCGAGCGCGCGCAGCGGCTTCTCGAACACGAGCTCGTAGCCGTAGTCGTTCGCGATCGACGTCAGGTTCGAGGTGTCGGTGGTGAGCGCCAGCGCGGCGAGCGGCGGGCGCTCGCGCTCGAACCGGTTCACGAGCTCGGCCGCGAAGTGCTGCGCGTCGGCGGCCGAGCCGCCGTTGCCGCAGGCGAGCACCTTGCCGCCCGCGCGCAGCGAATCGGCCATCGCCGCCGCCGCCCGCGCGATCGGCGCGGCGAGCACCTGCGCGGACGCGAGCTTCAGCTGAGCGCTGTCGGCGAAGTGCGCCGCGATCCGCTCGGCGAGCGCGGCGCTCGGGTCGGCGTGCCCCATGCCGGCAGGATTCTACACGCTCGCGCGCGCATTCCCGTTACTCGGTGAAGGCGTCGCGGATCCATTGCACCCGCTCCGGCGCGAGCGCGTCGAGCAGCAGCACGTCGAAGCGGCACGGCGCGGCGGGGCGACTTGCGAGGAACAGTCGGGCTGCGGCGACGATCCGCGCGCGCTTGGCGGCGGTAATGCTCTCGGCCGCACCGCCGAAGCCGCCGTGGGCGCGCATCCGCACCTCGGCGAACACCAGGGTCCCGGCCTCGTCGGCGACGAGGTCGAGCTCGCCCAGCCGGCAGCGCCAGTTGCGGGCCAGGATGCGAAGCCCTGCGGCGCGCAGCAGCCGCTCGCAGATCTCCTCGGCTCGCGCACCGGTTCGGTTCATGGCACCCTTAACGCCGCCACCCCGAGCCGCGTTGACCGTGACCGCCGGAACCCTCTACGTCGTCGCCACGCCGATCGGCAACCTGGCCGACGCGAGCCCGCGCGCGCTCGAGGTCCTGCGCGCGGCCGACGTCGTGGCCTGCGAGGACACCCGCACGACGCGCACGCTGCTTGCGCGCCACGGCATCGCGCGCGAGACGCTCGCGCTGCACGCGCACAACGAGCGCGCTGCCGGCGCTAGGCTGCTCGAGGCGCTGCGCGCGGGACGCAGCGTCGCGCTGGTGAGCGATGCGGGCACGCCGGGCGTCTCGGACCCCGGGGCGCTGCTGGTCGAGGCCGCGCACCGCGCGGGCGTGCCGGTGGTGCCGATCCCGGGGCCGAGCGCCGCGATCGCGGCGTACTCGGCGGCCGGGTTCGCCGCCGACCGGTTCCTGTTCGCCGGTTTCCTGCCGCCCAAGCCCGCCGCGCGCCGCAAGGCGCTCGAGGCGCTGGACGCCGCCTGCCCCGTGATCCTGTACGAGGCGCCGCACCGCGTCCGCGACACGATGGGCGACCTCCTCGCGCGCTTCGGCGGCGCGCGCGAGATCGTCATCGCGCGCGAGCTGACCAAGAAGTTCGAGGAGGTCGCACGCCTGCCGCTTGGCGAGGCGCCGGCCTGGCTCGAGGCGAACGCGCACCGGCAGCAGGGCGAGTTCGTGCTGGTGCTGGGGCCGGCGAGCGCGGCCGCGGCGTCGCAGGCGCCGGCGGAGGCCGAGCGCGTGCTCGACGCGCTGCTCGAAGTCCTGCCGCCGAGCGACGCGGCGCGCCTCGCCGCGCGCATCAGCGGCGCGCCACGCAATGCGCTGTATCGCAGGGCGCTGCGCCGCGGCAAGTAGAATCGCGGCATGGACCGACTCACGCTGCCGCGTCCCGACGATTGGCACCTGCACCTGCGCGACGGCCCGCAGATGGCCGACGTGCTCCCGGATACCGCCCGGCGGTTTGCGCGCGCGATCGTGATGCCGAACCTGCGCGAGCCGGTGCGAACGACCCAGCAGGCGCTCGCCTACCGCGGCCGCATCCTCGCCGCGTTGCCGGAGGACGCCGCGTTCGAGCCGTTGATGACGCTCTACCTGACCGACGACACGCCGCCCGAGGAAATCGCGCTCGCGAAGCGCTCGGGCCGGGTGCACGGCGTCAAGCTCTACCCGGCGGGCGCCACCACGCTTTCGGACGCCGGCGTCACGCGCATCTCGCGCTGCTTCCACACGCTGGAGAAGATGGAGGAGCAGGGCCTGCCGCTGCTCGTGCACGGCGAAGTCACGGACGCCGAGGTCGACGTCTTCGACCGCGAGGCAGTGTTCATCGAGGAGGTGCTCGGGCCCCTGCTCGAGCGATTTCCCGGCCTCAAGGTCGTGCTCGAGCACGTGACGACGCGCGACGCGGTGCAGTTCGTCGAGGTGACGGGCCCGAACGTCGCGGCGACGATCACCGCGCACCACCTGCTGCTGAACCGGAACGCGCTGTTCCAGGGCGGGCTGCGCCCGCACCACTACTGCCTGCCCGTGCTCAAGCGCGAGGCCGATCGCGAGGCCCTGGTCGAGGCCGCGACCTCGGGCAATCCCAAGTTCTTCCTCGGCACCGACAGCGCGCCGCACGCGCGCGGCGCGAAGGAGGCCGCGTGCGGCTGCGCGGGCATCTACACCGCGCACGCGGCGCTCGAGCTCTACGTCGTGGCGTTCGAGGAGGCCGGCGCGCTCGCGCGGCTCGAGGACTTCGCCTGCCGCTTCGGCGCGCGCTTTTACGGTCTGCCGCCCAATGCCGGCAGCGTGACGCTCGAGCGCCGCGACTGGACCGTGCCCGAGAGCCTGCCGTTCGGCGCCGAGCGGCTCGTGCCGTTGCGCGCCGGCGAGACGCTGCCCTGGAAGATCAGCTAGCGCACCCGATCTTCGCGCCGCTGCGCCCCTGGCTGGCGGCGCTCGGCGCGAATCCCACCTGCGACGCGCTGAACGCCGCCGCCGAGCGCGCCGGGCTGCGCACGGAGAGCGGCCGCGCCGTGCGCTTCGTGGCTCCCGGGGCCGCCGACCCCTACTACGAGGTGCACCTTTTCGAGACGGGCGAGGTGCACACGCGCCCCGGCAATCGACACGACTTCTTCAACGCGCTTTGCTGGCTCGCCTTCCCGCGCACCAAGGCGCGCATCAACGCGCTGCACGCAGCCGGGATCCCGCGCGAAGCGGGTCGCCGCGGCCCGCTGCGCGACCTGCTCACGATCCTCGACGAAGGCGGCGCGCTGGTCGCCTGCGCCGACGAGTCCCTCAACGGGCTGATCCGGGACTTCCGCTGGAAGGAGCTGTTCTGGGTGCAGCGCGCGCGGCTTCTCGCGTCGATGCGGCTCATCGTGCTCGGACATGCGACGCTCGAGCAGGCTCTCGAGCCGCGCCCCGGGATTACGTGCAAGGTCCTCTTCGTCGATCCGTCCCGCGACGCCGATGCGCAAGCGGCGGCGTGGCTCTCGCGTCTGCCTGACGACGCCTCGCCCCGGCTACTGCCCCCGTTGCCGGTATTCGGCTTTCCCGGCTGGCTGCCGCAGTGCGACGACGCCGCCTTCTACGACGACGCGCGCTGGTTCCGCCCGCTCACGGAAACGCCGGGAAGCGGGCTTCCATCCCGCGGTTGACGGCCTCGGGGTGCGTGCCCGCGACCAGCGCGCGCACCTCGTCGACCCGGTCGCGCGGGACGTCGACCATCAGCAGCACCTGGCCCTTCTCGATCGCCGCATGAAAGGCCTTCAGCCGCGAGTTGGGCACCGCCGCCGCGGCCATGCTCGCCATCCATGCGCCGAGCGCAACGCCGACCAGGCCCGCGACGAGCACGACGCCGAGCTTCGGCTGCGTGCCCTCGATCGGGTAGGCGACCAAGACCGCGCCGAACAGCAGCCCGCCGAGTCCGCCGATCCCCGCGCCGAGCGCCGCGCCGTGCATGAAGTCGGTCTTTCGCAGGTAGCTCGCCTCGTGCAGCTCGCCCAGGTGCGTGCCGCGCCGCGCGAGGAACTGCATGTGCCGGTCCTCGATGCGCGCGAGCAGCAGGTCGTCGGCGGTGCGCCGCGCGGAGTCCACGTCAGGGAGCAGGAAATACAGACGCCTTCGCATGTCGGCCTCCTTACGCCATTTCCTTCAAACGCCTGTGTAGTCCCGTCGCGCGCCGAAATCAAGCGCGGCCGGCGTAGAATGCGCCTGGGAGACGGTCAGGCAGCCGCTGTGGCGACACAGAGGAAAGTCCGGGCTCCACAGGGCGGGATGCGGGGTAACACCCCGGCGCGCATATCTGAAGGCGACGAACAGGGCCACAGAGACGAGTCCCCGGGGTCACACCCGGGGGGTGAAACGGGCAACCTCCATCCGGAGCAACACCAAATAGGCAAGCGCTCGAGGCCGGCCCGGCCGAGCTTGCGGGTAGGTGGCTAGAGCGCGCGGGCGACCGCGCGCCCAGAGGAATGGCTGTCGGGAGGGGACCTCCCCTTCGCACAGAACCCGGCTTATCGGCCGTCTCCCTTCTTGCCGCGCGAGATTTCACGCGGCATATGCAAATTCCTTTTGCCTTGCGCAGCGGGACGGCGGGATAATCGAGCGCATCGCTCCGTCGTGGAGGAAGAACGGGCCCCCAGGCCCGCACGGGCAGAAAGTGCACGATCGGCTCAACCAGAACGACGTCACCAACAAGATCAACGTCGAGGATCCCGCCCAGGTCCGCGACGCTGTCCTCGCCCTCTTCGCCGCGCGCTACCCGGGCGCGGACCTCGCGCCCCTGCGGCAGGCCTTCGAGGACGTGACGGCCCTGTTCCAGGGCAGATTCCCCGGCTACCTGCCCTGCGACACGCTGTACCACGACTTGCGCCACACGCTCGATATGACGCTGGCGATGGCGCGGCTGATCGACGGCCACGACCGGAGCCAGGCCGAGCCGGACCGGATTGGCGCGCGCCGTGCGATGCTCGGGATGGTGGTCGCGCTGCTGCACGATTCCGGTTACATGAAGCGCGCGTCCGAGTCGCACGTCGAGAACGGCGCGGTCTTCACCAAGGTACACGTGAGCCGCAGCGCCGACTTCCTGACGCGCTACCTGCCCCAGCTCGGCTTCGCCGACGAGGCCGGCGCCGCGGCCAAGCTCGTGCACTTCACCGGCTACGAGATGGACATCGACGACATCCTGCTGCACGACCCGCGCGACCGGCTGCTCGGCTGCCTCGTCGGCACGGCGGACCTGATCGGGCAGATGTCGGACCGGATGTACCTCGAGAAGTGCCGCGAGTTCCTGTACCCGGAATTCGTCTGGGGCCACATTGCGCGCGAGACGCTCGCCGACGGCCGCGAGATAGTGCGCTATGCCTCGCCCGACGATCTCATGCTGAAGACGCCCGGGTTCTACGAGTACGTGGCTCGCGCGCGCATCGAGCGCAAGCTCGGCGGCGTCGATCGGTTCGCGGCGGCGCACTTCGACGGGCCGAGCCTGTACCAGACGGAAATCGACCGCAACATGCGGTTCCTGAAGGATGCCATCGAGCAGGCTGACCTCACGCGGCTGCGGCGGTTCTGCTACTCGCTTTCGCGCAGGAGCGCCAAGGCCGCCTGATTTCCCCGCTCGGTGTGGGGTTTGTCACATTTCCGGCCAAATCGTGGAGTTGGCGCTTGCCCGCGGCCGGGGACCGTCGTAAAAGTCCGTCATGGGAGTGACTCAACGCCTGCGCGCGGCGCCGGCCCGGCCCGAGGCCGCGCCCGCGCTCTTTCGCCTGCTGGCCGAGGCTTCGCTGTCGCGCGCAGCGCTGGATGCCTGCGGCATGCCCGTCGTGCTGGTCGATGCGGCCGGGGCCTCGCGCCCGGTCTCGTACGTGAACCACGCCTTCGAATCGTGCTTCGGGTTTCGCGCGGCCGAGGCGCTCGGCCGGCCCGCGCTGGAGCTGCTGTTCGCCGAACCGGCGTCGGCGGCGGCGCTGTTCGGCGGCTCCGGCGCCCGCGCACGCGCGCTCGTGCGCCGCAAGGAGCGATCGCCGATGCCGGTGGATGTCGCGGTGGGGACGGTGCGCGGCAGCGACGGCCGCGTCTCGCACTGGGTGCTCAGCTTCGCCGAGCGCGAGGAAGCCCCGCCCCAGGGCTAGCGGCGGCGACTACTTCGGCGGCGACGAATTGCGGCCGCCGCGCAGGTCGATCAGGATCTCGCGGATCGCGACGATGAAGGTCCCGACGACGATGATCCACAGCGGGACCGCGCCGATCTTGTAGGCCAGGAATCCGACATAGAGCGCAGCGGCCGCGAGGCCGAGAATGCCGATGATGGTCTCGAACAAGGCTTGTCACTCCTTCATTGCGTCGCGCCGGCCGCATCGCCGGCCAGGTGCTCGACCAGCCACTGCGCGCACTGCAGCAGCCGCGCATCGTCGCCGCGCGGGCCCACGAGCTGCACACCGAGCGGCAGGCCCCCGGCCCCTTGCATCACGGGCACGGTGACGGCGGGCAGCCCACAGAGCGTCCACAGCGTGCAGAACACGGGATCGCCGGTCGCGCCGAGCCCGCGCGGCGCCTCCCCGGTCGCCGCCGGCGTGATGAACGCGTGCACTTCGTGGAATACGTCGTCGAGGGCGGCGTTATAGACGCCGATCCGCGCCACCGCGCGGTTGTAGTCGACCGCGAGATGCCGCGCGCCGCGCTCGATCATCTCGCGCAGCCGCGGGCTGAGCTGCCCCGCGCCCTGCTCGTAGTCTGGCGCGAGATTGAGCGCGAGGTCGGACTCCATGATCAGGCGGTGCTGCTCGTAGCCGTCCGCGAATGCATCGGCCAGCGTAACTTCGCACGCTTGGTCGCCGAGCGCCTGCGCCAGCTCGCCGAACGCTTCCTGCGTGTCTGCTGATGCGCGGTCCCAGGCAGGCGTCTTCACGAGCGCAAAGCGCGGCGCAAACGGCAGCGGATGCGCGACTGCGTCGGCGAGCCGCGGACGCGCGCGGGCCCGCGTATCCGGGTCGGCCGCGTCAAACGACATCAGCTCCCCCGCGACCAGGGCGGCGTCCGGCACGGTGCGCGCGAACACGCCGACGTGATCGAGGGCACGTGAGAGCCGCAGAACGCCGCTGCGCGATATCAGGCCGTGGGTCGGCTTGTAGCCGACGACGCCGCAGTACGAGGCGGGCCGGATGACCGAGCCGTTGGTCTGGGTGCCGAGCGCGAGCGGCACCATGCCCGCGGCCACCGCAGCCGCCGAGCCGCTCGAGGAGCCGCCGGGCGTGCGCTCCGGGTCGTGCGGATTGCGCGTCTTGCCGGGCGAGTAGGTCGCGAACTCGGTCGTGACCGTCTTGCCGAGCACCACCGCGCCCGCTGCGCGAAGCAGCGCGACGACCGTGGCGTCGTTGCGTGGACGCCGCCCGGCGTGCAGCGGCGTGCCGTCTTCGGTGGGCATGTCGCCGGTGTCGATGATGTCCTTCACACCGACCGGCACGCCGTGCAACGCCCCCAGCGGCTGTCCCCTGGCGCGCGCCGCGTCCGCCGACTTCGCCTGCGCCAGCGCGTGCGCGGGGTCCAGGAACGCCCAGGCCTGGATGCGCTCGTCGACTTGCTCGACGCGCGCGAGGCAGCCTTCGACGAGCTCCTGCGAGGTCAGGCTTCCCTCGCGTATCGCGGCCGCGGCTTCCGCGGCCCCGAGCTCTGCGGGCGAGCGCCGGCCGGCAAGGGACCGGGAAAATGCGGCCTGCGTCGGCATCGCGCCAAGCCCTAGTGCTTGTACAGCACGCCGGGAAGCCACGTCGCCATGCCCGGGAAGATGTAGAGCAGCGCCATGGTGATGAACACCATGAAGACGTAGGGAAGCGCGCCGCCGAAGATCTGGGTCAGGCGCACGTGCGCCGGCGCGACCCCCTTCAGGTAGTAGGCCGACATCGCCATCGGCGGCGTGTTGAAGGACGTCTGGATGTTCAGCGCGACCAGGATCCCGAACACCAGGGGATCGACGTCGAACGTCTTCAGCAGCGGCAGGAAGATCGGGATGAAGATGATGATGATCTCGGTCCACTCGAGCGGCCAGCCGAGCAGGAAGATGATGAACTGCGACAGCAAGAGGAACTCGACCCGCGTGAGGTGCATCGCGCCGATCGTGTGCTCGACGAGCTGCTGCCCGCCGAGGTACGCGAATACCGACGCGAAGGTCCAGGACCCGACGAACAGAAAGGTCACCATCGCGGTGGTGCGCGCCGTCAGGTAGACGGCCTCCTTCAGGCGTTGCAGGTCGAGCGCGCGATAGGCGGCGGCGAGCACGACGCTGCCAAGCGCGCCGACCGACGCCGCCTCCGTGGGAGTCGCGAGGCCGAAGACGATCGCGCCCAAGACCGAGAGGATGAGGACCGCGAGCGGGAAGAACGAGGTGAGCAGCGCGATGCTCAGCTTGCGCCACGAGGTATCGCCCTGCTCCTTGGGCAGGTCGGGGGCCAGCGACGGGTCGATCAGCACGCGGCCGACAACGTAGAGCACATAGAAGCCGGTGAGCACGAATCCCGGAATGAAGGCACCCGCGTAGAGCTGCACCACCGACAAGCCCGCGGTCGCGGCATACACGATGAGCAGGATGCTCGGCGGAATGAGGATTCCCAGCGTTCCGCCCGCGCATACGACGCCCGCCGCCAGCTTCGTGTCGTAGCCCGCCTTGAGCATCGCCGGGAACGCGAGCAGCCCCATCAGCGTGACCACCGCGCCGACGATGCCCGTCGCGGTCGCGAAGAAGGCGCAGGTGAGCAGCGTCGCGACGGCCATCGAGCCCGGCACTCGCCGCGCCGCGAGCTGGATGCTGAAGAACAATCGATCGAGGATGTTGGCGCGCTCGACGATGTAGCCCATGAACAGGAACAGCGGCACGGCCGTCAGCACGTCGTTGCTCAGGATGCTGAACGTGTTCTGCGTGAGCAGCACGAAGATCCGGTCGCCCATGGCGGAATACCCGAAGAACACGCCCATCGCCATGAGCGTGACCCAGATCGGGAACCCGAGCAGGATCGTGACTACGAAGATGCCCACCATTGCCAGCGCGATATCGCCTTGCGCCATCAGTGCACTCCCATCGTTCTTGTGGGGATCGCCGCGCGCCGGCTATGGCTTGGCGAGCGACCCATGCGCCGCGCGCTCCCGCTCCGCCTCCTGCTCGTGCAGGATCGCGCTCTCCAGCTCCTCGACGTCCTGCAGGCGCGGCGGCCACACGCCGTCTCGCAGGCACACGATGCATCGGACAACCTCGGCCACGCCCTGGATCAGCAGGAGCACGGCGCCGCAGGGAATGAGGGTCTTCAGCGGATAGATGGGGATGTCCGTCGGGCTGTAGACGCTGACCTCGTGATAGCGCCAGGATTCCCCCGCATAGGTCCAGCCGGCGTAGATGAGCGCGAGCACGCCGGGGAAGAAGAAGGCGAAGTACAGAACGAGGTCGATCGTTGCCTGGGTCTGCGGCTTGAGCAGGCGGTGGAAGACGTCCACCCGGACGTGGCCATGGCGCGCCAGCGTGTAGGCGCCGGCCATGAAGAACAACGCGCCGTACATGTTGTAGCTGACGTCGTACGCCCAGGTGGTGGGATCGTTGAGGGCGTAGCGCACGAAGACCTCGTAGCATCCGCCGACGGTCAGGATGATGATGTACCAGGCGAAT
>Ga0335082_10008333_pt1 | contig 11257 bp, 10 predicted proteins | sample Lox_Sample_41_FD_206718 | JGI IMG/M metagenome (GOLD analysis project Ga0335082, IMG submission 206718) | Soil microbial communities from Loxahatchee National Wildlife Refuge, Florida, United States - Lox_Sample_4.1 | ecosystem: Environmental > Terrestrial > Soil > Wetlands | place: USA... | reverse complement strand
TCGCGCGCGAAGGATACGTCTTCACGATGGTGATGTTCTTCGTCTGCTGCTTCGCGATGTCGACCTACGCACGCCGCATGGAGCGCCGCCTCAATCGGCACAAGACCGGGCGGAAATAGATCTTCATACCGCCTGCCGCGCCGCGCGCTCGGTCTGCGCGTACCAGATCGTTATCGACGCGACCACGACGAGAAGCGGGAGCACCACGAGGTTGAGGGTGTTCCAGCCGAAGGCGCCGAAGACCCCACCGGCAGAGAACGAACCCAGCGCGGCGGAGCCCGCGATCAGAAACTCGTTCAGGCCCTGCACCTTCGCGCGCTCCTCGGGACGATAGGCGTGGGTGAGGAGCGTGGTGCCGGCGACGAACATGAAATTCCAGCCCACACCCAGCAGCGCGAGCGCGATCCAGAAATTGACGAGGCCCGTGCCGGAGACCGCCACGAGGCCGCAGACCACGAGCATCGCGGTCCCCGTGAGCGCGATCGCGGCGGTGCCGTAGCGATGGATCAAGTGGCCCGTGAAGAAGGCCGGAAGGAACATGCCGATGAGATGGAAGCGGATGATGCCGAAGGCATCCGCGGGCGTATAGCCACAATCGACGGCAGCGAGCGGCGTCGCCGCCATGATGAAGCTCATGACGGCATAGCCGATGACGCCATTGGCGACGGCGGCGAGGAAAGCGGGCTGCCGAGCGATTTCGCGGAAGGGGCGCCCCGCAGCCGCGCCGCGAGCCGCGCGAGGCGGCGTCGGAATGGATAGGAACGTCAGGATGCAGATAGTGACGGCCGATAGCGCGGCGACGGCGAGGTAGGTGCCCGCGTAGAGGACGGGGGCGAGAGCGTCCTTCGCATAGACTGCAATCTGCGGTCCCACCGCCGCCGCGACGACACCTCCGGCGAGCACCCAGGAGACCGCGCGGCTGCGGAAGGCGGGGCTCGCTCCGTCGGCGGCGGCGAAGCGGTAATACTGCGCGGTCGCCTGGAAGCATCCCCAGAGCGCGTTGCCGACGCAGAAGAGCCCGAAATCCCGCCGGAAGATCGCGAGCGTGGAAATGAGCCCGCCGATGCCGCCGAGGAACGCCCCCAGCAGGAACCCCGTGCGCCGGCCGAGCCGCGCCATCAGGAAAGAGGCCGGCACGGTGACGGCGGCGTTGGTCATGGGAATGAGCGAGTACGGCAAGGTCGCGAGGATCGGCGTCGGCGCGAGACCTGCGCCCACAAGACCGCTCGACGCCGTCCCCACCGAGGCGGCCGAGAGGTAGAAGGCTTGGCAGGTCGCGAGCAGAAAGGCCGTGCGGCGTTGATGCCCCTCGATCATGGCTACCGACCGTAGAGGCCGGAAGCGCCGGCGTATAGGCCCGGAGATCGCAACCCCACCATGCGCGCGCGCTTGTTTCGCGGTGAGGCATGGCACAGGATGGCGCGATGAACGACGCGGCGGTCGATTGCGTTGTGATCGGAGCGGGCGTGGTGGGGCTCGCGGTGGCGAGAGCTCTCGCGCGCGCCGGGCGCGAGGTGCTGGTGCTGGAGAAGGAGCGCTGGATCGGCTCCGATACCTCCTCGCGCAACAGCGAGGTCATTCACGCGGGGCTTTATTATCCGAAAGACAGCCTCAAGGCCTTGCTCTGCGTCGAGGGCCGCCACGCGCTTTATGACTATTGCGCCGAGCACGGCGTGCCGCACAAGCGCATCGGCAAGCTGCTGGTCGCCTGCCGCGACGAGGAAGTGAAGTCCCTGGAATCCGTCTGGGTGCGCGCCGGCGCCAACGGCGTCGCCGATCTCCGATGGCTGAGCGCCGACGAGGCGAGGGCGCTCGAACCCAATCTCTCCTGCGTCAAGGCGTTTCTCTCACCCTCGACAGGGATCGTCGACAGCCACGCGCTCATGCTCGCCTATCAGGGCGATGCGGAAGCGGCGGGGGCGGTGCTCGCGCTACGCGCGCCGGTCCTGAGCGGCCGCGTCGAGAGTCGTGGATTTCTCCTGGAGGTCGGCGGCGAGGAGCCGATGCGCATCAGGACAGAGCTGGTCGTCAACAGCGCCGGACTCTATGCACCAACACTCGCGCGGAAGATCGCGGGCATCCCCGAGGCCGCGATCCCCACGGCCTATTACTGCCGCGGCGTCTATTTCAGCCTCTCCGGTCGCGCACCCTTCAAGCGGCTCATCTACCCCGCACCGGAGGCGGCGGGTCTCGGTGTGCACCTCACCCTCGACATGGGGGGGCAGGCACGCTTCGGTCCCGATACCGAGTGGATCGACGGCATCGACTACACCGTCGATCCCCGGCGCGGCGACAAGTTCTACGCGGCGATCCGCACCTATTGGCCATCGCTTCCGGATGGCGCCTTGCAGCCGGGCTATGCGGGCGTGCGGCCGAAGATCAGCGCGCCCAATGAGCCGGCCGCGGATTTCCGGATCGATGGGCCGGAGAGGCACGGGGTACCTGGCCTCATCAATCTTTTTGGAATCGAATCTCCGGGTCTCACGGCATCGCTTGCCATCGCCGAGCGTGTGCTTCGTCTCCTCCAAGGGAGCGAGGCCTTGCCGCTGGCCCGTGCCGCCGCGGGCGGCTAGACTACAATCACATAGCAACAGCCCGGAGCGGCCGATGTCGCAGGTCATCTTCAGAACCGTGCCCGCCCCTGAGCGCCAAGGCGACCGCGACGTGCGCGTCAACCTCGCGGCCTGCTACCGGCTCATCGCTCATTACGGCATGGACGATCTCGTCTTCACGCACATTTCCGCGCGGGTGCCAGGGCGGCCGGATCAATTCTTCCTCAACCCCTACGGGTTGATGTTCCACGAGATCACGGCCTCGAGCCTGGTCAAAGTGGACATGGAAGCGCGCCCGGTGGAGCCGACCTCTTATCAGGTCAATCGTGCGGGGTTCGTGATCCACAGCGCCATCCTGGGCGCGCGGCCCGACATCAATTGCGTGGTGCACACCCACACGCGCTCGGGTATCGCGGTCTCCTGCCTCGGGGAAGGGCTGCTCTCGCTCAACCAGATCTCCGCGGCCTTTCACAACCGTCTCGCCTATCACGACTACGAGGGCGTAGCGGACGATTTCGACGAGCAGAAGCGGCTCGTGCACGATCTCGACACCAAGAACTCGATGATCCTGCGCAATCACGGGCTCCTCACTGCGGGCCGCACGGTCGAGGAGGCTTTCTCGCTCATGTACTACCTGGAGCAATCCTGCCGCATTCAGATGGACACGATGGCGTCGGGTGGCACGGTCAAGATCCTTTCCGACGAGGTTGCGGAGCACACGGCACGGCAGTTCGAGTCCTACGGGCCGCGCGGGGGACGCGAGTGGCCCGCGCTGGTGCGGCTGCTCGACAGCAGGGATCCGAGCTTCCGGCAATAGCGGCGCCCCTCGATCGCACGGGCGTAGTGGAGGGCTGACATGCGGATCGGCGTCCCCAAGGAAATCAAGACTCACGAATACCGGGTGGGACTCGTGCCCGGAAGCGCGCGCGAGCTCATCCACAAGGGGCATCGCGTCGCGGTCGAGACCGGCGCCGGCGCGGGCATCGGCTTTCCCGACGAGGCCTACAAGGCCGTCGGCGCCGAGGTGGTGCCGAGCGCAGCCGCGGTATTCGGCGAGGCCGAGCTCGTGGTGAAGGTAAAGGAGCCGCAGGCGCAGGAGATCGCGCTCCTGCGCAAGGACCAGGTGCTCTTCACCTATCTGCATCTCGCCGCCGATAAGGCGCAGGCCGAGGGGCTGATGCGCCGGGGCGTGACGGCGATCGCCTACGAGACCGTGACCGATCTGCGCGGCGGCCTGCCGCTGCTTGCGCCGATGAGCGAGGTCGCGGGCCGTATGTCGATTCAAGTGGGCGCGCATTGTCTCGAGAAAGAGCAGGGCGGCGCCGGCATGCTCCTAGGCGGCGTGCCCGGTGTCGCCGCGGCCAAGGTCGTGATCCTCGGGGGTGGGGTTTCCGGCACCAACGCCGCGCGCATGGCGATGGGGCTCGAAGCGTATGTCACCGTCATCGACAAATCGCTGCACCGGCTCTACGAGCTCGACATGCAGTTCGGCTCGCAGCTCCACACGCTCTTCGCCACCATCGAGAACATCGAACGCGAGGTGCTCGCGGCCGATCTCGTGATCGGCGCAGTGCTGGTGCCGGGTGCCGCGGCGCCGAAGCTCGTCACGCGCGACATGGTGCGGCGGATGAAGCCGGGCTCGGTGCTGGTGGATATCTCGATCGACCAGGGCGGCTGCTTCGAGACGAGCAAGCCCACGACGCATGCAGCGCCGACCTACCTCGTCGACGGCGTCATCCACTATTGCGTCACCAACATGCCCGGCGCGGTCGCGCGGACCTCGACGTTCGCGCTCAACAACGCGACGCTGCCCTTCGTGGAAGCGCTCGCGGGCAAGGGCTGGCGCAAGGCGCTGAGCGACGATCGCAATCTCCTCAACGGCCTCAACGTCCACGGCGGCAAGATCACCCACCCCGCTGTCGCCCGCGACCTCGGCCTCGAGTTCATGCACTCCGAGCAGGCGCTGCGCGAGTAGGGGCTTTTTTACTCTCCCCTTGGGGAGAGATCGGGCGAGGGGCCATCGACCGCCGGGCCGGAGAGGAATATCGACGGCGACCGAGCGCGACGTCCTCACTCACCCCGTCCCCCTTTCCTCGTCGGAGAGGGGGAGCTAATGCAGCCGTTGCGGCAGCTCGGCGATGGCACCGTCGACGAGGGTGTTGGCTTGCGCCTCGCTCATGCTGGAGGCGATGACGTCGCGCGCGGCACTGATCGCGATGTCGACAGCGGTATTCCGAACCCCGGCGATCGCCTTGCTCTCCGCAAGCGCGATCCTCTCGGAGGCGAGGCGCTCGCGGCGCTCGAGCGTGGCAGCGAGGTCGCGCTGCGCACGCTCGACGTGGCGCTGCGCCTCTTCCTTCGCGCGGCCGACGATATTGGCGGCCTCTTGCTTCGCATCGCGCTGGAGGCGCTGCACCTCCGCGAGCGCCTGCTGGGCCTCGTCCCGGAGCCGGCGCGCTTCCTCGATCTCGGCACGGATCTTGGCCGAGCGCGCATCGAGCATGCTCGTGAGCGCGGGCCAACCCTTCTTTCCCACGAGGACGATCGCGAGGACGAACGCGATCGCGACCGCGAGTTCCGGATCGTGACGGAATATGTCGAGCATCAACCGCGCTCCTTCATCACGCGGTCGACCGCGGCGCCGGCGCGCTCGGTATCGACATCGGCTCCGGTGAGCTTTTGCGCGGCGGCGCGCGTTACGTCGATCGCGACGCTCCGAAGATTGGCGAGCGCCGCAGCCTGGGCCTCGGCGATCCGCGCTTCCGCCGCCGAGGTCTCGGCCGCGAGCTTCTCGCCGGCCGCGTGCTGGCGCTCGGCGGCCTCGGTGTTGAAGCGGTCGATCGCCTCCTTGACCGTGGCTTGCGCCGCCGCGCGTGCTTCCGCGAGGGCGCGCTGGTAGGCAGCCATCACCGCATCGGCTTCCTGCTTCATCTGCGCCGCGCGCTCGAGATCGCCCTCGATCCGAGCCTTGCGCTGCGCGATGAGTGCGCCGACGCGCGGCAGCGCCACCCGCGCCATCAGCAGATAGAGCACGACGAAGATCACTGCGAGCCAGAAGATCTGCGACGGGAAGGTCGCGAAGTCGAGCTGCGGCATTCCGCTCTCGGCGGCAAAGGCGCCCGGCGAGAGCACGAAGGACGCTGCCGCAAGCGCGGTGGCTCGGGTGGGATCAAAGTGCCGCATCGTGCGCTCGGCGCCCGAAGGTTGGGGGACTGCCTGCCGTTACGTGAAGAGGATGATGAAGGCGATCAGCAGGCCGAAGAGACCGGTCGCCTCCGCAAGCGCGAAGCCCAGGAAGGCCCAGGTCGTCACCTGCGCCGCGGGGTTGCGCGCGAGGGAGTTGATGAGCGAGCCGAACACGTTGCCGATGCCGATACCGGCACCCACCAGTGCGATGCAGGCGAGGCCCGCGCCGATCATCTTTGCCGCTGCGACGTCCATGGGAAGAATCCTCTCGTTGGAATGTTGAAGGTGGTGAATGCGGCGGAACCTCGCCGGTCAGTGCAGGTGAATCGCGTCCTTGAGGTAGAGGCAGGATAGGATCGTGAAGACGTAGGCTTGCAGCGCCGCCACCAGGAGTTCCAGCAGCACGATCGCCGCGTCCATCACGATCGGCAAAAAGAAGAAGATGCCCAGCGATCCCACGAAGCCCGCGAAGATCACGAGCATGGTGTGGCCTGCGACCATGTTCGCGAAGAGCCGGATCGCCAGCGTGAAGGGGCGAATGAAGTAAGAGAGGATCTCGATCGGCACCAACAGCACCAATAACGGCTTTGGCACGCCCTGCGGCGCAAAGAAACTGAGGAAGTGTAAACCGTGATGGAAGATGCCAATAAGCGTCACGCCGATGAAAACCACCGCGGCCATCGCGAAGGTCACGACGATGTGGCTCGTGAAGGTGAAGCTGTAAGGGATCATCCCCAGGAGATTGCCGAAGAGGATGAAGGTAAAGAGCGTGAAGAGGAAGGGGAAGTAGCGCCGCCCTTCATCGCCGACGTTCTCCTGGAGCATGTTGGCGATGAAGTCGTAGAGTATCTCCGCGGAGGATTGCAGCCGGCCCGGCACGTCGCTAGCGCCGCGTGTCGCCAGGACCATGAAGAGCGTCACCGAACCCGCCGCGATCAGCATCAGCAGCGCCGAGTTCGTGAAGGAGAGATCGAGGCCGCCGACATGAATCTCGGCGATGCGCTCGATCGTGAATTGATGGAGTGGGCTCGATTCCGCCGCCACGTCAGTCCTCGTCGTCCCAGTCGCTCTTCGTATCCCTGCCGCTGGCGCCGGCTTGCCCGCCGCCCTTGTATCCCACGCCCATCCCGAGCCCTTTGACGACGCGGTAGACGTTGGTCATGCCCGCGCCGATCCCGAGGAAGAGAAACACCAGCAATCCCCAGGGCCGAGTACCAAGCCAGTGATCGAAGGCCCAGCCGAGGCCGACACCCACGACAACCGCAACCACCAACTCGATTCCGATGCGGAAACCGAGGCCCATCCCCTCCTTCGACGATGGGCTCGTCTCTGCATCGGCCGAGCGCCGCTTGCCCTCCTGGGCACGCTGCGCCCTCTCGATGCGCTCTCCCAGCGCCGCGAGGGGATCGGGCCGTTCGGGCTCCGTCATCGCTTCCGCCTGTCGCCGGTAAAACAGCCGCCGCTGCAAAAGCCCCCTGTTCCGAGCGCCGGGAGCGCCGAAACGGCGCGCACCTTAGGGGTGGGTCATTGCCCTGTCAATACTGGAAAACCCCCGATCCCATGCGCGAAAAAGCCGCGTTTTCCCGAGGCTTGCGGCCTTTGAGGCTCAGGCCGTGCGGCGCAGCTGCTCCGCCGCCTGGAGGTCGACCGAGACGAGCTGGGAGATGCCACGCTCGGCCATGGTGACGCCGTAGAGGCGGTCCATCCGCGCCATGGTGATGCGGTGGTGGGTGATGATGAGGAAGCGCGTCTGCGCGCTTTCGGCGATCTCGCTGACGAGCCGGCAGAAGCGGTCGACATTGGCGTCGTCGAGCGGCGCGTCGACCTCATCGAGTACGCAAATCGGTGCGGGGTTGGTGAGGAAGACCGCGAACAAAAGGGCGAGCGCCGTCAGGGCCTGCTCGCCGCCTGACAGCAGCGACAGGTTCTGGAGCCGCTTGCCCGGCGGGCTCGCCATGATCTCGAGCCCGGATTCGAGCGGGTCGGTATCCGTGCTCTCCTCGGGCTCGCGGAGCTCGAGATGCGCCCGCCCGCCGCCGAAGAGGCGGACGAAAAGCTCTTGGAAATGCTCGTTTACCTTGGCGAAGGCCGCGATCAGGCGCTCGCGGCCCTCGCGGTTGAGCGCATTGATGCCCTGGCGGAGCTTCGCGATCGCCTGGACGAGGTCCTCGCGCTCAGCCTTGAGGCTCGCGACCCGCTGCTCGAGCTCGTTCGCCTCGGCCTCCGCGACGAGATTGACCGGCCCCATGTTCTCGCGCTCGCGCACGAGGCGCTCGAGCCGCGTCTCCGCCTGCTCGAGCTCGGGAAGCGCCGCCTCGTCCTCGATTTCCGCGATCTCCGGGACCTGCTGCGGCGCGGTGCCGAGCCGCTCGGCGATGCGGGCTGCGACCTCGTCGCAGACATGCCGCGCCTGGTCGCGTAGTCCCTCCGAGCGCACGCGCTCCTCGCGCGCGGCGGCCAATTCGCCGTCCGCCGACTTCGCGGCTTTCTCGACCTCGGTGAGCCGCGTTTCCGCGCGCGCGAGTTCGTCGCCGGCCGCGCTACGTTTCTCGGTTGCACGCGCGATCGATTCCGCGAGCGCCTCGCGCTGAGCCGCGAGCTCCGTGGGCCTGCGCTCGAGCGCCGCTAACTCCTCGCCGAGCATCGCTCGGCGCTCTTCGAGCGCGTTCCGCTGGTGCGCTGCAGCCTCCGCGCGGTCGCGCCAGGAATGCTCCTCGCCCGCGACGGTCCCGAGCCGCGCGCGCCGAGCCTCCGCCTCGCGCAGCAGACGGTCGAGCTCACTCCGGCGCTCCGCCTCGACCGAGCGCCTCTCTCCGAGCTCGCCCCGGAGCGTGCCGATACGCTCGCGCGCGAGCGCGGGGTCGGCGAGCGCCGCGAGTGTCTCGCGCGCTGTCACCTCACGCCGCTCGGCCTCCCCGAGATCCTCTGCGCATCGACGCGCGCTCTCGACAAGTGCCGAAAGGCGGCTGTCCGTCTCGGCCTGGCGACGCGCCACCTGCGTCTGCCGCTCCCGCGTCGCCGCGGCCATGCGCATCGTCTCCTGCAGCGTGCCGCGCGCGCTGCGTGCAGCGGTCGCGGCGGTCATCGCTTCCGCGCGCGCGGCGTCGATAGCCTGCGTGCACGCTTCGAGCTCGCGATCGGCGCCGACGAGCTGCTCTGCGAGCTCGGCAAGACGGTTGCGCTGGCGGAGCCGCTGGGCCGCGGAGGTCGGCGTGCCGGCAGCGCGCGTCAGCCCATCCCAGCGCCAGAGCGCGCCATCGCGGCTGACGAGGCGCTGTCCCGGGCGGAGCCGCATGCGCAGGCGCTCTGCGGTGGCGGCGTCGGCGACGATGCCGATCTGGCCGAGCCGGCGCTGCAATACCGGCGGTGCCGTCACAAAATTCGCGAGCCGATCCACTTCCGAAGGCAGGTCCGGTGCGCTCTCGTAGGGCGGGAGCGTCGTCCAGTGAATGGGCGCGCCGGGATCGAGCGGTGCCGTGAGGTCGTCCCCGAGGGCAGCGCCCAGCGCCGCCTCGTAGCCGGTCTCGACGCGAAGCGTATCGATGAGGGGCGTCGCCTCGCGGCTCGCCGTCGCGGCGAGGAGCTCGTTGAGCGCCTGTGCCTCGGTCGCGAGCTTCTGGCGCCGCGCCTGCGCGGCCTCGAGCGGCCCGCGCGCCGCCTGCTCCGCAGCCTCGGCCCGGCGAAGCGCCTCCTCCGCAGTGTCGACGGCCGCACTCACGCGCGCCATCTCGGCCTCGGCGGCAGCGACCAGCGCGGTTGCGGCCTCGACGATGCCCGAGGGCAAGGCCTCCGCCTCGAGCGCCGCGCGCTGGCGCGCGATCTCATCGTGGCGCTCGCCGAGCCGGGCGCGGCGCTCCTCCATCTCCTGCGCCTCGCGCGCCAGCGCCGCGCGCCGAGCCTCGAGCGCCGCCGCCTCCTCCGTGAGGCGATGCAGCTCGGTCTCGCGCTCCGCGGCCTCGGCGGTCGCCTGACGGAGCGCCGCCGCGGCCGCGGCTTGCGCCTGCGTCTCGCCGCCCTGCGCGGCTTCGAGCGTGACGCGCTCGCTCATGAGGGTATCGAGCGCCAGACGGGCGTCTTCCGCGAGCGCGCTCTCGCGCAGCAGGTCTTGCTCCACCTGCCGCAACCGCGCTTCCGCGACGGCCCGCGCCTCGCCCACGCGCCGCTCCTCGTCCTCGAGGGTCTGGCGCGCGAGCGTGAGACGCTGCAGCTCCGCCGCCGCCACCGCCTCGCTCTGTCGGAGGCCCGGCAGCGTCTGGGCCACGCTCTCTCGCGCGCGCTCCGCGGCGAGCGCCGCAATGGTGAGGTCGCCGACCTGGCCCTCGACCAGATGCAGCTGCTCGGTCACGGCCTCGAGCTCGGCAGTCGCCTTGAGCCAGCGCAGGTGCAGCACCATCGCCTCGGCGCGGCGGATGTGATCGGAGAGGCGGCGGTAGCGGTTGGCCTGGCGCGCTTGCTTCTTCAGCGTCTCGAGCTGGTCTTCCTGGGTGCGGATGATGTCGTCGAGGCGAAGGAGGTTCGCCTCGGCTGCCTTGAGACGGAGCTCCGCCTCGTGCCGTCGCGCATGCAGGCCCGAGATTCCCGCGGCCTCCTCGAGGAGGGCGCGGCGCTCGATGGGCTTTGCGCCGATGATCCAGCCGATCCGGCCTTGGCTCACCATCGCCGTCGAGTGCGCGCCGGTCGCGAGATCCGCGAAGAGCAGCTGCACGTCGCGCGCGCGCACTTCGCGCCCGTTGATGCGGTAGGCGGAGCCCATGCCGCGCTCGATCCGGCGGACGATCTCGATCTCCGCCTGCTCGTTCAGATGCGAGGGCGCGCTGCGGTCGGCGTTGTCGAGATGGAGGCCCACCTCGGCGACGTTCCGCGCCGGGCGTGTTCCGGTGCCGCCGAAGATCACGTCGTCCATCTCGCCGCCGCGCAGGCGCTTGGCCGAAGTCTCGCCCATCGCCCAGCGGAGCGCCTCGACGAGGTTCGACTTGCCGCAGCCGTTGGGCCCGACGATTCCCGTGAGTCCCGGCTCGATCGCGAGATCGGTGGGATCGACGAAAGACTTGAAGCCGGTCAACCGTAGCCGTGAGAACTGCACGATACCTTTATCCGTCCCCGACCGTTTTCGTTGTCATCCGAGCCGCCGCTATGCCGCGGCTCAGGATTTCGCCTTGGATTCCGCCTCGGCCAGCGCCTTCGCGAACTCCTCGTAGGGCTGCGCCCCCACGAACTTGACTCCGTTGATGAAGAAAGTCGGCGTGGACTCGATGCCGAACTTTTCCTTGCCCTCGAATGCGACGTCGATGATGCGCTTGCGCAACGCGTCGTCGGCCATGCACTTGTTGAACGTCTCGTCGCTCATGCCGCCGATCTTGACGAGCTTCGCCAGCGAGGCCTGCGCCATCTGCGAGCGCACCTGCGGATCGCGCTGCTCGTAGTGACCCCAGGTCGTCTGGTTGCGGAAGAGCACGTCGACGAAGCCGTAGAACTGCTCCTTGGGTGCGCAATGCGCGGCCATTGCCGCGATGATTGCG
>Ga0335082_10008332_pt1 | contig 11258 bp, 5 predicted proteins | sample Lox_Sample_41_FD_206718 | JGI IMG/M metagenome (GOLD analysis project Ga0335082, IMG submission 206718) | Soil microbial communities from Loxahatchee National Wildlife Refuge, Florida, United States - Lox_Sample_4.1 | ecosystem: Environmental > Terrestrial > Soil > Wetlands | place: USA: Florida... | reverse complement strand
GTGAGCTGCCATTCGCGGGGGACAGCGAAAGGCAGGAGATGGAGCATGAACAGGCGAGCGTACAAGGGGCTCTCGACGACGGCCGGTGCAGCATGGGCTGCAGTGGTGGCTCTCTGCGCGTGCGGCGAAGGGGCTGCACCGGCTCCGAGCGAGCCCGCGGGGACCACCAACGAGGCTCTGAACACGGTCATCGCGTGCCAGCAGCAGGAGGACGCGTGCGCGGCGGATGCCGGCGACGTTGGCGGGCTCCTGACGTGCGAGAAGCAACTGAAGCAGTGTCTCGCGAATCTCTTTCTGGAGGCGGGCCTGCCGCAGCCTCCTGACGCGGGATGGCCGCCGCCCCCGCCCCCGCCGTTCGACGGCGGGGTGCCGATTCCCGACGGCGGCGTGCCGAATGCGCCCGCGTGCATGGCAAGCCTGCAGCTGTGCCTGGACACCAGCACGCCCCCGTCGACCTGCGCGAGCGACGCCAAGACGTGCCTCGCGGCCGCCGCTAGCGCCCGGTGCGACGCGCAGGAGAGCGTGTGCCTCGCCGAAGGCGTGCCGGTGGCCGTTTGCCAGGCGGCCCGCCAGGCGTGCCACTGACGAGCATCTGCGCGGACTCAGAGTGCTCGGAACGGGAAGCCTGATCTCCACCACGCCGCCCGACGACGTCTCGGCTCCCGGCCAGCCGGCATGGCGGAGGTCTTCGCGTACAGCCTCGGTGCTCGGGTCGAGGCAGGTGTTGCTCGGGTTGTTCACGGTCTGGGGGGACTGCAGGGGCGTGAGCACGTTCGGGCAGCCGGGGCATCCGCCACTTCCCTCCATGAACGTCACGTCCGTCGAGTAGGTGAAGCCCGTGGCGAACACGAGGGTCACGTGGCACGTGCCCGCGGCGGTCGCACCGAAGGTCACGAGTTGGTGCTGGTTTCCCAGCAAGTAGTCGCCGACGCTGCCGTCGCCGTAGGACGGGCACGGGCCGGTGAACTCGACGGACGTGAGGTTGGTCGGGCCGCACGAGAGGGACCAGCAGCTCGCGGCGACCGCCATGGAGAGTGCGGCGAGGGAGAGCCAGATCGTCGTCCGGGTCATGAGCAAAGACGAAAGCGGCGCAGGAGGAGCACGAGCACCCAGGTGTCGCGAGCGCAGTAGGCGAGCAGGTCGCTGCGGAGCTTTGCACGGGCATCCCCGTCGGCAACCGGGTCGAAGAGCAGGCGGTCGAGAGCTGCCAGGGCGACGTCGCCGCCTGCGACCTCGAGGTCCTCGTAACCAACGCCGGTGAGAGGGGGAGCGACGGCCTTGAGGCCGAAGCTGCCGTCGAAGTCGGGGTGGTACACGTGCTCGCGCACCAGGGGGAGCAGGTCGACGAGGCGGGCGGCGAGGTCGAGCAGGCCGGGTGCGAGGTCGGGGCATGCTGCGGCGAGATCCCCGATGAGGCGGCGTTCGAAGCTCGCGCCGTAGGCGACGATGGTGCCGGCAGCCGCGCAGGCCTCGAGGAGCGCCATGGCCAGCGGGCGCCTCGGATCCTCGGGGCCTTCGGCGAGCCACTCGTGGTGGACGATCTGCCCGGGGTGCTCGACGTGCACGCTGAACTGCACCGGCACGCTCTGGTACGGCGCGCACCCGGGCCAGCAGGGCACCGCGGGGCTCACGGTCTCGAAGTCGAGGAGCGCGACGGGCGCTGCGAATGCAGCGACGGCGGCGCCGAGATCTCCCTCGACCACCAGCTCGCCCGTCTGGACGGCACGGCGCTGGCGCTCGCGGATGCCCTCGAGGGGCGCGACGATGTCCTCGATACGCTCGACGCCGCCGGCCAGGAGCTCCGCGACGCGGCGGCCACCTCTATATAGAGAGGAGACGTGGTGCTCGGGGAGCGGGGCGAAGCACCGGGACTGGAAGGGGCACGGGTGGGGCGCGGAGCAGTGAGGGCCCGTGGCCACGACCGGCAACGAGCCACGCAGCACATCGAGCTGCGCCGCGATGCGCGCGGGCATCGCCGGCAAGAGCGCACGCGCGCGCGCCGTCACGTCGGTGCGGGCGAAGAGGTTCGCGAGGTCCGGGTGCCGGCAGTCGCGATTGAGGTGCATGATCTCGACCGCTTGCACGTTCAGGCCGGAGCGCTCGAGCACGTGGAGCTGCACGGCGGCGTCGGGGATGTGCTCCTCCTTCACGGAGAGCGTCGACTTCACCTCGACGAGCTTCCAGCCAGCCGGGGTGCGCTCGAGGGCGTCGACCGCGACGAACGTGTCGTCGGCGACGAAGGAGGCCTCGTAGATGACCGAGGCGCCCGCCTCGATGGCCTCGCGGGTCGCCTGGACGCGGCGCTCGTCGCCGGCGATCAGGATGCCGCCGGGAAACTGCTGGCGCGCCACCTCTCCGATGCGCGTGCCGCGGTCGAGGATCGCCTGCGCGCCCGGGTCCCACACGAGCTCCGGCGCGTCCGGCTCGTGGACGCGCAGCCAGAGCAGCTTGCTGCACTGGAGGCCGGCGAGGAAGCGGGACTTCGAGAGCACGCCGTTCCTTTCAAGGCTAGCTCCGGCCGGGGCGCGCGTTGTCGTTGGCGGGGGAGCGGCGGAGCCAGAGGTTCAGACGGCGGGCGTCGACCCAGCAATCCGGGACGCCGGCGACGAGGACCGAGGGGCGTGCGAGCACCAGGAGCAGCGCGTTTCCCATCATGAGGGGAGCTTGAACCTCCGCGGGCCGCGGGGGCCAAGTGAACGACATTCGCGATCCTGTGGGGATCATTCGAAGAAGGGCGAGGGCCGCCCCAGCCCACGGGCCCACCAGGCGAGCATCTTCGACCCGCGCCGCGCGAATGCCCGGAGCGACGGCGGCGGAGGCGCATCGGCTGGAAGCGCCCCGACTGCGGACCGCTCGAAGATGCGGCAGAGACGCGGTCCGAGCGCCTCGTCGCGAGAGCGGCCGCCAGCCTCGTGGTCCATGAACGAGTGAATCACCGCCGCGATGGGGAAACCCGGGCGGTCTGCGGTGTTGCCGATCGGAGTCCGGCAGCAGTCGGTGAACCAGCGCAGGACCCGCGTGCGCTCGGAGAGACGCAGGGACCGCAGGGCGTCCCTACCCTCGGTGAGCTTCAGGTGCGCCGGCGGCATCTGGAAGATGTCGGTTCCGCCGGCAGGATCCAGCACGTCCGGCCGCTCGAGGAAGCGCGCGAACGCCTGGCAGTCCTTGCAGTAGCAGACGAAGCGGAACCCGCTCGATGGCGAGACGCCGCTCGCGATCCCGCGCACGCGACCGCAGCGGCAGCGAAGCGGGACGTCCCAAGGCATGCCGAGAACCTAGCCACGGTGTCGCTTCGTGTCGCTTCGACGAGAAGAGACAACTTGTGACGTCGCATCGGTGCGCGGAGCGCGGGAGGCGTGCGCATCCGACCGCCAAAATCACACAGTCGTGCCGAAGGCATAGCGGTTGCTCTTGCGCGGCCCCGCCATGAGAAGAACCTTCGTCGCCTCTCGCTTCTTCCTCGTTGCCCTCCCAGTCCTCCTCGCCGCCGGCGTCGCCTGCGACGGTGGGGGCGGAAGCGGAGAGTCGCCCCGGACCACCACCGATCCGATCGGCCCCGCTACCTCGGGCATCCACCCGGCGGTGACCGGGCAGCTCGCGGTCCCGACGAACACGATCATCGCCGACTCCTCCGGCGTGCTCGCGCCGCCGGGGGATGCGTCCTTCAGCGTCGACGACAGCGGCACCGGGCACGATCACATCGCGCTCTGGGTGCCGCCGGGTCGGGCCGGGATGCAGCCCGAGCTCTCGCTCGAGTACTCGAGCAGTGGGGGTGACGGGATGCTCGGCGTCGGCTGGGGGCTCGCCGGGCTGTCGCGCATCACGCGCTGCAAGGGCCTGCGCCAGAGCGGCGTCGTCGCGCCGCCGGTCCTCTGGGGCGAGAGCGACAGCTTCTGCCTCGACGGCGAGCCGCTCGTCGCCGACAGCGATCACTTCTCCTATCGACGCTTCCACGACGACGGCTCGATCATCTACCGCGCCCGCACCAGCGTGAACGGCGACGCCGACTACTGGCAGATGTACACGCGCAGCGGCCGCATCATCACCTTCGGAAGGACGACCGACTCGCGCGTGGAGGTGAGCCGCTACCTCCCCACGGGCACCAGCAAGACGATGACGTTCGCCGTGTCGCGGGTCGAGGACCGCACGGGCAACTTCATGACCGTGACGTACTCGGGGATGAACGGAGGCGGCGACATCCGTCCGACCCGCATCGACTACACGGGATCGGCGTCCGATCCGACGACGCACCGCGCGGTCGTCTTCGACTACGACCTCACGTCGCGCCCCGACGTCCGGCAGCGCATCTTCGCCCAGCAGCCGTTCACGTATCCCGAGCGCCTCACGGCGATCGAGATGATCGCGCCGAACAGTCTCGGGCTCACGACGCTGCGGAGCTTCAACTTCACGTACACGGTGAGCCCGACGACCGGCCGCACGCTGCTGTCGAACGTCGCCGAGTGTGACGGCCCGCCGCCGGCGGCCGGGGCGACGCCGCTGTGCCGGAAGGCGACGCTCACGTACGCGCCGGGCACGCCCCTCACCGCGACGAACTCGTTCGGGATCAACGCCGTCGACACGAACAACCAGGCCATCACCGACGCGGATCCGATCGGCGTCGAAGCGGTCCCGCCGACGATCCGCCTGCTCGACGTCGACGCCGACGGCCTCGACGATCTGCTCTACACGAAGAACGACGGGAGCGAGCACTACGCGCTCCGCTTCTCCACGGCGACCGCGTTCGGCCCGGCGAGCGACACGGGGATCCCCGTCTCCACCACGAAGATCACCGATGGAACGCAGGCGGCCACGACCGCGCCGATCGTGCTCGACTTCAACGGCGACGGGCACGCCGACGTGATGGTGAACCAGGGCACGCTGACCGCGCCCGTCGCGACGCTCTATCTCGCGAACAACACGCTCGGCGCGTGGCAACTCGGCAACGACGGCTACACGTTCCCTCTCGCGATTGGCTACTACAACTACCAGGCGGCCGATCTGAACGGCGACGCGTTCCCCGACCTCCTCATGCTGGGGAAGTCGGATGGAAACGCCTACTACCAGATCAACCGCGACGGCGCGTTCGCGGACATGTCCGCGCCGATCGCGATGCCGTCGGCGACGACCGCCGCGTACCAGGGGTCCCTCACGAACTACTACCTCGACTTCAACGGCGACGGCGTCACCGACGTCCTGACGAGGATGTGGGCGGACATGGCGTGCTACGGCGCCGGGAAGATCCAGGTCAACTGCGACTGCCGGAAGATGGGCTACGGCGCGCTCGACATCGGGAACAATCTCTACGCCGGCTACGGGGGCGGCTCGGGATCGCAGAACGTCCTCGTCGGCGGCCTCACCACGTGCACGGGCCTCGTCGAGGGCGAGCTCACGTTCTACAACTCGCTCTTCGGCGACTTCAACGGCGACGGCAACGTCGACGTCATCCAGGACGACGTCCCCTTCGACTCGTCGGGCTCGAACCCGCCGATGACGCTCGCGCTCTCGCTCGGCGGCGGCTCGCAGTCGTTCAACACGCAGGGGACGGCCGGCACCTTCCAGCTGGCGAACGGCGCGAACGACGCGTTCACGACGTTCGACGCCGACCTCGACGGCGCGACCGACCTCGTCGTCCGCGATCCCGGCGGCTCCATCGTCGGCGGCAAGGTCGTCCCCGAGCCGTACACGGTCTACTCGTGGAAGAACAAGACGTGGGTGCCAACGGTCATCCCGCTGTCCGAGAACGAGGCCACCTACGGCAACTCGATGATGGCCGCGGGCGACGTGAACGGCGACGGGCTCCCCGATCTCGTCGTGTGGGCGGGCCAGGGCGGCGGCGGGGCCGGTCAGATCGAGGCCTACGTGCGCAACTCCGCGCGGCCCGATCAGCTCACCGGCATCAAGGGAGACTTCGGTCGCGCGACGAGCGTCACGTACAAGGCGTGGCACCCCGCGCCCGGAGAGGACCGGAGCGACTGCGCCGCGCCGCTCGCCTGCGCGACGTGCAGCGGCGCGCTCGTAAGCGAGGTCGACGTCGACAACGGCGTCGGCGGCACGAACAGCGAGGTCCACACGTTCGCGTCGGGGCGCGCCGACGAGCTCGGGTGGGGCTTCCTCGGATACAAGACGCACACGATCGTCGGCGTCGCCGGCACCACGAAGACGACGACGACGCGATCCTTCCAGTTCCCGGTCGCCGCGGGGCCGACGCCGTTCTACCCGTACTCGGGCCTCCCCTACGAAGTCGACACGACGACGCCCTACACCTCGAACGGCGCGAGCGTGACGCGCACGATGCGCACGTCGATCGGCTACACGCTCTCGGGCACGGGCCCGTTCATGATTCCGGCGACGACCATCGAGTCGGTGACGACGGACTCGAACGTCGGCTCTCCCGTCGCCTCGGTCACCACGCAGCGCGGGTACAACGCGTTCGGGGACATGCTGACCGAGACGGTCTTCCACCCGATCGAGAACGAGACGCGTTCGAAGACGATCACGTATCTCGACGACACGAACGACTGGATCATGGGGCGGCCCACGTACGTCACCGAGACGAGCACGATGGGCAATGGCAACTCCTCCGCGCGCTCGACCGCGTACACGTACGACTCGCTCGGGCAGCTCGCGGTCGAGATCGATGATCCGGGCGCGGCCAACGGGAGCTCGTACGACCCGCTCCCGCAGCCGCAGCAGGACGGCGTGCAGACGCTCTACACGCAGACGACGCGCGACGCGAACGGGATGCCGACGGTCGTCATGAAGAGCGACAACCTCACGACGCCGACGACGCGCCGAGCGACCGCGTTCAAGTACGACACGAGCGAGGGGATGTACGTCGCGCAGACGACGGATCCGGTTGGCCTCGTCACCCAGAGCGCGTACGAGCCGGGGCTCGGGGTGCTCGCGGCGCAGACCGACGCACACGGCGTGGAGACCACGTACCAGTACGACACCTTCGGGCGCATCCGCGCCGATCACCCGGCGGCGGGCGGCGATCGCAGCGTCGCTTACCGCGCGGCGACGAGCGGCAACTTCGGGACGACCGATGACCACCGCCTTGGTCAGTACGACACGGTGACGACGCTCGACTCGCTCCACCGCGGCGTGAAGGCGACCGTCACCGGCCGCCTCGACGGAAAGGCCGTGGCGACCGAGACGACGTACGACGCGCAGGGCCGCGTCCACTCGACCACGCGCCCGCACTTCGCGAGCGCGACTGGGGCGGCGACGGTCACGACCTACGACGAGCTCGGGCGCGTCACGAAGATCACCGGCGCCGACGGCTCGGTGCAGACGACGAGCTACCTCGGCCTCCAAGTGACGACGACGAACCCCGACGGCAACATGTCGACGATCACGAACGACTCGCTGGGCCGGCCGGTGACGAGCGTGCAAGCGACGACCACGGGAGCGGGCGGCCTCTCGGGTCACGTGACGACGACGACGCTCGTGTACGGGCCGTTCGACACGCTCGCCACGACGACCGACACGCTCGGGGACTCGACCAACTACTGGTTCGATCGCCGCGCGCGACGCACGATCAAGCAGGACCTCGACACCGCCGCGACCGGGTATTCCTACGACGTCTACGGTGAGCTCACCGACGAGCTCGACGGCGCCGAGCTCGTGACGATCTTCGGGGGCGGCCACGCGCGCAAAGTCGTGACCGGCGGCACCGACACCACGACCGCGTACGACGAAGACGGCCGCGTGACCTCGAAGACGACACCCGACGTCACCCAGACGTTCACGTGGGACACCGTCTATCCGGGCAAGCTCTCGAGCTCCGCGTACTCGACGGGCACGTCGATCGCGTACACGTACGACGCCGACGGCCGCATGCAGACGAAGAAGTGGAACGGGCCGCGCGGCGCCGTCGGCTACACGTACGCCTACGACAAGTACAATCGTCTCTCGACGACGACGTACCCCGCGCTCCCCGCGGCGACCAAGCAGGCGGCGCTCGTCGTGGAGAACGTGTACAGCGGCGGCGACGTCGGCGGCGAGCTCTACGTCGTGAACGACGTCACCACGCCGTCGTCACCGAAGGCGTTCTGGACGCTCAAGTCGACGGACGCGAGCGAGACGTTCCCGGTGAGCGATCTGCGCAACGGCGTGGAGACGACGTTCGCCGAGGACCCGTCGCACGCGGGCTGGCTCAAGACGATCACGAGCAAGGTCGGCACGACGACCGTCGAGGCGCTCGGGTACGTGCACGAAGGCGCGGGGCGTGTGAAGGAGCGCGACGACACGTTGAACAAGATCGTCGAGACCTACGGCTACGACGGCCTCGAGCGCCTCACCTCGTGGACGTGGACCGGCCCCGTCGGCGCGCGCGGCGTGCAGTACGTCTACGACGACATCGGCAACCTGGATCGACGCAACGTGACCGCGGGCCCCGGCACGAACGTCACCTACGGCTACGGGGGCGCGGCGGGCTTCGGCCCGCACCAGGTCGTCGGCGACAGCGCGAACACGGCATACGCGTTCGACGCGCGCGGCAACCAGCTCGTCGCGCCGGGCAAGTCGCTCACGTACGACTCGTTCGACCGCGTGACCAGCTACACGGCGTCGGGCAAGACGTACACGATGACCTACGACGGCGATCTCGCGCGCTTCTCGCGCACGGATCCGACCGGCCACACGCGCTACTCGTACAGCAGCCTGTTCGAGGAGTTCACCGACGCCTCGGGCCTCGCCCACTACGTGGAGACCGTGCAGGCCGGGGGACGCCCGGTCGCGGAGGTCGAGAAGATCGTCAACGGGAACACGCTCAAGAGCACGACGGTCGACGCCATCCTCGTCGACGCGCTCGGGTCCATCGACGCGCTCGTCGGCTCGAACGACAAGCCGCAGACGATCAAGTACGACCCGTTCGGCGCGCGCGTCTCGGCGAGTGATCCCACCGTGCACGCGACCACCGCGCCCGGCGATCTGCGCGCCGGCTTCACGGGCCACGAGCATGACGACGACGTCGATCTGATCGACATGATCGGTCGCGTCTACGAGCCGGTGGGGCAGCGATTCCTCAGCGCCGATCCGCCGGCGCCCGCGTCACCCGTCGATAGCCAGGCGTACAATCCGTACTCGTACGTCCGGAACAACCCGCTGAACGCGACGGATCCCACGGGGTACCTCGAGGTCACGATGGAGGGCCTCCCGTGGACGACGAACGCGGAGGACGTGTACGCGAGCAACACGTACGGACGACAGGATCCGTTCCGCTACGGCGATGGGCCGTCGACGGTGCAGGGTCCGGACGGAACGTCGGGACCGGGCGTTGTCGAGGCGACACTTCCCAGCACTATCGCGTCGCTGGACCCTGCCGTCGACCACGACGGGTCGTCTCCGCCGACCAATGACGAATTGTTGAGCGGAACATCTGAAGATCTCGTCACCGGCGAAGATGGATCGCCTCCCGTTACCAACGAGGAACTGTTGGCGTTCAACAGGGATCGCGGCCACAGCGGCATGCATTCGCAGCCCGTGCGCGGACGCGTGTATGACGACGTCGTCACGAACGAGACCCCCGAACAGCAACCCGGCTCACGCAAGTCGGGCGAGTCGATTCTCGGGCCCCCGACCGAAAGAGAGCTGCACGGCGGCAATCCTGTCTACCACCCCGGGCACGCGACCAAGTTCGTCCTCGAGTTCCTCGCGCCGAGCTTCACGCCTTCGCAATCCGATACGGCATGGGAGAAGACGTACAAGATCTTCAACATCATCACCGCGCCGGTATGGTTGCCACCCGCGGTGCTATGGCCGCACGCTCTCGACGAGCCGATAGAACTCTATGGGCTCTTCTACCCTGTCGGTCACGAGTGACCCCCGCGACAGCCCGCGCGTCCTCGCGAGGACTCACGACCCTCGCGAGGATGGATTACGCGCGCACCATCCGTAAACACCCGGAAAAGGCGCGCGAGGTCGAGGTACGACGCTTGCTCCGGCGTCGTACTCGATGGGCGTCCACGAAGTCCTCAAGGTTTCCGCCGTCGCGTGTCTCGCGACCGTCGCATTGGCGGCCTGCGGCGACGGAACGGGAGTCGGGGAGTCGGTGGGGACGTCGACCGCGGATCTCGGCACCACTTCGGGGTGCGATTATTCGTTCGCTCGTCCCACACCGGCGAGCCTCGCCTCGATGGGATACAAGTTCGTCTGCCGGTATCTGTCCGGCGACCCAGGCGGCGGCAAGGACATCACGGCGTCCGAGCAAGCGGACCTCGAGGCGGGCGGGATCGACATCGTCCTCAACTGGGAGACGACCGGGACCGATGCCTCCGACGGCTACAACGCGGGGGTCTCGGACGCGACCGCCGCGAAGGCGGAGGCCGAGAGCGTCGGCCAGCCGCCGAACCGCCCGATCTACTTCTCGATCGACTTCGACGCGCAGCCGGGTGATGCCGCCGCGATCAACGAGTACTTCAAGGGCGTCGCCTCGGTCATCGGCGTGGCCCGCACGGGCGTCTACGGCGGCTACTACATCGTCAACGAGCTGTTCAACGCCGGCCTCGTCACCTGGGGATGGCAGACGTATGCGTGGTCGAACGGAGCGTGGGACTCGCGCGCGCAGCTCCGCCAGGTGCAGAACGGCGTCGACAACGGGCAGCTCGACGCCGACACGGGGATGGTCGTCGACTTCGGTCAGTACGGGCCGGGCTCGCCGGTCTCAGCCGACGGCGGCGTCGCCGGATACTACGCGGCGAGCTACGTGAGCCAGAGCTGGCCGCTGGCGTCGTCCACCTGGACGCTGACGGCGTGTCAGACGGTGGCCTCGACCATCACGCTGAAGAACACCGGCACGCTTCCCTGGGACAGCAACACGCGGATCGGGACGACGCAGCCTCGCGATCGCAAGAGCGACTTCGCGGACTCGACGTGGCTCTCGGCGAATCGCGCCGCCGGCGTGACGGGCACCGTGCCGCCAGGCGGTACGTACGAGTTCAAGTTCGACTTCCACGCGCCGCCGACGGCGGGGACGTACACCGAGTTCTTCGGCCTCGTGCAGGAGGGCGTCGCGTGGTTCAGCGACAATGGGCAAGGCGGACCGCCCGACGACGACATCGAGGCGAACATCACGGTGACCGGGACGGGTAACTGCACCGTCGATCCGGGAGTGCCGGACGGCGCCGCCGGCGCCAGCAACGATGCCGGTTCGAAGCACGCCGACTCGGGGGTCGGCTCGGGGTCGCCAGGGGAAGACGCCGGGGGGACAGCCACCAACGACTCCGGTGTGGCGGAGGAGCCCGACGCCGGTGCGG
>Ga0335082_10008331_pt1 | contig 11258 bp, 12 predicted proteins | sample Lox_Sample_41_FD_206718 | JGI IMG/M metagenome (GOLD analysis project Ga0335082, IMG submission 206718) | Soil microbial communities from Loxahatchee National Wildlife Refuge, Florida, United States - Lox_Sample_4.1 | ecosystem: Environmental > Terrestrial > Soil > Wetlands | place: USA... | reverse complement strand
AGCCTCGGCCTGAGGGAGAGCAGCGTGGGCTCGGGGAGGACGCAAGGCCGGGCCGGGGAACGCAAGCCTGGGCTCGGGGAGGACATGAGGTCCCCGGACAAGCAAACGCATCGTTGGCCCCCGGGACGGTCAGGCCGCCCATCGGGGACTCGCCCGGCTCTTCTCACCGGGGGGACCCATCCCTCCGGACCCCCCCTATAGGAGAGAAGGGCCCCCGGCCCTCCGGGAACCAACGATGCGATCCGGCCGGCCCCGCCGCCGTCGCAGAAATGCCGGGGCCGATCCGCTGGGACACCGCTCCTTCATGGAGTCCGCATAACCCGCGAACTCCAGCGTGCGCGTACTAGTGCGCGGCCTCGTACTCCGCGACGATGTTGGCGGGAATACGCCCGCGCTCATTGACCTTGTAACCGCGCTGCTTGGCCCATGCCCTGATTTGGGCACTGCGCTCGCGGCCCGGGCCAGTACGCGCCCGGCGGCGCCTGGCCTGAGAGCTCGCTTTGCGCGCGTGCTCTACATAGTGCGCCAGCTCTTTGCGGAGCTTGCCCGCGTTGCCGGAACTCAGATCGATCTCATACGAGGCACCATCGAGCCCAAACGCTACGGTCTCGGTGGCCTCGCTCCCGTCGAGATCATCGACGAGGAGCACCTGCACCTTCTGTGCCATGAAACAGCCCTTCTGACGGAGCAACGTATTTCGGATGCTAAATGTATACCCAATCTCTTGGGGTTGACAATTCCAAAAGGCGCGACAGTTTCTTTGACTTGTCGGTTGCCATCCGGTTGCCCGTTACTGAGAGTAATCACCGGATCGGGGTGCCGTTAGCGCGGAGGCCCGCGACAGGTCATGAACTAAACCGCGACTATCGATCACGCGTCCGGCCGTTTGCCCAGTTCGCGCACTTCCGCGGCCGGATAAAATCCGCCGTTCCGTACATTTCAAGACCGCTGATCAGGCGATCGGCGCCGCTCATTGCGCTCGGCGCGGCGCTTGGGTGACATCTGGCTGCGCAGCAGCATGGCCACGCCGATGAGGACGGCCACGCACACGACCAGCGGCGGAGTCAGCGCGGCGAGATCAGACCACACGGCATCCTCCCGAAGTCCGCGGCCCGCGCCCGGCACCGGGCCCGGCAGGGCCGCCGGGCTCGCGTCGTCTCGGGCGCATCACCTATGCTCATATTTCCCGTCTCGGTAACAGCCGCAACAGCATGCGGGTGTTGCCCAGTGTGTTGGGCTTTACCCGTTCCAGGTCGAGAAACTCCGCCACGCCCTCGTCATAGGAGCGCAATAGCTCGCGGTACACCTCTGCGGCCACGGGAGTACCACTGATCCGCTGGAATCCGTGCTGCCCGAAGAACTCCACCGCGAAAGTAAGGCAGAACACCCGGCTCACGCCGACGGCGCGCGCGCGGCGCAGCAGCGTGTCCACGATCGCGTGACCGATGCCCAGGCCCTGGCAGTCTTCCCGGACCGCGATCGTCCTGATCTCGGCCAGGTCCTCCCACATCACGTGCAGTGCGCCGCAGCCGCCCACCGTCGCGTCGGCGGTCAGCTCGGCCACGCAGAACTCCTGGACGTCCTCATAGAGGGTGACGGTGGCCTTGGTCAGCAGGCGCCCGGACTCCACGTTGGAGTCGATCAGCTTCCTGATCACGGGCACGTCCCCGGTGCGCGCGGGCCTGATGGTGTACGCCATGGCGCCGTCCACGATAGCCGCTGACATAGAGCGACCAAGCCGATCCGTAAGGGTCTTGAAAGGTAAAACTTCCACCGAGTCGGTTGGCAACCGAGCTTCGGTTCCAATATCGTGCATCGCTGTGCGCAAACTGAGCCGAGCTGCCAGTCTGGCCGCCGCCACGGCCACGCTTGCCCTCGCCGTGCCGGGCGGCATCAGCGCCGCCCAGGTCATCGCGCCCAATCCGGACCTGAAGGCCCTGGTCTCGCAGGCCAAGCAGCTTGAGTTCCAGATCAACTCGCTGAGCGAGCAGTACGACGGCCTGCGCATCCAGCTCACCCGGGCCAAGGCCAACGCCAACATCGCGCAGCAGGCGGCCAGCCGCGGCCAGGCCGCGCTGGAGGTCGGCCAGCAGGCGATAGCCCAGCTGGCCGCGGCCAACTACATGAACTCCGGCCTGGACCCGACGTTCCAGGCGCTCACCAGCGGCGACCCGGGGCAGTTCCTCAGCCAGGCGTCGGCGATCGCCGAAATGGACCAGTCCAGCGGCGTGATGGTCAGCACGCTGAGCCGCCAGGTCGAGCAGGCGCTGCGCGACAAGAAGACGGCGCAGCAGCAGATCGCGGCGGTGAACGCGCTGGAAAATCAGATGAACGGCAAGAAGAAGCTCATCCTCGCGAAGATCGACAAGGTCAACAGCGCGGCGATGAAGCAGGCGATGGACATCTTCGAGCAGACCGGCCAGTACCCGAAGGTCACCATCCCGACCGCGAACACGGTCGGGGCCCAGGCCCTGCAGGCGGCGATCTCCCGGCTGGGCTACCCCTACATCTGGGGTGCGGCCGGTCCCACCAGCTTCGACTGCTCCGGCCTGGTGATGTGGGCGTACCAGCAGGTAGGCATCTCGCTGCCGCACTACACCGGCAGCCAGTGGAACTCCGGCGTGCACGTGGCCCGCAGCGACCTGGAGCCGGGCGACCTGGTCTTCTTCTTCTCCAACATCAGCCATGTCGGCATGTACATCGGCAACGGGATGATGATCGACGCGCCCAACTTCGGCGAGGACGTCAAGGTCCAGCCGATCTACTGGAACGAGTTCGTGGGCGCGGTCAGGATCGCCTGAGCCCGCGCCGGAAGTCAGCTCAGCAGTTACTGAGCGTTACCCGTGTTCCTCTCGTAGACCAGCCGCAAGCCGATCAGGGTGAGCCAGGGCTCGTACGCGTCAATGACGCTTACCTCGTCGATAACGAGCGGCGCCAGGCCTCCGGTGGCGATAGTGGTGACCGCGCCCGGATCATCCGGTGAAAGTTCCCGTGCCATCCGCTGTGCAATTCCCTCGACCTGCGCGGCGAAGCCGTAGATGATGCCAGATTGCAGTGACTCCACCGTATTCTTGCCGATGACTCGGGGCGGCCTAGTCAGCTCGACCTTAAGCAACTGCGCGGCCCGGCGGGACAGCGCATCCACGGAAATTTCGATGCCGGGCGCAAGTGCGCCGCCGACGAACTCGCCGCGCGCGCTGACCGCGTCGAAGTTCGTCGAAGTCCCGAAATCCACGACAATGGCCGGGCCGCCGTAAAGGTGCACGGCGGCGAGCGAGTTCATGATGCGGTCGCTGCCCACTTCCTTGGGGTTGTCGGTCCGCACCGGCACCCCGGTCTTTACCCCGGGCTCCACGATGACCGTTTCCCGGTCACCGTAATAGCGCTCACACATCTCTCTCATCTCGCGTAGCACCGACGGCACGGTCGAGCACAGCGATATAGCGCTGATGTCCCTTTCCGTGAACGCGCTGCTACCTGCGAGCAGGCCGTGCAGGACCACGGCGAGCTCGTCCGCGGTTCGGTCCGGGACCGTGGCGATCCGCCAGTGCTCGGCCACCCGGTCACCTTCGAAGACGCCGAGCACGGTGTTGGTGTTCCCGATGTCAATGGTGAGCAGCATCGCCAGCGCCTTCCGCCGGAAGCACAAGAGCCATGTTGTCGATCAGCCGGGTGGTACCCGCCCGGGCCGCCGCCACCAGGAGGGCGGATCCCGTCCCGGCCGGGCCGAACGTGCCCGGGTCCACCAGCGTCAGGTAATCCACTGCCAGGGCAGGCTGGGCGCGCAGCACGGCCCCGGCCGCCGCGAGCACCGCGTCCGCTCCCCTGGCCGCCTGGGCCTGCCCGGCCCGCAGCGCCCGCGGCAGCGTGAGCGCCACCGCCCGGTCGGCCGCGGTCAGGTAGCGGTTCCGGCTCGAGGTGGCCAGCCCGTCGGCGTCGCGCACGGTCGGCACCGGCTCGATCACCACGTCCAGGTTCAGGTCGGTGACCATCCGGCGGACCAGGGCGAGCTGCTGCGCGTCCTTCTGGCCGAACACCGCGACGGCCGGCCGGGTCAGGTGCAGCAGCTTGAGCACCACGGTCAGCACGCCGCCGAAGAACCCGGGGCGGAACTCGCCCTCGAACCGCTGCCCGGCCGGGCCCGGATCGACGGTCACCTCGGGCGGGCCGCCGGGGTAGATCTCGGCGGCCGCGGGCGCGAAGACCAGGTCCGCTCCCTCGCGGGCGCAGATGGCCAGGTCCGCATCCAGGGTCCGGGGGTAGCGGTCGAGGTCCTCGTTCGGCCCGAACTGGAGCGGGTTGACGAAGATCGAGACGATCACGCTGCCCCGCGGCCCGGCCACCGTGCGCGCCGCGCCCAGCAGCCTTGCGTGGCCCGCGTGCAGGGCGCCCATGGTCGGCGCCAGCACGACCGGTCCCGGCAGGAGGGCGCGCGCGGCGGCCAGGCCGGCCCGGGTGGTGGCGAGCTGCGGCCCGTCGCTCACGGGCGGCCGCCGAGCACGTCGAGCAGGCGTTCGGCGTCGGCGGGACGCAGGATGCCGGCTGCGAGCGCGCGGTCCGCGGTCAGCCGGGCCATGGCCACGTAGGCGGCGACCGCAGGCGCCGCAGCCGAGGTACTCGCCGGGGGGGCCGCCGCGGCCTGCAGAGCGGCCACGTGAGCGGCCACCGTGGCCGCGTCCCCGCGGGCCACCGGGCCGGTCAGGCCCGCGTCGCCGAAGCGCAGCGCGTTGTCGAGGGAGGCGGAGAGCAGCGGCGCGAGCAGCCGGGCGGGCTCGGCCACCCCGGCCGTCCTGAGCAGGTCCATGGCCTGGGCGACAAGCGTGATCAGGTGGTTCGCGGCGCCCGCGATGGCCGCGTGGTACAGGTCCCTGTGCTCCTCGGCGATGAAGACGGGCTCGCCCCCCATCTCGATCACCAGCGCCTCGGCCGCGGGCCTGAGCACCTCGGGCGCGGTCACCCCGAAGCTGGTGCCGGCTAGCCGGTCGACGTCGTCGGGCCGGCCGGTGAACGTCATCACCGGGTGCAGGGCCAGCGGGAGCGCGCCCCGGCGCACGGCGGGCTCGAGCACGGACACGCCGTACCTCCCGCTGGCGTGGGCCAGCATCCGGCCCTCCAGCGGCGCCCCGGTCGCGGCGAGCCCGGCGACCAGGCCGGGCAGCGCGTCGTCGGGCACGGTCAGCAGGGCCAGGTCGGCGCGGCGGAGAACCTGGCTCGGCTCGGTGATCACGGCGGCGGGGAAGTTCACGCGGGCGCGGCGCAGCGAGGCGTCGGAGACCGCGGACGCGGCCACAACCTGGTGGCCGGCCCGGGTCAGGGCCACGCCCAGCGCGGTACCCGCCCGGCCGGCGCCGACGATACCGACCGCGAGCCGGGCCGGGTGCCCGTCGGCCGGGATGCTTTCTGGGTTCATCAGGATCGTGGCGTGGAGACTCCGGCCTTTAGTCCGGACAGGAACGCCGCCTCACCTCCCCGGAAATGTCAGTGGCAATCGATAGTGTGTTCGCATGTCCCGATATCGAATGGTTCCCTCGTCCGCCGAGGAGGCAGTGCTGCGGAACCACTGCGGCCATGCCCGGTACGTGTGGAACCTGGCCGTGGAACGGCACGCGCACTGGCGCCCGGACCGGGCGGGCGCGCCAGGCTACATGGAGCAGTGCCGCCAGCTCACCGAAGCCGGGGCAGAGCACCCGTGGCTGGCGGCAGGCTCGCAGATGGTGCAGCAGCAGGCGCTGCGGGACTTCGCCCAGGTGCCGAAGGCCGGCTGGGTGCGGTTCCGCTGGTCCCGGCCGGTACCGCACAGCGCCAGGTCCTACCGGGTAACCATGGACCATGCCGGGCGCTGGCACATCACGGCGGGGCACGCCGTGACTGCGCGGGGAGGCTTCCGGGATGCCGGGCCGGCGAACCGCGAACCTCACCTGCTTGTCTCCTTAACCGGGATGCGGGTAGCTGAAATCCCCCACCTTCAAGCCGGGGAAGGATGTCAACGCGTGATCAGGATAGTCACGACAAAAGGCGCCGGGCCCCCTGGGCCCGGCGCCTGGTAAAGCGCGGTACTAGTTTCCGCTGTCGTCCAGCAGGGCCGCGGCGCCACCCACGCAGCTGGCCGCCTTACGGCCGCCCGGGGATCCACACGCACAAAGTAGCGGATTTCAACCACATTATGTAGTAGTCGCGCGACACAGAGTGATTATTAATGATGATGGGGGTGGCTTCCGCGGGATAGCCAGGTCCGCCTCGTAGCCCCTGCCGGTGGTCTCATTCGAACCGAACGGGCTGGCAGTCTGCTCGCACACCACAGCAGGCACGGGGATCACAGTACGCACGTCATCGTCGCGCCGCGCGGCCTAGCGGACGATGCATCGCAGTGATTGGGATGGCGGCCCAGCCATGTCGTTAGAGCACAAGCCGCTGAGCTAAGTTGATCTTGATCCGCTTACGCTCCGCCGCCGGCTGCGGCCTGTACCGGAAACGGGATTCCGTCACTCCCGCCACGCCAGTACCGGACCGCAGTGAGGCTCAGCGTCAGCACACCCGCCGCGGCAGCGAGCACGCCCGGCACGAGCAGCGCGGCGGAGCGCTGCTGACTACCGGGCCGGTCGCCGTGGCGGCCCGCCAGCCAGCGCCCGGCGATGGCCGCGGCCGGCTGGACCAGCAGGGCCAGCGCGGCCACGTTGGCGTCGGCCCGCGTTACCGCGAGCGGCAGGAAGGTGACGATGATGCCGACCGCCATGGTGGTGGCCGAGAACAGCGCGGCCGGACGGACCAGAGCGGGGTTGCGCAGGGCGGCCAGCATGCCGTCGGCGCGGGTCGTGGTACCCCGCGCGTTCGGCAGCCAGGGCAGTGAGGCGAGCCCGGCCAGCGCGGCCAGCCCGCCGGCCGCGAACACCGGCCGGTAGCCGAGGTGCCCGGCCAGCCAGACGCCGAGCGGCAGCGCCGCCACCGAGGGCACGCCGCTGACCAGGCCGACCAGGGCCAGGCCCTCGCCCCGGCGCCGGGCCGGAATCAGCGACACGGTGAGCGCGCTGCCCGCCACGCAGAGCACGGCGAATCCGGCCCCGCGGATCACGCAGGCGGCCAGGATCAGCCCGATGCTGTCCCAGGCGGCTAGGGCCAGTGCCGCACGACTGCCGTACCTGGCCATCAGGCGGGGCGTGACCGGGTAGGCGGCCACGCTCGACAGGGTTAGCGCGGTGGTGGTCAGGCCGGCCAGGCCGGTGCCAGCCCCGGCCGACCTGGCGTACATCGGCACGGCGGAGAGCAGCAGGTAGAAGCTGGTCGCGGTGCCGATCACGGAGACGAACCTGACCAGCAGCGGGCGGGTGACGAGCCGGGGCCGGGCCGGGGCCGCGACGTTTGCCAGTGTCGTCATGCCATCGACCCTACGGGCGCGCCGGGCCGGCCATCAGCTCCAATCAGGCCGGGATTCAGTGGTCCGGTTCGGGCGCGCCGGGATCCTCGGGGACCCGGCAGGAGTTCTCCAGGTACAGCGCGGCGCAGCCGAGCAGGACGGCGGCGACGAACGTGATCACCGCGGTGAGCGCGTCCTCGCGCGGCACGCTGGCGGTCAGCGAGCCGGCCAGGTAGAAGTCGAAGCCCGCCGCGAACCCGGCGATGATGGCCGCCGCCACCGCGCTGGCCTTGGCCAGCGCCACCATCCGCGACACGAACAGCGGCGCGGGCGGCTTGAGGTCGCGGGGTGCTCCCTGGCCGCTGCCGCCTGCTCCCTGGCCGCCGCGTGCTCCTTGGCCGCTGCCGCGGCGGGGGGAGGGGCCCGCGATCCGCGCCCGCAGGTCCCGGCCGATCCACGCCTCGGCCGCCGCGGCGATCAGCAGCGCGGGCACGCCGGTCCAGGGCAGCGGGGGCAGCTTCGCGTACACCGCGCGGAGCAGCACCCAGCCCGCCGCCGCGCAGACCACGGCGATGATGACGAGCGTGGAGACCCTGGTCGGCTTCACGGTGCCTCCAGGGTCATACCGGGCTGGCGCCGGACGCCATCCTGGCCGAGCGCGGCGAGCAGGGCGGCGACGGGCCCGCGGCCGGGCAGGCGGGCCGCCGGGTCGAGGTCGTGCCAGGGCGCGAGGACGAAGGCTCGCTCGTGCGCGCGGGGGTGGGGCAGGGTGAGCACGGGGTCGTCGCTGATCTGCTCGTCGTAGCCGATGATGTCGATGTCGAGGGTACGCGGGCCGAAGCGTTCGGCTCGGATCCGGCCGGAGCCGGCCTCGATGCGCTGGGTCGCCGCGAGCAGGTCCCGCGGGGTCAGGCCGGTCGTGACGATCAGCACCGCGTTCAGGTAGTCGGGCTGGGCCGGGCCGCCGACCGGGGCGGTCTCGTAGACGGGTGAGACGGCCAGCACGTCAGTCTCCGGCAGGCCGCTGATGGCGTGCACGCATCCTTGCAGGGTACCCAGCCGGTCGCCGAGGTTGCTCCCCACGGAGACGACGACGCGGTGCCCCGCGGTCACCGGCTCCCCCGCCAGGCGGCCGCGACCAGGACCGCGTCCGCGTTGGGCGGGACCACGTGCACGCGCACGCACCAGGCGCCGGCCGCGGCGGCCAGCGCGGTGACCGCCACCGTGGCCTGATCCCGGTCGGCCAGCGTCCGTGGCGTGCCGTCGTGCCCGGCCAGCAGCTTGCCAAGGAAGCCCTTCCGCGACGCCCCGACCAGGACCGGGAACGTGCCGCTGGCCAGCGTGCCGAGCTCGGCCAGGCGGGCCAGCAGCGGCCAGTTGTGCTCGGGCCGCTTGCCGAAGCCCAGGCCAGGGTCGAGCACGATGCGCCCGGGGTCCACCCCGGCGTGCACCACCGCGTCCACCCGCTTGGCCAGCTCGTCGCGGACCTCGGCCACCACGTCGGCGTAGACCGCGCGGGCGTACATGTCCTGGCTGTACCCGCGCCAGTGCACCACCACGTACCCGACCCCGGCCGCCGCGACCAGGCGGGGCATGTCCGCGTCGGCCAGGCCGCCGCTCACGTCGTTGACCAGCTGCGCCCCGGCCTCCAGCGCGAACCCGGCCACCCGCGCCCGCATCGTGTCGATGGAGACCGTCAGCCCGGCCCGGACCAGCTCGGTGACCACCGGCCCGATCCGGCGCAGTTCTTCCGCCTCGTCGATGCGCTGGGCCCCGGGCCGGGTGGACTCGCCGCCCACGTCCACGATGTCCGCGCCCTGCGCGGCCAGGTCCAGGCCGTGCGCGATGGCCGCGTCCGCCCCGTACCACCGGCCGCCGTCGGAGAACGAGTCGGGCGTGACGTTCACCACGCCCATCACCAGGCAGCGGTCCTTGGCGGGGAGCTCCGTCACGGGCGCAGTTTACGCCCGATCTCGAGCAGGCCGAGCTTGCGCGCGATCCGGTGCAGCTCGAGCCGCGGCCAGACCAGGAACGCCTCCGCCTCGAGCGCGGCCAGCGCGATCCTGGGCGCGTCCTTGGTGCTGGGGAAGACGAAGAAGCGTGGCTGCCAGACCGGGCAGAACTTGGCGTTGAACTTGTACAGCGACTCGATCTGGAACCACTTGGACATGAAGATGAGCACCGACCGCCAGGCCCGCAGCACCGGGCCGGCGCCGATCCGCTCGCCGCGCTCGAGCGCGGCCCGGAACACGGCGAAGTTCAGCGAGATGCGCTTGACGCCGAGCGCCGGGGCGGCCTTGATGGTCTCCACGATCAGGAAGTCGTTCAGCCCGGGCTGGGCGGCCTTGTCCCGCCGCATCAGGTCGAGGGACAGGCCGTCGGGACCCCACGGGACGAGCTGGAGCACGGCGCGGACGACCCCGTCCTCGGTCGCGGTGGCGAGCACGCACTCATCGTCACCGTGCGTGCCGATCCGGCCGAGCGCCATCGAGAAGCCGCGCTCGGTCTGGCTGCCGCGCCAGGAGGCGGCGGCCTTGATGATGGCGTCGAGTTCGGCCCGCGGTATGTCGCCCACCCGGCGGACCTCGGCCAGGTAGCCGTGCTTGGCCACCCGGTTGACCATCTGCCTGACGTTCCGCATCGGCCGCCCGGACAGGCTGAAGTCGGCCGTGTTGACGATGGCCTCGTCGCCGAGTTCGAGCGCGGTCAGGCCGCCCTCGCGGCACCACACCTCGGCGCCGAGCTCGCTGCAGCCCATCACGGCCGGCGCCCAGGCGTGCCGCGCCGCCTCGTCCAGGAACGGACCGATCGCGCCGGGCCAGGCCTCCGGATCGCCGATCGGGTCGCCGCTGGCCAGCATCACGCCGGACACCACGCGGTAGCAGACGGCGGCCTTGCCGGTCGGGGACCAGATCACGCTCTTGTCGTCGCGCAGCGCGAAGTAGCCGAGCGAGTCCCGGTCCCCCTGCTTGCCAAGCAGTTCCCTGATCCGGTCGGCGTCGGCGCGGCCCAGCCGGGCGCGCGGCTCGGCCGGGCGCAGGAACAGGTACGCGGTGACCAGCAGGGTAAAGACGCCCAGCGCGCTGGTGAGGAGGTTGAACAGGTCGCCGCGGGTCTCCGGCGCCCACTGCACCGGGCCGGACACCCCGACCAGGCCGTAGATGACCTCCTGCACCCGCTGGCCGAACGAGTAGTCCTCGGCCAGGCCCCGGGCCAGCAGGATGTAGGTCAGGCCGATGGCGACGTCGGCCACGATCAGGCCGGCGAATATCCATATGGCCCGCCACCTGGTGCGCGGGTCACCCTCGGCGTAGAACTCGTCCCGGAAGAACAGCAGCGCGATGAGCAGGACGAGCGAGACCACCCCGGTAACGATCCGCTGCGTGTGGATGAAGTGGATGGCGATGTCGAACGCGAGCAGCGCGGCCACCGCCTGCCAGGCGCGCCGCTTGCGGCGGCGCAGGCCGTGCGCGAGCATCAGCAGCGTCAGCCCGATGAGCACGTCGGCGCTCCGGGTGACGTCGGTCAGCGTGCCCGGGATCATGGAGTTGAGCCGGTGCAGCCGGTTGACCAGGTCGGGCCGCAAGATGTTGAGGATGTCGGCCAGGCCGATCAGGAAGGTCAGCAGGGCCGCGGTGCGGGGCACCCAGCGGCGCTGGCGGGCACGATCGACCGACGGCTGCGGACCGCCAGCCCTGGAGTCGTCCGCCCGGTTCGCGTCGTCGCTGGCGCTCATCTCGGCAGCTTTCTTGTCAGGCCCTAGAGCTCGATGGATCAGCGTGGTCACCGCGCCGCCGCCTCGCGTCCTGGTCTCACGGTACCTCCCCAAGCGTCGGCATAGGTCCCGCTCATCGGGACGGAGTCGCGATCGGCACAGGAAATACACAGAAGTGCCCTCGGCGTCGCG
>Ga0335082_10008329_pt1 | contig 11259 bp, 10 predicted proteins | sample Lox_Sample_41_FD_206718 | JGI IMG/M metagenome (GOLD analysis project Ga0335082, IMG submission 206718) | Soil microbial communities from Loxahatchee National Wildlife Refuge, Florida, United States - Lox_Sample_4.1 | ecosystem: Environmental > Terrestrial > Soil > Wetlands | place: USA... | reverse complement strand
CGCCGACGCGCACTCACCCGCCGCGGCCGACCGCACGGGCAGCGCCCCGCAACGTCAGCAGTGGCGCGCGGGATTGCAAGCGGGGCCATCCCTTCGGCGCCCGATCCTGAAGCCTTGCAAGATCGCGGGCAAGGGCGCGCCTGCGGCGCGTCGCTTGCTGGCGCAAGCGCAGACCCTGGCCCGCGAGTCTTGGCAAGGATTCATCCGGCGTCAGTCGGAGGGATGGCCAGGTCCGAGCGTGGCCGGGGTCTGTAGCTGGTTCCTGTAGCAACCATCCCGCGTCGCCCCGGCCCGACCCGGACGCCGTCATGATGAAGCAGCACGTCACGCACCACGCCGGTCACACTGTGCTGAGATGGCATGCAAGTGCTCACGCCCAGCTACCCGTGTGGACCGCGATTCCGTAGGCCGACAATGCGGCAGAGGCCGCCCGGGAGCGTCCGACCGTCTGTGTAAGTGATCGTGGCGGTTTTCATGGGGTAGGGATTCGGCCTTCGAAGTAGATCGTGAACGCCTGCAGCGCTTATTTCCAGCCTGCGCTGCGGATTCCGACATTGGGGCGGCGGAACTCCTCCAGGTTGCGGACCGCGAGGTAGAGGACTTTGAGGGCGGCCTGTTCGGAGGGGAACTGGCCCCGGTTGCGGGTGACCTTGCGCAGCCGGGCGTTCATCGACTCGATCAGGTTCGTATAGATCACCCGTCTGACCTCGGGCGGGAAGGCCAGGAACGGGGGTGAACTGCTCCCAGTGCGCCCGCCTACTCAGCGCGCGCGTAGCGCGCCGGGCGGTGGCTGGTCGCCGTACATGCAGGAGCGTCGTGCAACTGATCCGGGCGCTGCATCTGCCCGCAGCTGGCTGGCCGCCAGAGGAACGTGACGCGCCGGGGCGCCGGCTGCCTTCCTTTGGCCCCTTCGGGCCACGTCGGCGCCGGCGCGCATTCAGCCCCCGTGGCCGACCGTACGGGCAGCGCGCCGTAACGTCAGCGAGGGTGCGCGGGTTGCAAGAGGGTGTACCGCTCAAAACTCGTCGCGTACTGTCTGACCTGCGGGGTTCGTGGAGTCACTCAGATGACATGCATCGGCGGGCTGGCCGTCAGTGGCTGAGTTGCCAGCGCTGGTGCTGCAAGGAACCTCCCCAGCTCAGACGCGTCACGATTGGCTCGTTAGCTATTCGCGTGCGGGCGCCTAGGAGCGCCCTCGGGAGCGTGAGGAGGTCCCGATGCCTATCGTAGGCGGGCTGGATATCCACCGGAAGCAGATCACTTTCGGCTACCTGGACACGGTCACTGGGGAGGTCAAGCGGGGGCAGATCGCCCCGGCCGACCGGGCGCACGTGCGGGCCTGGCTGGCCCGGTTCGCCGGTCAGGACGATGCCGCGTTCGCGGTGGAGGGGTGCGCCGGGTGGCGGTATGTGGCCGAGGAGCTGGCTGCGGCCGGGATCGCCGCGCATCTGGGTGAGCCGGCCGACACCGCCGCGCTGCGCGGCCGCAAGCGGCACGCCAAGACCGATAAGACCGGCTCTCGGCATTTGCGGGCGCTTTTGGCCGAGGGACGGCTGCCCGAATGCTGGATCCCGCCGCCGCACATCTTGGAGTGCCGGGCGCTGCTGGAGACCTACCACGACCTGCGCCGCGCGCACACCGCCTGGGTGCAGCGGATCCACGCGGTGTTCTTCCACCAGGGCGCCCCACCGCTGGGCGAGGGAGCGCTGCGCACCGAGCCGGGCCTAGAGGCGCTGCGGGCGGCCGCGGCCGCCCATCTGTCTCCGGCCGGGCAGCAGCAGGTCGCCACCGCCGTGGACATGCTCGCCGCCACCGAAGCCCAGCTGGGCCCGCTGCGCCACCAGCTGCGCGATATCGCCCGGCACCTGACCGGCGCGAAAGTGCTCGCGGCGCGGCTGTATGGGGTCGGCCCCCTCACCGCGCTGGCGCTGACCTGCTGGCTGGGCGGGGCGGACCGGTTCTCCTCCTCCCGCAAGGCGGTCCGGTTCACCGGGCTGGACATCACCGTGCATACCTACCGGCCGCAAAGGACCGCCCGGGCGGCTGTCCCGGCAAGGACCGCCGGTGCTGCGCTGGGCGGTCTATGAGGCCGGCAAAACCCACGCCCGCACGTCGGCCCCCGACCACGGCTACTACGCCGCCGTCGCCGACCGCAAGAACACCAAGCGCGCCGCCTTGCCGGAGGCCCGCAAGATCATCCGGCAGGCCTGCCACATCCTGACCGAGCTCGGCGACGACGCGCTCACCATCACCTGAACCCGCGCCCGTGACCACCCACCACCCGCGCCCGTGACCACGCACCACGGCCCGCCAGGACCGGGCGGAAACGCAGCCATCATCACCCGATGGGGACACCACCGCGGCCAGCTCCCGACGAGCCGCTGTCAGCCGCTGCCGGCCTGTGCGCGCGCACCACCAGGCCAGGCGGGCGGCCTGATCAGACTGAGCGGCCGCCTCCCCGCAGGCGGGGACACCCAATCAATCATCTTGTCGCCGGGGCAACGCCCAAAGCCCCGCGGACCCAGGTAAGGCTGGCTGCCCCTTTCCCTCCCGTCCCCGGCCGCCGCGGGCTGGTCACCCCGGACAGAAAGGCACACCCACCGGTAAGCACCCCCACCGGCCCCAGGCCCTCCCGGCCCCGCCCGCCGGGCATGATCTGCTCCCCGCGCGGCCGCATCAAGGACGCCCTCCAGGCGCCGGCTACGCCAGCCGGGCTCCCGCCCGCTCCTTGACCCGGCCGGCCGCTCGCAGAACACGGCAGCTATCCGGGGCAGGGAGCATAGCCAGCCACGCCCAAACCAGGGCAATTCACACCGCATAACCCGTCGCTGAACACTTGCGTCCTCGGCCGATACAGGTAAGGCGGATCCGGTGCGCCTGGGGACCCGCCTCCCCCAGGCTGGGAGGGTTGGGCATTCAGGGTTGGCGATGGGTTGATGCAGTGGCTGCCTTCGCCATCCTCGTCGTAGGGGCGACAGTGGGGTGTACGTGGGCCGCCGCCCCGACCTTGGGGAATCGCTACCGTGGGCCCTATGGCGAAATTCGGTGTACAGCTGCCCAACTTCTCTGGATTTGACCCGGCCGACTTGTTCGAGCACGTTGCCGGCCTGGTGACGGCAGCGGAACAAGCCGGGTTCGACTCGGTGTGGGTGATGGACCACTTCTACCAGCTGCCGCCCCTGGGTGGGCCGGACCAGCCGATGCTGGAGGCCTATACCCTGCTCGGGGCGCTGGCTGCCCGCACCCAGCGGGTGCAGCTCGGCACGCTCGTCACCGGCGTGACCTATCGCAACCCCGGCATCCTGGCCAAGATCGTGACGACGCTGGACGTCATCTCGCGGGGCCGGGCCATCCTCGGCATCGGGGGCGCCTGGTACGACGTTGAGCACCAGGGCCTCGGCATCGGCTATCCGAGCGACCGGGTGCGCCTCGACATGCTTGAAGAGGCGGTCCAGGTTTGCCGGGCCATGTTCACCGGTGATGACGTGAGCTTCACCGGCGTCCACTACCGGCTCGATCACGCCCGTAACCTGCCCCGGCCCGTGCAGGCCGGCGGGCCGAAGATCATGATCGGCGGCGGCGGCGAGAAGCGGACGCTGCGGCTGGTGGCCCGCTACGCCGACCAGTGCAACGTCACCGGCGACGTCAGCACGCTGGCCCGCAAGATCGGCGTGCTCCACCGCCACTGCGCCGAGGTCGGCCGTGACCCAGCTGAGGTCGGCGTGACATGGATGACCCCGCTGATCCTGACCACGTCCAGCCAGAACACGGCCGAGGTGCGCGAGATGCTGGCGGCGGCCGGCTCTGCCGAAGAGACCGCCGGATTCACCGTCGGCCAGGCCCATGAGATTCCCGGCCTGGTCGCCGGTCACATCGAGGCCGGCGCTGACGAAGTGATTTTCAGCTTCGCCTTCGCCGACGCCGCGGGAATCACCGCGGTGGGGCAGGCATTCGGACTGGGCGGACGGTAGCGGCCCTGGCCGGCGCCGCCGCGAAGGTGCTGGCCCTCCTGCCGGTGCCTGACGGCTGCGGCCAGTCCGCCGTTGTGTCGCAGGAGGCGGCCCGGGAACTCCGCGATGGCGGCCACATCGGCCCTGGGATCCAGCGGCGCCGGACGGGCATGCAGACGCGCGCCAAGCCGGCCAGGCGGTCAGGGTCATCCCCTCGGGCTGCCCGAGCCGGTCGGGGACGCCGACCGGCACATCGTGCTCACCGGGCTCGAAGAGCACAGCCGGCATGCCAGCCAGATCATCGGCCAAGACGAGTGATTCCAGTTCCGGTGGCCCGGTTCCGCCCTCCCTGAACGGCCCGGCCAATTTGAGCCGCTCAGGCGGCATGCGTTACCCGCGGTCCGGCCCCTGGAAGCTGATTACTGCCACCGAGCGCCCCGAAGATTCCATCTGTGCCGCCACCGCCCACGGATCCCTACAGCCAGTATTTGCGCCATATCGGCGGCTACTTGCGCGGTGACGTTGACCAGCGCTAATTAGTTACAGAATGTGATTCGGCTTCTGGACCAGCGCCGCCCTGCCGAATCGGAGCGGGTCGGTCGTTGACCGCCTGAGACCGCCTCCGATTCGGTGCGGATGGGAGGTCCTGCTTCCATTGTGCTGCGCTTTCGCTCGGCGTTCGGCGTCCAGGGTTACCGGCGGCATACCGAGCCGGCTGGCTAGCGGGCGGCACTACAAACACTGGGGCCAGGGGCCGTTCGGTTTCCACGGCGGCATGGATCGCGCAAGCGCCCGCTGCCGGTGAACCATCTAGCCCCACCACGGTCGCTGGCGCCGCGCCACCAGCGGCCGGCCCGGGGGCTCCGCCAAGCCCATCGCAGCTCTGTCGTGGATCAGCTTTCGGTGGCAGGGGCGCAGGGACGGTCAGTCGGCGCCGCGGCCGGTGCTGCCGGCGGGCGCCTCGCCGGGCTCGGCCGTGCTGCCCGGCACGACGCGGCTGCCCCCGGCCGCATGGGTGACCTTCACCCGGCGGGCCTGGGCCTTGGGTGACGCGGGGATGGTCACGTGCAGGACGCCGTCGGCGTAGCTGGCGGTGAGGTTCTCGGTGTCCGCGCCCTCGCCGAGGGAGAGCTGGCGGGCGAACGACCCCTGGGGCCGCTCGGCGGCAATGACCTGCTCGCTGTCGCCATAGTGAGGGGTGCGCTCGGCCTTGATCGTCAAGACGCCGTGCTCGACGGTCACCTCGATGCTGTCGGGGCCGGCGCCGGGCAGGTCGGCCTCGACATGGTAACTGCCGTCCTCGCCGCGGTAGACGTCCATCGGCATGCCGAGCGGGGCACGCGTCCCGCTCGCGGCCATGGAGATGAGCCGGTCGAGCTCCCGGAAAGGATCCCGGTAGGGCTCGAACCTGGTCACTGACATCGCTGCCTCCTCCTGGGGTGTTATCGGCCCGGGAACCATGTACGGCCCCGGCCAGCGTGGCCTTCTCACGGCAGGATGGGTCCCCGGGCGTTCCCCCATTCCAGGCCTGCCATCCGCCGTCGGACGTGGGGACGCTCGTCGTGTCGCCGCTTCGGGTCGGCACGCCCCCGGGCCAGGGTCCCTAGCCCGGGGAACCCACGTCCGGCGGTTACAGCTTCCGCCGGATACGGCGAGGCACTGCGAGCACCATGGGCGGCTCCCTCCGGGGTGACCCCGGGGCACCTTGGCCGCCGTCGGCGGCTGATCCCGGTGTCTGCCCTGAGCCTACATCCGCAATTAAAAACTAGCAATAGATTTCTAGAAACTGACAGCGTCTGAGAGGTTGAGAGCTGGAACGCTCCCGGGCGCCGATCCGGGGGCAGGATCAAGTGGCTGTACTCCCCCCTCGCCGGGCCAGCTGTCACAGGTACTGGCCGGTCGCCGCCGTGTCTGTCTGCGACACCCGCACCGATACCACGTTGGCCAGGTTGATGATCACGCCATTCTGGTCGGCCTCGCGGTTATATCTCGCATGGGCCAGGACCAGGCTGCGCCGTTCGTCCAGCGCGCGGGCGATGGCCTCAAGCGCCTCGCTCTCCCCGGCAAAGTCCTCAGATACCACGGAGACGTCTTCACCGCCCACCGGGTGAAATCGCATGATCAGCACGATGTTGCCAGGCACAGCCGGTACCTCCCTGCGAGAATCCAGAAGACCGCCCGGCCGGGCGCTCTGCCCGGAAGCCCCTCATCCGTCGGGGTCACTGCGGATCTGGACACTGTCAAGTGTGCCCCGGCCGCGGCAGCTCACGACGGAGCCGGTGGCAGCGCCCGCGGCGGGGGACGTGACGGACTCCGAGGTTCGCCCGGGGCGGGTTTCTGGCTCAGTGACCCCGGCTCGCAGCCTCAGCCGCGCGTGACGCCGTGGTGGCCTCAGCCGGGTTTCCTCCGGTCAGATGTCTCGCCGCGCCGGCGCCCGCGAGGAGAGCGAGGACTTCGCCGATGGCGGGTTGCTGGCTGGCGGGTTCGGGCAGCGGGAGGTGGGCCTGGATCTGGTAGCGGTTGCGGTCGGCCGTCTTTCTGCTGACCACGTAGCCGGCCGCGGCCAGGCCGGTGAGGACGCCGTAGGCGCTGCGCGGAGCTGATGATGCCGGCTAGCCGGGCAGTCATGAGTCGCCTATGGCAGGGACATCTCCCACTCGTGCAGATCGCCGGTCTCGGCCGCGCGCTGCACTGGATCCATCGTGCCGGCCGCCTTGTCCGCGCCGAACACCGGACTGTGCCAACCGCATGAGCAGACCGCCTGGCTGCCGCCCTCGCGCACCTCATGGATGGTGGTGTGGTGGTCCACAGTGACCGGTCCTTCTACAGGTGAATGACCGGGCAGGTCAGCGTCCGCGTCACGCCGTCGAGGGCCTGGGCCTGGGAGGCTGCCAGCTTGGCCAGCTCGTCGATGTCTGGCGCCTGCGCTCGCGCGATGATGTCGTAGGGCCCGGCCACGCTCGCCGTCTCCAAGACGCCGGGCACGTCCCGGAGCGCCGCAGCTACGGTGGCCGCCTTGCCAGGTTGGGTCTCGATCAGAATGTATGCGGCGATCATGTGACAACCACCCGGCCTTCTCCACCTATTCAACCGCTATTGCGCAGCTACGTCGCCCCGGGTCGCGCAGGAGCAGGCCCCGGTATGGCGTGGACGCGCGTGTGGCTGAAGTGCCCGCCGAGGGGCTCGGGTGCCGGGGCGCCGTCCCCGCGGCTGGCCGGAAGCCTTCGGCCTGCGAAGCGAACCGAAGCCCTCGTGGGCCTTGGGCCAGGCGGCATCCGCGCGCCGTCCCAGCTCGCGCAGCGCGATGCAGGTGGCGTAGCCCCGGCATCGCCGCGGCGACGCCAGCCCGGCCACCAGCGCAGCCGGGTGTGCCGGGTGAAGCGGGCCCTCAGCTCGTCGGGCCCGGTCAGGACCAGCGCCCTGGCCTGGTTGATCGTCTGGGTGCGCTCTCCCCGCGGCGCTGCGCTTGGCGACCATCAGCGCCCGGACCGCCTCGACGGTGCCGTCCCGGCCCTTCGGGGCGCCGGCCGCCCGGCCGGACTGGGCGGCCCGGTGGCGCTGACCACGTCCAGCGGATCGGACTTGCCCTGACGGCGGCGGTCCTGCCGGCCGGAGCGGTCCACCTCCACCACGCGGACACCAGGCGGCACCGATGAGGGCTCTTGGTCTTGTCGTGCGGGTGAACAGTGTGTGAACTGGGCAAGGCGAGCGCATGATGCCGCCAGCAGGCCCAGCGCGGGGAGGTGCCGGACGTGGCCGTGGGCGGGCATTTCGAGCGGGTAGCCGCGGTCTACGAATCGCTGCGCACCACTGACGAGGCGCCGGTGCGCACGATCTGCCAGCTGCTGCCTGACCGCCCGGTCACCGGCCTGGATGTCGGCTGCGGGACCGGACGGTACACGCGGATGCTGCGCGCGCTGCTGCCGGGCGGCTCGCTGCTGGCCGGCGACGCCGCACACGTGCATTATCCGGTCGGGGGGCAGGGCCTCAACATCGGTATGCAGGACGCGGTGAACCTGGGCTGGAAGCTGGCCCAGGTGGCCAGCGGGACATCGCCGGAAGATTTGCTGGATACCTACCACGCCGAGCGGCACCCGGTCGTTGCCCGCGTGCTGGCCAACACCATGGCGCAAACCGCGCTCACCCGCGGCGACGAGCGGACCGGCGCGCTGCGCGACACCATGTCCGGGCTGCTGAGCATGGACGAGCCGCGCAAGCGGTTCGCCGCGATGATCTCTGGTCTGGACGTTCACTACGACCTCGGTGCTGGACACCCGCTGCTCGGGCGCCGCATGCCCGACCTCGACCTGGTCACCGCCGGCGGCCCGCTGCGGGTATTCACCCTGCTGCACCAAGCCCGGCCGGTGCTGCTCAACCTCGGTAAGCCCGGCGGCTTCGACATCACTCCATGGGCGGACCGGGTCCAGCTGATCGACGCCACATACGCCGGCAGGTGGGAGCTTCCGGTACTCGGCGAGGTCACCGCTCCCAATGCCGTGCTGATCCGGCCCGACGGACATGTCGCCTGGGCGGGAGACCTAACCCACCAAGGGCTTACTGACGCGCTAACCACCTGGTTCGGACCGCCTACTGCGGCATAGCGCGAAGAGGCACCCGCGGCTGACCCGGATGCTGCAGCGGCACGACGAACAACGAAGCTATCGGAGGTGATGCCGGGAATCCCTTGACTACCAGCGCGTTTGACCTTCCCGACCGGCTCGCCGCCAAGGCCGACCCGGCGCTGATCGCCGGCGACGAGCAGCACTTCGCCGCGATCGCGGACAGCCTCGCACAGTCGATCGCCGAGCTGTCCGGCCGCCTCGATGCCGAGCGCAGGGCGCCCGCCGGCATGGGGACGAAGGCGGTGGAGCGGGACATGGAGATCCACCGGCTGACCGCCCGGCTGCGCGTCCTGCGCCGCTTCGGTCTGGATCTGTGCCTCGGGCGCATCGTCGGCGCAGACAACCCCGAGCCCGCGCGGCTATCTCGCTGCCTTCGTTCTCGGACAGACAAACTGACTGCCAATTGGTGATCCGAGCCTCCCTGGCGAGGATGGCATCCGCTCGGCGCAGCGGTGCATTCGCTGGGTTAGGTGAACTTGGAAGTCTCCAGAGCCGGTCAGCTTCGAGGCTGCCGAATAGACGTGGCTCCCGGGATATCGGTGTGCGACTTGTTGACGGCAGCACGCCATAGGCTGATCAGCGTGCAGGAACGGCTTGCGGACCGCGCGATCCCGGCGCATGTGGACAGGGAGCTGGCGGAGCTGCGGGCGGAGAACGCCCGGCTGCGCCGACTGCTGAAGCTGACCCGGGCGGAGGCGGCTCCGCCGGGCCCGGCGCAGACCGGGTTCTTCGACGCGCCTCCAGGGCCGGTGCATGCAGGGTCGCCGCCGGAGGCGAAGGTGGCGTTGTTCGGCGCGCTCTTTACGGCGCGGACCGATATCTACGCGGTGCGCTGGGAGAATACGCGATCGGGGCGGGCCGGGTGGCTGCCTGCGGTGCGGGGCGGGTGGCGCAAGGGCGTCCCGCACGCCGAGCGGGAGTACCTGCCGCTGACCGCGGACGTGCTGGCCGCCCACCTGTCCGGTAAGGCTCATGTTGGCTTGTACCCGCTGCTGGACGGGGACCGGTGCTGTTGGCTTGCCGCGGACTTCGATGGCCCCGCGGCGTTGCTGGACGCGATCAACTACATCAAAGCTGCCCGAGCGCTGCAGGTGCCTGCCGCGCTCGAGCTGTCCCGGTCCGGCACCGGTGCGCATGCGTGGATCTTCTTCACTGCTCCGGTGGCGGCCGAGACCGCTCGCCGTCTTGGTACCGGGCTGTTGCGGGAGGCGATGGCGCTGCGCGGGCAGATGAGCCTGGCCAGCTATGACCGGTTGTTCCCGTCCCAGGACGTGCTGCCCGCCGGCGGGGTTGGCAATCTGATCGCCGGCCCGCTGTACGGTAAGGCGCGGAAGAGCAACACCACGGTGTTCCTGGATTTGGCGACCCTGGAGCCGGATGAGGACCAGTGGACGTTCCTGTCCTCGCTGGGGCGGATGAGCCCCCGGGAGGTCGCCCGTGCCGCGGACCGGGCGGGGCAGGTCAGCCTGGGGACGGCGGTGGACCGGCTCGGCGTACCTGGCTCCACCAAGACCCGCCCCCCGGCACCGGCGGTGATCCATGCCAACCTGGGCGCGGGCATCCGGCTTGATCAGGTTGAGCTGACTCCGGCGCTGTTGGCCACGTTCAAGCACGCTGCATCCATGCCGAACCCGCTGTTTTACGAGCGGCAGCGGCGGCGGATCTCCACCTGGGCCATGCCCCGGTTCCTGCAGAGTTTCGACGAGACCTTGGATGGCGGGCTGATCTTGCCCCGCGGCCTGCGGCACACTGTGGCCTCACTGGCTGAGCAGGCTGGGAGCCGCCTGGAGGTCACCGACGGCCGCGCCATGGGCACGGCGCAGGAGTTCACGTTCGCGGTGGCCCTGACTCCCGAGCAGGAGGAAGCCGCCACCGAACTCGCCGGGCACGACCTGGGTGTCCTGGTGGCGCCACCAGGAGCGGGCAAGACCGTGATCGCCTGCGCCATGATCGCGGCGCACGGCGTTTCAACGCTGGTGCTGGTCGACCGCAAGACGCTGGCGGACCAGTGGCGGGCCCGGATCCGCGATCATCTCGGCGTGACACCCGGCCAGCTCGGCGGCGGCCGCACCAAGATCGGCGGAATCATCGACATCATCACCCTCCAGACCCTGGCCCGGCGCGATGACATCGCCGAGCTCACTGCGCGGTATGGGCTGGTGGTCGCCGACGAATGCCACCACGTCCCGGCGGCGGCGTTCGAGCACGCGGTCAAGCAGATCCCGGCCCGGCGCTGGCTTGGCCTGACCGCCACTCCCTACCGGCGGGACAAGCTTGACGACCTGATCGCCTTGCAGGTTGGCCCGGTCCGGCACACCATCTCCTACCCCACTGGCGGCCGCAAGCTGGCAACAGACGGCTCGGCGATCCAACTACCGGAACTTGACCTGCCAGCCGACGGCGCCGGTTCCCGGCCTGCACCGGTGCTTCGTGTGCACCCGACCAGCTTCTGCTACACAGGTGACGCCGACCCCTCGGCACCGGGCGGGATCGCCGCGGTCTACCGGGACCTGCTCGCCGATGATGCCCGCACCAGGCAGGTCGCCGACGATGTCACCGAATCTTTGCGGCGGGGTCGGCACTGCCTGGTCCTCACCAAGTGGGTCGCCCACCTCGACCGGCTCGCCAACGTGCTGCGCGAGCGTGGCGAGGACCCGGTGATACTGCGCGGCGGGATGGGCGCCAAG
>Ga0335082_10008325_pt1 | contig 11261 bp, 9 predicted proteins | sample Lox_Sample_41_FD_206718 | JGI IMG/M metagenome (GOLD analysis project Ga0335082, IMG submission 206718) | Soil microbial communities from Loxahatchee National Wildlife Refuge, Florida, United States - Lox_Sample_4.1 | ecosystem: Environmental > Terrestrial > Soil > Wetlands | place: USA: Florida... | reverse complement strand
GGATGGCAGTGGTTCTGGCCAGGACAGACTTGGGATCACAATCGGCTGATCTATGAGGTGAATCGCGACTTGCCGGATATTTTTGGGATTACCGCGAATTGGGCGAAGGCGATTTTCGGTCTCATCGTAGTCGGTGGATTTTACAGTCTCGGCGGATTTGCGCTGCACGCATTTTTCCGCCGCAGCAATCCGAAAGATTACAAGCGCATGAGCCTGCTGCAGTACTCGATCATGATGTTTTTCGTGCTGACGATGTTTGCTCTGCCGATCAAGATGGCGCTGCGGCTGATGTTTCATATCAAGTATGTGTGGATTACACCTTGGTTCAATGTGTAGTTGCTAGTTGCTAGGCCTTAGGCGTTGGGCGTTAGGCTTTGGGTTGCGAAAGTTGAGTTAAGTAAGCTGCTGCGCGAACAGGAATGTCCGCGCCACGCGTGCTGTTTCGAGGAGGAAGTGGTGCCTGAAAAGCCCGTCCCCGAGAATGATCCGTTAGTTCAGAAGTCGCTTGCGACGTGGTACGTCGTCACGATGGTGTTGCTGATGGCGTCGCTGTTCTGGGCCTTGTGGGATGAGGCTTTCGGGCAGCGGCCATGGAAGGCGTATCAGCACGAGTGGGGCCAGCGCTACTCCGCATTCCTGAAGACGGCGAAGTCGACTTCGTCCGCGTCGGAAAAGGAGGTCGAAGGCAACGGCGACTATCTCAAACTCAAGCAGGATTATGAGGACGCTTTCAAAGCATCTGAAGGGCGTACCAAGGAGATTAATGAGAAGCTGCGCGATCTGAGCGCGAAGATTCTGGCCGTTCAAAATGTATTTACCGACCGGCGCGCGTACGTCAATGCGCTGACTTACAACATCGAAACCACCGAGTCCCAATCCTCGAAGCAAAGCAAGCTCAACGAGCTCAAAGACTACAAACAGGAAACTGCGGTCGTCGTCTATCCCGACGGGACGAAGAAGAGCTACACCTTCCCGCAACTCGAAGAGACTTACAACGAACTGAAGGCCGAGCGCACGGCGCTGAGCGCGGAACTCGGCGAGGTTATCAAGCCGGTCAGCGAGCACAAGGAAAAGCTTGACGCTTATATCTCCGAGCACATGGTTGATCTCACGCCGGCACAGATTAAGGGTCTTCAAGATAAGACCGAGGCTTGGGATCCGACGATCATCCAGATCAACGTGGCCGACGCGAACATCGTGGATCGGTGCGAGTCGTGCCACATGGGGATTCGCGAACCGGTAAAGCTGACGGCGGCTTCGATGTCGGTGAAGGGACAGAAGCCCGACGATTACGCGCGCGCGTTTACGAGCCATCCTGACAAGCAACTTCTACAGGCGCATGATCCCGACAAGTTTGGCTGCTCGCCTTGTCATCAGGGGAATGGGCGCGCAACGACGAGCGTCGAAAAGGCCCATGGAAACTATGAGCATTGGCTATGGCCGATGTTCCCGAAGGCGAACTTCGAGGCTGGTTGCCAGACTTGCCACGCTGCGGACATGGTGCTGGTGAGCGGCAACGTTGGATGGACGATCAGCGAAGGCAAAGATTTGTTCCGGCAGCGCGGTTGCGTCGGCTGTCATCGCTACGAGGGGTATGACAAAGAACCGGAAGATATTAACTCCATCGCGCAGCAGATCAAGCAGATGGAGACGGAGAAGAAAGCGAACCTGAAGCAGTCGGCGTACCTGATGAAGCAGGCCGATGCGGCGGAGACGAACGAAGAGGCGAACAAGCTGAACGATCAGGCTGTCGCGCTGAAGGTCGAGAACAGCAAGCTGGATCTGCGGATTGTGCAGCTGGATCGGACGACGAAGAGCTTGCTTCAGGATGTAAAGAAGGTTGGGCCGAACCTGAAGGATGTTCGACTGAAGCTCAACAAGAACTGGATTCCCGTTTGGCTGAAGAAGCCGACCGATTTTCGTCCAACCACGCGTATGCCGAACTTCCGGCTAAATGACGACCAGATCAAGGCCATCGCGGCGTATCTCTGGCAGGCAGGCCTGACGGATGAACCGGCGAAGCAAGCGGCCGGAAATGCGGGTCATGGCAAGGAACTCTTCGAGACGCGCGGTTGCTTAGGATGCCACTCGATCGAGGAAGGCGATCAGATGGTGGGCGGGACGTTCGCCGCGAACCTGACGCGTGTGGGCGAGAAGGCGAATTACGACTATCTGGTGCGCTGGGTGCACAACCCGCGGCAGAGAACGCGTCCCTACTGTCTGCACGAGAAGAAAGATATTGGTCCGGAGGATTACGCGAAGAAGGGATTGCCTTACGTTTTCGATCTGGCGCACAGCAAGTGCCCGAATGATGGGCATGAGCTGCAAGTGCAGAACATGACGGTGATGCCGAGCCTGCGGCTCTCGGACGAAGATGCGCGCGATGTTGCGTCGTATCTGATGACGCTGAAGAAGAAGGACGCGAGTTCGTATCCTGACGCGTCGTTCATGGACGATCCGAAGCTGAAGGATGAAGGCAAGAAATGGATTAAGCATTTTGGCTGCGCGGGATGTCACGAGATATCGGGTCTCGAGGACGAAGGGCGAATTGGGACGGAGTTGACGTTCGAGGGAAGCAAGCCGATTGAGCGGCTTGACTTCGCTTTGCTGACGGAGGTTGCTGAACGCGGGACGGGCGAGCCCATCAAGGATGCGGAAGATCTGGCTCGTCTGCCGGAAGGTCCGGCGAAAGGGCCTTGGTATTCGCATCTTGGATTCTTCGAGCACAAACTCGCCGAGCCGAATATTTGGGATCAAGGCAAGATCAAGTCGGAGACGGAAAAGCTGCGCATGCCGAATGTGCATCTGCAGCCGGAACAGATTCGCGCGCTCACGACCTTCCTGCTGGGATCGCAGGAGAGCGGATTGCCGCAGTCGTACCAGTACAAGCCGCTCGACTATCGCCGCGATATTCAGGAAGGCTGGTGGGTCGTTAAGAAGTACAACTGCATGGGATGTCATCAACTGATTCCGGGACAGAAGACGGCGCTCATGGGCATGCAGCATTACCAGGAATTTCCCGAGCAGTTGCCTCCGAAGCTTCTGACGGAGGGCGCGCGCGTCGATCCACAGTGGCTGCTGCGCTTCCTGACGAATCCGGCGCTCAGCGATACGGATACAAATCGCAACGGCGTTCGCTCGTATTTGCAGATCCACATGCCGACGTTCAGCTTCTCGGAGAACGAACTTGGCAAGCTGGTGCGCTTCTTCGAGGCGTTGTCGCGGCAGTCGTTCCCATATATTCCGGAAGCGCAGCCGACGCTGACTGCGAAAGAGATGGACATGGCGCGCAGCCTGTTCTCGAGTAATGCGGCTCCATGCTTGAAGTGCCACGCGACAGGCGATCCGGCGCATGACAAGAATGCGACTGGGCCGAACTTCCTGCTGGCTCGCGGGCGATTGAAACCCGATTGGATGGAGCGATGGATCATCGATCCACAGGCGATCAGTCCGGGAACTTCGATGCCTTCGGGACTCTTCAAGCGCGACGGCGATCATTGGGTGTTTTCGGGTCCGACTCCATCGTCGTTCGCGGGATATGACAAGGATCAGACTAAGTTGCTGGTGAATTACATCCTGCAACTTACTCCTGAAGAACAGCGGCGCGTGCAGGGAGCGATGGGACGCAGTTCGGCGAGCGGCAAGAGTTCGTCTCCCGGAAAGCAATCGCGGAATAAGACGAGTGGACCTGTTACTTGCGGGCAGGCAATTCGTGGCGGGCAGTAAGCGTAGAATGTGGCAGACATAAATTCCTTCCAGGAAAGGTGTGTTGACGTTATGAATCGAAGAGTGTGGGTTGTTCTTGTTGCCCTGTGTGCTGTGGGGCTTGTGCTGCTGATGGGATGCAGCAAGAAGTCGAACGAGGAAACGGCCGCGAATCCCGCGCCAGCAGCCTCATCTGCGCCGGCGGCAGCGCCGATCGATCCGGCGACTGCGGCGACGATTACGGGAACGGTCTCGTTTGCGGGAACAGCGCCCAAGCCGACCAAGATCGACATGAGTCAGGATCCCGCGTGCAAGGGCATGAACATGGTGGAGAGCATTGTGTCCGACGGCAGCAAGTTGTCGAACGTGTTCGTGTATGTGAAGAGCGGTCTTGGCGATCGCACATTTCCCGTTCCAACCGAAGCGGTGACGATCGAGCAGAGCGGATGCAAGTATCATCCGCACGTTCTGGGCGTGATGGCGGGACAGACAGTTAAGGTCGTCAACAGCGATCCGACAACACACAACATTCATCCGACGCCGAAGGACAATCGCGAGTGGAACGAGTCGCAGCCTCCGCAAGCTGCGGCGATCGAGAAGAACTTCGCGCGCGAAGAGATCATGTTGCCGGTAAAGTGCAATCAGCATCCTTGGATGAGGATGTATGTGAACGTGGTGAAAAACCCGTTCTACGCGGTGACTGGTCCAGACGGAAAGTACGAGATCAAGGGACTTCCTCCTGGCGATTACACGATTGCGTTCGTGCAGGAGAAGCTTGGGACGCAGGAACAGAAAGTTACTGTTGCGGCGAAGGACAGCAAGACTGTTGATGCGAGCTTCAAGGCCGAGTGATGCTGATCGTTTGTGCGCGCGGGCAGGAATGCCCGCGCCACACAGTCTGGGCCACACGAACTGAGGAGGTTGATTGGTCACGATGATGCTGATCGTTTCTATCGTTCTTGGGATTGTTCCTTGGTTCGGCATTGCGTGGACCGTCACGACCGGCACGATCCGGACGCAGGACGGATTGTTCATGAGCCTGATTCTGCTTTTTCTGTCTGGAGTTTTCTTTCTGAATGCGTTTTGGGAGATGCGGGACAAAGGCATGCTTGCGTTTTTGGGCAAGAAAAGAGACGCTCCTGGTGCTGCAAAACCCGCTTCCAAAGCCGCTTCTGTTAGCAGGGAAGAATAGAACGTACTTTCGTTCAGCTCGCGGCAAAAAGCTTTTAAACGCAGAGGGCGCTGAGAAAAGCCGCAGAGGTCGCTGAGAAGATCATTTTGCAAGTGGGCTTTACTTTGGCTACTCATTCCATCTCGATTTCGGCGGAAGAGTCTACCGCAAATTCTGAAATCCCTTCCAAACCTCCGCGTCCGCGGATGTCTACTCGCAATCGTTTGCTTTTTTTCTTCACGGCTTGGTTGCTGGTGTTGATGCCGTTTCTCTTCTGGTGGAGCACCTGGTTTGGCCGGGCGCTTACTCCTAAGGAGATGAACCAGTATCTGCACGACGACGCGCATCCGCGGCATATTCAACATGCCATCGTGCAACTTGGGCAGCGCATGAGCGCGCATGATGCTAGCGTCGCGCTATGGTACGGAGACCTCGTCCGGCTTGCCTCCAATTCTCATGAAGAGGTTCGAAGCACCGATGCCTGGGTTATGGGACAGGATACCGGTGGAGCCGGCTTTCATGAGGCGCTCGTGAAGATGCTGGGCGATTCTTCGATCGTTGTGCGCGGGAACGCTGCTCTGTCGCTCGTGCGATTTGGAGATGCTTCCGGGCGGGCGCAGATTGTTTCTTTGCTGGCGCCGGTGACGATTGCGTCGGCTGCGGCGGGGCGCGTTATCGATGCGGCTTCGATTGGCACGTCTGTGCATCAGGGCGGGCTTGTGGCCAAGGTGCAGGGCGCCGATAGCCAGATTCATGAGTTGCGTTGTCCGGTGGCGGGACGGGTTCGATTCGTTTCTGGAAACGGAGCGAACGTCGCGGCCGGGGCCGCAGTGGCGACTGTCGATCCGGAAGAGGAGCAGGTTTGGGAGGCGCTGCGGGCGCTTTACCTGATCGGGCAGCCGGAGGATATGGCGGCGATTCGTCCTTATGAGCGGGAACTCCCGGAGATTGCGCAGCGCGTTCGGCAGCAGGCTCTGGATACGGAGAAGGCGATTCAGGAGAGAAATCGCTGAAAGAAGGGGGTACCCCCCTCCCCCCATCGATCGTGTATTTCTTACCGATTCCCTGGACCAATTCGGGAATTCCAGCCAAAGAACTAAGAGAATTATTTGTAAGTCATTGGAAGGGATGGGAGGGGGAAAGGGAACTGGCCTCCCGATTTGGCACTGGCCGACTGCCGTTTCTTTTAGGTTGTCAGACCTGAATGGCCTCCGAACACCGAGACAATGAAAAATGTCAAAGATCGGCGTAGATCCTACGGGCCCTCCTGAGAAGGCCGACGGCGCGGACAGGAGTGCCCGCGCTACACACATTTTCGAGGCGAAGAATCACCGCGTACGAGTGCAAATCACTGATTGCTTCTATTCCAGATTCCGACGGGTGATTTCTTGAGTCAAGAAAAATTGCTGATGTGAGGGAGTTATTGGGGGATGTCACTTCCCATTTTGAATCTGTTGATTAGTCCACTGAAATGGTGGAGCTTTGCGTGAAGTGTGGGAAAAATCCGGTGAAGCCCTGTCGTCCCGTGGATTTGCGTTTCTCCAGGTTGCATAGGCCCGTGGTTCCTACTCTAGCCGCAAAGGACGCTGCTAGGATGGGGCACACGGCACATTCCGCCACAGTCAAGCCTTCGTCCCCAGGGTGACTCAATTGCCCCACATCAGAGTGTGACCAACTTCACAGACTTCACCCTCAACCGATGGTGAACTTAATGTTCTCTTTCCCCTCCGAGAATAGTTCCCTGTAGTTTGAGACACAGAGCAAGCGGAGTGATGCGAGCCTGTGAACGAGCACGGAGACAAAACCCACGTCGCGTTATTGTCATTCTGACGGAGCTTGCTCTGGGTGTATTTCGATGCGGCCATTCGAGAACGTCCTGGATATCTCCTCTCCCCCCTCATCATCCTCGATCACGCTCTCCGTTTTTGTGGGACTGAAGCAGCCTCACCGATAGGTTTGAAAAGGAGGATTCATGTTAAGGAAACTCACGGCTACACGCCTTGGCGGTCTAGCTCTCTTTATCCTATTTGCGCTGTCTAGCCTGGATGCCAGCTCGCTCCTAGGGCGAGCCAAGCTCTACCCGACCGGCGGCACCATGCCTGGGCCCGTGGCGGTGGGAGACCTAAATGGGGATGGCCGACCCGATTTGCTGATGGTCGATCCCTGCGCCTGGAGCGGATACGAGTATTGCACCGGTAGTGGAGTCGGGGTCGTGTTAAGCACGGGCAAGGGGAAGCTCAAATACTCGTCAATGTACTCGACGGGCGGCACGTGGGCGACTTCCCTCGCGGTGGGAGATGTGAACGGGGACGGCCGGCTCGACGTGGTCGTGGCCAATTTTGAAAACGTAGGAGTGTTGCTAGGCAACGGGGATGGCACGTTCCAGGAAGCAACGCCGACGCCATCGCGCTGGCAGACCTTAATGGTGACGGCAAGCTCGACCTGATTTTGGGTAGTGACATACTGTACCTGGGCAATGGAGACGGAACATTTCAGCCGGCACAGAGCTATGGTTCAGGGGGCTATGGAATTGCCGTTGCGGACGTGAACGGAGACGGCAAACCCGACATGATCTTTGCGGGCGACGGGGTTTCCGTTGTGTTGGGCAATGGGGACGGCACTTTTCAGCCTGTACAGAACTACCCATCGGGCGGCTATTGGCCCTATTCGATCTATGTGGCGGATGTGAACGGAGATGGAATACTCGACGCAGTGGTGGCGAACTACGCTTCCGACAACGTCGGAGTGTTACTCGGAAACGGGGACGGCACATTCCAGCCCGTGCAAGTCCTGGATCCGGGCGGGTTCTCGCCAGACGCGGTGGTCGTCGCAGACTTCGACGCGGATGGCAAAGCCGACATAGCGGTCTTTAATCAGTTCAGCAACGCCGCCGTAGGCGTGCTCTTAGGCAATGGGGACGGAACCTTTCAAGCGCCTCAGATGTTCGATGTCGGCGGCCCTGGGGCGGGCGGAATGGCGATCGGGAATCTGACCGGAAGCGCGATGCCTGACTTGGTGGTTACCACTTGCCGGGCAGTTCGTCATTGCGTGAAAGGCTTCTTTTCGGTACTGGCAAACACGACGACGGGATACATCACCACCACTGCACTGAGCTCGAACCTCAACCCGTCCAAGCATGGTCAAACCGTCACGTTTACGGCGGTTGTTTCGTCGTTAGGGCCAACTCCGACGGGCAGCGTGAAGTTTCTGGACGGAACCAAGGGGCTAGGCACAGTGGCATTGAGTGGCGGCGTGGCTGAACTTATCAAGTCCAAATTGGCCGTGGGAACGCACCCGATTACGGCGCAGTACCTGGGGGATGATGCCAACGCTAAAAGTACATCCCAGGTTCTGGAACAGGTAGTGCAGTAAGCTCTGACGTGGTCGCACTGCAGTTTTGTGAAGACGATATTTCCCGACGAGCCGCCTGATTTCTGGGCGGCTCTTGCTCGTCGACTTACAAGCGGCCGATTGGCTGGGACGAAGATGAAATGGGTGCCCTACTCTTCGCGCTTTGCGCGAAGGGTGGGTAAGGGGTTGCCGGCAGCGTCGGATTTTGAATGCGCCGGAATCCTATAGCACAAGCAGCATCGTACCCGCCCTTGCCAAAAACGCAAGAGCGGGGCACCCGCTTTGGTGGTGGTGTCAGCTTTCAAAGGTAGGCCACTCGCCAAGCTTGCGCTTTTGTTTCGTTTTTTCAGGGGTGAGGGCGTCAAAGTCCCGCGGACTAATTTGCCGAGGCTAACGGGAAGTGAAGCTAGTACGACATGGGACCAACGGCCTTTTCTACTTCCACGGTGTCGAGCATGACAATGGCGTCCCAGGGGCATCCGTCGAGGAAGCAGCCTTCGGGACCTTTACTGACGCATTTTTTGCAGCCGATGCAGAGGAGCGGGTCGACTTCGATGCGGCCGAAGGGTGGGTGGTCGTCGTCGGGAATCCAGAACATGCAGTCTTCGACCGGGCAGTATTCGACGCAGGCGGGTGAGCCGGCGCATCCGGTGCAGCACTCGGTGATGACGGCGAGCTCTTTCGGCTTTTTCTTGCGCGGCGTGGTCAGGCCCTTGGAGCGCGGCTCTTGCTTGAGCTCGTCTGGAACTAGGCCTACTTGCTTGGTTTCCGACCCCGATGGCATTGCGTGGGATTATAGCGTGGATTGGGGCTGGTGGATGTAAAAAATCTAGCTTGTGAGCTATGAGCTATGAGCTTGAGGCCCAAGGGCTCGAGGGCGCTGCTTTGCCCCGAAACTCACAGCGCATCGTGAGAATGCCTTGCGGCAGCGTCAATGATGGAGATGGTGTAGGGGTCCTTCGACTCCGCATGAAGTTCGCTTCGCGAACTTCATGCTCCGCTCAGGATGACATCTCGAGAAAAGTCACAACGTCTCAGGATGACTTCAGCGCCAGAGTCGGGTGGTGTAGTCGGCCATGCTCAGGGCCAGAAGGATCAGCAGGAAGAAAATTGCGCTGGCGATTACCAGGCCTGTCAGCTTTTCATGCGTGTACTTTACGTGCATGAAAAAGAGGACGACGAGAATCGCTTTGAAAGTGGCGATGGTGAGAGCGACGATGGTGTTGGCGGGGCCGAGGTCGACGAAGGCTACGGCAGCGGTCAGGCCGGTGCAGACGAGCAGGATAATCCAGATGAGGACCGACGAACCTACGGTCGAGATGTGCTCATGCGAGTCGTCTTGCGTGGCGGCGGCTTGTGGCATAACCGGATCAGTCATTCGTCACCTAGAGCTTCAGCAGCTTGTTGCGGTCGATCAGATACAAGAGCGGGAACAGGTAAATCCACACGATATCGACGAAGTGCCAGTAGAGCCCCGCATTTTCAATCGGCGTGTAATAGTTCGAGTTGTACTTGCCGCGCCAGGCCCACCACGCCAGCATGCTGAACAGACCGACGCCCACGATCATGTGGAGCGCGTGCATGCCCGTCATCGCGAAATAGAGCGAGAAGTAGATTTCGGCGTGATGCGGATCTACCGGAATGTCAGGATGACCGGGCACGGTGCCTTCATAACTAAACGACGGGCCGGGAACTTCGTGATTCACCCACTTGTCGTGGTACTCGACGCCTTTAATCCCGAGGAAGACGCAGCCGAGGATGATGGTGAGGATGAGCCATCCGGTCAGAGCCTTGCGTTTATTGAGCTGAGCGGCGCGGACCGAAAGAACGACCGTAAGACTCGAGCAGAGGAGGACGCCCGTATTGATGGCGCCGTACCAGATGTTGAGCCGTCCGCTGGCGGAGCCGAAGTCACCGACATATTTGTAGCGATAGACGAGATAGGCACAGAACATGCCGCCGAAGAACATGATTTCCTGGGCGAGGAAGAGCCACATGCCGAGGCTGGCGGAGTTCTTCTGCTGCTCCTTGGTGGCGAAGTGGTGCAGGAGGGCAGGATCGTGCTCGTGCTCGATGATGGCTGCCTGGTTAGTCGCCAACGGGGACCTCCTGGTGCTGGTGGCTGTCAATTTCCTCGTAGTTGTAAGCTTCCCAGGTCACGACCGGCTCCTCGTCAAAGTTGGTGGTTGGAGGCGGCGATGGAACCTGCCATTCGAGGCCGGCGGCGTTCCATGGATTTGCCGGAGCGAGCGGGCCGTAACGCATCGACCAGACGAAATAAACCATCGGGAGCAGGTAGCCGACGGCCAGGATGGTGGCGCCTGCGGTCGAGAGGACGTTGAGGATCTGGAATTCTTCTGGATAGGCGTGATAGCGGCGCGGCATGCCCATATAGCCGAGCAGGAATTGCGGGAAGAAGGTCAGGTTGAATCCAACGAAAACGATGAGCGCGGCTAGCTTCCCCCAGAATTCGGGATACATGCGTCCGGAAATTTTTGGCCACCAGTAATGCATGCCACCTAGATACGCCACCACCATGCCGCCGACCATTACGTAGTGGAAGTGCGCGACTACGAAGTAGGTGTCAGTGACGTGAACGTCGATGCCGAGGCAGGCGAGGAAGAGGCCGGTGAGTCCGCCGATGGTGAAGAGGCCGATGAATCCGAAGGCATAGAGCATCGGCGTGGTGAAGGTGACAGAGCCCTTGTACATGGTGGCGGTCCAGTTGAAGACTTTGACCGCGGAGGGCACGGCGACGAAGTAAGAAAGCAGCGAGAAGATGAGCGCGGAATAGACGGAGATGCCAGCGACGAACATGTGGTGCGCCCAGACGAGGAATCCGACGACGGCGATGGCCAGGACGGCGAGGGCCATGGCCTGGTAGCCGAAGATGCGCTTGCGGGAGAAGCAACAGACGATCTCGCTGACAATACCCATGCCGGGGAGAATCATGATGTAGACGGCCGGGTGCGAGTAGAACCAGAACAAGTGCTGGAAGAGAAGAGGGTCTCCGCCGAGGGCCGGATTGAAGATG
>Ga0335082_10008323_pt1 | contig 11261 bp, 22 predicted proteins | sample Lox_Sample_41_FD_206718 | JGI IMG/M metagenome (GOLD analysis project Ga0335082, IMG submission 206718) | Soil microbial communities from Loxahatchee National Wildlife Refuge, Florida, United States - Lox_Sample_4.1 | ecosystem: Environmental > Terrestrial > Soil > Wetlands | place: USA... | reverse complement strand
CTGATCACGCCGATCGCGATGGACGAGGGCCTGCGCTTCGCGATCCGCGAGGGCGGCCGCACCGTCGGCGCCGGCGTCGTCGCCTCCATCATCGAGTAGCATCATCAGCAACGCGAAAGCAGACGGACGTCGACCATGGAGAGCCAGAATATCCGCATACGCCTGAAGGCGTTCGACCACCGCGTGCTCGACCAGTCGACGAGCGAGATCGTCAACACGGCGAAGCGGACGGGGGCGCAGGTGCGCGGCCCGATCCCGCTGCCGACGCGGATCGAGAAGTTCACGGTCAACCGGTCGCCGCATGTCGACAAGAAAAGCCGCGAGCAGTTCGAGATCCGCACCCACAAGCGGTTGCTCGACATCGTCGATCCGACGCCGCAGACGGTGGACGCGCTGATGAAGCTCGACCTCGCCGCCGGCGTCGACGTCGAAATCAAGCTGAGGAACTAGGAGTGCGACGATGCGTACTGGTCTGATCGCACAGAAGCTGGGCATGACCCGCACCTTCAGTGAGGAAGGCGCGCATGTTCCGGTCACGGTGCTAAAGGTCGACAAATGCGAGGTAGTGGCCGTGCGCACCGCCGAGCGTGACGGCTATACGGCCGTCCAGCTCGGGGTCGGCAATGCCAAGCCGCGCAACACGACCAAGGCCCAGCGCGGCCATTTTGCGAAGGCGAAGGTGGAGCCCAAGCGCAAGCTGGCCGAGTTCCGGGTCACGGCGGACGCGTTGCTGGAGGTCGGCAGCGAGCTGACTGCCAGCCATTTCCTGCCCGGGCAGTTCGTCGATGTCACCGGGATCACCATCGGCAAGGGCTTCGCCGGCGCCATGAAGCGCTGGAACTTCGGCGGCCTGCGGGCGACGCACGGCGTATCGATCTCGCATCGCAGCCACGGCTCGACCGGCAACCGCCAGGACCCCGGTCGCACCTTCCCAAACAAGAAGATGGCGGGGCACCTCGGCGTCGAGCGCGTGACCACGCTGAACCTGAAGGTGGTGTCGACCGATGCCGAGCAGGGCCTGATCCTGGTCCGCGGCGCAGTGCCGGGGCCCGAGGGCGGCTACGTGCTGGTGCGCGACGCGGTCAAGCGCAAGGCGCCGAAGGAGGTGCCGTTCCCGGCCGCTCTGCGCGCGAGCGCCGCCGGTGAAGCCGCCGCCGCGGAGAAGAAGGAATAGGCCGTCATGAAGTGCCCGGTGACGAATCTGGACAACAAGACCATCGGCGAGATCGATCTCGCTGACGAGGTGTTCGCGCTGCCCGTGCGCAAGGACATCCTGGCGCGCGCCGTGAACTGGCAGCTCAACAAGCGGCGCTCCGGCAACCATAAGACCAAGGGCATCAGCGAGATCAGCGGCACCACGAAGAAGCCCTATGCCCAGAAGGGCACCGGCAATGCGCGCCAGGGCAGCCTGCGCTCGCCGCAGTTCCGCGGCGGCGCCCGCATCTTCGGTCCGGTCGTGCGCAGCCATGAGACGGGGCTGCCGAAGAAGGTGCGCAAGCTGGCGCTGAAGACGGCGCTGTCGAGCAAGCAGGCCGATGGCCGCCTGATCGTGATCGACGAGGCCAAGATCAAGACGGCGAAGACCAAGGACCTGGCCAAGAAGCTCGGCAAGCTCGGCTGGACCTCGGCGCTGATCATCGACGGCCCCACGGTCGACGAGGGCTTCCTGCGGGCGACCCTGAACATTCCGAATCTCGACGTCCTGCCGCAGCAGGGCGCCAACGTCTACGACATCCTGCGGCGCGACACGCTGATCCTCACCAAGGACGCGGTGCAGCACCTGGAGGCGCGGCTGAAATGAGCAAGGCGAAACTGACCGCGGCCGTCAGCCGGGTCCGCATGTACGATCTCATCCGCTCGCCGGTCGTGACGGAGAAGTCCACGCGCGGCTCCGAGCACAACCAGGTGACGTTCCGCGTGCCCCTGGATGCGACCAAGCCGGAGATCAAGGCGGCCGTCGAAGGGATCTTCAAGGTCAAGGTGACGGCCGTGAACACGCTGCGCCTGGAAGGCAAGACCAAGCGCTTCCGCGGCTATGTCGGCAAGCGGCCGGATGTGAAGAAGGCGATCGTGACCCTCGCCGAGGGCAACCAGATCGACGTGACGACGGGGGTCTAGCGCTATGGCACTCAAGACATACAAGCCGAGCACGCCGGCGCAGCGCCAGCTCGTGACCGTCGACCGCTCCGAGCTGTGGGCGGGGCGGCCAGTGAAGGAGCTCACGGTCGGCAAGCGCAAGACCGGCGGCCGCAACAATCATGGCCATCTCATCAATTCGCGCATCGGCGGCGGGCACAAGCGCCGCATCCGCCTGATCGACTTCAAGCGCCGCAAGTTCGACATGCCGGCCACGGTCGAGCGGCTGGAGTACGATCCGAACCGGACCGCCTTCATCGCGCTCGTGCGCTATGAGGATGGCGAGCAGAGCTACATCCTGGCGCCGCAACGGCTGAAGGTCGGCGACCAGGTCGTGTCGGGCGAGCGCGCGGACATCAAGCCGGGCAACGCCATGCCGCTGAAGGCCATCCCGGTCGGCACGATCATCCACAACGTCGAGCTGCGGCCGAAGAAGGGCGGGCAGCTGGCGCGCGCTGCCGGTACCTTTGTGCAGCTGGTCGGCCGTGACATCGACTACGCGCTGATCCGCCTCGGCTCCGGCGAGGTGCGCAAGGTCCATCTCGACTGCCTCGCCACCATTGGCGCGGTGTCGAACCCGGACCAGCAGAACATCGTCATCGGCAAGGCCGGCCGCAGCCGCTGGTTCGGCATCCGCCCGCATACCCGCGGCATCGCCAAGAACCCGGTCGACCATCCCCATGGCGGCCGCACCAAAGGCGGCAAGCACTGGGTCACGCCCTGGGGCATTTCGACCAAGGGCCACAAGACCCGTCACAACAAGCGCACCGACGGCATGATCCTGCGCCGCCGGCACGCGGCGAAGTAGAGGAGGGCGAGCACTCGTGGCCCGTTCGGTTTGGAAAGGTCCGTTCATCGACGGTTTTCTGCTGAAGAAGGCGGAAGCCGCGCGCGCATCCGGACGCAATGAGGTGATCAAGACCTGGTCGCGGCGCTCGACGATCATCCCGCAGTTCGTCGGCCTGACGTTCGGCGTCTACAACGGGCACAAGTTCCTGCCCGTGCTCGTGACCGAGAACATGATCGGCCACAAGTTCGGGGAGTTCTCGCCGACCCGCGTGTTCCACGGCCACACCGCAGCCGACAAGAAGGCGAAGAAAGTCGAGGGGCCGACGAAATGAGCAAGGCGAAGAAACCGCGCCGCGAGGCCGACAACGAGGCGAAGGCCGTCGCGCGCCTGCTGCGCGGCAGCCCGCGCAAGCTCAATCTGGTGGCCGAGCTGATCCGCGGCAAGGACGCCGGCAAGGCCCTGGCCGAGTTGACATTCTCGAAGCGCCGCATCGCCGGTCCGGTGAAGCGCGTGCTGCAGGCGGCGATCGCCAACGCGGAGAACAACCACCAGCTCGACGTGGATCGGCTCTATGTGTCGGAGGCCTCGGTGGGCCGCGGCATGGTGATGAAGCGCTTTCACGCCCGCGCGCGCGGCCGCGGGGCGCGCATCTTGAAGCCGTGGAGCAATCTTACCGTCGTCGTGCGCGAGCGCGAGGAGAGCAAGTAGATGGGTCAGAAGGTCAATCCGGTCGGGCTGCGCGTCGGCATCAACCGCACCTGGGATTCGCGCTGGTTTGCCCACAAGGGCTATGCGGGCCTGCTGCACGAGGACCTGCGGCTGCGGAAGTATCTGCAGGAGCGCTTGGCGCAGGCCGGCGTCAGCCGCGTGGTCATCGAGCGGCCGACGAAGAAGGCGCGCATCACGATCCATACGGCGCGCCCCGGCGTGGTCATCGGCAAGAAGGGCGCCGACATCGAGAAGCTGCGCAACGACCTGCAGAAGATGACGGGCGGCGAGGTGCATCTGAACATCCTCGAGATCCGCAAGCCCGAGATCGACGCCAAGCTGGTGGCGGAGAACATCGCCCAGCAGCTCGAGCGCCGCGTGGCGTTCCGGCGGGCGATGAAGCGGGCCGTGCAGTCGGCCATGCGGCTGGGCGCCAGCGGCATCCGCATCAACTGCGGCGGCCGCCTCGGCGGCGCCGAGATCGCGCGCGTGGAGTGGTACCGCGAGGGCCGCGTGCCCCTGCATACCCTGCGCGCCGACATCGACTACGGGCAGGCGACGGCCAAGACGACCTACGGCACCTGCGGCGTGAAGGTGTGGGTGTTCAAGGGCGAGATCATGGCGCACGACCCGATGGCCCAGGACAAGCGCGCCCAGGAGCAGCAGGTGACGCGCTGACGGCGCGCCCTGAGATCATAGGACCGACGACATGCTTCAACCGGCACGAACGAAATATCGCAAGGCCCACAAGGGCCGCATCCACGGCGCCGCCAAGGGCGGCTTCACGCTCAACTTCGGCGCCTACGGCCTGAAGGCGACGGAGCCGGGCCGCATCACGGCGCGCCAGATCGAGGCCGCCCGCCGCGCCGTCACGCGCCACCTGAAGCGCGTCGGCCGCGTGTGGATCCGCGTCTTTCCGGACGTGCCGGTGTCGCGCAAGCCGGCCGAGGTGCGCATGGGCAGCGGCAAGGGCACGCCCGAATACTGGGTCGCGCGTATCCATCCGGGCCGCATCATGTTCGAGATCGACGGCGTGCCGCGCAACATCGCCGAGGAAGCGTTCGAGCTGGCGGCGGCCAAACTCTCGGTCAAGACGCGGTTCGTGACGCGCCTGGGAGAGGGACACTGACGATGAAGATCGAGGATCTCCGCTCCAAGAGCCCTGAGCAGCTGAAAGGCGAGTTGACGACCTTGAAGAAGGAAGCGTTCAACCTGCGCTTCCGCAAGGCCAGTGGCCAGCTGGAGAACACGGCGCGCGTGCGCCAGGTGCGGCGCGACATCGCGCGCATCCAGACCCTGTTGAACGAACTGGCGCGCGCGGCGTCGTAGGAGTGGCGGGACATGCCCAAGCGTATCCTTCAAGGCGTCGTGGTGAGCGACAAGATGGACAAGACGATCGTCGTCCAGGTCGAGCGCCGCGTCATGCATCCGATCTACAAGAAGTTCGTGCGCCGCACGAAGAAGTACGCGGCCCATGACGAGGGCAACGTGCACAAGGTCGGCGAGACCGTGCGGATCCAGGAGTGCCGGCCGATCTCCAAGCGCAAGCGCTGGGAGGTCGTCTCTGACACCGGGTCGGCGGCGAGCTAGGGGGAAGCGCCACCATGATCCAGATGCAGACCAACCTGGAAGTGGCCGACAACTCGGGCGCGCGCCGCGTCCAGTGCATCAAGGTGCTCGGCGGCTCCAAGCGCAAGTACGCCACGGTCGGCGACGTCATCGTCGTCTCGATCAAGGAGGCGATTCCGCGCGGCCGCGTGAAGAAGGGCGACGTGCATCAGGCGGTGATCGTGCGCACGGCCAAGGAGATCCGCCGGTCCGACGGCAGCTCGATCCGCTTCGACCGCAACGCGGCGGTGCTCATCACCAAGCAGGGCGAGCCGATCGGGACGCGCATCTTCGGGCCGGTGACACGCGAGCTGCGCGGCAAGAACTTCATGAAGATCATCTCGCTGGCGCCGGAAGTGCTGTAGGCGGGCGAGCGGTGAATCGGGTGCAGCGATGGCAGTGAAATTCAAGATCCGGAAGGGCGACAAGGTGGTCGTCCGGACCGGCAAGGACAAGGGCAAGACCGGCGAGGTGCTGCGGGTGCTGCGCGAGGAAGCGCGCGTGCTCGTGCAGGGCGTGAACATGGTGAAGCGCCACAGCCGGCCGGCGCCCGGGAATCCCGGCGGCATCATCGACAAGGAGGCGCCGATTCACATCTCCAATGTCGCGCTGACCGATCCCAAGACGGGCAAGCCGACGCGGGTCGGCTTCAAGATCCTCGACGGCGGTCGCAAGGTGCGTATTGCGCGCGGCTCCGGCGAAGTGATCGATCTCTAGGCGGTGGACCATGTCACGGTTGCAAGAGCACTACGAAAAGGTCGTCCGGCCGGCGTTGGTCAAGGAGTTCAACTACAAGAACCCCATGCAGGTGCCGCGGCTGTCGAAGATCGTCATCAACATGGGCGTCGGCGAGGCGACCCAGGACCAGAAGAAGCTGCAGGCGGCGGCCGCGGACCTGACGGCGATCGCCGGCCAGAAGCCGCTGATCACGAAATCGCGCAAGTCGATCGCGAACTTCAAGCTGCGCGAGAACCTCAACATCGGCTGCAAGGTGACGCTGCGGCGCGAGCGCATGTTCGAGTTCCTCGACCGGCTCGTCACGGTGGCGCTGCCGCGCGTGCGCGATTTTCGCGGCGTCAGCGGCCGCAGCTTCGACGGGCGCGGCAACTACGCGCTCGGCCTCAAGGAGCAGATCGTGTTTCCGGAGATCGACTACGACAAGACCGACTCGGTGCGCGGCATGGACATCGTCATCTGCACGACAGCCAAGACCGATGCCGAGGCCAAGGCACTGCTGAAGGGCTTTGATATGCCCTTCGCGAACTGAGCGGAGCGGGAGAACCAAAGATGGCGAAGACGAGTTCCATCGAGCGGAATAAGAAGCGTGTCCGGCTGGCGAAGAAATTCTCGGCCCGGCGCACCCGCTTGAAGGCGATCGCGAACGATGAATCCCTGCCGCCCGAGCAGCGCTTCGCCGCGCGCCTGAAGCTCTCGGAAGTGCCGCGCAACGCCTCGCCGGTGCGGCAGCACAATCGCTGCGAGCTGACCGGGCGATCGCGCGGCGTCTATCGCAAGTTCAAGTTGTCGCGCATCGCGCTGCGCGAATTGGCGTCGACCGGCCAGATCCCTGGCATGGTCAAGTCGAGCTGGTAAAGGAGGGCCGTGGGAAATGGGGATGACCGACCCACTCGGCGATATGTTGACACGCATCCGCAATGCGCAGCGGGCGGGCATGCAGAACGTGTCCTGCCCGGCGTCGAAGCTGCGCGCGAACGTGCTGGAGGTGCTGAAGCGCGAGGGCTACATCCGCGGCTTCGTGCCGAACAACGGCGGCGTGACGTCGGCCGAGTTCAAGATCGAGCTGAAGTACAACGACGGGGCGCCCGTGATCCGCGAGATCAACCGCATCTCGAAGCCGGGCCGCCGCGTCTATTCGAAGATCGCCGACCTGCCGCGCGTCTACAACGGGCTGGGCATCTCCATCCTGTCGACGCCGCGCGGCGTCATGTCCGACAGCGAGGCCCGCGCCGCCAACGTCGGCGGCGAGGTCTTGTGTCGCGTCTACTGAGGATCGGAGCATGTCTCGCGTAGGCAAATCCCCGGTGGCGATTCCGACCGGCGTCACCATCCAGATCAGCGGCGCCAAGCTGTCCGCCAAGGGCAAGCTCGGCGAGCTCCATCTGAACCTGAGCGACCAGGTCGGCGCGAAAGTCGAAGGCGACAAGGTCGTCTTCAAGCCGGCCAATGATTCCAAGCAGGCGCGCATGATGTGGGGCACGACGCGCAACCTCGTGCGCAACATGGTGCTCGGAGTCTCCCAGGGATTCCGCAAGAACCTGGAGATCAACGGCGTCGGCTACCGCGCCGCTGTGCAGGGCAAGACCCTCCAGCTGCAGCTCGGCTATAGCCACGACGTGAACTTTGCGATCCCGGACGACATCGCGATCAAGTGCGAAAAGCCGACCTCGATCTCGATCACCGGCCGCGACAAGCAGCGGGTCGGCCAGGTTGCCGCGGAGATCCGCGCCTATCGCGGTCCTGAGCCCTACAAGGGCAAGGGCATCAAGTACGACACCGAGACGATCCTCCGCAAGGAAGGCAAGAAGAAGTAACGCCCATGTCGAACGCGAAAGACCTTTTTGTCCGCCGGCAGCGCCGCGCACGAGCCCAGATCCGCCGCAAGGCTGTCGGCCGGCCGCGGCTGACCGTTTTCCGGTCGAGCAAGCACATCTATGCCCAGGTGATCGACGACGCGAAGGGCGCCACCCTGGCGGCGGCCTCGACGGTCGACAAGGGCCTGAAGGGCTCGATCAAGACCGGGGCCAACATCGATGCCGCCAAGGCGGTCGGCAAGCTGATCGCCGAGCGGGCGGTCGCCGCGGGCGTGAAGACGGTCGTGTTCGACCGCGGCGCCTATATCTTCCATGGCCGGGTCAAGGCCCTGGCCGACGCCGCCCGCGAGGGCGGCCTGCAATTCTAGAGGACAGCAATGGCAAGAGGCCCGAAGGAACGCCGCGAGCGCGACCGTGACCGCGAGCGGGATCGTCCCCGCGATGAGGTTGAGCTCGTCGAGAAGCTGGTCAGCATCAACCGCGTGGCCAAGGTGGTGAAGGGCGGCCGGCGCTTCGGCTTCGCCGCCCTGGTGGTGGTCGGCGATGGCAAGGGCCGGGTCGGCCACGGCGCCGGCAAGGCGCGCGAGGTCCCGGAGGCGATCCGCAAGGCCACGGAGCAGGCCAAGCGCGGCATGATACGCGTGCCGCTACGCGAGGGCCGCACCCTCCATCACGACGTCATCGGCCATTACGGCGCCGGCCGTGTCGTGTTCCGCGTGGCCGTGCCCGGGACGGGCATCATCGCCGGCGGGCCGGTGCGCGCCATCTTCGAGGCCCTCGGCGTGCACGACGTCGTCGCCAAGTCGGTCGGGACATCGAACCCGCACAACATGGTGAAGGCGGCCTTTGCGGCGCTCGAGCGCAGCACCTCGCCGCGCGCCGTGGCCGCCCGCCGCGGCAAAAAGGTGAGCGAGATCCTGGGCAAACGCGACGCCGCTGCCGAGGCGAGGGAGTAGCCCATGGCGACCGCAAAGGGCCGGATTCGCGTCACCCAGATCGGCAGCCCGATCGGGCGGCCGGATTATCAGCAGGCCACGCTGAAAGGTCTTGGTCTCAACAAGCTGCACCGCAGCCGCGAGCTGGAGGACACCCCCTCCGTGCGCGGCATGATCGCGAAGGTGCAGCACCTGGTGCGGGTGGAAAAGGCCGGCTGAAGCGACTATCTGATTGATTGGCAGCGGCTTTTCCCGAGCCGCCCACAGAGGACAGGACCATGAAACTGAACCAGCTTTCGGACAATGCCGGCGCCCGCAAGGGGCGCATGCGGATCGGGCGCGGCATCGGTTCGGGCAAGGGCAAGACCGGCGGCCGCGGCGGCAAGGGTCAGACGGCGCGCACCGGCGTGCATATCAAGGGCTTCGAGGGCGGCCAGATGCCGCTGCACATGCGCATGCCCAAGCGCGGCTTCAACAACATCTTCCGGCGCGATTTCGTGGTGGTGAATCTCGGCCAGCTGCAGACCGCGATCGATGCCGGCCGCATCGATGCCGGCCAGACCATCACGGGCGAGGCACTCCAGAAGGCTGGGGTCGTGCGCCAGGTGCGCGACGGCATCCGCCTCCTGGGCACGGGCGAATTGAAGGCGGCCGTGACGATCGAGGCCGCCGGCGCCTCCAAAAGCGCGGCCGCGGCGGTGGAGAAGGCCGGCGGCAAGCTCGTCCTGCCGCCCAAACCGGCGGCTGAAGCGCCCGCCAAGGCCTGAGGCGGAGCGTCGCCATGGCCTCTCCGGCGGAACAACTCGCCTCCAGCATCAATTTCGGCGCACTCGCGAAGGCGACGGAACTCAAGAAGCGGCTCCTGTTCACGCTCGGCGCCCTGCTGGTCTATCGGCTGGGCACCTATCTGCCCCTCCCGGGCCTCGACCCGGTCGAGGTCGCGAAGTTCTTCCAGTCCCAGTCCAACGGCATCATCGGCCTGCTCGACATGTTCGCCGGCGGCGCCGTGAGCCGCATGTCGATCTTCGCCCTCAACATCATGCCGTACATTTCGGCGTCGATCATCGTGCAGCTCCTGAGCAGCGTTTCCCCCAAGCTCGAAGCGCTCAAGAAGGAGGGCGAGGCGGGCCGCAAGAAGCTCAATCAATACACGCGCATGGGCACGGTCTTCCTGGCGGCGCTGCAGGCCTTCGGCGTGGCGCAGGGACTGATCAGCTCCAATTCGGGAGGCAATCTCGTCCTCGTGCACGGCGCCTTTTTCACGGTCAGCACGGTCATCACGCTCACCGCCGGCACGATCTTCCTGATGTGGCTGGGCGAACAGATCACGAGCCGCGGCGTCGGCAACGGCACCTCGCTCATCATCTTCGCCGGCATCGTCGCTCGCCTCCCCTTCGCCCTGAACACGACGTTCCAGCAGGTCAAGACCGGCGACCTCGACATATTCGTGGTGTTTGCTCTCCTCGTCATGGCGGTGGCGGTCATAACCTTCATCGTGTTCATGGAGCGCGCGCAGCGGAGGCTGGTGGTGCAGTTTCCGAAGCGACAGGTCGGCATGCGCGTGACCTCCGGCGAGATGTCCCATCTGCCGCTGAAGATCAACAGCTCGGGCGTCATTCCGCCGATCTTCGCCAGCTCGCTGCTGCTGTTGCCGCTGACCTTCGTCAATTTCGCGGGCGCCAATAAGGGCGGCGACATCGTGCAGTGGCTTGCCCGCAACCTCGGGCACGGAACGCCCCTCTATCTGGCCCTCTACGTGGCGCTGATCGTCTTCTTCGCGTTCTTCTATACGGCCGTTGTGTTCAACCCGGCGGACACGGCGGAGAATCTGAAGAAGAATGGCGGCTTCATCCCGGGCTACCGGCCGGGCAAGAACACGGCGGAGTATCTCGACTATGTGCTGACCCGCCTGACGGTGGTCGGGTCGGCTTATCTGGCCGTTGTCTGTCTGCTGCCGGAACTGCTGATCGCCTGGAAGCACCTTTCCTTCTATTTCGGCGGCACCAGCCTCCTGATCGTCGTCTCCGTCATGATGGACACGGTCGCGCAGATCCACTCGCACCTTCTCGCTCACCAATATGAGGGCCTGATCAAGAAGGCGAAGCTCAAAGGCCGACGTGGATGAAACTGATCCTGCTGGGGCCGCCTGGTGCCGGCAAAGGCACGCAGGCGAAGCGGTTGGAGGACTCGCGCGGCCTCAAGCAGCTTTCGACCGGGGACATGCTTCGCGCGGCCGTGGCCGCCGGCACGCAGCTCGGTCTGCAGGCCGATCGCATCATGAAGGCCGGCAAGCTGGTGCCGGACGGCATCATGATCGACATGATCGCGGACCGGATCGACCAGCCGGACTGCGCGCGCGGCATCATCCTCGACGGCTTTCCCAGGACCGTGCGGCAGGCCGAGGCGCTGGACGAGATGCTGGCGAAGCGCGGCCATCGGCTGGACGCGGTGATCGAGATGGTGGTGGATGATGCGGCCCTGGTCGGCCGAATCAGCGGCCGCTACAGCTGCGCCAAATGCGGTGCCGTCTAT
>Ga0335082_10008322_pt1 | contig 11262 bp, 5 predicted proteins | sample Lox_Sample_41_FD_206718 | JGI IMG/M metagenome (GOLD analysis project Ga0335082, IMG submission 206718) | Soil microbial communities from Loxahatchee National Wildlife Refuge, Florida, United States - Lox_Sample_4.1 | ecosystem: Environmental > Terrestrial > Soil > Wetlands | place: USA: Florida... | reverse complement strand
TGGCGACGACAATGGCGAGCAGATCGGTTGAAAGGGTTGGCGCCGCCGACACCGCGGTCGTGTGCGGGAACACGGTCATGCCCGCCATTGCGGTGTAATGCATTCCAGAAACGGCAATGCCGAAAGCGATCGCGGATAGTATCAGCGGTGGACGTCCGCCTCGCCCGGTTGCCAGCCAGAGCGCCAATGCGGATGTCGCAATGGCGATAACCAGGCTTGCCACCACATAAACCGGCGCGTGAATCATGTGAGCGCTCGCGTGCAGCGCGGTCATGCCGATGTAGTGCATTGAAAAGATGCCGGTCCCCATCAGCGTAGCTGACAAAGTCAAGCGCGTTAACGTGAAAGGACCCGAGCTGATCGCGAAGACGGCAATCCCAACCACGATCACACACGCGAGGAATGACAGCAGCGTCGGGAAAACTAAATAGTCCGCCGCAAACGGCAACCGGGCGGCCAACATCCCGACGAAATGCATCGTCCATATGGCGACGGCTAATGAAAAGGCGGCTCCGGCAAGCAGCAAACGCCTTCGTATGCCAGCGGCATCGGCGATCTGCACCGCGAGGCCGAAGCCGACATAGGCGCCCTGGATCGCCATCACAATCGAAAGCAAGACAAGCCAGGGGTTGTACACCACCTGCATTGCAGCGTTCCCTTTCCGCAAAGGCGGACGCCCGGAATTTTCTTATTGTGGCGCTCCTGGATGACGCCAGTGTCAGACTAAAGCCTAGCAGATCGGGACGCAGCAGTAGAAGCCCGGTTAGCCAGTTGGCAAAGCCGCTCGCAGTGCGCACAATAGATCTCCCGATGGGCAATAAAAATTGCGTGGGAGGGAAGGCATGCGCACAAGTTTCATTGGCTTGGCAGTGGGTGCCGTTGCGCTTTCCGCAATACTTGTGCCGCGGCTCGCGACCGCCGAAGATTACCCCTCCCGTACAATTTCATTGGTCGTAGCGTTTCCCGCCGGCGGTGGCGTTGACACGGTCGGCCGGGTTGTCGCGCAAAAGCTTACGGATGCGCTCGGCCAGCAGGTAATTGTTGTGAACCGTCCGGGCGCCGGATCGGTGATCGGCACGCGCGACGTCGCCAGAGCACAGGCGGATGGTTACACATTGCTTCTGCTGGTGACCGGAGCCGGCCTTCCCGAGAATCCGGGCTACGACATGGCGAAGGACTTTGCGCCGATCGGATTGATCGCCTCGGTGCCGATCGTCATCATGTCCAATCCTTCTGTGCCCGCGAAATCCCTATCGGAAGTGATCGCACTCGCCAAAAAAGACGGCGACAAGGTTACAGTCGGCACGCCGCCGGCACCGACGCTGAATTATTTCGGCGCCGAACAATTCAAGGCGATGACGGGCACAAACATCACAATCGTCACCTATAAAGGGACCGGGCCGCTCACCAACGATCTCGTCGGCGGCCATGTCATGCTCGCCTTCAATACGCTGCCGCCGGCGATCGGCAACATCCAGGCCGGCGCACTGCGCGCCATCGCCGTCGGGTCTCCGACACGCATGGCCGCGATCCCCGACGTTCCGACCATCGCTGAGTCTGGCCTGCCGGGATTGGAGATCGTGCAATATTACGGACTGGTTGCACCGGCCGGCACACCACAGGCGATCATCGACCGGTTGAACAAGGAGCTGCGCAAGATTGTTACCTCGGATGATATGAAGAAGCGGCTGCTCGACGCCGGCGGCGATCCGCTCGCCAGTACACCGGCGGACTATGCGCAGAACATCCAGCGCGAAGAGGGCAAGTGGATGGCCGTGATCAAGAAGCTTGGCCTGGTGATCAACAACTAGCCAGAAGCCGTGGCCTTAAAACCCCGCGGCCAGCGAGCCGCGCGTACGCCGGTCGGCGGCGCCCACGTATCCGTCCGCGGTGACTTCAATGGAATTTGCCGAAGTCCCCAGCGGGGTTGCCTCTATCTGGTGGCCGCGATTGACCAAGGCATCAAGCACTTCGGGCGCGAATCCCGGCTCGACGTAGACCTGATCCGGCTGCCATTGGTGATGCAGGCGCGGGGCACTGACTGCCTTGCCGATCGGCATCTGGAAATCGATTGCGTTCACGATCACCTGCAGCACTGCGGTTATGATACGGCTGCCGCCGGGCGATCCAGTGATCAGAACCGGTTTGCCGTCTTTCAGCACAATCGTCGGGGTCATCGAGGACAAAGGGCGCTTGCCGGGGCCGGGCAGATTGGCGTTGAAGCCCACGAGGCCGTAGGCGTTCGCTGTTCCCGGCTTGGAGGTGAAATCGTCAAGTTCGTTGTTGAGCAGAACGCCGGTGCCTTCGGCAACGAGACCAAGACCGTATGAAAAATTCAGCGTGTAGGTGTTCGATACTGCGTTGCCGTCGCGATCGATGACCGAGAAATGCGTGGTGTTGCGGCCTTCGAAATCAGCCGGGGCGCCTGCGCGAACTTCGACTGACGGAGTCGATCGCGCGCCGATCTGCGCGCGCAGCGATTTCGCGTATGCTTTCGAAATCAAACCGGTCACCGGGATTTGCACGGCGTCGGGGTCGCCCATGAAGACGGCGCGGTCGGCATAGGCCCGCTTCATCGTTTCGATCATGTTATGGAGCGATTCTTCGCGGTTGAGCTTGGCGAGATCGTACCCTTCCAGGATGTTGAGCATCTCGATGAGATGCACGCCGCCCGATGATGGCGGCGGCATGGAGACGATGTCGTAGCCGCGGTAGCTGCCGCGCACCGGCTCACGCAGGATGGCTTTGTAATTTTTCAGATCGTCAACGGTCATGATGCCGCCAGCCTTGCGGACGGCCGCGACGATCTTTTCTGCAACTGGACCCTCGTAAAATCCCTTCGGCCCGGTGCTTGCGATGTTGTTTAGCGTGGCGGCAAGATCGGGCTGCAACAGATCCTGTCCGGGCGACAGCACGGAGCCGTCGCTATTGAGAAAAACCGGGGCACTCGAATTCCAGCGCGCGATGCGTTGTTGCGCCAGAGGCAGACTGTCGGCGGTATCATCCAAGACCTCGACGCCATTGCGGGCGAGGGTGATCGCCGGCTCAATCAGGTCGGCGAGCGATAGTTTGCCGGAACCAAACTTTCCGTGCGCGAGCGCAAGGCCGGCGACCGTACCGGGCACGCCGATTGAAAGCGCGCTGTCCCGCGATTTCACCGGATCCGCATTGCCGTGTGCGTCAAGAAACATGGTTGCACTTGCCGCCGCCGGCGCGGTCTCGCGATAGTCGACGGTAACGTCGCGATTGTCCCTGGCGAGGTGGATCACCATGAAACCGCCTCCGCCGATATTGCCAGCGCGCGGATAAGTGACCGCGAGTGCGAAACCGACCGCGACCGCAGCGTCGACCGCATTGCCGCCGCGGTCGAGGATCTCGACGCCGATGCGCGCCGCGCGTTGTTCCTGGGCGACAACCACGCCGTTGCGGGCAAGGATAGTCTGCGCCGGAGGGATCGCCGGCGCGCGCGTTTCCGGCGCCACTTGCGCCGAAACAGTGACGGTGAAGAAGAAGGCTACGCAGGCAAGCAAGATCCGGGTCATTCGCACTCATCCGATTGTCCCCGCGAAAGCGGGAACCCAGCCCCACCTAGCACGGGAAATATGGCCCAAGCTGGATTCCGGTTTTCGCGGGAATGAGCGGACCGAGAGGCTTTTAGCGCATGGATGGGATCTAGCGTGCCTGGCCGTGATACGCGGTGTTGGGTCGCATGTCGGTGGCAGATGCCACGCGGTTCGACATATTGAAGAATCCGGCTACCGCCGAAATGTCCCAGATCTCGCGATCCGTGAAGCCGACACGGCGCAGCCGCTCCCTGTCACCTTCCTCGACACTTGCCGGCGAGGCCGTGAGTTTGACCGCGAAGTCGAGCATCGCGCGCTGGCGTTTGTTCAGCCGGGCCACGCGATAATTCATCACGAGATGTTCGCCAAGCAGCGGGTTGCCGGAATACTGGCGGACCGCCGCGCCATGCGCAGTCAGACAATAGTAACAGCGGTTTTGCGAGGAGACCGCGACCGCGATCATCTCGCGCTCGAGCTTGGACAGGCCGGAGTCGCCCAGCATCAACTCGTTATACATAGCGACAAACGGCTCAAGCTTCGCCATGTCGAAGGCATAGGCGAGGAGCACGTTCGGCACGAAACCGAGCTTGTCCTGGCATTTCTTGAAATAGGTGGCCATCGCTGGCGATAGCTTCGCTATCTCGAGGTTCAGCCCGATAACGGGGACATCGTCCGCGACGGCGGAGGCCGGCTTTGTCGATATCGCCTTTGCCGCGGCGGGCTTGCCCGCCGCCGTCTTATTATTAGCGGACGCTTTGCCGCCCTTGATGGCGTGCAGCACCGGCTGGCCCTTGCCCGGTTTTGCAATTGCCGCTTTAGCGGCGGTTTTGGCTGATTTATTGGCCTTCGGCATTCCCGGTTCCCCAATTATTTCACTGCTTGCCCTCAATCAGACTACCGTGTTCCGGGCACCTGCGAAACGCATTGCCGACCACTATTTCATGTATCGCTTCAGAGAGTTAAGAGCCGGGCGCGCAACTTTGTGCCCGTTTGTCACCGACCCGTCACCAAATGGTGTGTTGCTCTCGACGCGCGCGCGCAGAACGTGAAAACTCCCAAATCGCCTCGATTGATTCCCGTCAGAAGCACGAGGTCCTATGGCCCTTAAGGCTCCCGTCAGTGAGGAAGAAGGCGCCACCCGCGCTCTGATCGAGCAGGCAGGTGCGGCGCTGGCCCGGCGGCGGCGTGACATCCCTGGCGCGTTCGTTGCGCAGCTCTACGGCCGATCCGTGCCCGAAGATCTTATGCGCTACGGTGTCGAAGATATCGCTGCCCTGGCGGAACGAGCCTACGATTTCATCGCCGAGCGGGCGCCGGGTGCGCCCAAAATCCGTTGCGAGATTGTGCCGCTCGCTGCCTCGGGCGATCGCAAGTCGGCTTTGGTGGTCGAGATCGTCAACGACGACATGCCGTTTCTCGTCGACTCGGTGATGGGAGAAATTTCGGATCGCCATCTCGACGTGGGTCTGGTCGCACATCCGGTGTTCGGCGTGCGGCGCAACGGCAGCAAGCTGGTTGGGATCGACAGTCCCGACATCGCCGACGGAAAGCGGGAGAGCTTTATCCATATTCACCTTGCGCCGGGCGCGGATGAACGGGCGCGCGGCGAGCTGACAAGCGCGTTGGAGACTGTGCTCGGCGAGGTACGGCTGGCCGTGCAGGACTGGCGCGCCATGCTCGATCGCGTGAATGGCATTGTCGCCGATCTGCAGGCCAATCCGCCACCGTTGCGGGTCGATGAGATCGCCGAAGCGATTCAGTTCCTGCAATGGCTGCTGGCTGACAATTTCACCTTCCTGGGCGTGCGCAATTATTCCGTCGACGGACAGCAACTCGAGCCTGATTTCAAGAGCGCACTCGGCATCATGCGCACACGCGAGCTGCGCGTGCTCAAGCGCGGAAGCGAACTCTTGGAAATTACGCCGGAAATCATGGCCTTCCTGAACGAGCCTCGGCTTCTCATCATTGCCAAAGCCAACATCCATTCCCGCGTCCACCGGCGAGCCTATCTCGACTATGTCGGTGTGAAGCGCTTCGACGCGGCCGGCAATCTCGTTGGCGAACATCGCATCATCGGATTGTTCACCTCCACCGCCTATACGCGTTCCGCGCACAGCATTCCATATCTGCGCCGCAAGATCGCCGCGGTAGAGCAGCGTGCCGGTTTCGATGCAGGCAGTCATTCCGGCAAAGCACTGGCGAACGTGCTGGAGCATTATCCGCGCGACGAACTATTCCAGATCGACGAGGACACGCTTTATCATTTTGCGTCCGCGATCCTTCAGCTCGATGAGCGTCCACGCGTGCGCGTGCTTTCGCGCCGCGACCGTTTCGACCGGTTTGTATCGGTACTCGTATTCGTTCCGCGCGAGCGCTACGACAGCCAGATTCGTGCCAAGATTGGCGCGTACCTGGCGAACGCTTTCATCGGCCGGGTCTCGGCATTTTATCCCTATTTTCCGGACGAAGGACCGCTGATCCGGGTGCACTTCATCATCGGTCGCTCGGGCGGCACTACGCCGGTCATACCGCGCGCGACGCTTGAACACGAAGTTGCTGCGATCATCCGCACCTGGAGCGATGGACTGGTTCAGGCCCTGGCGCTGGTCAATCCGCCGGACAAGGCGCGCGAACTGTTCAATCGTTATCGGAACGCCTTCTCTGAAGGTTTCCATGAGGCTTATGCACCCGCGATCGCGGCTGGCGACATTCGCTTAATCGAAAGCCTTTCCGAGCAGCGGCCACTTGGCGTCGACTTCCATCACCGGCTTGAGGAAGAGCAACGCACGGTCGGTCTGAAAGTCTGGAGCTTTGCGCGGCCACTGCCGCTTTCCGAGCGTGTGCCCGTGCTGGAAAACATGGGTTTTCGCGTTGTGGACGAGCGGACTTATGACATCGAGCCGCAAGGTCGCGCTGGCGTCTGGTTCCACGACATGCTGCTTGAACGCGCGGACGGCGGTCCGATCGACCTCGACGCCGGCAAGGCGCGGCTCGAATCGGCCTTTCTTATTGTAATGCGGGGCGTGGCCGAAAATGACGGCTACAACGCGCTTACTTTGCAAGGCGGTGTGGCCTGGCGCGATGTAACGCTGATCCGGGCGCTCTCGCGGTTTCTGCGGCAGATTCGCGTGCCCTACTCGCAGGACTATATGTGGGCCACGCTCGTGAAGCACGCGGGCATTGCATCCAGCATCGTCGAATTGTTTCATGCCCGCTTCGATCCACGTGCGGACGCGGGCCGGGGCGACAAGCAGGACGCGATTGTCGCGCGCATAGAAGAAGAATTGCAGAAGGTCGAGAGTCTGGACGAGGACCGCATCCTGCGCCACTTCGTCAATGCCGTGCAATCCGCGATCCGCACGAACTTCTTTCAGACCGACACGGACGGCCAGCTCAAGCCGCTGATCTCTGTCAAGTTCGAGAGCGGCAAGCTCACCGACTTGCCGCTGCCGCGCCCGCTCTACGAAATCTTCGTGTACTCGCCGCGCGTGGAAGGCGTGCACATGCGCTTCGGCAAGGTGGCGCGCGGCGGCATCCGCTGGTCCGATCGGCCCCAGGATTTCCGCACAGAAATTCTCGGACTGGTAAAAGCGCAGCAGGTCAAGAACGCGGTGATTGTGCCGGTCGGCGCCAAAGGTGGCTTCGTGCCAAAACTGATGCCGAAGGGCGCCGCGCGTGATGTGGTGCAGGCTGAGGGCGTTGCCACCTACAAACTGTTCATCTCAACGCTGCTCGATATCACCGACAATATCGACCCGGATGGCGCAATTATTCCACCGTCCAACGGTGTGCGCCACGAAGGCGACGATCCTTATCTCGTGGTCGCCGCCGACAAGGGCACGGCCACTTTTTCCGACATTGCAAACGGGATTTCAGTCGGACACGACTATTGGCTGGGCGATGCATTCGCATCCGGCGGTTCGGCGGGCTATGACCACAAGGCCATGGGCATTACCGCGCGCGGAGCGTGGGAGGCGGTGAAGCGGCACTTCCGCGAGATGGACGTCGATATTGGCAAAACGCCATTCAATGTGGTCGGAGTTGGCGACATGTCGGGCGATGTCTTCGGCAATGGCATGCTGCGCGAGGACACGATCAGGCTGCTCGCCGCTTTCGATCACCGCGATATTTTCATCGATCCAGATCCCGATCCAAAGGTGAGCTTCGCCGAGCGCAAGAGGATGTTCGCGCTGCCACGTTCGAGCTGGCAGGATTACGACAAGGCGCTGATCTCCCGGGGAGGTGGCGTTTTTCCACGCTCGTCAAAGGAAATCCGTCTGAGCGAGGAAGCGCGCAAGCTTCTCGCCGTCGGCGAGTCCGTGACGCCTCATGACCTGATGAAAGCCATCCTGAAGGCACAGGTCGACCTTTTGTTTTTTGGCGGCATCGGCACTTATATCCGCGCTTCGAACGAAAGTGACGATGCGGCCGGCGACCGCGCCAATGATGCTATTCGTGTCACCGGCGCCGATCTCAACTGCAAGGTCATAGGCGAAGGTGCCAATCTTGGCATGACCCAGCGCGGGCGCATCGAAGCAGCGCAGCGCGGTATCCGGCTCAACACCGACGCGATCGACAACTCCGCGGGCGTCAATACGTCTGACCTCGAGGTGAATATAAAGATCGCACTCAGCCGGCCTGTCCGTGCCGGTATCCTGACGATGGACGCGCGCAACGCCTTGCTCGCCAAGATGACCGACGAAGTGGCGCGGTTGGTCTTGCGCAACAATTACCAGCAGACGCTTGCGCTCTCGTTGGCGCAACGGCGCGGCCTCGAGGATCTCGGGTTCCAGCAGCGCCTGATGCAGACCCTGGAGCAGCGCGGCGAGCTAGACCGCGCGGTGGAATTCCTGCCTGACGAGATCGCGATCGCCGAACGGCGCAAGCGCAACATGACGCTGACGCGGCCTGAACTTGCGGTGTTGCTCGCCTACGCCAAGCTTTCGCTTTATACCGAGCTGCTCGACAGCACGGTGCCTGACGATCCTTATCTCGGGCGCGAGCTGGAGCGCTACTTTCCCAGGGAAGTGTCCAGGGACTATGCGGACGCCTTGCACGCACACCGGTTGCGGCGCGAGATCATTGCGACCCAGCTGACGAATTCGATGATCAATCGCGGGGGTGCGACTTTGATTGTGCGCATCGCCGATCAAACCGGTGCACCGTCATCGGCAATCGCCGCTGCCTTTGCCGCTGTCCGCAACAGCTACGATTTGATCGAACTCAATAGCGAAATCGATGCGCTCGACAACAAGATTTCCGGCAAGGTTCAACTCGATCTTTATGCGGCCGTGCAGGATCTGCTGCTCGATCGGCTAGTCTGGTTCTTGCGCAACGTCAATCTCACCCAAGGCCTGGAAAAAATAATTGGCCATTACCGCGATGGCATCGCGCAGGTCGCCGCGGCGCTCGACAACGCCCTGTCCAAATCGGCCGCCAATGCCCGCGATGCACGGGTCGCTGAGCTTGCCAAAGCCGGCGTACCAGAGGCGCTGGCGCGCCGTATCGGCAGCCTGGCAATTCTCAAGGCGGCGCCCGATATCGCACTGGTGGCGGATCGGGCCGGCAAGCCGGTGAGCGAAGTGACCGCGACCTATTTCGCGACCGAGGCTTTTTTCCAACTCGACCGTGTCGCGAGCGCCGTACCAAATATTGTGGTGTCGGACTATTTCGACCGGCTGGCGCTCGACCGTGCGCTTGATTCCATTGGCGATGCCGAACGTCGCCTGACCGCCGCCATGGTTGGTAACGGCCACGCCGGCGCCGGTGCCGTGGAAGAATGGGTCCGCCCAAGACAGGCGGAAGTCGAGCGCATTCGTTCGGCCATTCACGAAATCGCCGGTTCAGGGCTCACGTTGTCGAAGCTGTCGGTGGCAGCAAGTCTGCTGGGCGACCTGGCGCGGGAGTAACCGTTCCCTTGCAGAGGCAAGCTGAAAAGGCGGCGTTTTATCCGGTTCAGTGCCTGAAATGCCGCGTACCGGTGAACACCATGGCAATGTTGTGAGCGTCGGCAGCGTCGATCACCTTCTGATCGTTGATCGAGCCGCCCGGCTGGATTACCGCGGTCGCACCGGCTTCGATCGCCACCAAAAGCCCGTCGGGAAACGGAAAGAACGCGTCGGACGCGACAACCGAGCCTTTCGTCAACGGAGCGGGCAGCTTTAGCTCCTTCGCAGCATCTTCGGCCTTGCGCGCGGCAATGCGCGCCGCATCAATCCGGCTCATCTGCCCGGCGCCGATACCGACGGTGGCGAGATCCTTCGCATAGACGATTGTGTTCGATTTGACGTGCTTGGCGACCCGGAACGCGAACCGCAGGTCGGCAATTTCACCAGTGGTCGGTGCGCGCTTGGTGACGGTCTTGAGTTGCATTTCGTCGACCACTGCATTGTCACGCGACTGCACCAGCAACCCGCCGGCAACCGATTTCACGGTCAGGCCAGTCGCGCGCGGATCGGGCAGGCCACCAGCGACCAGCAGCCGGAGATTCTTTTTTGCCGCGACGATCTTGATTGCTTCCTCGGTTGCCTCCGGTGCGATGATCACCTCGGTGAAAATCTCGGTGATTGCCTTTGCTGCCTCGGCATCCAGCTTGCGGTTGAGTGCCACGATTCCCCCGAACGCCGAAGTCGAATCGCACGCCAGCGCCTTGCGATAGGCATCAAGAAGAGTGTTTGCCTCGGCGACCCCGCAGGGATTGGCGTGTTTGACGATCACGCAGGCGGCGGAGCGGCGCGGGTCGAATTCGGCAACACACTCGTATGCCGCGTCGGTATCATTGATGTTGTTGTAGGATAGCTGCTTTCCCTGCAGTTGCCGCGCGGTGACGACACCGAAACGTTGCCGGGGTGAGCGATAGAATGCGGCGCTTTGGTGTGGATTTTCCCCATAACGCAAGGCCTCCACCAATCTCCCGCCAAAGGCGCGATAGTCCGGCGCTTCGTCGTGGAGAGTTTCGGCGAACCAGTTAGAAATTGCCGCATCGTAGGCGGCGGTGCGCGCATAAGCCTTCGCCGCCAGTTTTTTACGCAGCTCCAGGGATACCATCCCGCCGTGCTGGGCCATTTCGCCGAGCACCTTGTCGTAGTCGGCAGGTTCGACAACGACGGTGACGTCGCCGTGATTCTTGGCGGCCGCGCGGATCATGGCAGGGCCCCCGATGTCGATGTTTTCGACGCAGTCGTCGAACGAGGCGCCTTTCGCCACGGTAGCCTCGAATGGATAGAGATTCACCACCAGCAGATCGATCGGCTTGATGTGATGCTTTTCCATCGCCGCGACGTGCTCTTTGTTGCCGCGGATCGCCAGCAGTCCGCCATGCACTTTCGGATGGAGTGTCTTGACCCGGCCGTCCATCATCTCAGGAGAGCCGGTGAGTTCCGCGACATCGATGACTTTGAGGCCGGCATCATTCAGTGCTTTGGCGGTGCCGCCGGTCGAGACGAGCTCCACTCCGTAGCGGGCTAGCTCCGACGCGAATGCGATCAGCCCGGCCTTGTCGGATACCGACAGCAGGGCGCGCGTGATGCGACGCGGATGGCTGTTCATAGCGCACGAGCTAGCATATGGAGAGGGCGAATGCAGTCCCTCGCTGCGGCATCCACAAACATCGACTCAAAGCGGCAGTTCCGGTTCATGGGCGCGGTCGGGTCGCGAGCCGGGCGCTGCCGGCGGTGTGTGACGGAAGCTCCAGCGCACT
>Ga0335082_10008321_pt1 | contig 11263 bp, 17 predicted proteins | sample Lox_Sample_41_FD_206718 | JGI IMG/M metagenome (GOLD analysis project Ga0335082, IMG submission 206718) | Soil microbial communities from Loxahatchee National Wildlife Refuge, Florida, United States - Lox_Sample_4.1 | ecosystem: Environmental > Terrestrial > Soil > Wetlands | place: USA... | reverse complement strand
GTCCCGGTACTCGCCGACGAGCACCGACGCCGTCTCCGCCCCGGTCCCGCCCTCCGTGCCGGCCTTGTCCCAGTATCTCACCCAGCGCGTCACCTGCGGCAGGGCCGCCAGCACCGGGAACCAGTCGCGCTTGAACATGCCCCCGCCCCTCGGGGTGGGCCGCTGCTGCATCTGGCCCGCCGCGCGGTACAGCCCCAGGTTGGCCTCGGCCGTCGCCACCTTGTCGGCTGTCCACAGCGCCGGCCACAGCAGCTCGCCCGGAGAGGTCCTCGGGTCCTGGAACCCCAGCTTGGTCGGGCGCATCCTCGGGACCCACCGCGCCACCCCTCCGGTCTCCACGCGCGCCGGCGGCTCGTAGCGCATCGGCAGGCACAGGTGCTCCCACTCGCCGGTGCCGAGCGCCCAGTCGGACGCGTCCTTGGCGTGGAGCCTCTGCATGACCATCACGCGCTTGACGCCTCGGGTCACGCCGCGCGTGGCCACTATCGACGACACCCAGTCCACCGAAGCCTTGCGCTCCGCGTCGCTCTCCACCTTCTGCACGTTGTGCGGGTCGTCTATGCCCAGGTAGTCCGGGTGCTCGCCTGTGCCCTTGCCGTTGGTCGACACCGCCAGCCGCCAGCCGCCTTGTAGGCTGCCGAACTTGCCTACCTGGTTCATGTCGTCCTGGAACTCGACCGGCCACCGCGACTGGTACCACTCGCTGGACAGCACGTCGCGGCACTTGCGCGAGTCGCGCAGCGAGAAGTCGTAGGAGTAGGTGCCGAACATCCAGCGGGTCGCCGGCGCCTTGGCCCACACCCAGCAGAACCACATCACGCACACCAGCATCGACTTCATGCACCCAGGCGGGACGTTGATCAGCAGGTTGGCGATCTCGCCGCGCGTGACCGCTTGCAGGTGCTCGCAGATGGCCGCCACGTGCCAGTTGTCCACGAAGCGCACGTCGCGCTCCAGCACCGGCCACGCCCGGCGCGTGAACAGCCGCAGGTCCTTCTCCATCGCCCGCGCCTCCACCCGCTCCAGCTCCCGCACCTCGTCGGGCGTCGGGCCGGCGAGCTTTGCCCCCCTCCTGGTCACAGCCATGTGGCACCGGAAACAGTTGAACACTTATTCATGCCTCGAATGGGAATGGAGTATTCTTGTCTTCCGAAACGCTTACAGCAAGAGTGACGAAGGTTGCGTCTCGCACACATGCTCCAACGACGCCAAGAGCTGATTCCATGTTTGGCGCAAGAATGCGCTCCTTTCTCTGCTCTGGCTCATCGTTTATGCCAGAGATAGTAACGACTGCTAAGAAGGCTTTCATGTCAAATCAATTAGGTCCAATGTCTTTCCACTGTGTTCGTGTGTGCTGTCAGGAAGAAATTGAGCCTTGCCATCGTTTATCCACGTGTGGCACCGGAAACAGTTAAACACTGGGGTCTCGTCGGGGTGATCCTTGTAATACTTGCACCAACAAGAATCATCCTGCTTGAAGTTTGGCGCGTAGTGTCCTGATTGCACGAGAAGGCTCGGCCTCAACGTCGGCTTGTCGATGTCTCCATTCCAAGACCATTTCCCGGTCCCGTCTCTGTTTCCATGGAGCATTACCGGAATAACCATAACGCCCGCCGGTCCTGGGAGAATAATCCGTACGTGCGTCGCGTCTTTGGGCGGCACTTGAGAGTACTCCCCATTGTTAAATGCCAACGGTTTAGCTTTCATTTGAATGCGTTGCTCCTGGTCACAGCCACGGCGCCCCCGACTCCACCGAGCCGCCCTCGTCCGTCGCCGGCGGCTCTTCCAGCAGCGGCCCCAGGTGCTCGGCTATCACGCCGGCGGCGACCTCCGCCGCGTTCTCCGCGCAGTCCGCCGCCAGAGCCTCGCGCCGCGACGCCAGGTCGGCCGCCGCTCTCTGCACCGCCAGCGCGGCCCCGGCTCTCACCGCCAGTCCTCCGCGCACAGCAGCGCAGCGGCGGCGAACAGCGCCATGGCGGCCAGCGCGCACCAGTCGTGCTTGAACGGCTCGCCTTGGCGGCAGCCACCGCCGAGCCACCACATGCATACTCCGGCCGCGGCCGCAGCCACAGCGGCTTTCTTGTACTTGCTCACAGTCTGGTCCTCACAGGTAAGCCCTCCCCGCCGGCTCGTAGCTCGACACTACGAACGCCCGGCCGCCGACGCCGTAGTCGCGCCCGTCGGCGTCGACCGAGTAGGCGCAAGCGGCCTCGCGGAACGCCCGGCGCTGGCCGAGCGAGTCGTCGCACCGCGAAGCGTTGTAGTCGTCGAACAGCAGGACGCCGCCTGGCGACAGCAGCCCGGCGCCCAGCAGCCGGCCGAGGACGCACGCCGTGCTCTCCCACAGGTCGCAGTCGAGGTGCGCCACGGCCACAGGCTCCGAGAACCCAGGCAGAGTGTCCTTGAACCACCCGGCGTGCACCTCCACCTTGCCGCGAGGCAGGAACCGGCGGACCTTGCGCCGCAGCGAAGCCGGGGTCTGCAAGCCCATCGCCCGGCCGGCGCCCCACAGCCCGCTCTTGACGAACGGCAGGTCGAGGTCCGGCCCCGACGCCTGCGGGAACCCCAGGAAGCTGTCGAACAAGTGCAGCCGCTGGCCGCCGCCGAAGTAAGCCACGCCGGCCGCCAGGAACCGCGCGGTGCGGCCCGAGAAGCAGCCGAACTCGGCCACGCACCCGCGCACGTCCGCCGCCTGCGCGTATCCGACGGCGTTGAACAGCGCGTCGGCCCGCGCCCGCCACTCCGGCGAGCCCCTGCCGCGCACCTCTCTCGGCAGCGGCAGCAGGGCGCGGCGCGCAGCCGCCAGCCGGCAGCGCAGCCCCTCGGCCGCTAGCTGCCGCAGCGTGGCCGCCGGCGTCGCCTTGAGCTTGGAGAGCAGGTTCACCTCACTCGACTCCTGTGCACGCGCGGCACACCGGGTAAGGCCGGACGCCGGACCTGAGCTGCCTGGCTGCGGCCGACAGCCCGCCGGCCCACACCTCGGATATCGTCTGCCGGAGCACGTTGCCGAACACGTGCTGGCGGCGGTAGTCGCAGCAGCACAGCAGCACGTCGCCGTTGTGCGCCACCAGCAGCGCCCGCGTCTGCGCCATGCACCTGCGCACCTGCGCCTTGCGCGACCTGGAGTGGCCGCCTATCGACGACAGGCCAGCCGGGTCCAGCCCCGCGACTTTGAACACGCGCGGGTGCGTGGCGCGCACTCCCTCCACCCTGGCGTCCCACTCGTCGCTGTATGGCCTGTGGCGGCTCACTGTGCAGCGCTCCAGCCCCGCCCTGACGAGCGCCGACGCCAGCGCGAGGTCGAGCTTGTCGCCGTTGGTGAACAGCACCGGGTGGCACCACGGCACCAGGCTCTTGGTGGCGGCCACCAGGCCGGCGAGGTCGCTCCTGAGCGTGGGCTCGTTGAAGAAGTGGTAGGCCACCAGCCCGCGGTACTTGAGCGCCCGCAGGCTGTAGAGCGCGGCCAGGAAGACATCGGCGCTCATCTCGGCCGGCGCCTGCGGGTGGCTGGAGTTCGGGCAGTAGCCGCAAGCCCGGTTGCACTCGGCGCCGACCTCCAGGAACACCTGCTGCGGGAACCACGGGTCGCCGTACTTGAGCAGGTGCAGCGCCTGCCCGGCCAAGCCGCCGAGCTTGACTGCCCGGCGGGAGCCGAGCGCCGACGCCGCGAGCTGCAAGAGAGTCACAGCGGTCCTTTCATGCCTGGGCCGCGCAGCGCTCTCTCAGCGACCTCCCTGACCTCGCCTAGGAGGGAGAGCGCGAACCCTTGCGACCTGTGGCTGTCTGCTATCTCGACTATGCGGGCCAGCGCCAGCCGCGCGTCGCGCAGCGCCTGGGCGTCGCTGTTGGCGACAGACGCGAACTCGAGCCACTTGGCGCTGTACTCCTCCCACAGTTCGGGAGTCTCTCGCCCGTCGAGCTTGGTCCCGCTCACGACCGCCCACGCCTCGCCCGGCGACAAGCCTCCGCGCTCGGCCAGGCGCTCCAGGGTCTGCCCGTGGTTGACGTTGGCCATGCTCTCGTGTGGCGCCATGACGCTCCACGGGACCGACGGCCCGCGCATCACCGGGAACATGCGCTCTTTTTCCACTAGCTCGCCCTCTCTTTCTCCGCCGGCGCCTGGCCCCTCGGCGTGGCGAGCTCCGCCGCCTCTTGGAACGCCTGGACGGCCACCCTGAGCAGCTCTTGCGCGTCGGCGATCCTCGCTACGACCTCCAGTTGCCCGTCGCACTGCGGCCTGAACAGCACCTCGTCGTCGCAGGGAACGCCGCGAAAATCGACTGCGGAGGACCTGACTCTCTCTAGGAGTCTCACGGCTTCCGTCACCTGCTCCATAGAGTAGTCGAAGAGCCGGCCCTTCGCGCCTTCCTTCTTGAGCTTGCCGACCCAGTCTCCGGACTGCATGTGGATTGGTTCTTTCATTGCTTCGCCTGTCCTTTCTTGTTGCGCGAGCCGAGGCGGCCAGCCGCCAGCAGGACCAGCGCTGTCGCCGCTCCCAGCCAGAAGCCGAGCCAGCACACCGCCAGCCCAGCCGCCCCGTAGCGCCTGGGGCTCGACCTGTCCAGCAGGAAGAACCCCGCCGTCCCGGCGAGCCACGCCGCCGCCGCTGTGACTGCGACCTTGTGCACTGCGCAAGCATAGGGCCGGTCGCGGCGCCAAGTCAAGCCTCGTCGCTGTCGCTGTCGCTCAAGCGCAGCCCGAAGTGGGACAGAGCCGCGATCTCGGCTGAGCTGAGCTTCTTGACCGCTTCCGAGACCAGCTTGCTGCGCTCGTGCTCAGCTTGCTGCGCGAGCCAGAACGAAGCGTCGTAGAAGTTGCCGAAGACGCCGCGCCTTGCCAGCGACTGCCCGGACTCTCTGTCCCAAGCAGCGCACGCCGCCGTGAACTCCTCGAACTTCGCCTTGGCCGCCGCTAGAGCCGGGTGGACGTCCAGCTTGCGGCGGCGGAACGCGGCGATGACAGTGCCGTGCTTGGCCGCCTCGGCGACGCACTCGGCCACTGTCGCCGGCCGCCCGAAGTGGCTGTGCCACCCTTGCGGGACCCACTCTTCAGAGCTGCCGCACAAGACCTGCGCGTCGGCGCTGACCACGTCGCCGAGCGGGACGACCTCCCACCCGGCGCCTGGGTCGACCCTCCGGCGGTACAGACCGAGCCCCATTTCCGCTTCGGTGGCGCCTACCGGGAGCCACATGTCGCCGAACCGCCGCCACTGGTCGCCTGCGCGGGTCGGCCCAGCCGCGCGCTTCTCTTCGTCGGTGGAGAAGACTTGCCAGCCGTACTCGCGCTCAGGACTGCCGCCTAGCTGGCCCACCTGCGCGCCTTGGTCGTCCGCCTGGCCGCCTCTGGCCGTGGCTCTCTCGGACGCAGCGCCTACCGACTTGGATAGCTTGTCCGAGGCCGCCGTCAGCGCGTCTTGCGCGCGCGACAGCTCCTGCATTGCCTGGCTGACCAGCGCGGCCGGGTCTTCTTGCGCGCCTCGATCTAGAGGCGCCTCTTTCGGTTTGTCTTCCATAGTTCCGCTCATGCTTGCCGCCTGATTCTAGCCCGCGCGGCGGCGCCAGGTCAAGCCTCGTCAGTGAGGCCGAAAACGATCCACCCAGCGGGCTGGCGGGAGTCGTTGCGGCGCCCCGCCGTGCCATGCCGTTGCCCGACCAGACCACGCTTCGCCATGCTTTGCCTGGACGCCGCGTCGCGGTACTTTGCCGTTGCTACACTCTGCTTTGCTGTGCTTTGCCTGAACGCCGCCCAACATCACATCGCCGTTGCTACACTGTGATTTGCCTGGGCGAGTCCGCGCTTTGCTTTGCCTGGACACCGCGTTGCCTCGCGTCGCGTTGCCCTTACCTTGCCATCGCCTTGCCTTTCCCCACCTCACCGACGCCGCACTGGTCTTCGCTATGCCGCGACAGTGCTCAACTAAACGATGCCTTGCGCTGCCATGCCGTCGCCGCGCCTGACTAAACACCGCCGATGCTGTTCCAGACTGTTCCAGACTTCGCCTCGCCGTTGCCTTGCGACGCTTTATCTTGACTGCGCGACGCGGAACGGAACCCTGCTATGCCGCCGCCAGACCGCGCAACGCACCGCTTGGCTTCGCCACTAGAGAGCAAAACGCCTCAGCGCCGTGCCTTTGCTCGACTCGGCACCGCCGCGCGTCTCACCGCGGCGCCTTGCCGTCGCTATGCCTTGCCGTGCTATGTCAAGCCCTTGCTTGACTGCGCTACTCTATGCCAACGCCGAACTGGACAACGCGGAGCTGTGCCGTTGCGCGACCATGCCGTGCGTTGCCCAACTATGCCAATACTCAGCGCGTCCATACAACGCCACACCTTGCCTCACATTGCCATACCGTTGCTAATCGCTACGTAGCTTTGCCGTCGCCAGGCACAACGGTCCGTCGCGCTACCATGCCACCGCGTCACCTCACCCGGCACCGCTGATCCGCAACCTAACCAAACGGCGACCGCGCGCCGCCGTCGCTGCTCGTTGCACAGCCTCGCCGTTACTTGACTTCGCTAGACTTTACATTGCCTCGCCACGCCCAGCCACCGCTATGCGCCTCGCTGCCATGCCGCTGCGTCGCGTTGCCGGACTTTGCCATGCCGACGCTCTTCGTTGCCTGGCTGCCGTCGCCAATCAGAGCGGTGCTGTGCTTTGCCGCCGCGTTGCTCATTTCGCAGGCCCGTTCGTCGCCACGATCTCCTTCCACGAGAAGACGCCCCAGCCGCCGCCGCGCCACTGGCCGTGGCCTTTGAAGGCCCCCATGTCCAGGCACTGGCGCAGGAGGTCCATGTTGAGCTCCGACCACGCGGACTTCGTGTTCGCGCTCTCCAACAGCGTGACGGTGAACTGGCACTGCGTGCCTTCGCTCACGCACTCGCTCCGAGCGAGGGCCACGCGGTCTCCCTGCATTGTGGTCGCCCGCAGGGGCCGCTGGATCGTGTCGTCGGGCTCCGCCAAGTTCTTGCCTCCGCGCTGGAGGTAGATGCGGCGGGGCTTGACGAAGATAGATCCGTCCACGGCCCGCTTGTGCGTCCACTTCGAGAGCTTCTTGAACTCCCCGAGCTCGCACATGTGGCCGATGGTCTCCTTGAGGTAGCCACGCCAAGTGTAGTCGTAGAGGAACAGGCCATTGTCGTCGCGGTGGAACACCGTGCTGGCCTTCTCTATCTGGTCCGAGACCGGGACGGTGGAGACCTCCTCGTCGGCGGCCTCTTTGGTCGGCGCCTTGCTGGCGATGAACTCGGCTTGGAGCTCGGCGTTACCGCTGGCGGTGGCCAAGAGCGGCTGGGTGAATGTGATTTCGACGGTAATGCTTGATGTTTTCATTTCTTGTGTTTTTTTGTCTAGTTTGCGGACACTGAAATTACGGTCGCACTTGCCGCCTGATTCTAGCCTGAGCGGCGTCGCCAGGTCAAGCCGGGCGGCCTCGCTCGGACTCCTCTCCCGCCTCTTGCGCTTGCTCCGGCGACAGCACCGTCTTCGCTTCGCCGCCGACGAAAGTCTGCCTGACGAACACCGACTGCCACCTCTTGTTCACGAACCGCTCGGACTTCAGCACCCTGAAGTGCCCTCGCCTGAAGTGCCCCTCGGGGCTCGCGTGCGGCCCGCCGCACCTCATGGCTGCTTGAGGTCGGCCGGCGGCCCGGCAGCCACCGCCTCGGGGAAGCAGTCGCAGTACATGCCCAAGCCGCACACCAGCTTGCAGTACCACACCGTGTCGGGGTTCCACGCGCCGCCGGGCGCGTCCGCGCCGAGCACGCCCCTGAACTGGCCGTCCATGTGCTTAAGGGTCGCTATCGCCACGTGCGGCGCGCCGTCCGGCGGCCCAGGCGCGCGGCGCATCGCCACCGCCCCGCCGCTCGGAACCTGCTCGCCGTAGAGGTCCACCGCCTGCCCTTCGCCCCACCTCAGCACCGCGAACGCGCACGACGCCCGGCCGCAGTCGGTTGGGAAGTGCAGCACGCAGCACGCCTTGCCGCGGTAGAGCGCCGCCGTCGCCAGCGCGTTCTCCTCCCTAGCCTCGGCCACGCACGACACCAGCCAGTCGCAGAACCCGCCGCCAGGCAGGAACAAGTGCGCGGCGTCGCCGTCGCCGGCGGCCGCGTCCACCTGGCAGCACACCGCCTGCGGGCCTGCCTGGGCGTCGGCGGCAGAAACTTTGAGTGTGGTAGCCGCTGTAGGCAGCCGGATAGACCCGCCGGCAGGGAGCGCGAAGCGCAGGCCGAACTGCTCCTCCGCGCGCGCCAGCACGGCGTCGGCGAACTCCTTCGCGCTGCCGAGCCCCAGCCGCTTGGCTTCGCGCCTGGCGTTCGACGAGTAGCAGGTGTAGGGGCGCTTGGTCACGCCGCGACTCCCGCTCCGCCTTGGACAGCCGGCAGAGGCAGCGCCGGCGCGACCTCCGCCTGGGCTTCCGCCTGGCTCTTGGCCACCTCCAGCAGCTCCCGCAGGCGCTCGGGCGGCAGCGCGGCCTGCTTGGCTTCGAGCGACACCGGCCCGCCGTCGCGCCCGGTCAGCTCGGTGCGGCGCGGGGACTCCAGTCCGCACAGGCGCATGATGACTTCGCCGGCGGCGCGCTCCTTCTTGAAGGAGCCGGAGCGCAGCCACTTGTCCACCAGCGAGCACACGAGCTGCCGGGCCTCGCGCTTGCCGATGTCCACGTGGTCGGCCAGGTGCTGGTAGGCGCGACGGATGTAGATCGAGTCCACGACGCCGGCGGACAGGCGGTACTTCTTGGCGAAGAAAGCGTGTATCTCGGTCTTGGTCATGCGGCCGGGCATGATGAGGCGGGCGCACTCCTCGACGCGGCGCTGGACCTCGCTGTCCGTGGCGCGGCGGCCGCCTGGGTCGCGGCTGGTGCGGTTGTTGGTGCGCTGGCCTTTGGAAGCTTTGAAGCGCGGGCCGCCCTCGCCTTTGCGGACGGGGACGACTCCCGGCTTGTCTTCCCACGGGTCTCTGGCGGGCGGCTGGCCGGGACTCACGGCAGGCCCTCCGTGTCGGACGCGCGGGCTGGCAGCGCCACGGCGGCGCTGAAGTCGTAGCGGCCGCTGCCTGGGCTGGTCTCCGGCGCCAATCTCGGCGGGTCGAGCGCGACGAGGTGCCGCTTCCCGTCCGGGCCGACGGCCTTCGCGAAGGCGCAGTCGGCTCTCTCCAAGACGAAGCCGCCTGGGAGCGAGAGCCCGGCGGGCAGGGGCTCGGAGCCCCAGAGCAGACGCAAGCCTGTCTTGATAACGCGGTCGCTCACTTATCGTCCCTCAAATATGGCGTCGCAGTGATCGTCGTAGTGACCTTCCACCCAGCGGCTTCGTACGCCGCTTCGATGTTTAGCCACCCGTTTTCAAGGATTTGATTGGCGCAGGACTCTTTCTTGCACTTGGAGACTGCCTTGGCTAGCGCCTTCTTCTGCGATACCTCGGCGCGGCCAAACGCGTCGAGCGCGATGATTACGAAGCCGTGGAACGCCCGGTGCGTCTTCTCTTGCCTGGCTTCCGGCGGGGTGACTGGCTTGGGCTGGTCGCTCACTGGCCCGCTCCTCTCTCGTGGCTCGGGCAGTAGTCCTCGCCGCACGCCCCTCTGACAACGCAGCGCGAGCACAGCGGCTTGTCGCACGTGCCGGACTTGGACCCCGGCGCCGGGTAGTCGCACAGCCTGCCAGCAGGGCGCCCGCAGACCGAGCACGCCGCAGCCTTGCGCCTGTGGCAGACTATCGCCGCGCCGCCGCCTGGGAGACTGACTATGTCGCAGGGCACGGCGGAGAAGCTGCCCCGGCGACCCTCTCAAGGTCGCGGACGGCGGCGTCGGTGTCAGAGGTTTCGAAGCGCTGCGGCGCGTCCCAGTTCTCGCGCCACATCTTCATTGTCTTGAGCAGCTTCTGGAGCTCCGTCGCGAGGTCCGCTTCGTCGGGCGCCGCTCTCATCTCCTCTTCAGCTTTGGACCTGGCCCGCTTCAGCCTGGCGACTTCGCCAAGCGCCTCGCTGAGGTCCTGCGCCAGGCACAGCACAAGGTTGTCGCCTGTGCAGTCGCGCCAGGGCTCGCCGTAGCGCGAGGCCGAAAGCCTGCCGCTGGCCTCCTGGGTTACTGTGTACTTGCCTCCGCCGGCTGCGACCGACAGCAGGGCTGGGAGAACGTTGCTTTTAGTCTCCATAGCCCCTCACTTCTGGGTTTGGGCAGCTTGCGTCGCCTGGGCGCCTGCACCGAGGTTGAGTAAGAGCTGCGAATTGGCAGGCAGGATGTTCGCTGGCAGCCGACCGTCCCACCGCTTGGCCATCTCGACTTGCGCCTCGGCCACAGCCAGCCGCGTCTTGAGGTCGGTCGAGAGCTGCGACGCTTCTTTGGCTTCCAAGGTCTTCTTGGCAGCGTCGGCAGCAGCTTCAGCGGTCATCACCGTAGTCTGGTTGCGTATCTTGGTCGCTTCCTGCTCCATGAGGGCGGTCTGCCTGTCCTGCTGCGCGGTGTAGCTGGCGTTTATCGACTTCTGCACCGTCGGGTCCGCGTAGGTCAGACCTTCGGCGTTGCCGAGGTACTGGATAGTGACACCCTTGGCTTTGAACGCCGCCGCAGCGTCCTTGAACAGTTCGCTGTATATCTCGTTGCCTTGCTTCTGGGCGTCAGCCAGCTTCAGCTCCGAGTACTTGCGGGTGAGCTCGGCGACCGCGAAAGACCTGATGTTCTGGTCCAGCACGTCGCTCAGTTTCTTCTCCCCGTGGTAGTAGAGGTAGGTGCTCGCGTCGTCTTCGTCTATAGAGGCGGTCACCGTCAGCCCGACGCGGAGCTGCACCGAGTCGGCGGTCACCACGCCGATGCCTTGCTTGCTGTCCGCTGGCTTCGACGCGTCGCCGTCGGTCCACTCGCGGGTCACCAGAGAGCGGTCCACTTTGATTATCCTGGTGGCGGGTATCCACTCGATGTTGAACCAGAACCTACCCGTCTTGCGCTCCACTTTGTCCACCATGTAGCGCTTGGCTGGCACCTTCCTAGCGTTGAAGAACTCGACGCTGTTGAACTTGACTTGCGCGTCTTTGCTGGCCCCGTCGAGAGGTATCGCCCACGCTGTCTCGTTCGGTCCGATCTCTACTGGGTCCATCACTTTGACTGGCTTCATGCACCCCGACGACGCCGCACAGGCTGCGAGCGCAGCCAAGAACAGCAAGCTGCTACGTGTGTTCATTTTTTTTGGCCTTCTTCTTGTCGTTGTTGTTTTGTTTTCCTGAACGCAGCGCCCACCCATGTGAGCGCCAGCGAGATCGCGACAGCGCACCTTAGC